>Ga0180223_1000664_pt1 | contig 38063 bp, 24 predicted proteins | sample eDN5th30CKraftOP_FD_151337 | JGI IMG/M metagenome (GOLD analysis project Ga0180223, IMG submission 151337) | Enriched Organic Plus compost microbial communities from Emeryville, California, USA - eDNA 5th pass 30_C Kraft OP (version 2) (version 2) ... | reverse complement strand
GCGGCCTTTCAAGTCTGCAAAGATGGGAAATAGAGTCATGGAATCGTGGCGCGCCAGGCAGTTTGTGCGCATGCCCCGGGGCATGCGCGATGGAATCAGGCCGCGTGGTCCAGCACGATGGGAATCAGGCGTTGGGAAGGTGCCGGCACGACGCCCGTGCGCACCAGGAAGTCGCCGAATTTCTCGGCCGGCTCGCGTCGTGCGGCGTAGCTTTCGAACAGCGTGTCCAGCGCGGCCAGGATGTCGGGTTCGGCGATGTTCTCGCGGTACAGGGTGTTCAGGCGCTGGCCGATGAAGTCCGCGGCCAGGCGCAGGTCGTAGCGCCCGGGCGCCCGGCCCACCAGGGCGATCTCGCCCAGATAGGGCCGCGAACAGCCGTTGGGACAGCCCGACAGCCGAAGCAGAATGGGTTCCTGCGCCAGGCCGTGCTTTTCCAGCAACTGCTCCAGCTTGGGCAGCAGCATGGGCGCGTAGCGTTCGCTTTCGGCCATGGCCAGGCCGCAGGTCGGCAGGGCGACGCAGGCGATGCTGTGGCGGCGTATGCCGCTTTGCCGCTGATAGCCGTCCAGGCCGTATTCACGCACCAGCCTGTCGATGCGCGCCTTGTCGCGCGCGGCGACGTCGGAGATGACCAGGTTCTGGTTGCAGGTAAGCCGGAACACGCCTTTGTGCACGCGGGCTATTTCGCGCATGCCGGTCAGCAGGCGCAGCCCGTTCTCGTCCCACAGCCTGCCGGCCTCGACGTACAGGCCCAGATGCCAGCGGCCGTCCTCGCCCTTGATCCAGCCATAGTGGTCGCCGTTGTGGCCGAAGCGGTATTCGCGCACCGGCTGCAGGGCGATGCCCGTGCGCTGCTCCAGCTGCGCGGTGAACCAATCCAGGCCGCGGTGGTCCAGCGTGTACTTGAGGCGGGCGTGCTGGCGCTCGGCGCGGTTGCCGTAGTCGCGCTGCAGGGTGACGACGCCTTCGGCCACCGCGATGACCTGTTCGGGCGTGACGAAGCCGATCAGGCTGCCCAGCCGCGGGTAGGTGGTGTCGTCGCCGTGGGTGGCGCCCATGCCTCCGCCGATGGCGACATTGAAGCCCTGCAGCTCGCCGTCCTGGATGATGGCGATCAGGCCCAGGTCCTGCGCAAAGACGTCCGCGTCATTGACGGGCGGGACGACCACGCCCATCTTGAACTTGCGCGGCAGGTAGGCCAGGCCGTACAGCGGTTCTTCCCCTTCGGGACTGGAGGTGATTTTCTCGCCGTCCAGCCAGATTTCGTGATAGGCGCCGGTGCGCGGCAGGAAATGGTCGGACAGCTTCTGCGCCCATTCGTGCACCAGCCGGTGCTGGCTGGACAGCTGCGGGTTGACCGTGCCCACCACCTGGCGGTTGACGTCGCCGCAGGCCGCCAGGGTGGTGGCCATGGCGTCGTGGATGGCCCGCATGGTGGTCTTGAGGTTGCGCTTGACCACGCCATGCCACTGGAAGGTCTGGCGCGTGGTGATGCGCAGGCCGCGCGTGGCCCAGGTGGTGGCGATGCGGTCGAAGGCCAGCCACTGGCCCGGGGTGACGACGCCGCCCGGCAGGCGCGCGCGGATCATGAAGGAATAGGCCGGCTCCAGCTTGCGCTTGCGCCGTTCGTCCCGCAGGTCGCGGTCGTCCTGCTGGTAGCTGCCGTGGAATTTCAGCAGCTTGTTGTCGTCATCGCTGATGGCGCCGGTGACGGGGTCGTGCAGGCCTTCTTCGATGGTGCCGCGCAGGTAGCGGCCGTCCAGCTTGATTTTTTCGAGGTGCGAAATCGGGGTGTCCATGAGATTCCTGTTCAATACACGTCGCGGGCGTAGCGCCCTTGCGAGGCCAGGTCTTCCAGCCATTGCCTGGCCTGCTCTTCGTCGAGCCCGCCTTCGCCCTGCGCGATCCGCAGCAGTGTCCGGTGCACGTCTTTGGCCATGCGGGTGGCGTCGCCGCACACGTATACATGGGCGCCGGACTGGATCCAGTCGTACAGGTCGGCGGCGCGTTCCAGCAGCTTGTCCTGGACGTAGACCTTGCCGTCCTGGTCGCGCGAGAAAGCCAGGTCCAGGCGGTGCAGCTGGCCGTCCTGCAGGGCGCGCTGCCATTCGGTCTGGTAAAGAAAGTCGGTGGCGAAATGCGGGTTGCCGAAGAACAGCCAGTTGCGGCCCGTGGCCCCGCTGGCGCCGCGTTCCTGCACGAAGGCGCGGAAAGGCGCGACGCCGGTGCCCGGGCCTATCATGATGATGTCGCGCGAGGGGTCGGCCGGCAGGCGAAAGCGCGTGTTCTCTTCGACGAAGACGCGCAGCGTGTCGCCTTCGTTCAGGCGGCTCAGGAAATGGGAGGCCGCGCCCCAGCGGGCCTGGCCCTCGTATTCATAGGCGACGTTGGCCACAGTGAGATGCACTTCGTGGTCCACCACGGACTGGCTGGAGGCGATGGAGTACAGGCGCGGCGTCAGCGGACGCAGCGCCTTGACGAAGGCCTCGGCCGTCCAGGGGGCGGGGTGGCGCGCGAGCACGTCGATGAGCTGATGGGTCTGAAGCAGCTGCCGGAAGCCTTCCTGCTGTTCGGGCTGCAGCAGGGACTGCAGTTGCGCGTCGCCCGCCAGTTCGGCGTGAGCCGCCAGAAAAGGCTTGGTCAGCTGGGTCAGTTCACGGTGCCGGCCCAGCCATTCACGCAGCGGGCGCGTGGCATTGCCCGCCTGCACGATTTCGCCGCCGTCCAGCCCCAAGGTGTCCAGCACCTGGGCCACCAGGGCGTCGTCCTGCACCGGCCAGACCCCGAGCGCGTCGCCCGGCTTGTAGCTGAGCGGGCTGCCTTCTAGGGAGATTTCCAGGTGGCGGATGTCTTTGGCGCTGCCATCCGCGGTAATGGGCTGGTTCAGCAGCAGCTCGGCCGCGTAGGGCTGCTCGCGCGATACTTTGGACGCCTTGGGATGCAGGGGCGTCACGCTTGCCGTGGGCGGCGCTTCGTCCTGGCTGAAGGCCTGGCGGGCGTTTTCCAGAGCCTGCTCGCTCCAGGGGGAGGCCACGGTTTCGATGTCCAGGTCGGCCGTGCCCAGCGGCTGCAGACGCTGGGCGCCCAGGTCGGCCAGACGGGTGTCCAGGGCCTGGGCGATGCCGCAGAACGAGGGGTAGCTGGAATCGCCCAGGCCCAGCACGGCGTACTTCAGCGAGGGCAGCTTGGGCGCGCGGCGGCTGGCCAGGAATTCGACGAAGCCGATGGCATCGTCGGGCGGTTCGCCGTCGCCCTGGGTGCTGATGACGATATAAAGCAGCTGTTCGTCCTTCAGTTCGCGCGCGGCATAGCGGTCGGCGCGCACCAGACGGGTGGCCAGGCCCGCGGCCCGGGCGCGCTCGGACAGCGACTCGGCCACGCGCTTGGCATTGCCGGTCTGACTGCCGTACAGGACTGTCAATTGCCTGACGGCATTTGCGCAGGGCGCCGCGGCCACCAGCACGGGCTGGGATTCGCCCGGCCTTTGCTGGGCAAGCCCGGCGAAATAGCCTGACAGCCAGCTTAGCGCCTGGGTGTCCAGGCCGTGGGCCAGCTGTCCCAGCAGGGCTTGCTTGGACTCGGGAAGGGGTGAAAGGGCCAACATCGCGCACTCGTCTAACAGGACCAATGTTCATTCTATGTATGGCGCCTGGCTAAACGAACGACAAGATTCTTATTTCCTTATGCGGAATTTGCTTATGCTCGCGCGGACATCGCTTCAGCGGGAGCCGGCCATCCTGTTGAGGACGGCAGGCTCTAGTCCCGCGGGCGGTAGTGCAGCCAGCCCTCGGCCAGCCAGCCGTCCAGCATGTGGCGCTGGGCCAACGCGGGCGGGCGCATGCCGCCGCAGTCCAGCCGGCGCTCGTCGGCCAGCCTGCGCAGCGCCGCGCCGGCAGGCTGGGGCGCCAGTTCGCCGTTGATGTACAGGGCCTTGCCCCGGTACATCAGGCGCGTGCAGCGGTCCAGCGCCAATGCGCCGCGGCCGGGCCAGGCGTCGGCCAGGCAGGGCGCCTGTGCGCCGGGTTCGAACCAGGCCGCCGGCGAAGGCTCGGTCAGCCATAGCCCCAGGAAGCGCGCCGCCAGCGCCTTGTCGAAACGCACTTTGCGCACGGCGGCCAGGGCTGCGTCCAGCAGCGAGTCCGGCAGTTGCGCGGGGTGGCCGGCGGCGGCCACGCCCCGGTCCGTGAAGGTGGCGTCCAGCGCGGGCCCCGGCAGGGGCGAGGCGCCGTACAGCCCGCCGGATTCTCCTATGCGGGCCATCAGTTGGTCGCCGGCGGCATCCAGCATGCCGCGGGCCAGCGCCGCCATCGTGGGCGCGCGAAAGCCGATGGAAATCGTCATGCAGCCGTCGCCCAGGGCAATGCCGTCATGGGCGATGTGGGGAGGCAGATACAGCATGTCGCCGGGTTCCAGCACGTAATCGTGTTCCGGCTCGAAACGGCGCAGAATCTTCAGCGGCAGCCCTTCCCGCAGGGCAAGATCTCGCTGCGCGCTGATGCGCCAGCGCCTGCGGCCGTGGGCCTGCAGCAGAAAGACGTCGTAGCTGTCGAAGTGCGGCCCCACGCCGCCGCCGTCCGAGGCGATGCTGATCATGGCGTCGTCCAGCCGCGCATCCGAAATGAAGCGGAAGCGGTGCAGCAGCTCGGCCGTGGCGTCGTCATGCGCATCCACGCTTTGCGCCAGCACCGTCCAGCCCGGCCGGCGCGCCGCCGGCAGGCGCGGGAAGGGCCCCGTCTTCATGTGCCAGCCCTGTCCGTCGCGCCAGACCAGGCGCGATTCGACTTCCTCTCGGCGCACCAGCCGGCGGATGTCGTCAACGGACAAGGAGGGGCGAAAGCCCGGAATGGCCTGGCGCACCAGCAGCGGCTTGCGCTGCCAGTGGCGGCGCATGAAGTCGCCGGGCGTCAGGCCGCCCAGCAGCGCCAGGGGACGGTCTATGTTCATAAGTGCTCCGAGCGCAGACGGTACAGCGCGTCCAGCGCTTCGCGCGGGCTGAGCTGGTCGGGGTCTATGGCCGCCAGCGCGGCCTTCAGGGCCTGGGCCTGCCGCGCAGCCTCGCTTTCCGTCCGGCCTTTCAGGAACTGCCTTCCATCCGGGAGCGGCTCGCCGTGCCGGTCCTGCGGTTGCTCCTGGGGTTGCTCTCGTTCATGGCCCTGTTCGTCCGCGGCCCGCCCGGCGGCCTCGACGAACAAGTCCAGCTGCGGCGTGGGCGCGCCCTGGGCTTCCAGGCGGGACAGTTCGCGGCTGGCGTGGCGGATGACCGAAGGCGGTATGCCGGCGCGCTGCGCCACCTGTATGCCGTAGCTGCGGCTGGCCGGACCGGGCCTGACCTCGTGCAGGAAAACGATGCCCGAGGCGGAGTCTGCCGCCGCCAGGTGCACATTGGCCGCGCCCGGCGCCTCGGACGGCAGGCGAGTGATCTCGAAGTAATGGGTGGCGAACAGGGTCAGCGCCTGGTTGTGCGCCAGCAGACGGTGGGCGATGGACCAGGCCAGGGCCAGGCCGTCGTAGGTGGAGGTGCCGCGTCCGATCTCGTCCATCAGCACCAGGCTTTGCGGCGTGCTGGCGGACAGGATGGCCGCCGCCTCGGTCATTTCCATCATGAAGGTCGAGCGCCCGCCCGCCAGGTCGTCCGCCGCGCCGATGCGGGTGAAGATGCGGTCCAACTGCCCGACGCGCGCGCTTTGCGCCGGCACGAAACTGCCCGCGCGGGCCAGCAGGGCGATGAGCGCGATCTGGCGCATATAGGTGGACTTGCCGCCCATGTTGGGGCCGGTGATCAGCAGCATGCGCCGTTGCGGGTTCAGGTCGCAGTCGTTGGGCGTGAAGCGTTCGATGCTGTGCTCCACCACGGGGTGGCGGCCCGCCTGGATGACGATCTCGGATTCTTGCCCCAGCTGGGGGGCGACCCAGTCGTTGCGCCGCGCATGCTCGGCCAGCGAGGCCAGGGCGTCGATCTCGGCCAGCGCCGCGGCGCAGGAGGCCAGCGCCCGCGCGTGCAGCCCGAGTTCGTCCAGCAACTGCTCGAACAGCCACTTCTCGCGCGCCAGGCTGCGGTCCTTGGCGGACAGGACTTTGTCCTCCCAGCTTTTGAGCTCGGGCGTGATGTAGCGTTCGGCGTTTTTCAGGGTCTGCCGGCGCCGGTAGTCGGCCGGCACTTTGTCGGCCTGGCCGCGCGTCACCTCTATATAGAAGCCATGGACACGGTTGAACTCCACGCGCAGGTTGGGAATGCCCGTGCGCTCGCGCTCGCGCGCCTCGAGTTCCAGCAGGAATTCGCCGCTGTCGCTGGCCAGCCGGCGCAGCTCGTCCAGTTCGGCGTCGTAGCCGCCGGCGATGACGCCGCCGTCGCGCACCATCAGCGCGGGTTCGGCGGCGATGGCCCGGTGCAGCAGCGCCGCCAGCTCGGGCGGCAGGCCCAGGCGCTCGGTGTGCCGGGCGATTTCGGGTATGGGCTCGAAGGCCTCGGCAAGCAGCGCGGCCAGTTGCGGCAGCTGGGCCAGCGCGTCGCGCAGGCTGGCCAGCTCACGCGGGCGCACCGACCGCAGCGAGATGCGCGTAGCGATGCGTTCGATGTCGGGATAGCGGTCCAGCGCATCGCGCAGCGTGTCCAGGGCGGCCGATTCCAGGCCGTCGCCCGCAGGCGCCGCAAGAAAAGCGGCAATGGTGCGCTGCCGCGCCAGCGCCGGCGCGTTGTCGCGCAGGGGATGGTGCAGCCAGCGGCGCAGCAGCCGGCTGCCCATGGGGGTCTGGCAATGGTCCAGGGTGGAGAAAAGCGTGGGGCTTTCTTCGCCGCTCAGTGTCTCGGTAAGCTCCAGGTTCTTGCGCGTGACGGGGTCCAGCACCACGTAGGCGCCCGCGCGCTCGACACGGATGGACTGGATGTGGCTGAGGGCATGGGCCTGCGTGCGGCCGACATAGTTCAGCAGCGCGCCGGCCGCGCAGACGGCCGCCGGCAGATCGCCCAGGTCGAAGCTGGCCAGCGAGTCCACCGCGAAATGCCGCTGCAGCGCGGCGCGGGCGCTGTCGGCCTCGAAATGCCAGTCGGGCGCCGTGCTGACCGCCATGCCGCCTTCGGGCCGCAGGCGCCGGCTTTCGGCGCACAGCAGCTCGGCCGGGGCGATGCGATGCAGCTCGGAATCCAGCATGTCGGGCGCGCATTCGGTGACGCTGAAGTCGCCGTTGGCCAGGTTCATCCAGGCCAGGCCGGTGCGCTCGGCCTTGTTCACGCGCATGGTCCACACGGCCGCGATCTGCCGGTCGGCCTTGGCCGGCAACAGGGCGTCGTCGGTCAGCGTGCCGGGCGTCACGATGCGCACGATCTTGCGCTCGACCGGCCCCTTGCTGGCCGCCGGATCGCCGATCTGCTCGCAGATGGCCACCGACTCGCCCAGCGCGACCAGGCGCGCCAGATAGCTTTCCATGGCATGGAAGGGGACGCCGGCCATGGGGATGGGCGCGCCGTTGGACGTGCCGCGCTTGGTCAGCGTCAGGTTCAGCAGCCGCGCGCCCCGCTCGGCGTCCTCGTAGAACATTTCATAGAAATCGCCCATGCGATAGAACAGCAGATGCGAGCCCGCCTCGGCCTTCAGGGCGAGATATTGGCGCATCATGGGCGTGTGGGCGCTGGTATCTTGTTTTTCCATCAAAATCAGTAGTGTGTTCTTGCAGAGGGCAGGTGGTGGCAAGTCGGGGCCGTTCCGACAGTGTCGGCTGGTTTAGAACCACACATTGTAATGAGTCTACTACTGCTCGGATAAGCGTTGGCCGACAGCCGTGACGAGCCGCGAATCAGGCCTATCTTGCAGTTGCTCCATTGTTGGCGGACTCTTGTCGACCGACACATGAAGGGAGCATGCCAGGAAGCGAGAGAGGAGCACAGTTTCCCCCCAGTGTTGAGCGGCCTTGTTGGAAGGAAAAGGAGATCGATTGCGATGCTTCCATTCTGAGCGTTGTGGCAAAGAGGGTTTGGCAGCAGTGTCTCCAGCGCAGAATACCGAGCGAAAACAGTATCTTGAGATAGTGCGCGACCTTAAAGTATCTGCGACAGCCTCAACATCTTCCTGACAGGGCTGCACCTGCAGCACTTTCGCCATTGGCTGCTGCGCTGGCTGTACCTTTTCGGCGGGCTGATGGGCTGCGCGTGCATCACCACGGGCTTCATCTTCTTCGTGGAAAAGCGCAAGAAGCAGCACGCCAAGGCGGGCGGTCAGGGCAGCCGCATCGTGGATGCGCTGGCGGTATCCACGGTGACGGGCATGCTGATCGCCACCCTGGGCATCCTGATCGCCAACCGGCTGCTGCCCGAGGCGCTTCCCGCGGGCTGGCCTCCACGTGGCGATTTGGAGGAATACCTCTTCTGGGCCGCCTGGGCGCTGGCGATGCTGCACGCCTTTGTGCGCAGCGCGCCGGTGGCGCAGGGCCGCATAAACCCCGCCTGGCGCGATCAGTGCTGTGCCGTGGCGGCGATGGCCGTGGCCGCCGTGCTGCTGAACTGGGTGACCACGGGAGACCACCTGCTCAAGACCATCGGGCGGGGCTACTGGCCCGTGGCGGGAGTGGACCTGTTCATGCTGACCGCCGCCCTGCTGGCCTGCACGGCGGGCATGGGCTGGCTGGCGCTGGCGATGGAGAGCCACTGGGCACAGGTGCATGAAGGCATGGCCACGAGTGCCCAGGTGCTCCGTCTGCGCGTGCTGGGCGCGCTGGGGCTGGCAGCCGGCCTGGCGCTGTGCCTGGCGGTCGACCATGCCTCGATGGCGGTGCTGGTGTGGGTGATGGCCCTGGGCTTCGGTGCGCTGGCGATGGCATTCACGCTCACCTGGCGACCGAAGTGGATGCGGGTGGTGGCCTGGGTGGTGAAGTGACTGCCGGAAAGGTAATTCAGCGCCCGGCGACGAGCATGCCCAGGCCGTCCGCGACGTGTGCGGCAATCTGGCCGCCCTGGTCCGGTCCGTGGGCCACCGCGCGCCGTCCGGCAGGTTGTCCTGTATTTGCGGTTTCGGCTCCGAGGCCTGGGACAGGCTGTTCGGCCTGCCCCGGCCAGCCGGGCTTCACCCCTTCCGCGAATTCAGCGCGGGCGACCGCCATGCCCCGGCGACACCGGGTGACATCCTGCTGCACGTCCGCGCCGAAAGCATGGACCTGTGCTTCGAGCTGGCCGCGCAGGTATTGGACCAGTTGAATGGCGCCGTGACGGTGGTCGACGAAGTGCACGGCTTTCGCTATTTCGACATGCGCAGCATGGTGGGCTTCGTGGACGGCACGGAAAACCCCGCCGGCCAGGAGGCGGTGGACTTCACCCTGGTCGGCGGCGAGGACCCGGACTTTGCCGCAGGCAGCTATGTCATGGTGCAGAAGTACCTGCACGACATGGAAGGCTGGAACGCGCTGCCGGTGGAAACCCAGGAGCGCATCATCGGGCGCACCAAGCTGTCGGACATCGAACTGGACGATTCGATCAAGCCCTCGTCGTCGCACAGTTCATTGACGACACTGGACGAGAACGGCCGCGAGGTGAAGATACTGCGCGACAACATGCCTTTCGGGCGGCCTGGCGCCGGCGAGTTCGGCACGTATTTCATAGGTTACGCGCGGTCGCCCGCGCCCATCGAGCAGATGCTGGAGAACATGGTGGTCGGGCGGCCGCCCGGCAACTACGACCGCCTGCTTGACTTCAGCCGCGCGGTCACGGGCGGCCTGTTCTTCGTCCCCTCCGCCGATCTGCTCGAAGCGCCGGCCGGCCGCAACCCCGGTGTCGTCGGCCAGGACGCCGCTGCGCCCGCCGTCGCGGCGGGCAATAATGGCTCCCTGAACATCGGTTCTTTGAAAGGAATTTCCCAGCATGGATAATCTGCACCGTGAACTCGCCCCCATTTCCAGCGCCGCCTGGTCGCAAATCGAAGAGGAAGTCGCGCGCACTTTCAGGCGCGCCGTCGCCGGCCGGCGGGTGGTCGATGTCAAGGACCCCGGCGGGGCGGCGCTGTCCGGCGTGGGAACAGGCCGCCTGCACGGCATCGCCGCCCCCCACGCGGGCGTCGACGCAAGGCTGCGCGAAGTCAGGGCGCTGGTGGAGCTTACCGTGCCGTTCGAGCTGCTGCGCGACGAAATCGACAATGTCGAGCGCGGGGCCAACGACTCCGACTGGCAGCCGGCCAAGGACGCCGCCACCGAGCTGGCCTATGCCGAGGACAGGGCGATCTTCGACGGCTACGAGGCGGCCGGCATCGTGGGCATCCGGCAAGGCTCGTCCAACGAAAAGCTGGCCTTGCCGGCCGACGTCGCCGACTATCCCGTCGTCATCGGCAGGGCGCTGGAGCAGCTGCGTCTGGCGGGCGTGGACGGCCCTTACTCCGTCCTGCTGGGCGCCGATGCCTATACCGCGCTGACCGAAGGCCGGGACGGCGGCTATCCCATCATCGACCACATCAAGCGCATCGTCAGCGGGGATATCCTCTGGGCGCCCGCCATCAACGGCGGCTGTGTGCTGTCCACGCGCGGCGGCGACTACGAGCTGCATCTGGGGCAGGACCTGTCCATCGGCTACCAAAGCCATACCGACCAAGTGGTGCGGCTTTACCTGCGAGAGACTTTGACTTTCCTGATGCTGACCAGCGAGGCCTCCGTCTCGGCGGCCATTGAGGCTTAGGCCCTCAATGGCCAGCTACCTGCGTACTCATGTGGCTGCCTGTTAGGGTTGAAGGGCTGGCAGGCCTTAAGGCCACGTCGCGGCCGCGCTATGCGCCGTTCTGCCTGCGGTATTCCGACGGCGTGGCCCCGGTGTGGCTGCGGAAAGCGGTGGCAAAATTTGCCGAGGTCGAGAAACCCAGTTCGTCGGCGATCTGGGTGACCGACAGTGATGTTTCCCGCAGCAGCCGACAGGCGGTCTTCAGGCGTTCCTGGCGCAGGTATTCGAATACCGTGGTTCCCAGCACATTGCGAAACGCCCTGGACAGCCTTTTTTCATTTGTGTGCAGGGCCTCGGCCAGCGCTTCCATGCCGGGGGGGTGGGCCAGGCGCGTCTTCAGATAGGCGTTGGCCGCGTTCACCAGCGTCTGGTCTTTTTGCGCCTCTCCCCCGAGGCGCCCGGCCCGGGCCTCGCCGGGCGCCTCGGCATGCCGCCCCGGCACATGCCCAGCAGCCTTCTTCCCCAGATGTATGCGTATGCGCGCCAGCATCTCTTCGGGGGAAAAAGGCTTGACCACATAATCGACCGCGCCGTCCGACAAGCCTTCCAGCTTGTTATTGAGATCGCCCGCCGAGGTCAGGTAGATGATGGGGATGCCGGCGGTCGCCGGGTCGTTCCTGATGAGGCGGCTGGCATTGAACCCGTTCAGCACAGGCATGTGCACGTCCATGATGATGAGGTCTGGCTGCAGGGCCTGCGCCCGATGATAGCCCTGCGCGCCGTCGAATGCGACGCTGATGCGGTAGTTTTCCTTGCGGATCAGCTCGATGAGCAGGCGCAGCTCGTCGACGTGGTCGTCCACGATCAGCAGGTGAGGGGCGTCGGGCGGGGGCGGCGAGGGCAGTTTCATCGATGGGGAAGGGCAAGACCGAAAGGGGGTCAGGCGGGCAGCAGGTGGCGTGCCAGGGCGCGCTGGCGATCGCAGGCGCTGCAAAGGGGGCGGCCTTGCATGGACTGGCGTCAAATTGGTAACAAATAAATATAAAAGTATATAAAAACCGACTTTTGCGCCATTCCGGCCGGCGGACGGCTGCCTGGCCGTATGGCGCAAAAAGGCGGAGAAAACCCGCAATCATGCGGCTGTCGGGGTGTTTCGCGGAACCTACAGACCGATATCTTTTTTGTAATTCTACGCGGCGATGGCGCTGCATCAAACTGTTTTGTCGCTTTGGCAAACATACCCCTGCCATCAAATCCAGATAATTCACCAAATTTTTGCTTCAAGAATTTGCAGTGTGCTGGCCAATTATTTCAAAAGTAACAGTATCGGTCGCCAATGCTCCTTCCAATCAAGGTGAGTGAAAGACGATGAACAAGACGTATCGGGTGGTCTGGAATGCGACGCTGGGTGTTTTTCAAGCGGCGTCCGAATTGGCAAAGGGACGGGGCAAGACAAAAAGCAGCCACGCACTGAAGGCGGTACTGGCGGCAACGGGGGTGGCGCTGGCGGCGCCGTCCGTCGCGGCCACCCTGCCGACAGGGGGCAATGTGATCGCCGGCCAGGGCAGCATCCAGCAGAATGGCGGCGCCATGACCATCCGGCAGGGCAGCGACAAGCTGGTCATCGACTGGGGCAGTTTCTCCATTGGCCAGGGCAATTCGGTGCGCTTCGTCCAGCCCGGCGCTGCGTCCGCCGCCCTGAACCGGGTCCTGGGCCCCGACGTGTCCGTCATTCAGGGCGCGCTGCAGGCCAATGGCCGGGTATTCCTGGTCAACCCCAATGGCGTGCTGTTCAGCCCCACGGCCCAGGTGGATGTGGGCGGCCTGGTCGCCTCCACGCTCAAGATGAGCACCGACGACTTCCTGTCGGGCAACTACCGCTTCAGCGGCGACAGCCGCCAGGCCGTGGTCAACCAGGGCCGCATCGATGCCGCGCAGGGCGGCACGGTGGCGCTTATCGCGGCCCGCATCGTCAACCAGGGCAGCATCACCGCCGACCGCGGCAGCGTGCTGATGGGCGCCGGCAGCAAGGTCAGGCTGGATCTGGGCGGCCCCGCCCAGCTGGAAGTTGAGCAGGGTGTGCTTGACGCGCTGATCGAGAACGGCGGCGCCATCCGCGCCGACGGCGGCAACGTGCTGCTGACCGCGCGCGCGGCCAACGCGCTGGCGGATACGGTCATCAGCACCACCGGCATCATCGAGGCGCATTCGCTGAGCACCGGCGAAGACGGGGTGGTGACCCTGCTGGGCGAGCAGGGCGGCGTCGACGTGGCCGGCCGCATCGACGTGTCTTCCGACGGCGCGAAGGGCGGCAAGGTCGTGGTCACGGCCGACCGGGTCGGCATCCTGGACGGCGCCTCCATCGACGCGCGCGGCGCCACGGGCGGCGGGCAGATCTATGTCGGCGGCGGCTGGCAGGGCAAAGACCCGGCCATCAAACAGGCGACGCAGACCACCATCGCGGCTAGCGCCTCGCTGGACGCATCCGCCACCCTGGACGGCGACGGCGGCACCATCGTGGCCTGGTCCGACGTCAAGCAGGCAGGCAGCCTGACCCGCGTGGACGGCAAGCTCAAGGCCTCCGGCGGCGCCCAGGGCGGCGACGGCGGCAAGGTCGAGACCAGCGGCGCCAGCCTGGCGGTCAGCCAGGCCGTGGACGCCTCGGCGGCCCAGGGCAAGAACGGGCTGTGGCTGCTGGATCCGGACGAGGTGACAGTCGGCAGCGGCTTGAGCGGCGGCCTGGGCGACGCCACGGTCAGCCATTCCGCGATCAATACTTCCCTGCTGGGCGGCACGGACGTAACCATTGCCGCAGGTGAAAAGATCGACTGGCAGGACGACTTCAGCGCCACCGTCAAAAGCAGCGGCGCCAGGCTGACGCTGAAGGTGGACGACAACGCCGATGTCGAAAACTTCGACACGGGCATCTTCCTGAACGGCGGCATCGACGCCGGCGGCGCCGGCAACGGCAAGCTGGACCTGGTGTTCGACGGCAATGTGCGCATCGCCGACAGCAAGGACATCGCACTGAACAGCAATGGCGGCGAGGTGATCTTCAGCGGATACGTGGATGCGGTGTCGGCGGAAAGCACGGTTGCCGGCAAGCTGCGCATTGTTTCCGAGGACGGCGATGTCACGTTCTCGGACATGGTGGGCGGCACCAATGCGCTGGGCGCGCTGTACGTGACCACCGACAACACGGCCAAGACCTACGTCAATGGCGCGGTGGTGCGTACCCATGGCGAACAGGTGTACGACAGCCCGGTGGAAATGGGTACCGTCCAGTTCGAGAACCCCAATTTCGACGAGGGCACGGACGGCTGGACCATCACCGACGACCGGTTCGTCACCGGCACGACCAAGGTGGATGGGTGGACTTCGCCGGTGGATACCACGTATCCCGCCAACAACGCCAGCAGCGGCAGCGCGGGGGACGCAAGCAATATATCGGTGGGCTCTTATACGCATGACGTTGTCGCGGGCGCGCCGGGTCAGGGCGACGCGCTGCAGTTGTCTGTCAATGGCGCCACCTGCCAAGGAGACGGCTACTGCGTCATCCGCGGTCCTTACGTAGTCAGCGACAGTTCGATCGCCCTGGCAAAAGGGGAGTCGGTGTCATTCGACTGGAAGGCATTGGCGGGTGGCGACGCCTACGATGTGATCGGCTACCTGCTCAACGTCAAGACGGGCGAGGCGCAGATGATTCTCAACGAAACCGGCGCCAGCGATGTAGGAGGCACCGACTGGGCTACGGCCACCGTTACCGCCGACAAGGCAGGCGTCTATAAATTCGTCTTCGTTGCCGGGTCTTATGACTTCACGGGCGGCAAAGCCCTCGGCGGCAGCCTGCAGATCGACACCATCGCGACTTCCAGCGGGCCCAAATCCGTCGAAGGCGCGTCCATCAGCTACCTGAAAGGCCTGAACGGTACCGACAACGACCTGACCTTCCGCGCTAATGAAGTGGACCTGAACGGCCCGGTCACCGGCACCGGCAACGTGGCGTTCGAGAACCTGGACCCCCATGGCGGCATTGAAGTGGGCGGCACCCGTCCCACCGGCGGCGACCCCGCCGACGACGGCATACTCCAGGTTTCCAAGGAAGACCTCGACGCGTTGGGCGACGGTTTCAAGTCGGTGCGCATCGGCGATGACAGCATGAGCGGCGACATCACCGTCATTGGCGACACGCAGGTCAAGGACGACCTCATCCTGAATGCCGGCACGGGCGACATCGCCGTCAACGCCGGCCTGTCGGCGCGGGATGACGCGGGCTCGGGCGGCGATGACGGCCATGCGCCGGTCATCGTGATGCAGACTCAGGGCGGCAACGTCAGCCAGAATGCGGACGGCGTGCTGGACGCCGACGGTCTGGTGCTGTTGGGCGACGGGGCCACCTACGATCTGGACAACGCCGGGAACCTCGTCAACAACATCGCCGGCAACACGGGGTCGGTGTCCTACGGCGCAGCCGAGGGCCAGGCCATTCGCGTCGGCACGGTGACCACGGCCGAGGGCGACAGCTACTCGGGCCTGATCAACGAAAACGACACCAATCTGACGGCGGACGAGATCGATCTTTCCGCCGACGTGGCCTCCACCAGCGGCACGGGCATGCTGACGCTGAAGCAGAAGACGGACGGCACGAACATCCGCCTGGGCGGCGCGGACGACGAGTCCGCGGCGGACAATGAGCTGCGCCTGTCGACGGACGACATCGCCCATATCCGCGACGGCTTTGCCGACATCGCCATAGGCGACGTCACCTCTGGCAATATCGTGGTGGATGAAAGCGGCGCAACGTTCAAGGACGATCTGTCTCTGACGGCGGACGGCAGGCTGGACCTGCAGGGCGACCTGCAACTCATCGACGGCGACGATGATGCCGACGGCGGCACGGCCAACGAGCTGGCGCTGTCGGTGACGGCCGAGGGCGGCGCGCAGGGCCTGGGCGCCATCACGGCCGACGAGCTGGCGCTGCGCGGCGTGGGCGACTTTGACCTGGGCCGGGGCAGTCACGATGTCGGCGTCATGGCCGCCGACGTGGGTTCGCTGGCCTTCCAGAGCGCGGGCGACCTCGGCGTGGGCGCGGTGGACGGCCTGTCGGGCATTGCCGCGGACGAGGCGGTCAGCCTGAAGACGGGCGGCGACCTGCAGCTGGACAAGGGCATAACGGTACGCAATGGTCCGGGCGATGACGAAGACCAGGGGCAGACGCGCGACGACGACGTCATTACCTTGGACGTGGGCGGAAAAGCCAGCCAGGCCGGAGCGGACGCCGGACTGGACGCGCGAGGCCTGGTGCTGCTGAACGGCGAATTCGACCTGACGGGCGAAGACAACGCCATCGGCACCATCGCGGCCAAGGATACGGGCGACCTGGCTTTCCGCAACGGCGGGGACCTGGATCTGGATGTAGGCGAGCTGGACAGCCACGATGCCCAGGGCAATGCCATCACCACCACCGGCATCGATTCCAGCGGCCTGATCAGTGAAATTGACCTCTACACGAACGGCAACCTGAACATCCTGTCCGGCGTGAACACGCAGGCCAAAGTGTTCCTGAACGTGGGTGGCAAGACGAGGCAGGCGAACTATGGCCTGGCGCGTATCGAGTCGCAGGGCCTGGGCCTGAACGGGGGCGACTTCCAGCTGGACAACGGCCTGAACGACGTGGGCACTATCGCCGCCAAGGCGGACCGGGTGGTCCTGGCAAACAACGGCGACCTGACGGTGGGTGAGTTGACTTCCCGTCTCGACGGAACGACCACCGCCGGCATCACGCATCGCGGGTCGGGCCATGAAGGCGACATCGTCATCGGCAATGCGGGCGACCTGCTCATCGACGAAGCCATCGACGCCGGTATCCACAACGTGCATCTGGCCGTGACGGATGGAAAGGTCAGCCAATCGGCGGATGGCGCCATAAGCGCGGCAGGCCTGGCCCTGCATGGAGACGATTTCGAACTGCGCAATGCCGCCAACCGGGTGGGCGAGATTGCCAGCGACGCTGGCCGCGTGGCCTTCGCCAACAGCGGCGACCTCGTGGTGGGCAGCGTGGACGAGCACGACGCGGACGGCAGTGTGGTCAAGACCACCACCGGCATCGACAATACGGGCGACGTCAGTCTCGGCACCGGCGGCGATCTGGCCATCAATGAATCGACGGATGTGAACGGCAACGGCCTGTTCCTGACCGTGGACGGCACGGCCACACAGTCGGAGATAGGCACCATCCAGGCCGGCGGCCTGGCGCTGAACGGCGGCGGCTTCGAACTGCGCAACGCCGGCAACCAGGTAGGCGTGATCGCCAGCGATGCGGGCCAGGTGGCGTTCGCCAACACCGGAAACCTGATGGTGGGCACGTTGACCGACACCGACGCCGATGGCGGGGACGTCGTCACCCAGGGCATCCACAACACCGGCGACGTCAGCATCAATACCGGCGGCGACCTGGCCATCGATGAAGCGGTCGATGTGAACGGCAACGACCTGTTCCTGACGGTGGCGGGCCAGACCAGCCAATCGACGGCTGGCGCCATCCAGGCCGGCGGCCTGGCGCTGAACGGCGGCGACTTCGAGCTGCGCAACGCGGGCAACCAGGTGGGCGAGATCGCCAGCGAGGCGGGCCGAGTGGCGTTCGCCAATGCGGGCGACCTGAAGGTGGGCACGCTGACCGAACTCGACGCGAACAGCAATGTCGTCAAGACGACTACCGGCATCCACAACACGGGCGACGTCAGCATTGACGCCGGGGGCGACCTGGCCGTCAACCAGGCGGTGGAGGTGGGCGCCAACAAGGTGTTCCTGACGGTTGCCGGCCAGGCCGGCCAGGCGGCGGCGGGCACTGTCCGCGCCGGCGGCCTGGCGCTGAACGGCGGCGACTTTGAACTGCGCAATGCCGGCAACCAGGTGGGCGTGATTGCCAGCGATGCGGGCCGGGTGGCGTTCGCCAACACGGACGACCTGAAGGTGGGCACGCTGACCGAGTACGACGCGGACGGCCATGAGGTCAAGACGACTGCCGGCATCCACAATACCGGCGACGTCAGCATCGAGGCCGGCGGCAGCCTGGCCATCGACGAAGCGGTGGACGTGGGGGCGAACACGGTGTTCCTGACCGTGGCGGGCAAGACCGACCAGGCGGCCGCGGGCAATATCCGGGCCGGTGGCCTGGCGCTGAACGGGGGCGACTTTGAACTGCGCAACGCGGGCAACCAGGTAGGCGAGATCGCCAGCCAGGCGGGGCGCGTGGCGTTTGCCGGCGCGGGCAGCTTGAAGGTCGGCACCCTGACTGAGCGCGATGCGAACAACAATGTGGTCAAGACCACTACCGGTATCGACAACACCGGCGACGTCAGCCTGAAGGCCGGCGCCGATCTGGCCATCACCAAAGCGGTGGATGTCAACGGCAACAGACTGTTCCTGACGGTGGCCGGCCAGGCCAGCCAGGTGGCGTCGGCCAACATCGACGCCGCGGGGCTGGCGCTGAACGGCGGCGTCTTCGAGCTGCGCAACGCCGGCAACCGCATAGGCCAGGTGGCCGCATCGGCAAGCCGCGTGGCGCTGGCCAATACCGGCGACCTGGCCGTCGGCGCGCTGACCGAGCGCGATGCGCAGGGCGGGGTCGTCAAGGCCAACAGCGGCATCGACAGCAAGGGCGACGTCAGCCTCGAGACCAAGGGCGATCTTGCCATCGGCCAGACAGTGGTGGCGGGGGGCACGGTGTTCCTGGGTGCCTCGGGCACGACCACACAGGATGTTTTGGACGGCAGCATCAAGGCCGCGGGCCTGGCGCTGACGGGCGGCCGCTACGAGCTGGACGCGACGACCAACTGGATAGGCCAGTTTGCCAGCCGGGCCGGCGAAGTGCGGCTGCTGAATGGGCAGGGCCTGGTCATCGACACGCTGGCCGAGTATGCGGCAGGGGCCTCGACGCCGCTGGACCAGATCGTCGGCATCAACAACACTGGCAAGCTGCGCATCGACACGGTGCAGGGCGACATCGACGTCAGGCAGAGCGTGGCCACGACCAGCCGCGCTTCGGACGCGCTTGTCCTGAATGCCGGCCTGGGCCGCGCAGCGGGAGATGCGGCGGGCGGCAATGTGACGGTGCAGCAGGGCAAGAAGCTGACGGTCGGCACGGGCGGCCGCGCCATCGTGTACAGCGGCTCAGTGTCGGGCAGCACCGGCCTGGCCGACGTAATAGGCTGGGGCAGCGGCAACTTCCGCTATGGCAGCGACGAGACGGCCAGCCTGTTCGCGCGTCCGCTGGGATCCGGCGGCACCTATGCGGTGTACCGCGAGCGGCCGGTCCTGGTGGCCTCGACCAACGACCACACCACACGCACCAAGGTATTCGACGGCAACCCCTGGTTCGACGGCGGCGGCCTGGACGGATTCGACATCCAGGGCCTGCTCAATGGCGATCTCAAGAGCATGCTGGGCGAGGTCGATTATTCAGTGGACTCGGCGGCGCCGGGCAATCACGTCATTCGCATTTCCGGCCTGCAGGACCTGGGCTATGAAATCCAGAGCGATCCCGGCAACGCCGAGCTGGCGGTGACGCCGGCGGTGGACTATGAGGCCGCGCGCCAGAGCGTCGCCCTGTTGACGACGCAAGGCGTGGCGCAGTCCGACGCGCACATGCCGGACAGCGACAGCCTGGACCCGGCCAGCCAGGCCGGCCTGGATGAACTGGGCACGGTGCTGGACGGCATGCTTTATGTCGATCTGTCCGCAGGCGGGGCGACGCAGGTGGCCCGGGCGGCTTCGGCCGGCGCCGCCGCGGACGCGGCGGGTGGCGATGCCGCTGCGGCGGACGAGGCGGCTTGTGCCGGCGGGGATTCGGGCCGCGGATGCGTCCAGTATCCGCCCCAGACCGTGTTCGTCGTGCAGGGCGGCATCCGCGTGCCCGGCACGCAGGGCTCGCGCTGAGACATTCACCCACATCATCGATTGATAAAAGGTTCAAGATAAATGTTCAAGAAGTTTTGTCTGTCCAGCCTGGCACTGTCCATCGTCTCGATTCCGGCGGCCATGGCCCAGGTTCCTCCCGACGCCGGCCGCATCCTGCGGCAGATGCCCGCGCCGCAGTCCGCTCCGCCCGACGAGGTGGACATTGGCGTGGATTCCCCGGCGCCCGCGGCGCCGTCGGCGACGGGCGGCCAGAAAGTCACGCTGAATGCAGTGCAATTCAACGGCAACACACACGTGGACGAGGCCGCGCTGCAGAAAGTGGTGGCCGGCCAAGTGGGACAGGCCGTGGACATGGGCCAGCTGCAGGAACTGGCCTATGAGGTCACCGTGTTCTATCGCAAGCAGGGCTATCCCTTTGCGCGCGCCTATCTGCCGGCCCAGCGCATGGAAGCGGGCGTGCTGAAGATCGAGGTGCTCGAGGGCAACTACGGCAAGGTGGCCGCCACGTCGGAAGACCCCGCGCTGGCGGCTGCGGCGCAGCCTTTCCTGGCGCCGCTGCAAACGGGCGAGGTCATCCGCGGCAAGTCGCTGGAACGCACCGTGCTGATCATGTCCGATCTGCCCGGCGTGACCGTGCGGCCCGTCATCCGCCCCGGCAGCGAAGTGGGCACGGGCGACCTGGACGTGCAGGCTACTTTGTCCGAGCGCTTCAAGGGCAGTGTGTCCTATGACAACTTCGGCGACCGCTATTCGGGCCGCCACCGCCTGCTGGCGCAGGGCGCGGTGAACAGCCCCTTCATGCTGGGCGACCAACTGACGCTGTCGGCCATGGCCACCAACGAGAAGCTGTATTTCGGCAGCATAGGCTATTCGATGCCATTGGGCACGTCGGGCCTGCGGGGCGACGTGGGTTTCGCCCATTCGTCCTACGAGCTGGGAGAAGGCTTCGAGGCGCTGGGCGCGCGCGGCGACGCCGAGGTCTTCCAGGCCGGCGCCAGCTACCCCATCCTGCGCAGCAACCAGGCCAACCTGCTGTTCGTCGCCCATTTCCAGCGCAAGAACCTGACCGACAAGTACACGGCCCTGGACATCGACAACAAAAAGGCCAGCAACAGCTTCCCCATCGGCCTGCAGTTCGATGCGCGCGACACGGTGCTGGGCGGCGGCGTCACGTATGGCGGGGTCACCTTCACCGCCGGCGAACTCAAGCTGGGATCGTACGAGCAGGTGGCCACGGACCGCCTGACGGCCCGCGCCGAAGGCAGCTTCAGCAAGTTCAACCTGGATCTGGCGCGCCTGCAGGTCCTGCCCGCAGGGCTGACGCTGTTCGGCCGGGTGCAGGGTCAGTGGTCCAACTCCAACCTGGATTCCTCCGAGCGTTTCAGCCTGGGCGGCGCCAACGGCGTGCGCGCCTATCCGCAAGGCGAGGCGATAGGCGACGAGGGCTTGCTGGCGCAGTTCGAATTGCGCTACGACGCGGGCATGTTCGTGCCCTATGCTTTCTACGACGTCGGCCGTGTGAGGGTCAACAGGCAGCCCTGGACGGCCGACGACAACCACCGCACCCTGTCCGGCGCGGGCGTGGGCGTGCGCTTCCAGCGCAGCAATGTGCTGGTCGACGGCACGGTGGCATGGCGCGGCGCGGGCGGCGATTCGCAGGCCGACCCGGACAAGGGCCAGCCGCAGTTCTGGCTGCGCATGGCTTATCAGTTCTAGGGGCCGTCACCGGCCCGGCGCAGAGCGTGCCTTGCTGCTTTCTATAGGCTTGTACAGGGCGGATATGCTATGCGGCGACTACCGCCGCCAGTCGGCGGACGTCGTCGCGGCCGGGCGGCTCGGCGCTGAACAGGACGCGGTATATCAGCGGCGCCACGGCCTGTTCGATTACGCGTTCGGCGGAGGCGGGCGCTTCGCCGCGCGCCAGCGCGCGTTCGCGCATGACCTCAATCTGCCTGGCGGTGAAATCGGCGCACTTGCCCGCGTTCTCGTGCCGGGGCGCGCACAGCACGTCGCGCATCAGGGCGCGACCGGGCTCGGACGCCATTTCATCGATGTATTGCTCCAGCCAGGCCAGCAGGTCGCCCTGAAACGAGCCCGTGTCCGGAGGCGGCTGCTCCGGCTGCAACTGCTCCACGGCGACGTCGGCCAGTAACTGCGACAGATCGCCCCAGCGGCGATAGATGGTCGAGGGCGTCACGCCGGCCCGCGCGGCGATGGCCGGCACCGTCAGCCCCTCGCGTCCGGCTTCGCGCTGCAATGCCTTGACCGCCTGGTGGACGGCCGCCTGCACGCGCGCGCTGCGCCCGCCCGGACGCAGGCCCTGGGTCATGGCCATGTACGGTTGCTGTGGTTGCGAATAAGAATCATGGCGGTGTTCATGAAAACCGGGAGCGGGGCCTATTAAAGCAAAATATTTGCGTTAATGTGGGAATGCTTGTAGCATGGCAAAAGATTAGTTTTTGCTTTTATTATACGAGGCTTATCTTGACCCCCTGCAAGCAGGCCGCCTCCGCGGCGGGGACGGCGCCGCCCACGCTGTCCATGTCGGTCCATGCCGTCACCCTGGTCGCTTTTTTCGCGGCTTCCAGCGCACCCACACCCTTGTATCACCTGTACCAGCACGCCTGGGGCTTCACGTCCGCCGTGCTGACGGTGATTTTCGCGGTCTACGCCCTGGCCCTGCTGTGCGCGCTGCTGACGGCCGGGTCACTGTCCGACTACACGGGGCGTCGCCCCGTCATCCGGCTGGCGCTGCTGCTGGAAGCGGCGGCCATGGCCTGCCTGGCGGCGGCGCAGAATCCGGCCTGGCTGATCGGCGCGCGGGTGATACAAGGCTTTGCCACGGGGCTGGCGGCGGCGTCCATCGGCTCTGCCATGCTGGATCTGGACAGGCAGCGCGGCGCGCGCATCAACAGCTTCGTGCCGATGTCGGGCACGGCGCTGGGCGTGTTGGGCAGCAGCCTTTTCGTGGCCTATGGGCACGGTCCGCTTTCCATCGTGTTCGTGCTATGGTTTGCGTTGTTCCTGGCAGCCCTGGCCGCCACCTGGCTGGTGCCCGAAACGGGGTCGCGCCGGCCGGGCGCCCGGGCCAGCCTGCGGCCCAGCATCTCGGTGCCGGTCCAGGCCAGGGCCGCGCTGTGGGCGGCGACGCCCGCGAACGTGGCCGCCTGGATGCTGGGCGGTTTCTATCTGTCGCTCATGCCTTCGCTCATCGCATCGACCACGCATGCCGCCTCGTCCTGGCTGGGAGGCGCATGCGTGATCGCCCTGACGCTCTGCGGTGCGCTGGCCGCGCTGGCGGGCGGGCGCGCCAGGGCGGCGCCCGCCGTGCTTGCCGGAGCGGGCGCCATGGCCCTGGGACTGGCGCTTGTCCTCGTCGGCGCCAACCTGGGGGTCTACGGCTGGCTGCTGGCGGGATCGCTCGTGGCCGGGCTGGGCTTCGGCGCTTCATTCATGGGCGCGGCGCGCCTGGTGCTGCCGCTGGCCGAGCCGCAGCAGCGCGCGGGGCTGATGGCCGCTTTCTATGTCGAAAGCTATCTGGCCCATAGCCTGCCGGCCATGGCCGCGGGCTATATGGCGCGGCATGGCGGCCTGCTGGCGACCGCCAATATATACGGGGCCGTCAACATCGCGCTGGCCCTGGCGGCCATCGGCCTGGTCATGCGCAGGCCCGCCCGGCGGGAACCGATGCGATAAGCCGGCCGCCCTGGAACCGTATTCCCCGCCGTATTGAAAAGGTGTTTGCGATGCAGAATATTTTCATGGAAGACATACCGTACCGCGTGGTCGACGGCGTGCCGCTGCTGGGCCGCCTGTACCGTCCGCGGGCGGGCGCGGAGGTTCTGCTCGTCGACGTCCATGGGGGCGCCTGGACGCAGGGCGACCGCCTGAACAATGCCGCCATGCATCACTACCTTGCCGAGCGCGGCATCGCCGTCTTTGCGCTGGACTTCCGCATGCCGCCGCAGGCCGGCTACCCCGCGGCGCTGGAGGACGTGAATTTCGGCATCCGGTGGGCCAAGGCGAACCAGGCGCGCCTGGGGCTCCAGGCCCGTATCGTCGCAGGCCTGGGCGCCTCCAGCGGCGGCCATCAAATCGTGCTGACCGCCTTGCGTCCCATGGACTACAGTGTCCTTGCCTGCGAGGCCGGCGTCAGAGACGCGGACGCAAGCCTGGCCTTCGTGGTGGCCTGCTGGCCTATTCTGGACCCGCTCGCGCGCTACCGCATGGCCAAGGAAAAGGGCCTGGACAAGCTGGTCGATGCGCACCATGCGTTCTGGCCGGACGAGGCCGCCATGGACAAGGCAAGCCCGCAATCCGTGCTCGAGCGCGGGGACCACGCCGGGCTGCCGCCCATGCTGGTCATCCAGGGAACGGCCGACGACAATGTCGAGCACCTGCGCGCCGATGCCTTCGCCGACCGATACAGGAAGGCCGGCGGCGCGATCGAACTGCACAAGTTCGATGGCCAGCCGCATGCCTTCATCACCCGGGCCCCGGCTTGCCCCCAGTCCATCGAGGCGAACGCCCTGATCGCGGACTATGTGCAGGCCACCACCGCCGCCCTTTAGCCGCGGGGCGTCAAGCCATTTCGCCGGCACTTCGTTCGGCGGCATGAAGAACAGCGCCCGGCGCTCTATTCCATGGGCAGCGCCGTCTTGTACTTGACCTGTTTCAGGGCGAAGCTGGAGCGTATCTTCTTGATGCCGGGGATCTTGGTCAGGTGGTCCAGGATGAAGCGCTCCAGGGACTGGATGTCGGGCACGACGATGCGCAGCAGGTAGTCTTCGTCGCCCGTCATCAGGTAGACCTCCATCACCTGGCCGAAGCGGCTGACTTCCTGCTCGAAACGCTCCAGCGCGGCGGATTCCTGGCGCTCCAGGCTGACCTGCACGAAGACGTTCATTTTCAGGCCCAGCGCGGCCGGGTCGACCAGGCCCACATAGCGCGAAATGACTTTGTTCTTTTCCAGTTGCCTGACGCGCGCCAGGGTGGGCGAGGCCGATAGGTTGACCTTGCGGGCCAGGGCGACATTGCTGATCTTGGCTTCGTCCTGCAGCACCTGCAGTATGCGCAGGTCGGTGGCGTCCAGTTCCATGGCAGTTCACTCCATCTGTATGAAGGAAGTTTCCAGCATTTTATGCTGTTGAATATCATTTATACAGACTATTTCGGTGACACATGCGGCGCCGCCGGAATTATCCTGTTTCCAGGCAAAGGAGACTGGCATGGATATGACGACCCCCGGCATGGCGGGCCTGGACGAAGACCCTCAGGAAACCGCCGAATGGCTGGAGGCCCTGCAGGGCGTGGCGCAGGCCGCCGGGCCTGCGCGCGCGCGCTTTCTGCTGACGCGGCTGGCCGAGGCGGGGCGCCGCATGGGCCTGCAATGGCGCGATTCACGCAACACGCCCTACGTCAACACCATCCCCGCGCGGGACGAACCCCCGTACCCGGGCGGGTCCGACGCCCTGGCTGTAGAAGAGCGGCTGGCGGGCATCATGCGGTGGAATGCCCTGGCGATGGTGATGCGCGCCAACCGGGCCTATGGCGAACTGGGCGGGCATATCGCCAGCTATGCTTCGGCGGCGGACCTTTTCGAGGTGGGCTTCAATCATTTCTTTCGCGCCCCCGGCGAAACTTTCGGCGGCGACCTGGTGTATTTCCAGCCGCACTCGGCGCCCGGCGTCTATGCGCGCGCTTTTCTCGAAGGCGCGCTGGACGAACGGCAGCTTGCGCTGTTCCGGCGTGAAGTCCAGGCCCGCCGGCAGGGCGCGCGCGGCCTGTCGTCCTACCCCCATCCCTGGCTCATGCCCGATTTCTGGCAGTTTCCCACCGGGTCCATGGGCATCGGGCCCATCAATGCCATCTACCAGGCGCGCTTCATGCGCTATATGGAGCATCGCGGGCTGCTGCGGGCGCAGCAGCGCAAGGTATGGGGCATATTCGGCGACGGCGAGATGGACGAGCCCGAATCGCTGGCCGCGCTGGGTCTGGCCGCGCGCGAGGGCCTGGACAACCTGGTGTTCGTGGTCAACTGCAACCTGCAGCGCCTGGACGGGCCGGTGCGCGGCAACGGCCGCATCGTGGACGAGCTGGAGACCCTGTTCGCGGGCGCGGGCTGGAATGTCGTCAAGCTGCTGTGGGGCTCGGACTGGGACCCCCTGTTCGAGCGCGACGCGGCGGGTGAACTGGCCGAGGTGCTGGGCCGGACGGTGGACGGCCAGCTGCAGACTTTCGCCGCCAATGACGGCGCGTTCAACCGCGCCCATTTCTTCGGCCAGACGCCGGGCCTGCGGGCCATTGCGTCCAGGCTGACCGACGGCGAGATAGACCGCCTGAAGCGCGGCGGCCACGACATGCGCAAAATCCATGCGGCCTACCATGCCGCCGCGGCGCACCGGGGCCAGCCCACCGTCATCCTGGCGCAGACCAAGAAGGGGTTCGGCATGGGGGCGGCCGGGCAGGGCAGGATGACCACCCACCAGCAGAAAAAGCTGGACACGGAAAGCCTGCTGGCCTTCCGGGACCGCTTCGGGCTGCCGATCTCCGATGCCGACTGTGAGGCGCTGGCCTTCTACAGGCCGGCGCCCGACAGCGCGGAGATGCGCCACCTGCTGCGTCGGCGCGAGGCGCTGGGCGGCTTCATGCCGCGCCGCCAGACGCCCGACGCGGCGCTGGCGCCGCCCGCCATCGATGCCTATGCCGGCTTCGCCCTGCGCGCCGGCGGCAAGGAAATGTCCAGCACCATGGCCCTGGTGCGCATGCTGGGCGCGCTGCTCAAGGACGGGCAGATGGGCACGCGCGTCGTGCCCATCGTCGCCGATGAGGCGCGCACCTTCGGCATGGCCAGCCTGTTCCGCCAAGTGGGCATTTATTCCTCGCAGGGGCAGCTGTACGAACCCGAGGACATCGGATCCATTCTTTCCTACCGCGAGGCCATGGACGGCCAGATACTGGAAGAGGGCATCACCGAGGCGGGGGCGATATCGTCCTGGACTGCCGCGGCCACCAGCTATTCGACGCATGGCATGCCCATGCTGCCTTTCTATATCTATTACTCGATGTTCGGCTTCCAGCGCGTGGGCGACCTGATCTGGGCGGCGGCGGACCAGCGGGCGCGCGGCTTCCTGGTGGGCGCGACCTCGGGGCGCACCACGCTGGCCGGCGAAGGCCTGCAGCACCAGGACGGCGCCAGCCACCTGATGGCGTCCACCGTACCCAACTGCGTCGCCTACGATCCCGCCTATGCCTACGAGGTCGCCGTCATCCTGCAGGACGGCATGCGCCGTATGCTTCGGCAGGGCGAGGACGTTTTTTATTACCTTACCGTCACCAACGAAAACGATGCCCAGCCCAGTATGCCGGCCGGCGCCGAAGAGGGGATACGGCGCGGCATGTATTGCCTGCGGCCCGTGCCGGATGCGCAGCTGCGCCTGCTGGCCTCGGGGCCCATCGTGAAAGAGGCCATCGGCGCGGCCGCCATTTTGCGGGACAGGCTGGGCCTGGGCGCCGAGGTCTGGAGCGTCACCAGCTACACCGAGCTGGCGCGCGACGGCGCCGCGGCCCAGCGCGGCCGGCGCCTGGGGCGCGGCCCAGCCCAGCCCTATGTGACCCGGCAACTGGCCGGCAGCGACGCGCCCGTGGTGGCGGCCAGTGATTATGTGCGGGCGCTGGCCGAAAGCATCCGCGCCTTTGTGCCGGCGCCTTATGTCGCGCTGGGCACCGATGGCTTCGGCCGCAGCGACACGCGGGCCTGCCTGCGCGATTTCTTCGAAGTGGACGCGCGCTGGATAGCCTATACCGCACTGAGCCAACTGCCACAGGGTGCGGATTCGGCCGTGCGCGAAGCCTTCGCCCGGGAACTGGGCCTGGACCTGGACCAGCCCTGGGCGGCCATGGCCTGAGGGCGCGCGCCGGCTGATAAAATCCATGCATAAATCCATACATCTTCCAGGCATGGACGAGGCAGCAATGGCCGAAGACGCAACCGATCAACCGCTTACCGACTTGTACATCCAGCCCGGGCACCTGCTGCGCCGCGCCCAGCAGATATCGGCTTCCATATTCCACGACGAGCTGGGCCCCTCCGTCACCCCCATTCAGTACGCCATACTGCGCATCCTGGTCGAGCATCCCGGCATAGACCAGGTGTCGCTGGCGGGGCTGGTGGCCATGGACACCTCCACGGCGGCCAGCGTGGCCATCCGGCTGGAAGAAAAAAAGCTGCTGACGCGCTACCTCGATCCCAACAACCGCCGCCAGCGCGCCCTGTTCCTGACCGACGCGGGCAAAGCGCTGCTGCAGAGCACGATTCCCGGCATCGCCCGCCTGCACGACCGCCTGTTCGAGGGCTTCACGCCCCAGGAAGAGGCGCAGTTCATGGCGCTGCTGCAAAAGCTGGTGCACCTGAACAATTCACAGAGCCGCGCCCCGCTGGCCGACAGGCGCACGCCCGCGGAAGCCGCCGCGGACAAGCAGGAAGACGTCCTGTAGGGCCCGCCCGGGCAGGCGGCCCGCAAGCACGGGAAATTGAACACAGGAGGCCGAAACTAGGGTAAACCCTGTGTTGCACCCGGATGGCGCGGAAGTACAATATCGGTGCAGATTCAGTGCACTGAATGTGATCAAGCGAGGCATATTATGTTCCCCAAAAACACCTGGTACGTCGCCTGTACGCCGGACGAAATCGAAGCCAAGCCCCTGGGCCGGCAAATCTGCGGCGAGCGCATCGCCTTTTATCGCGGCGCCGAAGGCAAAGTCTGCGCGGTGGAAGACTTCTGCCCGCATCGCGGCGCGGCCCTGTCGCTGGGCTATGTCGAAAACGGCAACCTGGTCTGCGGCTACCATGGCCTGGTCATGGGCTGCGACGGCAAGACGGTCTCCATGCCCATGCAAAGGGTGGGGGGCTTTCCCTGCGTCAAAAGCTATCCCGTGGTCGAGCGCTACGGCTTCATCTGGGTCTGGCCCGGCGACGCCAGGCAGGCCGACGAGGCCCTCATACCGCACCTGGAATGGGCGGTCAGCCCCGAGTGGGCCTATGGAGGCGGGCTGTACCACATCAATTGCGACTACCGCCTCATGATCGACAACCTCATGGACCTTACCCACGAGGCCTATGTCCACACCACCAGCATTGGCCAGGACGAAATCGACGAGTCGCCGGTCAGCACCAAGGTGGAAGGCGACACGGTCGTCACCAGCCGCTTCATGGAGGGCATCATCGCGCCCCCGTTCTGGCGCCAGGCCCTGCGGTTCAACGACCTGGCCGACGACGTGCCGGTGGACCGCTGGCAGATCTCCCGCTTCACGCCGCCCAGCCACATCCTCATCGACGTGGGCGTGGCGCATGCCGGCAAGGGCGGCTTCCATGCCGACCCCAAATACAAGGCGTCGGCCATCGTGGTGGACTTCATCACCCCCGAAACCGAGACCTCCCACTGGTATTTCTGGGGCATGGCCCGCCACTTCAAGCCCCACGACGCAGAGCTGACCAAGGCCATCCGCGAAGGACAGGGTAAAATATTCGGTGAGGACCTCGAGGTGCTGGAGGCGCAGCAGCGCAATCTCCAGGCTAACCCCGACCGTCGTCTGCTGATGCTGAACATCGATACGGGTGGCGTACAATCACGACGCATCCTGGATCGCCTGATTCAGGCCGAGCAGACCACCACCGCCGAGCCCGCCTGATTCTTTGCCGTACCTGCGCGGGCCCGGTTTTTCCGGCCCGCAGCAATGCGGGTAAAACCGCAACCGAAGAATATTTTAATGAGTCAACTCACCGTCAAAGTAGTCAAAAAGGTGCAGGAAGCCGAGGAGATAGTCAGCCTGGAACTGGCTAGCCTGGACGGCAAGCCTCTTCCTTCATTCAGCGCCGGCGCGCACATCGACCTGCATATCCGCGAGGGCCTGATCCGCCAGTATTCGCTGCTCAACGATTCCGCCGAACAGCACCGCTACGTTATTGGCGTGCTGAAAGACCCCGAATCGCGCGGCGGTTCCGTGGCCGTCCACCAGGACATCAACGAGGGCGACACGCTGCAGATCAGCGAGCCGCGCAACCATTTCGAACTTGTCCACGCCAGGCGCACGCTGCTGTTCGCGGGCGGCATCGGCGTCACCCCCATCCTGTGTATGGCGCGGCGCCTGAGCGCCATCGACGCCGACTTCGAAATGCACTACTGCACCCGCTCGCCCGAGCGCACGGCCTTCCGCGACGAAATCGCCCAGTCCTCCTTCGCCGGCAAGGTACATTTCCACTACGACAGCGGCGAAGCCGACCAGAAGCTGGACCTGCCCTCGCTGGTGGCCGGCCCGCAGTCCGACACCCACCTGTATGTCTGCGGCCCCACGGGCTTCATCGACTACGTCGTCAACACCGCCAAAGAGGCCGGCTGGCCCGCCGACCGCATCCATCTGGAATACTTCGGCGCCGCCGAAATCGACACCAGCGGCGACACCTCGTTCGAGGTCAAGATCGCCAGCACCGGCCAGGTCTTCACCATACCGCCGGACAAGCGCATCACCCAGGTCCTGGACGACGAAGGCGTGTTCATCCCGGTATCGTGTGAAGAGGGCGTATGCGGCACCTGCCTGACGCGCGTGCTGGAAGGCACGCCCGACCACCGCGACCTGTACCTCACCGATGCCGAGCACGAGGCCAACGATCAGTTCACGCCGTGCTGCTCGCGCTCCAAGTCTCCCTTGCTGGTGCTCGACATATAGGCTTTTCAATCGGCTCGCCAAGGGCCCTACGCAGAGAGAAACACAGATGTCCCACAAAAGCGTGAACGTCCAGCGCCGTCAAATGGTCCTGGGCGGCACGGCTGCAGCCGCCGCCGGCCTGCTTCCTTCGGTCGGCCTGGCCGCCGATGCTGTCAAGGTCGGCCTCATCGTTCCCATGTCCGGCCCCTTTGCCTCGACCGGCCGCCAGATCGACGCGGCGGTCAAGCTGTACCAGAAGCAGCACGGCGACACTGTCGCCGGCCGCAAGGTCCATGTGATCCTGAAGGACGACGGCGGCGTGGCCCCGGACGTCACCAAGCGCATTGCCCAGGAACTGGTCACCCGCGAAGGCGTGCAAGTGCTGGCCGGCTTCGGCCTGACGCCGCTGGCTTTCGCCGCCGCGCCGGTCGCCACGCAGTCGCGCACCCCCATGGTCGTCATGGCCGCGGCGACATCGGTCATTCCCCGGCGTTCTCCCTATATCGTGCGCACGGGGTTCACGCTGCCCCAGGTCACCGCCCCGCTGGCCGAATGGGCCTTCAAGGACGGCATCGGCTCGGCCATCACCTTCGTCAGCGACTACGGCCCGGGCATCGACGCCGAGAAAGTCTTCGTCAAGCGCTTTACCGAGGCGGGCGGCAAGGTCGTCGACAGCATCCGCACGCCGCTGCTGAACCCTGACTACGCGCCTTTCCTGAAGCGCGTCAAGGACACCAGGCCGCAGGCGCTGTTCGTGTTTGTTCCGTCGGGCGAGGGCGCCAGCGTGCTCAAGCAGTTCAACGAGCGCGGCCTGTCGGCCGACGGCATACGCCTGATCTGCACCGGCGATGTGCTGGACGATGACCTGATGGTCAGCATCGGCCCTGTGTCCGAAGGCGTGGTCAGCAGCCACCATTATTCCGCCGCCCACGATTCACCCGAGAACAAAACCTACGTCGAAGCGTTCGGCCGCGACAACGGCGGGCGCCGTCCCAATTTTCATTCGGTGGGTGGCTATGACGGCATGCACCTGCTGTACGAGGCGCTCAAAAAAACCAATGGCGACGCAAATGGCGATAAACTATTGGCGGCCATGAAGGGCATGTCGTGGACCAGCGTGCGCGGCCCTGTCACCCTCGACACCGAAACAAGAGACATCATCCAGGACGTCTACATCCGTAGATCCGAAAAAGTCGATGGCCAGATGTGGAACGTGGAATTCGATAAAATCGAGCAGTTCAAAGATCCAGGGGTCTGACGCCAGGCCGGGCGCCATGCGCCACAATGCAGCACACCGCATCCGGCGCATAGCGCAATAACAAAGGGCCGGATGCGCATCTGTCGCGTTACATCCGCTATTGTCCGTAATCTTCAGCAATCTTACCAACGGGGGTAAACACATCATGCCGCATCGTATTGCCGCAAGCGGGCGTCGGGAACGGCGCCTCAGCACCGGGTGGGCGCCATGGTAGGTAATTTTCTTGGCGTGCTGTTCGACGGCGTTGCCTACGGCAGCCTGTTGTTCCTGATCAGCGTCGGCCTGTCGGTGACGATGGGGCTGATGAATTTCGTCAACCTGGCCCATGGGGCTTTCGCCATGGTGGGCGGCTACGTCTGCGTAGAGCTCATGAACCGCCTGGGCGTGCCCTTCCTGCTGACACTGCCCATTGCCTTCCTGTCGGCGGCGGCGGTCGGCTTTGTGCTCGAGCGCCTGCTGTATCGCCGGCTGTACCAGGCCGACGCGCTGGATCAGGTGCTGTTTTCCATCGGCCTGACCTTCATGGTGGTGGCTGCCGCCACCTATGTGTGGGGCCCGTCCCAGCAGCCGGTGCACATGCCCTCGTGGCTGCGCGGCCAGATTCCCGTGCTGGGCGTGGGGCTGGGCGTGTACCGCCTGTTCCTCATTGCCATTGTCGTGGCCATCACGCTGGCGCTGTTCCTGCTCATTGAGCGCACCCGCTTCGGCGCGCAGATCCGCGCCTCGGTGGACAACCAGCAGGCCTCGGCCGGCCTGGGCATCAACGTCAGCCGCGTGTTCAGCCTCACCTTTGCGCTGGGTTCCGGCCTGGCCGGGCTGGGCGGGGGCCTGGGCATAGACGTGCTGGGCCTGGATCCCACTTTTCCCATCAAGTACATGGTGTACTTCCTCATCGTCGTGGCCGTCGGCGGCGCGGGGACCATACGCGGGCCCTTGCTGGCGGCCATTCTGCTGGGCGTGTTCGACGTCGCCGGCAAGTACTACGTGCCGGTCATCGGCGCTTTCGTCATCTATGGCCTGATGGTGGTGCTGCTGATTCTCTTCCCGTCCGGGCTGATCGCGAGGCGCTCATGACAACGAAACTTTCCTCCCTGACGGCGCTGTCCATCTCCGACAAGCTGCCGCCGCCGCGCGTGCCCAATGCGCGCTGGAGCAAGCTGGAAATCATCTTCTGGCTGCTGCCCTTCGCGGCGTTCTTCCTGTTCCAAGGCTACCTGGTGCTGGCCAGCCAGATCATGATCCTGGGCCTGTTCGCGCTGTCGCTGGACCTCATCCTGGGGTACGCGGGCATCGTCTCGCTGGGGCACGCGGCTTTCTTCGGCCTGGGCGCCTACACGGCCGGCCTGCTGTCGGTGCACGGCTGGGGTGAGCCCCTCAGCGGCCTGCTGCTGGGGGCCATCGTGGCAGCTGTATTCGGCTTCCTGACCAGCTTTCTGGTGGTGCGCGGCCACGACCTGACACGCCTGATGGTAACGCTGGGCATCTGCCTGATGCTCTACGAAGTGGCCAACAAGGCCGCCTTCGTCACGGGCGGCGTGGACGGCCTCTGGGGCATCGAGATGTGGAAGCTGCTGGGCATGTTCGAGTTCGACCTGCAGGGCAAGACCGGCTTCTTCTACAGCTATGTCGTGCTGTTCGTCCTGTTCGTGCTGATGCGCCGCCTGGCCCGTTCCACTTTCGGACTCAGCCTGGTGGGCATACGCGAGGGCGGCAAGCGCATGCCGGCCATCGGCGCCGACGTCAACCGCCGCCTCATCGCCATCTATACCGTGGGCGCCGCCATTGCCGGCGTGGCCGGTGCGCTGCTGGCCCAGACCACCCAGTTCGTGGGCCTGGATTCGCTGGGCTTCGCGCGGTCGGCCGACCTGCTCATCATCCTTGTGCTGGGCGGCACGGGGCGGCTGTACGGCGCCTTGCTGGGCGCCATCGTCTTCATGATCGCGCAAGACCAGATCGCCAACATCAACCCGGTGTACTGGCAGTTCTGGATCGGCCTGTTCCTGGTCATCATCGTCATGGTGGGCCGGGGCGGCATTCTGGGCGGCATAGAAGCCTGGCGCGAGCGCCGGCGCGACCGCATCAGCTCGGCAGGAGGCAAGGCATGAGCACCGACACCACGCTGCGCACCGAAGGCATCTCCAAGCAATGGGGGGCGTTCAAGGCCAACAGCGATATCTCGCTTACATTTCAGCCCGGCGCGCGGCACGCGCTCATCGGTCCCAACGGCGCCGGCAAGACCACGTTCATCAACCTGCTGACGGGCGCCCTGCCGCCCACCTCGGGCAAAGTGTTCTTCGGCGACCGGGACGTCACGGCATTGGCGCAGCACGAGCGCGTCAAGCTGGGCATGACGCGCACCTTCCAGATCAACACCCTGTTCCTGGGCCTGACCGTGCTCGAGTCCGTCGTACTGGCCATCAGCGAGCGCGAAGGCCTGTACAAGGCCTGGTACAAGACGGTGGCCCAGCAGACCGAGGCCATCGACGAAGCCGCCGCGCTGCTTACCGCGCTACGGCTCGAGCGCGACGCCAACACGGTCACGCGCAACCTGCCTTACGGCAAGCAGCGCCTGGTCGAGATCGCCCTGGCGCTTGCGACCAAGCCCAAGGTCCTGCTGCTGGACGAGCCGGCCGCGGGCATTCCGGCCGCGGACAGCGCCGAGTTGTTCGACGTCATCTCCAAGCTGCCGCGCGACGTCACGGTGCTGTTCATCGAACACGACATGGGCTTGGTGTTCCGTTTCGCCGAACGCATCACCGTGCTCGTCGGCGGCAAGGTGCTGACCGAGGGCACGCCGGCCGAGATCGCGGCCGATGAACGGGTGAAGGAAGTCTATTTGGGCGAGGCCGAGCATGACGAATAAAGGTAGCGAACTGCTGGCGCTGGAGCACGTGACCGCCGGCTACGGCGAGGCTGTGGTGCTCGAGGACATCACGCTGGCCATGAACGAAGGGGACAGCCTGGCGCTGCTGGGCCGCAACGGCATGGGCAAGACCACGCTGCTGCTGACCATGATGGGGCTCACCCATCTGCACAAGGGGACGGTGCGCTGGCGCAGCCAGGACATCACCGGCATGGCCACCTACAGGCGTGCGCACAGCGGCCTGGGCTGGGTGCCGCAGGAGCGCCACATGTATCCCTCGCTGTCGGTCGAAGAGCACCTTACGGTGGTGGCGCGCCCCGGCGAATGGACAGTGGAAAAAATCTACAAGCTGTTCCCGCGGCTGCAAGAGCGCCGCAACAATATGGGCAACCAGCTTTCGGGCGGCGAGCAGCAGATGCTGGCCATCGCCCGCGCCCTCATGGTCAACCCGCGCATCTTGCTGCTGGACGAGCCCATGGAAGGCCTGGCGCCCATCATCGTGCAAGAACTGCTTGGGGTGCTGCGCCGCCTGGTCACGGACACCGGAATGGCCGTCATCGTGGTCGAGCAGCATGCCCGCATGGCGCTGGGGCTGACCGACCGCGCCATCGTGCTGGATCGCGGCCGCGTGGTTTACGACGCCGACAGCCAGTCGCTGCTGGACAACCAGGAAGAACTCAACCGCCTGGTGGCCGTGGCCTGACGTCCCGCGCAAGCATGGACGCGATGCCGCCACTTGTGGCGGCATTTTTTTACCCGCCCAAGCGCGGCGGCGCATGAACCGCGGCGGTGTGTGGGCGGCGAGGCGGACGGGCCCGGCGCGGCCCGAAGGACCGCCGCGCGCCGCCGGAGTCAGCCAACGTTGCGGCCGGCCAGCCAGTTCGCCGCCCGCAGGCCGTCCATCGGACGGGAAACGTGGTAGCCCTGAGCGTAGTCGCATCCCAGCTGCTCCAGCTGGCGCAGGCTGTCGCCGTCTTCCACGCCTTCGGCCGTGACGGTCACCCGCAGGCTGTGCGCCAGGCTGATGATGGAGCCGACGATGGGCAGCGTCTCCTCGCCCCGGCGCATGCCCATGACGAAGGACTGGTCTATTTTCAGATTGTCCACGGGCAGCTTGTGCAGGTAGGCCAGGGACGAATGGCCTGTTCCGAAATCGTCGATGGCGATGCGCACCCCTATGCCGCGGATGTGTCCCAGCACTTCCAGCGAACGGTTGGGATCCATCATGATGGAGCTTTCTGTGATTTCCAGCTCCAGGTAGCGGGCGTCCAGCCTGTGGCGCGCCAGGATGTCCCGTATGCGGCCGGGAAACTCCAGGCTCAGCAGGTTGCGCGCCGACACGTTGACGGCGATGCTGATGAAGTGGCCCTGCCTGTGCCAGGAAGCGCATTGGGCGGCGGCGGTGTCGATGGCCCACAGAGTCAGGGGGTGTATCAGGTCGCTCAGTTCTATCAAGGGCATGAACTCGGCGGGCTGGGTCAAGCCCTGCAGCGGGTGCTGCCAGCGGATCAGGGCTTCGAAGCCGACCGCCCGGCCATGCGCCAGGCTGACCTTGGGCTGGTAGTGCAGCACGAATTCGTTTTCCTGGTGGGCCAGGCGCAGCTCGGACAGCAGCGGCATGCGGGATGCGGCCTGGCGGTCATTGGCGGGATCGTAGAACGCGAAGCCCGTGCCCTCGCGCTTGGCCTGGTACATGGCGCTGTCCGCGTGGCGCATCAGCGCGCCGGGTTCCAGGCCGGCCGCGGGGAACACGGCGATGCCGATACTGGCGCTGATCTGTACCTGCACGCCATCCAGCAGGAAGGGACGCCTGATCGCGTCCAGCAGGGATTGCGCCGCGTGCCGGACGGATACGGGAACGCCGGGTTCCTGCATCAGCAAGGCGAATTCGTTGCCGCCCGAGCGGGCTATGTCGCTGTGTCCGCCCGCGGCATCGCGCAGGCGTGCGGACACCTGGCAAAGCAGGTCGTCGCCCACGTGGTGGCCCATCGTGCCGTTTATTTCCTTGAAGCCGTCCAGGTTCAGCGCCAGCACGTACACCCGGCGCCCGTCCAGGCAGGCCAGGCTGATGGCCTGTTCGATGCGGGCCGCCAGCACGCCGCGGTTGTACAGGCCGGTCAGTGTGTCGTGGCGCGACTGGCGCCGCAGCGCTTCATTCTGCCGGCTGTGCTCGAGCGCGATGGCGGCCAGGTCGGCCGCCATCTTGCTGACTCGCAGGTCTTCCAGGCCGGGCGCGCGAGGCTTGCGGTAGTAGACCGCAAAGGCGCCCAGCACACGGTTGTCGGACGCCAGTATGGGATGCGACCAGCAAGCCCGCAAATCGTGGCTCAGGGCGATGTCGCGGACCGGCTCCCATGCGGGGTCGCTGCCGATGTCGGCGGTCACGACCAATTGCTTCTCGAACATGGCCGTGCCGCAGGACCCCTGGTTGGCGCCGGGACGAAGGTTCCTGAGGGCGGCGGCATAAGAGGGAGGCAGCGCGGGGGCGATGCAGGTGTCGACGTGTCCGCCATCCGGCGTCAGCAGGATCACCGAGGCCACCCCGCCTTCTATCTGGCCCTGAGTGAACTGGACCAGCATCCGCAGGGTGTTGTCCATCGGGTGGTTCCTGGCGATGAGCCGCAATATCTTGTTCTGGCCCTGCTGGCGCTGCAGCGACCTGGACCACTGCGTCTCCTGCTTGCCCAGCTCTTGCGCCATCTTGTCGAACTGGCCGGCGATTTCGGCGAACTCCAGTCCAGACACCATGCCGCGGATGCGGGTGTCGAAGCGGCCCTGGCCCAGGCGCCTGGCGGCGGCCCTCAGGTAGCGGATGTTGCGGCCCACCACGGCCTGCGTGCCCAGCCAGCCCAGGGCCAGGGCCAGCGTGACGAGCACGAGGATGACCATGGCGCTCGTCCAGAACGCCGGCTCTGCGCCGACGGGATGCTGCTTAAAAAAATACAGGCACAGGCCCAGAAAGGTGGGGACGATGGCCGCGCATATCACCAGAAACATGCGGGTGTAGATACTTTGCAGTCGCCTGAAGCGGAACGGCATCGTCCGGTTCTCCTTTACTGCCCAGAGTGCGGTAAAGCGCATTGAAAGGCCTCGAAACTGTACTAACGGCACATATCGGTTGAACTTTATCCGCGATCCGGTCTGGGCGGCCAGGCCGGCGGCCGGGCACGTGGCGCTGCCGGCGCTTGGCGAACCGGGGCGGCAATTATATGATCTGGTATCCCGCGCGGGGCCCCCGGGCCGCCGCGCATGACCCTGGTGTTTTCCTAAGGCGATAAGCAATGGATCGGACAGTTGGCGGGCTCGGGCAATGGCTGCCCGGCCTGGAGGGCTTTGTTGTCAATTTCCTGGTGGCCGCGCTCATCCTGGCGGTGGGATGGTCATTGTCGGCGTTCGCCGGAAGGGTGGTGCGCAAGTTGGCCGCGCGTTCCAGCCGTGTCGATCGCACCGTGGTGCCCATGGCGCATTCCATTACGGTGTGGGCCATACGCATCATCGTGCTCATCGCCGCCCTGGCGCGCCTGGGCGTGCAGACGGCCAGCATTATCGCCATCCTGGGCGCGGCCGGCCTGGCCGTCGGCCTGGCGCTGCAAGGCACGCTGCAGAACATCGCGGCGGGCATCATGCTGCTGGCCCTGCGTCCTATGCGCGCAGGCGAGTTTGTCTCGGTGGTGGGCAAGGCCGACGGCACC
>Ga0180223_1000663_pt1 | contig 38088 bp, 38 predicted proteins | sample eDN5th30CKraftOP_FD_151337 | JGI IMG/M metagenome (GOLD analysis project Ga0180223, IMG submission 151337) | Enriched Organic Plus compost microbial communities from Emeryville, California, USA - eDNA 5th pass 30_C Kraft OP (version 2) (version 2) ... | reverse complement strand
CCGCCGAAGGCCCGGTTCATTTCGTCCTGAAGTCGGCGCATGTCGCGGGCCAGATCGGGCCACCGGCCGCCGAGCGCAAAATCTGTGAGCATTGCTGACTCTCCCTGGCTGACTGCAGTTCTCCTGCAGCCGCGCAATTCAATGCGTCATTTCTCCGGGACTTAAATTGACATCCGTCAACGCTTCCAACGTATTGATGGGCAATCCAGTCCCCACCTGACTTTCGCCCAATCCGGGAACGGTTTAGCGTGTTGGGATGCCGGCCATTCGCAGTCCACGGCTGGCTATGACAATTTTATTATTTGGCCGGGGAGCCTTGCTTGAACGAAGACCCCTATAGCGTGCTCGGCGTCAAGAAGGACGCCAGCCAGGACGACATTCAGAAGGCCTACCGCAAGCTTGCCAAGAAGCTGCATCCCGACCTCAACCCCGGCAACAAACAGGCGGAGGATCAGTTCAAAGCGGTTTCGGCCGCCTACGATCTCCTGAGCGATCCCGAGAAGCGCGCGCGATTCGATCGCGGCGAGATCGACGCCTCGGGCCAGGAGCGGCCGCGGCAGCGCTATTATCGGGATTTTGCCGGCGGGGCCGCCGGTGACCATCCTTATGCATCGTCAGAAGGATTTTCTGATTTCAGTGATGAAGGCGATCTGTTTTCCAGCCTGTTCGGTCGGGGTGGCCGGATGAACCTGAAGATGCGCGGGCAGGACGTGCATTACCGCCTGCCCGTCGAGTTCCTGGAGGCGGTCAATGGTGCGAAGCGGCGCATAACGCTCTCCGACGGTTCAACCATCGATATTACCGTCCCGCCTGGCGCGCGCGACGGCCAACTGCTTCGGCTCGCCGGCAAAGGCGGCCCAGGGATCGGCGGCGGCCCCTCCGGCGACGCTTTCATCGAAATTGTTGTCACACCGCATCCGCTCTTTACCCGCAAGGGCGACGACATCCATCTGGAACTGCCGGTCTCCCTTACCGAAGCGGTTCTGGGCGGCAAGATTTCGGTTCCCACCCCGACCGGGGCGGTCACGATGAACGTGCCCAAGGGCTCCAATACAGGCACAGTCCTGCGCCTGCGCGGCAAAGGTGTCGCTCGCGCGGATGGAACGCGGGGGGATGAATACGTCAAACTCAGGGTCGTTTTGCCCGACAAGCCCGATCCGGAATTGGAAAAGTTTGTACAGAGCTGGGGGGTCGGCAAGGCCCACGATCCGCGCCGCGGCATGGAGGCGTAGATGCTCGATATCCAGGAATTTGTTCTGCGCGTGCACATCGCCTCCGACATCATAGAGACGTGGGTCGAGGAAGGATGGCTACGTCCGCAACGAACCGATCAAGGGCTGGTTTTTACGGAAATGGATGTCTCCCGCGCGCAATTGATCCGCGACCTGCGCGAAGACCTGGGGGTCAATCAAGAAGGCGTCGCCATTATTCTTGACCTCATCGACCAGATGCATGGTCTGAGAAAGACGCTTCGCGAATTATGCGAAGCCGTTGGTGGTCAGCCGACCGATCTGCAGCAGCGAATCCTTGCCGATATGCGCAGTCGGCGGCCGATTCCGATGAAAGGCCCAGGGAGCCCATGACGATGCTCGATCCATCGCCGCCGGAGAGGCGCCATGCAGTTCAGTAAGGAGACGACGTTCAACATCTGGTACGTCATTGCGGCCATTTTTGGCGTGTTGCTGATCCAGCATTTCTGGATCGAGAGCCAGCGCGTCGAGCCCATCCCCTATAGCGAATTCGAGCGTTACCTCGACGATGGAAAGATCAACAACATCGTTGTCGGCAATCAGTTCATCCGCGGTTACTTCAAGGAACCGCGCGAAGGTCGCACGCAATTTGTCACCACGCGGGTCGATCCGGCTTTGGCCCAGAAGCTTGCGGAAAAAGGCGTACGCTTTACTGGCGCCGTCGAAAGCACGTTTCTGCGCGACGTTCTTTCCTGGGTGCTTCCCATCCTGCTTTTCTTCGGCCTGTGGATGTTCGTGTTCCGGCGAATTGCCGAGAAGCAGGGGCTGGGCAATTTCCTGCCGATCGGCAAGAGCAAGGCCAAGGTCTATGTCGAGAAGGATATCAAGGTCACGTTCAACGACGTCGCCGGCGTCGATGAAGCCAAGGAAGAACTGAAGGAGGTCGTCGCCTTTCTGCGGGCGCCGCAGGACTATGGCCGGCTCGGAGCACGCATCCCGAAAGGCGTCCTCCTGGTGGGACCGCCCGGCACCGGCAAGACGTTGCTGGCGCGCGCGATCGCCGGCGAGGCCGGCGTGCCGTTTTTGTCAATCAACGGCTCCGAATTCGTGGAGATGTTCGTCGGCGTTGGCGCGGCGCGCGTGCGCGACCTGTTCGAGCAGGCGAGAAGCATGGCGCCGTGCATTATTTTCATCGACGAGTTGGATGCCCTGGGCAAGGCGCGTGGCGCTTTTCCAGCGGTCGGCGGTCATGACGAGCGCGAACAGACACTCAATCAGCTTCTGGTCGAGTTGGATGGCTTCGATCCGGCGCAAGGCATCGTTCTCCTGGCCGCCACCAATCGCCCGGAAATTCTCGATCCGGCTCTTTTGCGCGCCGGCCGCTTCGATCGCCAGGTTCTCATCGACCGTCCTGACAAGACGGGACGTATGCAGATTCTCAAGGTGCACATGCGCAAAGTGACGCTGGCCGAAGATGTCGACGCGGAAAAGATCGCGGCTCTGACCACGGGATTTACCGGCGCCGACCTCGCCAATCTGGTCAACGAAGCCGCCCTCCTGGCCACCCGCCGGGGCGCGTCGGCGGTGGCCATGCAGGATTTTACCGCAGGCATCGAGCGAATCGTTGCCGGTCTGGAAAAAAAGAATCGGCTGCTCAACCCGGACGAACGAAAGGTTGTTGCTTATCACGAGATGGGCCATGCGCTGGTGGCGCTGGCGATGTCCAAGACCGATGCCGTTCACAAGGTCTCGATCATCCCGCGCGGGGTCGGAGCACTCGGCTATACGATTCAGCGGCCGACCGAGGACCGTTATTTGATGACCCGCGACGAACTCGAAGCCAAAATCGCTGTTCTGTTGGGCGGACGCGCGGCCGAAAAATTGGTGTTCGGCAAGCTCTCGACCGGCGCCGCCGACGACCTCGCCAAGGTGACCGACATCGCCCGCAACATGGTGGTGCGCTACGGCATGGACGAATCCCTTGGCTACGTCGTGTACGAACCCGAGCGACCCTCGTTTTTGGGCAACGTTCCGAGCCCGGCGCCCAACGAGCGGCAATTCAGCGAAACCACGGCCGAAGCGATCGACGCAGCCGTGAAGTCGATCGTGCATGCGGTGTTCGACCGGACGACCAGAATCCTTGCGGCAAACCGTGACGTTCTGGAGCGATGCGTCAAATCCTTGCTCGAAAAAGAGACGTTGAACGAGGACGAACTGCGCGAGCTCACCCGCGATCTGCGCTTGCCGGACATTCAGGCTGCGGCCGCCCCTGCCGTGGCGGCCGCTCAAGCCGCGAGGGCATGACCGATGTTTCCGATCCAAAACGGCGTTCCGCACCGCAGCGCGCCATTCGTAACCTGGAGCCTGATCGCGATCAACGTCGCCGTGTTCCTTTACCAAGTCAGTCTTCCGGCACCGGCGCTGGATCGATTCCTGGTGGAGTACGCGCTCATTCCCGGACGTTATTTCGTTCCGCTGCCCTTCCTGCCCGAGCCCACCCTTCAGGATTATCTGCCGTTCGTCACCAACATGTTTCTGCACGGTGGATGGCTGCACCTGATCCTCAACATGTGGACCTTGTTTCTGTTCGGGCCAACGGTCGAAGATCGAATGGGAAGGAGCCGCTACCTGCTTTTCTATCTGATTTGCGGAATCGCAGCCTCGACGGCCCACGCGTATTTTAATGCAACATCGTTTGTTCCGGCTTTGGGCGCCTCCGGTGCGATCGCCGGCGTCATCGGCGCCTTCGTCCGTCTTTTTCCGCTGGCGAATTTGATCGTCGTCATTCCGATCTTCTTCTTTCCGTTCTTTTTTGAAGTTCCGGCACTTTTGTTCGCTGGATTGTGGTTTCTCATGCAATTCGTGCAAGGAACGATCGAGCTTGTCAGCCCCTCGACGGGGGGCGGCATCGCGTGGTGGGCGCATATCGGCGGATTCATAGCCGGCGTGCTGCTGACATCCCTTCTGACGCGACCGCGGCGAACCTATCGCAAATACTACCTCGACGAAGGAATCTATGGTTTCACGCCGAATGGCCGACGCTAAGCACCCCGGAGATCTGCTTTCATGAGCTTTAATGACATCTTTTGGCTGTTCTTCATGTTCACGGCCCTGCAGCCCCTGCTGCGGCAGCGCATGCTGGAGGCGATGCGAACACGAAAAATAGCGCAGATCGAACGCGATCGGAACTCCCGCGTGATCCTGCTGGTGCATCGGCAGGAAACAATGCGACTGCTTGGCTTTCCGCTGATGCGTTACATCGACGTGAACGACTCCGAGGATGTCCTGCGGGCCATTCACATGACTGATGACGAAGTGCCGCTCGACATCGTGCTTCACACCCCCGGCGGTCTCGTGCTTGCCGCTTTGCAGATTGCGCGCGCAATCCGCGCGCACAAGGCGAAAGTCACTGTCTTCGTGCCTCATTACGCGATGTCCGGCGGCACGCTCATCGCGCTCGCGGCCGATGAGATCGTCATGTGCCGGCACTCCGTGTTGGGCCCCATTGATCCTCAACTGGGGCAATCACCGGCGGCCTCTCTGCTCAAGGTGGTCGAGCAAAAGCCGATTGCGGAGATCGACGACCAGACCCTGGTTCTTGCCGATGTCGGCCGCAAGGCCATCGCGCAGGTCAAGGCGGCGGCAAAAGAGCTTCTTGCCGACAAGACGCCCGAAGATAAGGCGGAGGCACTCGCCGAAAAACTATCGACCGGACAATGGACGCATGACTATCCGATCTCGCCGGCGGAAGCCAAGGAACTCGGACTTCCGGTCAGCACGAACATGCCGGACGCCGTGCTTGAGCTGATGACCCTTTATCCCCAGCCCGTGCGGTCGCAGGGGGGTGGGGTCGAATATCTTCCGGTGCCGCGCCAGAAGGAAGCGTTGCGAAAGTGACTTGAACCAGTGCGGCCAGAGATAAGTCGGCGGCGCAGCAGATGGAGCCAATTATGAAATTGCTCGAACACTTGGACATCAAGACAACGCAATGGGAGGTGGCCAGCGCCTACGAGAAGTTCGAGCAAGTGGTCGTTCTCATTCTGACCTGCCTGATCATCGTCGTTATCGCCACCGCGGTCTGGCATCTGGCAATTAAGATTCTATTGGGCCTTGTCCTGGCGAGTTTTGATCCAACCGATCCCACCATTTTCCAGACAGTCTTTGGGATGATCTTTACCGTGATCATTGCTCTCGAATTCAAGCATTCCATCCTGATCATGATGAAACGCCAACAAAGCGTCGTGCAGGTTCGGACCGTCGTCCTGATCGCCATGCTCGCCGTGGTCCGGAAATTCATAATAATCGATCTGTCATCCACCACGGCCAATCAGATGTTCGCACTGGCGGCTGGCATCGTCGCTCTTGGAGCCGTCTATTGGCTCGTCCGCGATCAGGACCGAAAGGCCGAGATCGCAGAGCGAGAGAGGCAGACAACATGAGTCAACACGTCACACATATCGTTTGCCCGCATTGCGATGCCGTCAACCGGATCCCGGCAGACAAGCCGGCGAAAGAGGCCAAATGCGGCCGCTGTCATCGTACGCTTTTTGACGGCCACCCGGCGGAAGTCACAAACGAACAGCTTGAGAAGCACATCAAGTCAAACGAGATACCGGTCGTCGTCGATTTCTGGGCGCCGTGGTGTGGCCCTTGCCGCATGATGGCCCCGGCCTATGAGCGAGCTGCCGGCCAAGTGGAGCCGAACGCGCGGCTGCTGAAATTGAATACCGAAAGCGATCCCCGTGTCGCGGAGCACTACAACATCCAATCGATTCCCACCCTGATCATGTTCCGGAACGGTGAGGTCGTCGATCGCATAAGCGGGGCCATGGACGAACGCCGCCTTCAGCAATGGATTATGTCACACGCGCATTGACGCGTTTGTGTATCGACAACCGAGAGTACGCCAATGACGCGTCGACGAAAACCTGAAGCGGACATTTCAAAAGCTGAAGACGATCCGGTGATCGAAGCGGATATCGAGTCTTTCCCTGCGAGCGATCCGCCGGCCTGGATTCCCGCGCGTATCGGTCCTGCCGTGCCAATTCAGCCTGAGGAGCTTTCAAGTACTCGAAATGAGGAGAAAACCATGCATGACACCCGAATCGACTTGCCGTCCAACGTCCGTGGAACTGTCATCGGGTTGCTTCAGGCGCGCCTGGCGGACGCCGCTGATCTTACGAGCCAAGCCAAACAAGCCCATTGGAACGTCAAGGGACCAAGCTTTATAGCGCTGCACGAACTGTTCGATCAAGTCGCAACGACCGTGCGTGAGCATACGGACATGATCGCCGAACGCATCACAACGCTTGGCGGTACGGCCGAGGGCACGGTACGAGCGGCTGCCAAGCAATCGACACTGAAAGAATACCCAATCGATATCATTGAAGGGCGTGCCCACGTCGCCGCCCTTGCGGATGCGCTTGCCTCATTCGGCGCAAAGGTCCGAAGCAACATCGAGGAGGCGGCTGAGGCTGGTGACCAGGAAACCGCCGACCTGTTTACCGAGATATCGCGAAGTATCGACAAGACGCTTTGGTTTGTCGAAGCCCACGGACAGGCGAAGGCATGAGCCTTTGAGAGGGAGGAAGCGCTCAAGAAGAAGCCGCACATCTGTTGCTCACCCGAAACGCCTAAAGGCGACAACTCTTCCATTTCCTTAGAAAGCAGAGACGCAATTGCAGATGACCGCAAACTCGGGCCAAAAAGCCAATCATTTCGGCTGGAACATAGTCACGCGCGGCCTGCACGGACATCTGTTTCTACGCCAGAAGATTCACAGTAAGATTCGAACCCTTGAAAGGCATCTGCAGCGTTTCCCCGCGGATGCAGTACATCTTCTCATTGAGCTTGAACGACATCCCCGCAAGGAAGAGCACCGCGCCGTTTTGACGCTTCGGCTCCCGTCGCACATTCTGCATGCTGACAAGTCGGCAAAATCGGTCATTGCCGCCTTGTCGAGCGCGGTGAAAGCGCTTCTGGAAGAATTAAGGGATCTCAAAGAGAGGCTGCGGGAAGAGCCACAATGGAAGCGCAAGACGAGGCGCAAGAAACGGTCATTTTCGTCCGGACCGAGCGAAGGCGGTACGGTCCCGCAAAGCGCTACTGAAATGCGCGAAGCCTTCATTGAGAATCACCGCAGCCGGTCGACGCAATTTGCGCGCAGGGCTGCCAATCGCGCTCGCAGCCAAGATGAGCCGATCAGCGATCGCGAGCTTGAGGAATTGGTAGGGGAGGCAAAAGACAAGCTTGCGGCTTTATCAAAACGCCGAAAGCTGACAAATGATCGTGCGCAGCTCTATCGCCTCGTCCGCGAGGCCATCGCACAGCGCGGCGGCGGCTCACGAAAAGGGCATCCTCCGAGTGCGCCTTCATCGCCGACCGGAGAAACCTCTCCGAAGTCAGGTTTGTTGTCGGCGATGGATCGGGTGTTAGCTACGTTGTCCCCTTTCGAGCAAGAAGTTTTCGATTTGTATTACGTCGAAGGCTTTGAGACGGACGAGATCGCTATGATCGCCCGAAAGCCGGAGAGTCAGGTTAAGTATGCTCTTCAGGCCATCGAGAATCAAATCCGCGGGAGCCTGCGGTCGGAGCCGGTTGATAAATAGAAGGACAGCACCGAAGGGGTGTTAGGGAGTCAATACCATGGCATTTGGCGATATCGAGCGATGGATGTGGGCAGACGCTTGCGATCTCCTGGCTCGCGCGGAGCGCCTTCATCGTCAATTTTTCACGCCTCTTGCCGTGGAAGGCGCAATCGGTTGGTCGCCACCTGTTGACCTGTATGAGACGGAGAACGAATTCATTGCACTGATCGCATTGCCGGGTGTGGCCCCGGGCGATGTCGAGATCAGGCTCCTGGGGCGGACGCTTGAAGTGCGTGGCCACCGACGACTGCCGGCATTGGTCAGAGGCGCGGCCATTCATCGGCTTGAGATTCCTCAGGGACGTTTTTTGCTTCGATTCACGCTTCCCGAGGCGGCCGCAGCGCTTGCGGCGCGGGGGTTTGAGGATGGCTGCCTCCTTCTCCGTCTCGCGAAATCGGCACAAGGCGCAAAAAGATGAACGAACAAGTCTCGCCATCAAGCCAAAGCAACACCGAGCTTCCGCCGGGCGCATTGATCTTGCTGCCCGTGCGCAACATGGTGCTGTTTCCCGGCGTCGTTATGCCATTGACGGTCGGGCGACCACGCTCCCAGGCTGCTGCCCAGGAGGCTTTGCGCGGCGAACGCCCGATCGGCATCGTGTTGCAAACCGATCCGACAGTCGACGAGCCGGGCGACGAGCAGCTTCACCGTGTCGGAACGGTCGCGGAAATCCTGCGCTACGTGACGGCACCGGATGGCACCCATCATTTGATCGTCCGCGGCACGCGCCGGTTTCGCATCCAAAGCGTCTTGCCAGGATATCCCTTTCTGGCCGCGCAGGTGGAGGAAATCGGGGAATCCGAAGTCCTCACGCCGGAAATCGAAGGCCGGATGCAATTGCTGCGACAGCGGGCGCACGAGGCCATGCAGCTCTTGCCGAATGTTCCGGCGGAGCTTGTCGCGGGCCTCGACGGAGTTCAGTCCGCCTCGGCGCTCGCCGACTTCGTCGCCAACCTGATGGACATCAAGCCTGCGGATAAGCAGGACATTCTCGAAACATTCGACGTTAAAAACCGTCTCGACAAGACCATTCGGTTCCTGACCGAGCGGATTCAGGTGCTCCGCATCAGCAAGGAGATTGGCGAGCAGACGCAGGAAACACTCAGTACGCAGCAACGCGAGCATATCCTGCGCGAGCAGATGCGACAGATCCAGCGTCAACTCGGCGAATCCGACGATCGCTCCGCGGAGCTGGAAGAATTGAAGCGCGCCATCGAAGCGGCCGGAATGCCGAAGGAGGTCGAGGATCAGGCCAAGAAGGAGCTGCGGCGTCTCGAACGGATGCCGGATGCCGCCGGCGAGTACTCGATGATCCGCACCTATCTCGACTGGCTCATTGAGTTGCCGTGGTCAAAGCTTGCCGAGGAGAGAATCGACATTCCAGAGGCGCGCCGCATCCTCGACGAGGACCACTACGATCTGGACAAGGTCAAGAAACGCATCCTCGAATACCTCGCGGTGCGCAAGCTCAATCCGGATGGCAAGGCGCCTATTCTGTGTTTTGTCGGCCCGCCGGGCGTCGGCAAGACCTCGCTCGGACAAAGCATCGCACGGGCGACCGGCCGTCCCTTCGCGCGCCTGAGCCTCGGCGGCGTTCACGACGAGGCGGAAATTCGCGGTCACCGCCGCACCTATATCGGCTCACTCCCCGGCAACATCATTCAGGCCATTCGCAAGGCAGGCGCCCGCAATCCGGTCCTGATGCTCGATGAGATGGACAAGCTCGGCGCCGGTTTTCACGGCGACCCTTCGTCGGCCCTCCTCGAAGTGCTCGATCCCGAGCAGAACCGCACGTTCCGCGACAACTATCTGGGCCTGCCGTTCGACCTGTCAAAAGTGCTGTTCATCGGAACCGCCAATATTCCGGACAGCATTCCCGGTCCTCTTCGCGACCGCATGGAGATGATCTCGGTCCCCGGTTACACCGAAGACGAAAAACTGCAGATCGCCAAGCGCTACCTCGTCAAGCGGCAGTTCGATGCGGCCGGCCTCAAGGCCGAGCAATGCAACATTTCAGACGAGGCGCTCCGGGGAATCATCCGGCATTACACGCGCGAGGCTGGCTGCCGCAATCTGGAGCGGGAAATCGGCGCGCTCTGCCGCCACGCCGCGATGCGGATTGCCGAAGGCAAGGACACCGCGGTCAAGATTGGCGAGGCGGACTTGGCGACGGTTCTCGGGCCCCATCGCTTCGAGGATGAAGTCGCGATGCGCACCAGCGTGCCTGGTGTTGCCACGGGCCTCGCCTGGACGCCGACCGGCGGCGACATTCTATTCATCGAGGCAGCGCGCGTGCCCGGAAGCGGCAAGCTCATTCTGACGGGGCAACTTGGCGACGTGATGAAGGAGAGTGCGCAGGCGGCACTCAGTCTTGTCAAATCCCGTGCCGAGAGCCTCGGTATCGACGTCGCCCAATTCGAAAAGTCCGACGTCCACGTTCATGTGCCTGCTGGTGCCATCCCGAAGGACGGCCCGAGTGCGGGTGTTGCCATGTTCATCGCGTTGGCCTCCCTTCTGACGGGTCGCACGGCGCGAAGCGACGCCGCGATGACAGGCGAGATTTCGCTGCGTGGGCTGGTTCTTCCAATCGGCGGCGTGAAGGAAAAGGTCCTCGCTGCGGTGCGGGCCGGCATCGAAACGGTCATGCTTCCAGAACGAAACAAAAAGGATCTCGAAGATGTCCCTTCTGATGCGCGGCAACGGATTAAATTCGTTTGGATGAAGACCGTTGACGATGCTGTCGCCGCAGCACTTGAACCGCCTAAGGGGAAGTGACGCAAGTGTCGACAATGCTGGAATTCGTCGTCACGGCTTTCGTTACATTCTTTGTGGTGATAGACCCACTCGGGATTCTCCCGATCTTCATGGCTTTGACCGGAAAGAAAAGCGTCGCTACCCGGAAGCAAATTGCAGCTCGTGCCGTCATTCTCGCTGGCGTAATTTTGATCGCGTTTGCGTTCGCCGGCGATATTGTGTTTCGCTTTTTGGGAATAACCCTTCCGGCGTTTCGAATCGCCGGAGGCCTGTTGCTTCTGCTGCTTTCGATCGACATGATTCTTGTGCGTCCAAGTGGACTGCGGACCGCGACCAAGGCTGAAGAGGACGAGGCTGAGGAAAGTACTGACGTGGCGGTTTTCCCCCTTGCGGTTCCACTGATTGCCGGTCCGGGAGCGATGACATCCGTCATTCTCATTACCGGCAAAGCAGATAGCGATTTCGTCGCTCAGTTGATCGCAATTTCCGTTTTGATTTCTGTCTTGCTTCTATGCCTTTCGGTATTCTTTTTTGCGTCGCGTTTGATGACTATATTGGGATTGACGGGCGTCAATGTCATCGGCCGCGTTTTTGGCATCGTGCTTGCGGGACTTGCCATTCAATACATTCTCGACGGTTTTGCGGCGTACATTACGACACTCAAACCGTTTGGCGCGTGACGCAATCTGAGAGCCAATCTGCCAGCAGTCGGCATGCAGATCGATTGCAGGCTAAGAACGGCGACTTAGGCGCTTAGCCTCATGCAAAGCCTTTTTGCTCTTTTGGTCGTTCTGGTCGCCGCAGCCGCTGTTGCAGCCGGTCTGTGCGCTCGAATGCGAATTCCAACGCTCCTTGGCTATCTTCTCGCCGGCTTGATGATTGGTCCGTCAGTCGGGAGGCTTGTGCAGCCGGGTGAAGCATTGACGTTTCTGGCCGAGATCGGCGTCATTTTGTTGATGTTCACGGTCGGCCTCGAACTATCCGTCGCCGAACTGTGGGCCACACGCTGGCGTGTTCTGTCTGCCGGTGGGCTGCAGTTCACTTTGGCTGGCGTTACGTTCGGAGGGGTAGCGTATTCGCTTGGCGCCTCCGCAAGTGCGGCCATTGTCATTGGCGCCGCCGCGGCCGTGTCTTCGACAGCGATTTGCGCCAAGCAATTGGCCGACCAAGGTGAGGTTACGACGCGCCATGGCCGCATCAGCATGGCGATTCTGCTATTTCAGGATATTACAGCCGCTCCCCTTCTCGCGGTGCTTCCATTGTTGGCCGACGGGACCGGGGCCGGTGCCGCGATTTTGATTGAGGTGGCTCGAATCCTAGCAATCCTCGGCACCGTCATCTTGGTGGGAAAACCGATACTTTATCGATCGCTTGCATGGGTTGCGCGTCGCGGCCATGCTGAAGCATTTCTGCTCGCCTCGATCTTTCTCGTTCTAACGACCGCATGGATAAGCCATCACCTGGGTATTTCTCCGGCTTTAGGCGCTTTTATCGCCGGCCTCGTTTTAGGCGAGAGTGACTTCCGGCATCGCATCGAGGACTATATTCGCCCGTTCCGCGATTTGATGGTGGGGCTATTTTTTATTACGACCGGGATGCAACTGAACCTCGGCCTAATCACGCAATCACCGCTAAGCGTTCTGTTTTGGCTTGCTGTGCTTGTACCAGGCAAAATGCTGGTCAACGGGTTCGCGCTGCGCCTCGCGAAGCTAAGCTGGCTCGACGCCGGGCGAGGCGCAGTCATACTCGGTCACGGCGGAGAATTCGGCTTGTTGCTGACGAGCTTGGGTATGAGCGCAGGCGTTGTGCCGACAACTATCGGCCAGCCCATGCTGCTTGCGATCGCCTTATCGATGGCGGCCGCGCCGCTTTTGATTCGCGAACATGATCGCCTAACGCGGCTCGTATTTGGTGCCCACAGGCAGCGGCATCCACCGCAGCTTGAAGAGATGGAAGGATTCGATCAATCGAGGAGGATGCAAAACCACGTGTTAATTTGCGGCGCCGGATCCCTGGGTCGAATTGTGTCAAAAGCGCTCTGGAAAGCCGGTATACCTCATCTTCTGTTCGACACGCGCTACGAACCTTTTGTGCAAGCCAAAGAGATGGGATTGCCGGTGATCCTCGGAGATGCGAGCCGGATCGCAACTCTGGAAGCTGCCGGTGTGGAGCGCGCCCGGGCGGTTGTCGTCACCTTCCACCAGCACCGGTCAGCCCTGCGGATACTGTCCGCATTGCGACAGCGCAGCCCGCACTTGGCTTTGCTGGCCAGTGCACGAACTGAAGCGGCTGCGGAGGAACTTGCGACCGTCGAAAATGTCAGCGTGTTTCATGAGCATGTTGCCGCTGGGCTGGCCCTTGCGAGGCAATGTTTGCTGGAAGTTGGGTTGGCTCGCGATCGCCTTGAGGCGCTTTTCTCGCAATTGAGCCGGGAACTCCCAGGCGATCGAACATCGGGCGGGTCTGACCGTGCAACTGAATAGGATGTGATGTTAGTTTACGACGCAGCTTCGAGGCCGTAGACAGATGTCATGGAGAGTCTTGACGTGGCGAAAAAGCGCATAACAGATGCTGCTTCAGCAACGTCCACGCCTGTTCCACATCGTTCGCGAACATAAAAAGGCTTGTATCCTGAGGCGCGATCAAGCCGTTCGACACCAAAACATCAAGATTTAGAAGAGATCGCCAATAGGATTGATCGAAAAGAAGGATCGGAATCTGCGAAAGTTTGGCGGTCTGCTTCAGCGTCAGGATCTCAAACATTTCATCCAGCATGCCAAATCCTCCTGGAAATACCACAAGCGCGTTGGCTCGCATTGCGAGATGCATTTTCCGGATCGCAAAATACTGAAAGCGGAATGTTAGCTCTGGCGTCGAATAGGCATTGGGCTGCTGTTCGTGAACAAGCGTAATGTTGAACCCGATCGAAGGTGCACCGGCCTCAAACGCGCCTCGGTTAGCGGCCTCCATCAAGCCCGGCCCTCCGCCGGTTGCAATCACGTTGTCCCTGACTGGACCATTGGCGGTCTTCGCGCCGGCGCGTTCCGAGACGATACGAGCAAATTCTCGAGCCTGCCGGTACCAGGCCGCGTGTCTGGGCGGGCCACCTTCGTGTACGCGCGCACTGCCAAACACGACTACCGTCGAGCGCACGCCCCATGCACGCAGAGCCTCCTCTACCTTGGCGTACTCAAGCTGAAGCCGGATGCCGCGTGCCGACTCGCCAAGAATGAAGTCCTGGTCGAGCGCGGCGAGTCGGTAGGTCTGAGACTGAAGCTGCTTTCTGTTGTCGGCATGGTTCGTTGGCGCCGCCATCGGGTGGTCCTTCGAGGGTGGCATAAGGAAATCCGAGCATTTTTGCCGAGGCTGGGTCCGGATATCCAGTTGCCGCCTCAGAAAATCGGCCGCAGAATGCTGATCGAATGAACGGAATCTTGATATCCGTCAACGTGATCGGGCATGTGAGGTGATTGAAATACAAGTGACGCTGAAATCGGGCTAGGCATCTGACAATCGATCAGATTCGTCCCCGGAACGAGAGGAGAACGTGATGGCAAAGGCGATCGGGATCGACCTGGGGACGACGAACTCATGTGTTGCCGTCATGGAGGGCAACCAGGCGAAGGTGATTGAGAACGCCGAAGGCGCGCGCACCACACCCTCCATGGTGGCCTTCACCGATACAGGAGAGGTTCTCGTTGGGCAACCCGCCAAGCGGCAAAGCATCACGAATCCCGAAAACACGATCTTCGCGATTAAGCGCCTGATCGGTCGCCGCTACGACGACCCAATGACGCAGAAGGACAAGGGCATGGTGCCCTACAAGATCGTTCCGGGCCCCAATGGCGACGCCTGGGTCGAGGTCCGTGGCAAGAAATACAGCCCAAGCCAGATCAGCGCATTCATCCTCACGAAAATGAAGGAGACCGCGGAGGCTTACCTTGGCACCAAGGTCACTGAGGCGGTCATTACGGTTCCTGCCTATTTCAACGATGCCCAGCGTCAAGCTACCAAGGACGCTGGCCGGATTGCCGGGCTCGAAGTGTTGCGTATTATCAACGAACCGACCGCTGCCGCACTGGCCTATGGCCTCGAAAAGAAGGGCACCGGCAAGATCGCGGTGTACGATCTTGGCGGCGGAACCTTCGATATTTCAGTCCTTGAGGTTGGCGACGGAGTATTCGAGGTCAAATCGACGAATGGTGACACTTTTCTGGGAGGCGAAGACTTCGACAAGCGGATCATCGATTACTTGGCGGATGAGTTCAAAAAGGAGAACGGCATCGATCTTCGCGGCGACCGGCTCGCCCTCCAGCGCCTGAAGGACGCCGCCGAGAAAGCCAAGATCGAGCTGTCAAGCGCGACGCAGACCGAGGTCAATCTGCCGTTCATCACCGCCGACCAGCACGGTCCGAAGCATCTCACTATCAAGCTGTCCCGCGCCAAACTGGAAGCACTAGTCGACGACCTCATTCAGAAAACGGTGCCGCCATGTCAAGCGGCACTGAAGGACGCCGGCATCGCGGCCTCTCAAATCGACGAAGTCGTTCTGGTTGGCGGCCAAACACGCATGCCGAAGGTTCAGGAGACGGTGCAGAAGCTGTTTGGGCGCGAACCGCACAAGGGCGTCAATCCGGATGAGGTCGTGGCGGTCGGCGCGGCGATACAGGCGGGCGTTCTGCAAGGCGACGTCAAGGATGTCCTTCTTCTCGATGTGACGCCGCTTTCGCTCGGCATCGAGACGCTCGGGGGCGTCATGACAAAGCTCATCGAGCGCAACACGACCATTCCGACCAAGCGCAGCCAGGTATTCTCGACTGCCGAGGACAACCAGACTGCGGTGACGATTCGCGTGTTTCAGGGCGAGCGCGAAATGGCGGCTGACAACAAGCTGCTTGGACAATTCGATCTGGTTGGAATTCCGCCCGCCCCGCGAGGACTGCCTCAGATCGAGGTCACTTTCGATATCGATGCCAACGGCATCGTCAACGTCTCCGCCAAGGACAAGGCCAGCGGCAAGGAGCAAACGATTCGCATCCAAGCTTCCGGCGGGCTAAGCGAAGCCGACATCCAGCGCATGGTCAAGGAAGCGGAGGCACATGCGGAGGAAGACAAGCGCCGCAAGGAGCTGGTCGAGGCCCGCAACCAGGCGGACGCTACAATTTACGGCGCCGAAAAACGTCTCCAAGAGATCGGAAATCAGGTCCCGGCCGACGTGAAGACCGCGGTCGAACAGGCGATTTCAGCCGCCAAGGACGCCATGGCTGGCGAGGACATAAATCGCATCCGACAGGCGACGGAAAAGCTCGCGCAAGCGGCAACGCGGCTGCAGCCAGCAGGCGGCGGGCCCGGTACATCATCTGGGGCGTCCGGTTCGCCGGATTCGGACGTTGTGGATGCCGAATTCGAGGAAGTGGACAAGCGAAAATCCGGTTAGCCGAGAAGCTTGTCTCGGACCGAACGCGTCGACAGAAACGAGAGTGCCGCTATGCAGATCGAGAAATATACTGACCGGCTCAAAGCTCTGGTGCAATCTGCGCAATCGCTCGCGCTGCGAAGCGGGCACCAGCAACTCACGCCGGTTCATGTGTTGAAAGCGTTGCTGGACGATGAAGACCGGCTAGCCCTCAACTTGATCGATGCCGCTGCGGGAGCTGGGGCCGGTGCCCAGGTTGGACAAGCGACCGAACAGGAGCTGCAAAAGCTACCTAAAGTCGAAGGCAGTGGCGCAGGCCAGATTTATCTCACTCCGGAGACGGCTCGGTTGTTCGACCAGGCCGAACAGTTGTCGCAGAAAGCCGGCGATGCCTACGTCACCGTCGAATATATGTTGCTGGCTCTGACAATGGCGGGCGGCGCCGTTGGCGACGTCCTCAAGCGTGCGGGTGTCACGCCTCAGGCGCTCAACAAGGCGATCGGTGACATCCGAAAAGGACGGACGGCGGACACGGCATCGGCCGAACAGGGCTATGACGCGCTCAAGAAATATACGCGCGATTTCACCGAGGAAGCACGCCAGAACAAGCTCGATCCCGTGATCGGCCGTGACGAAGAGATCCGGCGCACTATTCAGGTGCTATCGCGACGAACCAAGAACAACCCTGTTCTGATCGGCGAGCCAGGAGTCGGAAAAACGGCGATCGTGGAAGGCCTAGCCCAGCGAATCGTAAAAGGCGATGTGCCTGAGGCCTTGAAGAGCCGTCGCCTGTTGGCGCTCGATCTTGGAGCGCTGCTCGCGGGGGCCAAATATCGCGGTGAATTTGAAGAGCGCCTCAAGGCCGTGCTGCAGGAGCTAAGCAGCGCGGGCGACGTCATTCTGTTCATCGACGAGCTTCACACCCTGGTCGGCGCCGGCAAGGCGGAAGGGGCGATGGACGCCTCCAACATGCTCAAGCCTGCGCTTGCGCGTGGCGAACTGCACTGCATCGGCGCAACGACGCTCGACGAGTACCGAAAGCATATCGAGAAGGACGCGGCGCTCGCCCGGCGCTTTCAGCCGGTGTTTGTAGGCGAACCGTCGGTCGAGGAGACGATTTCGATCTTGCGCGGCCTCAAAGAGAAATACGAGGTCCATCACGGCGTTCGCATTACCGATGGAGCGATTGTAGCCGCCGCGACCTTATCCAATCGCTACATCACCGATCGATTTTTGCCTGACAAGGCCATCGACCTTGTGGATGAGGCGGCCAGTCGTGTCCGCATGGAGGCCGATTCCAAACCGGAGGAGGTCGACGAAATCGACCGCCGCATCATTCAGCTCAAGATTGAACGCGAGGCCTTGAAGAAAGAAACCGACGAGGCATCGAAGGAACGTCTCAAGAAAGTCGATCAGGAAATCGCCGAGCTGGAAAAGAAATCCGCCGATCTCACCTCGATTTGGAAGGCGGAGAAAGAAAAACTCGCCTCGGTCCAGAAGATCAAAGAGCAACTCGATCAGGCGCGCAGTGAGCTGGAGAACGTGCAGCGGCGCGGCGATCTGACGCGCGCAGGCGAACTTATGTATTCCATTATTCCGCAGCTTGAGAAAAAGCTCGCCGAGACTCCTGCGCAAGGACGCATGTTCAAGCAGGAGGTGACGGCCGAGGAGATAGCCGAGGTAGTGTCGCGGTGGACTGGTATCCCGGTAGATAAAATGATGGAGGGCGAGAGAGAGAAGCTGCTCCATATGGAAGGCAAGCTGCGCGAGCGCGTCGTCGGTCAGGATCAGGCAATTGTCGTGGTCGCGGATGCCGTGCGGCGCGCACGGGCGGGTCTTCAGGATCCGCACCGGCCGATCGGCTCATTCCTGTTCTTGGGCCCCACCGGCGTCGGGAAGACGGAGCTTTGCAAGGCGCTTGCGGAATTCCTGTTCGATGACGAGCAGGCAATGGTTCGTATCGACATGTCCGAATACATGGAAAAGCATTCGGTAGCCCGTCTTATCGGCGCGCCTCCGGGCTATGTCGGCTATGAGGAAGGCGGTTCCCTGACCGAAGCCGTCCGTAGGCGCCCCTACCAGGTGATCCTGTTCGACGAGATCGAGAAGGCGCACAGCGATGTTTTCAACATCCTGCTGCAGGTGCTCGACGACGGGCGACTCACCGACGGACAAGGCCGCACCGTCGATTTCCGCAATACGATCATCGTGCTCACCTCAAACCTGGGGGCCGAGTATCTGGCCGCGCTTCCCGAAGGGAAACCGGCCGAGGCCGCGCGCGAGCAGGTCATGGAAGTCGTGCGTCGCTCCTTCCGCCCGGAATTCCTCAACCGGCTCGATGAGATCATCTTGTTCAACCGGCTCGGCCGCAGCGAAATGAAGCGGATTGTCGACATTCAGCTTCGGCACCTGCAGTCGCTGCTGGCGGATCGCAAGATCACGCTCGAAGTCGACGACATGGCGAAGACGTGGCTCGGCAACACCGGTTACGATCCGGTCTATGGTGCGCGACCGCTGAAGCGCGTTATTCAGCGGCAACTCCAGAATCCGCTAGCGAGCATGCTGCTGTCCGGGAAGGTCAAGGATGGCGACACGGTCAAGGTGACAGTGGTGGACGGCCAGATTGCGATTAATGGGTCGAAATTGGCGCAGGCAGCATAGAGTGTGTGACGACAATGTCATCTCCACACAGCATAGAGGACGAGGCGGTCGCGACCGAAGCCACCGACGTCGCGACGCTATTGTCCGAGAACGCGTCTCTGAAAGACCGTCTTCTAAGAGCGTTGGCTGATGCTGAAAATGCAAGGCGCCAAGCTGATCGAAAGGCTGAGGATACGCGCAAGTTTGCTGTCGCAGAACTCGCACGCGAGCTATTGCCGGTCATCGATAACCTTCAGCGTGTGCTCGAAGCGAGAAAGACAGCACAATCTTCGGAAAACGATGCGCTATTGGAAGGTGTCGAGACGACTCTGCGACTATTTCTCCAGACGCTGGAGCGATTTGGCGTAAAGAAGATCGTTGCATCCGGGCAACGATTCGATCCATCTCTGCATGAGGCGCTGATGGAAGCGGAGGATGCATCGCATCCGCCGGGCATGGTAACGCAAGTGCTGGAAGATGGTTATCTAATCCACGATCGCCTGTTGAGGCCAGCACGAGTGGTCGTGTCAAAAAGGCAGCCACCCATGGACCAAGGGTCCATATTGTAGGATTGATACGGCATGTCGGCGGATCGCGATCACAATCGCTCCAAGGGATGGCCGAAGCTGCCCGGCACCGACATGGCAGTGCCGGAAGGCGTTCCGCCAGCGCTCATCTATAGAGCCGAACGCTCGGTGGCGCAGTCTGCTCCTGGTCGGCGCCCTTGGATACTGGAGTTCGAGCGAAGCGCCGCGCCGTTCATCGAGCCGTTGATGGGATGGACTGGAAGCAGTGATCCCTTTGCCTCGATTCGTCTTGAGTTCCCGGATTGCCAAAGTGCCGTCGGTTTTGCGGAAAAGAATGGGTGGGATTATCGGGTGATCGATCCTCCAACTCGAAAGCCGCTGACAGGGTCTCCGAGCGGCCGGCCTAGCTGTGGAGCCTCAACAGGTTGTCCTCGGACAGACCGAGGCGGCTGATAGGTGTGTTGGCCTTCAGGCTACCATGCGGCCGATGCCAGTTGTAGCGGTGGAGCCAATGGATCAGCTCATCCGATCGCTGATCGGAGTTGTGATAGGCGCGAGCGTAGGCCCATTCGCGTAGCGCCGTTTGGATAAAGCGTTCGGCCTTTCCATTGGTCTTCGGAGTGTAGGGCTTGGTGAAGATTTGACGAAGGCCGAGGCGTTTGCAGGCAGCCCGGAACAGCTTTGATCGGTAGCAGGAGCCGTTGTCGGTCATTACACGCTCGATGCGGACGCCAAGCTTCGCATAGTAGGCGACGGCGGCCTCCAGGAAAGCGATCGCACTCTGCTTGCGCTGGTCGGCCATGACCTGGACGAAGGCGACACGCGAAGCGTCGTCGATGCAGACGTGGACGAACTCCCATCCGATGCCGTGATGGCGATTGACCGCGCCGGGATATCGACCAGTGATACGATGACCCACGGAGCCGATCCGGCCGAGCTTTTTGATATCCAGATGGATCAGCTCGCCCGGCTTCTAGCGTTCATAGCGCCGGATCGGTTCGGCCAGCTCAAGCGCACTGAGCTTGTTCAGCCCCAGCCGGCGAAGAACGCGGCTAACGGTAGCGGGCGAAACACCAGTCTCGGCGGCGATCTGCTTGCCGGTCCAGCGCTGCCGCCGCTAACCGGAAGTAACCGCATAAGGCGCGTGAGAGCGCTTGCGGCTATTCCGCGGCTTACAAGCCCGTTTGAAGCGAAGCCGCGATGTTAAAACTAGTGAACCGCCAGCGGAGGTCTGCACGCCAATGAGCCGCCGCACCTTACTCCGATCTGCCCAGAAAACAGGGATGCCGCTAAACGGCCTTCACTTCGATCTTCTTTTCCGGTTTCTGCGCCCCGGGTGCCATCGGAAGTGTTACGGTGAGCACGCCCTTTTTGAAGCTGGCATCGATTTTGTCGGCGTCAACGCCCTCGGGAATCCGGAAGTGGCGTTCAAACGATCCGAAATGCCGCTCGCGCAGATAGTATCCCTTTTTCTTTTCTTCTTTATCTTCTTGCTTTTCGCCGCGGATGGTCAAAGTGCCGTTAGAAACTTTGACCTCGATATTTTTCTCGTCCAGCCCAGGAAGCTCGGCACTGATTTCGTAGGCATTGTCCTTTTCGACAATATCAACGGCCGGAGTTGCGGCCAAAGTCAGCTCCCGCCGCCAAAATGGGTCTGCATCGAAAGCCGAACGACGGAAGGGAAGGCGCCAGGAGCCCCGATCGAACTCCTCGAAAAGGCGATCAACTTCACGACGCAGGCTTTCGAAGGGCCGCCACGTCTGAGCCAATGCTCCTTTGTCACTTTTTTTCTCTTCGCTCTGAGCTGGTAGTTTTGTTGCCGTTTCAGCCATGACAGTGTCCTCCTACGATGATTCATAACCCTATCGTGCAGGCTCAAACGAATGGACTCTGCACCCACGTTCGCGTTGCAATAGGTAAATTCGCCCGCCGTCAATTGCTAACCGTGATGCTGTTTTCGACATCGGTGACCCCAGGAGCGGCCCACGCGGCTCGTTCTGCTTCCTCTCGCTCCGCCCAGGAACGAACAGTACCTCTGAGAACGACCTTGCTTCCGCTTGTATCGATCGTAATGCGTTCTGCATCGACCTGGGCGCTCCTGTGTAGCGCGGCAACAATGCGTCTCTTTACCTCTTTGGGGGCGATGTTGCCCTTCAGCGTGATGAGGTTGCTTATGCCCTTGACGCCGCGCAAACCGCGGACTGAGTTCGCCGCAATATTTCGTTGATAATCCCACCTGACTTCACCTTCGAGCGTGACCCATCCCGCCTTTACGACGACCTTAATGTTCTCCCAGGAGCCAGGCAGTTGAGTTTTAATTGCCGCGACGGCATCGCGGGCGATTTCCGGATCAGGTCTTTCCGTGATGCTCGGCAATCGCACCTCGATATCATTGGCTAAGGCGTGGACGCCAGTTACGCGCTTCGCTGCGACTTCGGCTTCCAACTTTTGATTGTAGCTTCGCACAAAGCCCGTGAGCGTCACAACACCATCCTTAACCGCAACGGCGATGTCAGTTGCGTTGATGGCCGGGTCCCACCGCAGTTCTTCCTCGACGTCCCGTTTAATCTCGCGATCGTCGCGCATGGACAGCCCTCTCAATACAGGTTCGCTAAAACTCTTATCCCAAACGCCTCCTGTCAGACATTGACGCCAATCAATTTCGCGATGGGGCACCGTTTGACAAATCAGCGACGGGCGCTTGCCCCGCGGGAGCGAGAGTTTGATCAAAATCGCTCCCGTCCCGCTGTCTTGGGACGGGAGCGATAAAGAAGCGCACACTACGGTGAGATCGCGATGTTGTTGGTCACGCTGCTGACCCCAGGAGCGGCCCACGCGGAGCGCTCCGCTTCCTGCCGTTCCGCCCAGGATCGCACCGTTCCTCTCAAGGTGACCTTGCTGCCGTCGACGTCAACAACAATCTTGTCAGCGTCGACTTTGGCGCTGCGGACCAGCGCGTCCTCGATCTTGCGCTTGACGTCGCTCGGGCTGACGCGCGGTTTGACATGAATGAGGTTGGAAATCGACTTAACGCCCTTGATCGAGCGTACAGCACGCTCTGCCCATTCCTTTTGATAGAACCATTCCACGTCGCCTTCGAGCGTAAGGTAGCCGTTCTTTACGACGACCTTAATCTCATCAGAAGTCGTCGGCAGATCCCGTTTGAGCGCCTTGACAGCCTCCTCGGCAATCTCCGGATCGGTTCGTTCGCTGGCCAACCGTACCTGAATGTCGTTGGCCACTCCCTTGACGCCGGCCACCCGCTTCGCCGCTTTCTCGGCGTAGTAAGAGTCCATGTATGTCTTCGTGAACCCCGTCAGGGTCACGACGCCATCCTTGACGGCGACCGCAATATGGCTGCTGTCATCGATCGAGGGATCGTACTTGATCTCGTCTTCGACATCGCGCTTGATCGTCGAATCCGTGTGAAAAATGGAAACCATCATCGTGCCTCCATGCTGAGCCGGACACAAGCGTCCCAATGTGTTTTTTGCACGGTCCCGCAAGCGGCTTCATTGACGGTTGTCAATGAAGCCATAGCCCTGTGCTTATTAAAATTATCTACCTCGTAGAATGCTATTTGTCTGAAGAGTAGAACATTTTTGGGCTCGTGTCGTACGACCGCAACGAGAGCGCTGCGATCAGGGGGCGCGTTTGCAATCGCATTATGTCGGGACCGAATTCAAGCTCGGTGAGTGCGGCAGATCGAGATTAATGTCATGGCAGGGGCATTCCTAGCGGCGCTGCCGGAAGCAGTACGAACCAAAGCACGCAAGAGCCCGCAACCAAAATGGATTTCGCCAATGCTGGCGACCCTCACGCAGGAACGCTTTTCGAGAGAGGGCTGGCTTTTCGAACCGAAGTGGGATGGAGAACGCTGCCTCGTGTTTGGCCACGACGGCGATTTGGCGTTCTTCTCTCGCAATAGGAAGCGGCTAAATGACAGATATCCGGAGCTAGCGCCGGCATTTGAGCGGTGCGAAATCAACTCTTTCATCGCCGATGGCGAAATAGTTGCATTTAGCAACGGCATTACGAGCTTTACAGAGCTTCAGAAACGAATGCAGGTCGAGAATCCGTCGACATCTTTGATACGGCAAGTCCCCGTCTATTTTTACTTGTTCGACCTTCTTTATTTGAACGGTTATGATTTGCGGCGCGTATCCCTTCGTCATCGTAAAGCACTGCTCCACGACGCATTCCCATTCGGGCACCGATTGAGGTTCACCGCGCATCGTGAGAAGGATGGCGAAGCCTATTACCGCGATGCGTGCCGCAACGGCTGGGAAGGGATTATCGCGAAGAATAGCAGCAGCCAATATGTCTCGAAGCGAACGCGGGACTGGCTGAAGTTCAAGTGTGAGCAAGGCCAGGAGTTTGTTGTCGGCGGATATACAGAGCCCCAAGGACATCGGATAGGTTTCGGCGCTTTGCTGCTAGGAGTGTACCGAGATGGACGACTTCATTATGCGGGAAAGGTTGGAACCGGATTCGATAATGCAACGTTGAAAAGTCTTACACAGCGACTTCGAAGTATCGAAACGAATGTCTCGCCGTTTGCCGACTACAATATCCCGCAACGAGGCGTCTACTGGGTCAAACCGAAGCTTGTCGCGCAGATTGCTTTCACAGAATGGACCAAAGAGGGCCGGCTACGGCACCCGCGGTTTCTCGGTTTACGTGATGACAAGCGGCCCTCAGAAGTGGTGCGGGAGAGTTGAGTGGGCGCGAGCGAATTGCGATTGCGTGTTGAAGGACACGAGATAGCGGTTGCAAATCCGGCCAAGTTGCTGTTTGCGGACGGTCATATCAGCAAGCGGGATCTCATTGACTATTACCGGTGGGTGGGGCCACGGATTCTTCCGTTTCTGCGTGAACGGCCAATTGCCATGGAGCGCTATCCGAATGGTATAGAACAGACTGGGTTTTTTCAGAAATCTGTGCCGTCCTATTTTCCGGACTGGGTTAAAACGATTGCAGTTCAAAAGAAACAAGGAGGCATAGCCCGTCATGTGATTTGCAATGACGTGGCCGTGCTGGTGTTTTTGGCAAATCAGGCATGCATCACACCTCATGTATGGCTCAGCCGAGTTGACAAGCTCGAATATCCAGACCAAATGGTGTTTGACCTCGATCCTTCGGCCGATACGTTCGACTGGGTTAGGGCAGCGGCATTAGCTCTCAAAGAACTCCTTCAAGAATTGACGCTGTCGGCCTATGTCAAATCCACCGGTTCGCGGGGATTGCATGTCATCGTGCCGCTTAAGCGAACCCAGTCATTCGAGTCAGTGCGCACCTTCGCTCGCGCGGTCGCGACGATTGTTGTGATGCAGGAGCCAAGTCAGCGAACTCTACAGCAGCGCACTGGCTCGCGACATGGGCGCGTGTTCCTCGATATCAATCGCAATGCTTACGCTCAGACCGTGGCGCCGCCTTATGCGGTGAGAGCGCGACCCAACGCTCCATTGTCGATTCCGCTCTTCTGGGAAGAGGTGCGCTCCAAAACATTGCGGCCGGATGGCGTAACTCTTCGAGACATACGCAAAAGGCTCGATGGAATGATTGATCCATGGGCTGACTTTCGGCGCCGCGCAAGCGCGCTCGGGAATGCATGGCGTAAGTTGGAGTTGCTCGGTGTCTCTGTCAGAGTACCGCAAAAAGCGAAACTTCGCTAAAACGCCAGAACCGGCGGGACGTTTGCGCGCCTTGCACCGTGGGCGCACATTTGTCGTACAGAAGCACAGCGCGAGCCATCTGCATTACGATTTCAGGCTTGAGGTCGGAGGTGTGTTGGCATCGTGGGCGATCCCCAAAGGCCCCTCGATGAACCCCAGACAGAAACGTCTCGCCCTCAGAACTGAAAATCATCCTCTGGAATACGCGACATTTGAAGGCGTGATCCCGGAGGGTGAATATGGTGCCGGCGTAGTGATGGTATGGGATAAAGGTGACTATCGCCCACAACACGACGAGTCGATTGAGGTTCAGTTGGCCAACGGAAAAATTGAATTTGTACTCGATGGCGTCAAACTCCGGGGGGGATTTGCACTGATACAGATTGCCGCCCGGTCCGGCAGACGTGATCAAGGAGATGCTTGGCTGCTGATTAAGCAAAAAGACGAATTCGCCGCCACTTCGTGGAATATCGAACAGGCGCCTCTTGACCGCTCAGTGATGACCGGACGCACTCTTGAGGAAATTGCGGAAGGTCGTTCGCGCCGACAGCGCGGACTTTAACCTGCAAAATATGTAGGTTGCAGTGGGGGTTGGTTAGCCCCCAAGACGAGCGGAACCGGCGGGGCCCCGTCTTGACAGGCGTCAAGACTTGCACTCGGGTCTCATGCCATCATGCAGTTGTCCTCAGTGGGGTGCGTTAACGCATCGATTCGCGAGAACCCTGATGAAAGATGTGATCACTTGGCTTGACGGAAGTGTTTCGGATGAGGTTCGCCTGGCCGCGGTCCTCGATATCGTCCGGCAGTTTAAAGGTTACGCAACAGGCTTGTTTTTCAACATATTGCCGCCACCTCCAGCACCGATCGATGGCGACCTCACAGGCGCGGTAGGCATCGCAGCGCTGATGGACCAGGCGCGGGCCTCCGGCGGAAAGATGGAAAACGCCATCGCCGACCGATTAAAGCGGTACGACGTGACCATCGAGCTTCGCAGGTTCGACATTCTGGCATCAGACATTGCAGATGTTGCCGTTCGCGAAGCCAGGTGCGCCGACACCTTCGTTTTGATCAGACCCAACGGCTCACAAGATCCCGACCGTCTCGTCGAGGGACTCCTTTTTGGATCAGGCCGTCATATTTTTTTGGTCCCCGAAGTCGAACGCCCGAAATCCATTATTTTCGACCGGATTCTGGTCGCGTGGAACGCGAGCCGCGAATCGACGCGGGCTGTGGCTGAAGCAATGCCATATTTGCGGATAGCGAAGGACGTGTCGGTCGTGATGGTTGCCGACGAGCCCCGCAAAGAGATGGAAGGAACCGCGGGCGACGCGATCAAGAAGCATTTGAAGCACCACGGCATCGCGGCGGAACTCCATCGAGTCAAATGCCGGAACGGTAATGTAGGCGAAACATTGCTCGCGGAAGCCAAGAAAAAGAGAATTGACTTGATCGTTCTAGGCGGATACGGCCGTACCCGCCTTCGGGAGATGCTTCTCGGCGGCGTGACTTATCATTTGATGCACAATTCGCCGGTGCCGCTTCTCATGGCGCATTAATTAAAACCTAATACAAATTGCATTTAGGAAGTTAAGAGGCGGTCGAAGGTTACACATTCACGTTGGGGAACAGTCGATCTAACGTTCAAGAACATAGGTGCCGGGCGCATCGGCAGTTGGGGCAAGGCCGATTGCCATGTTCCCAAGTGGCGGTGGCGCGACCCGCCCGGTCGAGTGACGAGCCAGCCAAGACTGCCACGTAGGCCACCAGCTCCCTTCAAAGCGGGGTGCGGTCGTCATCCATGTTTCCGGATCAGTATCGCGATCGGCTATATTTTTTGTCGCCATCTGGAAACTGCGGTTCTTGTGGCCAGGTTCACTCACGATACCGGCATTGTGACCGCCTGTCGTAAGCACAAAAGTGACGTCGGTATCGGTCAAATGGTGGAGTTTGAACACGGACCGCCAAGGCGCGACATGATCTTTTTCTGTTCCAACCGCGTAAATTGGAATCCGAATGTCCGTCAGGAAGATCGTCCGACCGCCAACTTTACAGCGGCCGCTGGCAAGATCATTGTGCAGATAAAGGCGCCGGAGATATTCAGAATGCATGCGATAAGGTAGTCGGGTCGCGTCGGCGTTCCATGCCATCAGGTCGTTCATTGGCGGCCTTACGCCCAGCAGATAACTGCGCAGCGCGCGCGACCAGATCAAATCGTTCGACCGAAGCAGCTGGAACGCGCCGGCCATCTGATGCGTGTCAAGATAGCCCTGTTCCCATGTCATGCTCTCCAGGAACGAAACTTCGCTTTCGCTGATGAACAAGCCGAGCTCGCCCGGATCGGTGAAATCGACCAGCGTCGCCAGCAATGTGAGGCTTGCGAGCCGATCGACTCTATTTCGCGCCATCGCGGCCGCAGCGATCGCCAATAATGTCCCGCCAAGGCAATAACCGACCGCGTGCGTTTTGCGATGATCGCAGATTGCGTCGATTGCCCCGAGTGCAGCGACAATGCCAAGTTCGCGATAATCGTCCATGCCAAGATCGCGATCCGATCCGGTTGGATTTTTCCATGAGATCATAAAAACCGTATGCCCGCGCTCGACCAAATATCGAACAAGCGAATTATGCGGGGAAAGATCGAGGACATAGTATTTCATGATCCATGCCGGAACGATGAGTACGGGTTCGGCATAGACATCATCGGTAGTCGGCGAATATTGAATGAGCTCGATCAGGCGATTCCGATAGACCACTTTGCCCGGCGTAACAGCGACGTTCACGCCCACTTTGAATTGCTCGGCTCCGACCGGAGGCCTACCGCCGACCAAACGCAACCAATCCTCGTGGAAATGCCGCATCCCCCTGACCAGATTCAATCCGCCCTGCTTAATTGTAGCAGTGCTGACCTCCGGATTGAGCCATGGAATATTTGAAGGCGATACCACGTCGAGGAGCTGGCGAGTAACGAATTCGACCACCCGCTCGTGATGTTTGTCGATTCCGTCGACGCCGGTGGTGGCATTGTGCCACCATTGCTGATGCAACAAGAAGTTCTGATAAATCAATTTGTGCGGCCACTGTTGCCATTCCACGGCAACGAAACGATCGTCCTGCGGAAGAGGATCGATACAGGGCGAAGGGTTGGATGCACTGATACATTGCATCCAATACAACCCGGTTCGGCCCGCCTTCCGCCATGCCTTCTCGACAAGCTGCGCCTGTTTCCCCGGCGACATCCAAAGATGCCCAAGCCAATCAAAGTATGCCTCTGAAAGCCCAACCGGGCTTATGCCGGCGGTAAGCCGCCCAATACGAGCTCGAAAGACGCGGTCGATACTGCGCCAGGCAACATCGGATGCTCGATCCATGTTTTGGCTTGCATCCGCAAGCCGTGTTTGCACATCCGTCTTGACCCGCTCTTTCGTCACCGGGGCGCCACCCTCAAGCGAGGGGTTTTTACTTATGTCGTCCATTGAGAGCGTCCCAACAATCACAAGGTCTTGGTCGTCAAGGGTAGATACTATGACTCGTCACCAGTCGAACCGATCCGAAGTGAGGAAAACATTGACAGATGCCCAACAGCCTCGTTCCGATCGCAGTCTCAGTTGTATTCGGATATCCATGCCGCATAACGATTCATGAACGTCTGAAGGAAGTTTTTCGTTGTCTCGTTGCTGATATTGCCGTGCTCATCGATCAGCCCTTGAGAAAAATGAATGTACACCTCCGGCTGTCCCAGTGTCGGGACGTCAAGATAACCAAGCACGCTGCGTAGATGTGCCTGAGCTACTGCGGTGCCGATCGCTCCGATCGATGCACCCGCAATGCCGGCAGGCTTGCCAGCCCATAGATTCTTTCCGTATGGCCGCGATACCCAATCCAGAACGTTCTTGAGCGCGGTCGGAAGCGAGCGATTGTGCTCGGGCGTCACGAACAGAAGGGCTTTTGCTGCAGAGATTTGCGATTTGGCGCGCGATACCGATTCGGGCGGCGATTGATCGAGATCCTGATTGTATACCGGTAGGTCATCTATTCGGACGAAGTCGCAATCGAAGTCGCTCGGTGCGAGCTTCACCAAAGCCTTTGCGAGCTTCAGATTGATTGAATCCTTGCGGATACTTCCAACAATGATTGCAACTGTGCGAGCCATGAAAGCGATCCTCGTCGTAGTTTCAAGTCAATTGCCCCGGCTTACGTCCCCATCGGGTCAATTCCGTTAAAGCCCGTCTACTCCTGCTCAAATAGAACCATACGGCTCGGAGCAAGCATTGAATTGACGACAGTCAATGTTTCTCGTCAAAGAATCTGTTGTGAGGTCGCGCATTGACCAGTCAATCAAGTGCCGCCTCGATCATCGCCGAGCCACGGGTCAGGATTGATGGAAGACAGTGGAACATCGGCCAAGCTCTTCTTCAGTTCCACCTCGTGAACGTGAACGTGCTCCGCGCCGCACCGGCGCATAATTTCCTGCGCCTTATGTTCTGCTTCTGGGTCGCGAACGCGCACCATTACGACCAGACCGCTCATCCGCAACTCGTCCTCCAAGTCAATACTTTCCCCGGTACTGACAAGGCGATTTTTAATGACCTTGGCCAGCCCAGCCGCGGCAGCACCGCCGGCAAGCGCCGCGGCCGCCGCGGCAGCCAAAGCTCCGCCTGATGCCACGATCGGAAGCGCGGTTCCCAAGGTGCCAATCGTTATCAGGGTTCCGAACACCAAGGCGGTTGCGGAGATTTCATCATCCGGCTTGATCAACTCACGTCGGGGCGCATCGGGATGCTCCGCCGCCACTACCGGCTCGGAATAGTACGCTCCCAGAGCGTGCATGACCGTCATTCGGCTTGCCATAAGGTCGATATCGCCGCGGTCGAATCCGGATCGAGTCAGATCGTCCACGAGCCGATCGAGGGCTTCGCGGTTCCTAACCGTTCCCACCACTTCTCGAACGCGGATGGTATCGAGGACTTCGTTTGCAGAATGATTATCCGTCATGATCTCCCGCTTTGGTTGTAGGCGTGCCCCTACCTAATATTGGCCCCGCAAGAATTCTCGCATCGGCCTACGTCCGCCATGACGATGGTCAATATTGAACCACTACAGCCCAAAGCGTGGGATAGCTGCAACACCAGGCGAGTGTGAACTTGAGCTGAAATCCGGTAACGCTCAATGCAATCGTGAGCGCTGATCCGTGGATTGCAGGACGAGTGCCTTGTATATCAAGGCAAAGCCTTGCATCGTGAGCAGATACTGGTGTGACCGTGTCGCGAAATTATGGGCCATCTGAAGCAGCTCTGGATTGCTGCGTTCGAATTCTGAAATCGCCTCCATCGTAAACGCTTCAGTACCTTGTGCATCGATTTCACGCACCAGCCGGGCACGGGTTTCCTCGCTGACGGCAGGAAGCGGCGACAGATCGCCCGACATCGGCAATCCTGGAACCAGCAGACGGAAAAACATCGCAAATCCCGACATGACCTTTCGTGAATCTCCAACGTCGGCGGCGCACCGGGTCGCCATATCCAATAGTTCAGGATTGTGCCGTTTGAGGTGCGCGACGACTTCTGCCGTACAGATATCAGGCCCGCGAGTGTCGAACTCTCGGGCGATCAACTCACGGGTTTGTTCGGTGACCCGCGGAAGCATGCTCATGTCGACTCGCGTTCGCCGTCAATCACTGTTGGCTACCGTAAGCACTCATTTTGCGCAATGCGCATCGCCGCGTTTTCGACAACGCGAACATTGCCTACGCATCACGGAGCGATGACGAGTAAATCATTCCCAGCCCGACAAAAAATTGACGATCGTCAGGGCTGAACCTTGGTCTTTGACCGTTCAATAGACCCAGTGCTGGGCCAAAGACCGGCAAAGGCCAAGGAGGTGCTGCAATGCGGTCAGATCCCGACATCGAACAAGAGTTGAAGCGCCGCCTTGAGTCAGATCCCGATACGAATGGCGCCAACATTGCCATAGCCGTCAAGGACGGCATCGTCACGCTGACGGGCTTTGCCCGCGGCTTTCGCCAAAGGCGGAAAGCGGAAATGTTCACCAGGAACGTTGCTGGCGTGATCGGCCTCGTTAATGACATTCATGTCCGCCTGCCACTGGTGCAACGGAGGCCCGATCCGGAAGTTGCTCGGGACGCACTGGAGACGATCAACCGCCGTTTGCCGTACTCCGGAGATAGGATACGGATCATGGTTGAGAACGGGCTGATATGCCTGGAAGGTCAAGTGGAGTGGGCCTATCAGAGTGAGGCTGCCGAGGAGCTTGCCGAGGCGGTACGAGGCGCCTGCGGCGTGGTCAATAAGTTGGACGTTTGTTCCTACGTTCCGTCCAGCGAGATCAGGCATAAAGTTGGTCAAGCGCTTTTCGACGCGGCGTCTTTCGACGCCAATAGCCAATCGAGCGAGCCAGATCACAACGAATTTGTTTTGCTGGCTGCGATTCGTTCTTGGGCAGAGAGGGGTGCCTCCGTCCGTCCAATTAAGCGGTAACCAGTTGACAACGCGCCATTGTAGTTCGACGTGTGCGATGCACGCGCGGCATGAAAAGTCATATGAATGGCGGATAAGTCTATCAAAACGCGCGTGATTCCGAATTATGTCGTGAAATAGTCGTCATGAATCGCACAATAGTCATGAATCGCACAATATCGGACGCGCCGTCATCCACGCAAACTCAGGCCTCACCTGAGTGGCATGCAATATCTGGCGCCGATGCAATCGATCGATTGCAGAGTCGATCGAGCGGCCTCACCGATCTAGAAGCAAAGCAGCGCCTGGAAAGGCACGGATTTAACCGGCTGCCAACGGCGCAGACACGCAGCGCCATCTCCCGGCTCGTAGCGCAATTCAATAATCTTCTGATCTATGTTCTCCTGATCTCCGCGGCTATAACCGCTTTGCTTGGCCACGGGATTGATGCAGGCGTTATCCTGGGTGTCGTCGTCGTCAATGCACTCGTTGGCTTCGTTCAAGAGGGACGGGCAGAACGCGCGCTAGGCGCTATCAAAGCGATGATCAGCACTCGCGCCACGGTTTTGCGCGACGGTCATAGACTCACGATCGACGCGGAAAAGCTAGTCCCGGGCGACATAGTCTTGATCGAAGCTGGAGATCGTGTGCCTGCGGATCTGCGGCTCTTGCGGGCGCGGAATCTGAAGATTGACGAATCCGCTCTTACGGGGGAATCGATTGCGGCCGAGAAAAACGAAGAGCCTGTCGATGCGCGTGCGGCGTTAGGAGACCGCCAATCCATGGCTTATGCCGGCACTTTTGTCGTTGCTGGCCAAGGGCAGGGCATTGCGGTTGCAACGGGTCTTGATACGGAAATCGGGCACATCAGCTCGATGTTGCGGTCAGTGGAGACGCTGACCACCCCGTTGATTCGCCAGATCAATCACTTCGCTCGCTATCTTACCTTTGCGATCCTTGGCTTCTCATCCCTCGTGTTTGTCCTGGCCGTCTGGCTTCGATCGTACCCATGGACCGATGCGTTCATGATCGTGGTTGGCCTTGCGGTCGCTGCGATTCCGGAGGGCCTCCCGGCGGTGATGACCGTTACCCTTGCGATCGGCGTGCAAAAAATGGCCGCGCGTCATGCCATTGTCCGTCAACTCCCTGCCGTGGAAACGCTCGGGTCGGTTTCCGTCATCTGCTCAGATAAGACCGGGACCCTTACCCAAAATGAAATGACTGTTCGGACCGTCGTCACAAAGGGTGGCGTTACCGAGGTCACTGGAATTGGCTATGATCCACGCGGAGCATTCCGGCAAGGTGCTCGCGAAATCGATAGCGTGGCGGATCTGTCTCTTAGAGAACTGGCGTTGGCGGCGTTGCTTTGCAACAACGCGGTCTTACGACGTACGGATACCGGCTGGGCCGTTGACGGCGACCCGATGGAAGGCGCGCTTGTGTCGCTTGCGATCAAGGCAGGATACGACGTCGATACGACACGGCGGCAATTTCCCAGGACGGACGAAATCCCCTTCGATTCTCGACATCGCTATATGGCGACGTTGCACCATGGGCACGACGACGGATTTGTGGCCTATGTAAAGGGCGCACCTGAACAAGTGATTGCAATGTGCTCCAGCCAGCACGCGTCGCATGGAGCAGAGCCAATCGACTTGGCGCACTGGAACCGGATGATTGATGCACTAGGCGCGAATGGACAGCGGGTGCTGGCGCTGGCGAAAAAGCCGATGCCGCGCGGTGCTCATGAGATCACTTTTCGGGAGGTCGAACGAGATCTGCTCCTCATCGGCTTGGTCGGACTGATTGACCCGCCGCGTGAGGAGGCCATTACCGCTGTTGCCGAGTGCGCAACGGCCGGAATTCGAGTCAAGATGATCACAGGAGACCATGCGGCGACCGCCACCGCTGTTGCGCGCCAACTCGGTCTGGAACGACCGGACGCGGTCATCACTGGGGATCGGCTGAATTCCCTGGACGATGAGGCATTCCGTCGTGCAGCCAAAGAGACGACCGTTTTCGCGCGCACTACACCCGAGCACAAATTGCGTTTGGTGGAGGCGCTTCAGGCGGATGGGGCGATTGTTGCCATGACCGGTGATGGCGTCAACGATGCCCCCGCGCTCAAGCGGGCGGACGTCGGCATTGCAATGGGCCGCAAGGGCACCGAAGCAGCGAAGGAGGCGGCTGAAGTAGTTCTAGCCGATGATAATTTCGCCACCATCGTGGCCGCGATCCGCGAGGGCCGCACCGTTCATGACAACTTGATCAAAGTGATCGGCTGGACGTTGCCGACGAACGCCGGCGAAGCAATGACCATTGTCATGGCGATCCTGATTGGTCTGACGCTGCCGCTCACTCCCGTGCAAATTTTGTGGGTCAACATGGTCACCGCGATCGGACTCGGATTGACGCTCGCATTCGAACCACCGGAATCAGACGTAATGCAACGACCGCCTCGGGCGCCAGATGCGCCGATCTTATCCGGCATCTTGCTTTGGAGAGTGATTTTTGTGTCGTTGCTATTTGTGGCGGGAGCCTTTGGCATGTTCTTCTGGGCTGAGAAGCGTGGCCTGTCGATCGAACAGGCGCACACCGTGGTCGTCAACACCATTGTCGTTCTGGAGATATTCTATCTGTTCGGAATGCGGTATCGACGCGCGAGCGCTTTCACTTGGCCCGGAGTCTTCGGTACGCCGGCGGTCCTCGCTGGAATCGGGTTTACGTTATTGGCCCAACTGCTGTTTACTTACGCGCCGTTCATGCAGGCGATCTTTGCAACCCGCGCAGTCTCCTTTGCCGACGGGTTGCTCGTTATAGCGACTGGTGTGACCTTTCTGTTTATCCTTGAGCTTGAGAAGTTCCTGTTGCGGAGATTGCATCCGCAGTTCATCGCTGCGGGAACGACGGTGTAGCGCGACACATCGCGCGGCCACAGGCTATCCGCGCGACGGAGCTGTTTGAAATTGAAGCAAAAGCATACGATTGCCCCGGTGAGGTCGCCGCTCTCGCTGCCAATTCACGAGTGCTCCGTCGGATAGTGCTCCGTCGGATAGTGAGGTACCAGCAAGTCCTCGAGTTGCAGCAACTCGCGCAAGGCGCCGATCGCCTCGACCGCGTCTTCGGCGTTGGCAACCGATGACAGGCGACGATGCACGTCGCGCCATGGTGGCGGCCGGCCGCGCCGAAGTTCCTCTTCGACAAAGGCTTTGGCCTGAGAAAGCGTGGCTAGTCGCCGCGGCTTCGGCGTATCTTTGACCACGATGGCCGGTTCAATTGGCAGTTCAGTCATGGAGGCACGCTCCGCATTGACGCTCTCGATGCCCGAGCAATGTTGGCATAAAACTCAATCCAATTATCGGAAAGTCAATGTGTTCGGCGGCGGTCTTCACGTTGCGAATGAGCGATCGTGCCAAGGTTTTGCCCAATTGCGCAAGCACCATGGTGTTCTTGATCGAGATCAATGAGATGAGGACGGCATAAGTCGATAGCCTTGTACAAGTGGCGGCAGTCGCGTTCAAAGGAGCTGCAGTCATGGGTAGGCGTGCGGCAATTCATAATCGAGCCTTCGATCGTGGCGAGTTCCATTCTGAGCTTGCGAAATGGCGAACGAGCGTGGCAGCTTCGAAGGGTCAGCCGATTTGCCAACCTAACCGATTCGCGGACTATTGGTGGCATGTCGAATCCGGCGTGGTCAGGCAGGTCCGCCTGCAAAGCAGCGGGTTGCGATGCATCTACGAATTTTTTCTGCCGCATGAGTGGTTCGTGTGCGACGGCATAAGCGAAGACATGGTCATTGACGCTGTCTGCGACGGCACCGTGCTAGGGCGTTATGGGCGCTTTGACCTTGAGCGCCTTGCGGTGGAGGATGTCGCGATTGCGCAAATATTGCGCGATGCGCGGAACCGGCAAACCGCCAGAGCAGAAGAGCATATTTTCAACCTATGGCACCAGCGCTCGGTCGAAAAGGTGCGTGTTTTTTTGGATCAGATGAGCGCGCGCCTGCCGGCGAGATCCGATGGATTCACTCCGCTGCCCATGTCGCGATATGATATGGCCGATTATCTGGGTCTCTCCGTCGAAACGGTCAGTCGGGCGCTAAGCATCCTGCGATCCCGCCGTGTCGTAGAGTTCGATGGCGTTCGAACACTGAAAATTGCGCATGGTTTGGATGATCACTTCCCGTCCCCCCCCCCCCCCCCCCGCGAGTGGCGCGAGGGTTGCCTAGTAAACGATAGAGAACTTCGAACGAAATCGACTTGCAATTTTAGGGATGGCGCCGATTGTTCTTGAGGGCGGGATTGCCGCGCCTCAAACGTCTGAATCGGGGACCCTCTCGATTTGGAGCCGGGCCACAATTCGGTCGATCTCTTGCTCCACCTCGGCAATCGGAAGCGTTCCATCCACGGAGTGCAGAATGCCCTGCCTCTGATAATATTCGAGAAGTGGAGCTGTCTGCCGATGGTAGGCGTGGATCCGCGATCGTAGAACGTCGGCATTGTCGTCGATCCGCCGCGGCTCGCGACGCGCGACGGCATTCGCGTTTCGCGCGGCAATCCGCTCAACCAGGGCATGGTCCTTTGCTTTCAGTTCGATCGCTGCACCGAGCCCCAGACCTCGGTCCCTGAGAAATCGGTCAAGGGCCTCGGCCTGAGCTATCGTCCGGGGAAAGCCATCAAGAATGAATCCATTGTGGGTCTCGGGACCATCCAGCCGCTCGAAAACGATAGCCTGAACGATGTCGTCTGGCACAAGATCGCCACGCGCCATGGTATCCTTAGCGAGCGCTCCGACCGGAGCGTCCGATGCGACGGCTGCGCGCAGCAGGACGCCGGCCGAGAGATGCGGGATGCCATACTTTGCGGCCGCACGTTGTGCCTGGGTACTTTTGCCGGCCCCCGGCGGACCTAGCATGACGAGCCGCATTGGAATAACCCCAGGTTTTGGATTGCCTCTTGGCTTTTTGGGCCAGGCAAAGCCGTTTGCCCCCGATTGCCGTCAGGCATAACTTCGTTTCACTTTAGTCCTTTGCCCGGAGCCGGAGCGATCGAGCGCCGTCAGATGGACAACCATGTCGATCACTATTGGCCGTTTTGATCCCCTTTGGGAAAATCGCAAAAAATATAAAGACTTAGCAGTCATGAAGCGGGAGTGCTAATTTTTCCCTCTCGACCTCTTGAATCGCACAACCGGTCTCCCAACTTGTCGGTCGCCGCCTCAATTCGGGTGGTCACTCCTTCGGCTCGGATAATCGGGTGATCTCTTGCATATGGAGGAATGCAATGGAGCTCCGCGCTTGTCACTATGGCTTCGCCGAACCCTCGAAACGATCATATGGCCGCCACGCAAATCGGGAGCTGCAGGCGCTGCGCACGACCGTCGCGTGCGCCAAGGGGCAGGAAATCTGTTCGCCGGATGCATTGAATGCCTATTGGTGGCAGGTGGAATCAGGCGCCGTCAGAAAGGTATTGCTGTTGCCAAGCGGACAACGATGCATCATGGAGTTTTTTCTGCCGGGTGACCTTTTCGTTTGCAACGCCTCGGATCGCGACGATGTCCTCGTTGAGGCGCTCTGCGACGGTACTATTCTAGGGCGCTACAATCGCGATGAGGTCGAGCGGCTCGCGCGGCAAGACGGTAGCATCGCCAGAATGCTACGCGAAGCAAATCTTCGCGAAGCGTTTCACATGGAGGCTCATATCCTCAATCTTTGGCACCAACGCTCCACCGACAAAGTGCTGGCTTTCCTTGCTCAGATTCAGAGACGTCAGCGGCAAACGCCAAATGGATTCGTATCGCTGCCAATGAGCCGTAACGACATTGCAGACTACCTTGGGCTTTCCGTCGAAACGGTAAGTCGAGCGCTGACGGAGTTGAAGCAACGTGGTATTCTTGAATTCGGCGGAACACGCCAATTGAAGATCGCGCGCCCCTCGGACAGCTTGCTTTCGTTGCCTCTCTATGCCGATAGCAATCAACTTATGACCGCGGCTTGAACAGGTGTCGGGGGGACCAAGCCGCTTTTGCGGCGGCCTTTCGCGGAGCTGCGCCAATCACAAGCGAACGGCTTCTGTCTTGAACACTTGATCCACGGTCTTTTGAACCGGGGCAAGGACAAAATAGGCCACGAGCGCCAGGACGACTGCTGCGGCGACCGCGCATAGAAATGCGCGCATTGTTGCTTTCCTTCAAATAAAATAGGATTGGTTGTTGAGCCGCTTGGAGGGCGGCGGAGCGAGCCGCCGCCCTCTTGCTTGAACTTGGCCTACGGGCTGACGACAATGCGGTTGTCCACCTTGGTAACACCCGGTGCGGCCCACGCTTGCCGCCCCGCTTCCTCTCGCTCCGCCCACGACCGCACGGTTCCTTTGAGGATCACCTCGCTGCCATTGGCCTCCACGGTAATCCGTTTGGCGTCGATCTCGGCGCTGCGCGTGAACGCATTTTCGATCTTGCGTTTGATCTCCGACGGTTGCACACGCGGCTTGATAACAATCGAGTTGATCACGCCACGGACACCCTTGAGCCGGCGCACCGCCGATTCTGCCGTGCTTTTCTGATAGTACCACTCGACATTGCCTTCGAGGGTAATCCAGCCGTTCTTGACCACCACCCGAATGTCTTCGGACGATAGCGGAAGCTGGTTCTTGATCGCGGAAACCGCATCGCGTGCGATATCCGGATCGGGACGTTCGTCGACGCCCGGGAGGCGGACCTCCAGATCGTTGGCAATGCCCTTGACGCCGGACACGCGCTTGGCGGCTGC
>Ga0180223_1000661_pt1 | contig 38121 bp, 42 predicted proteins | sample eDN5th30CKraftOP_FD_151337 | JGI IMG/M metagenome (GOLD analysis project Ga0180223, IMG submission 151337) | Enriched Organic Plus compost microbial communities from Emeryville, California, USA - eDNA 5th pass 30_C Kraft OP (version 2) (version 2) ... | reverse complement strand
AAGAAGGGTTCTCGGTGGTCGCGCCGATCAGGGTGATGGTGCCGTCTTCCATCACCGGCAGAAAGGCGTCGAGTTGCGCCCGGTTAAAACGGTGGATCTCGTCCACGAACAGCAAGGTGCGCTGGCCGGCGGCGCGGCGCACGCGCGCGCCCTCGAAAACCTTCTTGAGATCGGCCACGCCGGAAAAGATCGCGGAGATCTGCTCGAAGCGCAGGTCTGTGGCCCCGGCCAGCAGCCGCGCCACCGTCGTCTTGCCGGTGCCTGGCGGCCCCCAGAAAACCATGGACCCCAATGAGCCGGATTCCAGCATCCGGGTCAGCGCCCCTTCCGGGCCAACCAGATGATCCTGCCCGGCCACCTCGGCAAGGCGCGTTGGCCGCAGCCGGTCGGCCAGCGGCCGCCCCGCCGACGGGGCGCGATCATCACCCGGGCGCCGCTCACCCGCAGGGGCTGGCTCCATTGAAGAAAACAGGTCGCCCATATCCGGGTCCATTTTGCGTCCGACGCCCCACTGGCGCCGCGATCGCCCGCTCTTGTGCGCTCATGTATATAAGGTGGCGCGGCGCCCAGGGCAAAAACGTCGGCGACCAGGCCTGCGCGGCCTGGACAGCGAGCGAGGCCTCCGGCGTCCGCCAATACCGGCGTCCACGCCGCGCAGCTCGTTCAAAACACAAAGAACACCGAACAACCGTATGGTTAATTTACCAAAATTAACCATACCTCATGCGATAGATGAAGAGTGAAGTTTTGATGGCGGCAGCATGCACTGGTCAACGTGGACGGACAGGACGGACAACCGTGCGTGCGCCCAGGTATGGTTTCTTGCTTGCCGCCAGACTTGTGATTCTTGCGGTTTTCGCCCTTGCGGCCCAGGGCCTGACCATGGGCGGCGCTGCGATGGCCAACCAGCGCGGCGCTGATCTGGTCAAGGCCGACCTGTTGATCGAGCCCGCCGCCATCCAGCCTGGACAGCCCTTCACCGTGGCGTTGCGCCTGCGCATGAAGGAGCATTGGCACACCTACTGGCGAAACCCTGGCGATTCCGGCCTGCCAACGGAAATCCACTGGTCGCTGCCACCCGGCTTTACCGCCGGGCCGATCCAGTGGCCAACGCCGGAACGCCTGCCCGTCGGCCCGCTGATGAACTTCGGCTATGAAGGCGAAACCTTTCTGCTGACGCAGATTACCCCGCCCGCCGATCTCACCCCTGTTGGCCGGGTCACGCTCCGGGCGGACGCCTCGTGGCTGGTGTGCGAAAAGGAGTGCGTGCCGGGCAGCGCCAGCCTGTCCGCCAGCGCCCCTGCGGCGCCGGCGACCACCTCCGTGGCGCCCGATCCCGCTTCAACGGAGGCTTTCGCGGCCGCCCGCGCCCGGCAGCCGACGCCCCTTGACGGCGCCAGCTTCGCCATCGGCGGCGACGCCTTCACCGTCACCGCGTCCCTGCCTTCCGGCGTCACCGCCAACGACATCAGCAGCGTGGCCTTCTTCCCGGTTGACGAGAGCCTGATGGAGAACGCCGCCCCACAAAAATATGCCGTTCAGGACGGCCGGTTGACGCTGACGCTGCAACGCAGCGCCCCCGCGTCCGCCGACCCGACCCACCTGTCCGGCGTGCTCACCCTCACCGCCGCCGATGGCGTCACACGGGGTTACGCGCTCGCCATGGGCGATCCGCCGCCCACTCCCGTCAGTTCCGCCGCCCGTCCGGCGGCCTTCTCCGTCAAGCAGGCCGGGGCGGCTGCGCCTGGCGAGGAGGCCGCCAGCCTCACCCTGTGGACGGCCCTGATCCTCGCCTTTGCCGGCGGCGTGGTGCTCAACCTGATGCCCTGCGTGTTTCCGGTGCTGTCCATCAAGGTGCTGTCGCTGGCCCAGGGCGGCGGCAAGACGCCGCGCGCCATGCGCCTTCATGGCCTGAGCTATGGGGCTGGCGTGCTGCTGTCCTTCGCCGGCCTCGCCGCCGTGCTCATCGCCGCGCGGCAGGCGGGCGCCAGCATCGGCTGGGGTTTCCAGCTGCAATCGCCGCCCGTGGTGATGTTGCTGGCCTATGTGATGTTCGCCATGGGGCTGGGACTCTCCGGCGCCGTCCAGCTTGGCGCCTCGTGGAGCGGTCTTGGCGACCGTCTCACCCGTCGGGCCGGTTATGGCGGCTCTTTCTTTACCGGCATTCTCGCGGCCGTGGTCGCCAGCCCGTGCACCGGCCCATTCATGGGCGCCGCCATCGGCTTCTCGCTGACCCAGTCCACCGCCATGGCCATCGCCGTGTTCGTCGCGCTCGGCGTCGGCCTGGCCTTTCCGTTTGTCCTGCTCACCTTCCTGCCGGGACTGATGAAGCGCATGCCGCGCCCCGGTCGCTGGATGGAGATTCTCAAGCAGGCCCTTGCCTTCCCGCTTTACGCCACCGCCGCCTGGCTCATCTGGGTATTGAGCCAGCAGGTGTCGCCCATCGGCCTGTCGCTGGCGCTTGGCGGTCTGGTGGCGCTGGCGCTGGCGATCTGGGCCGCCGGCCTCGCCGCAACGGCGGGTCGGCGCGGCGCCGTCGCCGCCCGGCTGGTCTTGGCGCTGGCCCTGGTGGCGGCCGTTGCCTGCGTCTGGCGCGTTGATGAAACCCGTCATGCCCCCGGCGCCGTGGTGGCCGCGACCAGCGAGGGCGTGGAGCCTTTTACCCAGCAACGGCTCAACGCCCTGCTGGCGGAGCGCAAGCCAGTGTTCGTTAACCTGACGGCCGCATGGTGCATCACCTGCATGGTCAATGAGCGCACGACCCTGGACACCGCCACCGTGCGCGACGCCATGAAAACGCGCGGCGTCGCCTATCTGAAAGGCGACTGGACCAACCAGAACCCGGAGATCACCGCCCTGCTGGCGCGCTTTGGCCGCGGCGGAGTTCCGCTTTATCTGCTCTACCGGGGCGATGGCGTTGATGAGACGCCGGTGGTCCTGCCGCAAATCCTCACGCCTGCGACGGTGACGGAAGCGCTGGCTGCGCTGCCCGCCCGCGTCGCCTTCCGCAAGGATGGGGACGGCAAGACGCCGTGATTGCAGGTCAGGGCGGTTGCATATTGGCTGGGGTGCATATGGATAATCCCATAAGGGCGGCTGCGCCTGGGTGATCGCCAGATTGTCAGTTGCAGGCGCCCGGAGGCCAGGCTTGGCTGATGCGGGAAGCCTGCCCCTCTGAATCAGGGTATCTTCCGGGAAGGACCAACGCCGCCCAGCGGCGCCGCCGAGGAGAACGAGGATGAACCGCCCTTTTCGTCTCTCGCGCCGTCACCTGCTCTCGGGCAGCGCCCTCACCGGCCTGGTTTTTGCTTTTGCATCCGGCGCCGCTGTTCTTGCCGCCCCGCCGCCGGTCAGGCCCGGCAGTCCGCCGCCGGACTTCACCCTCGCATCGGCCGCTGGCGCCCAGGTTTCCCTGGCCGACTTCAAGGGCAAGACCGTGGTGCTTGAGTGGACCAACCACGCCTGCCCGTTCGTGCAAAAGCACTATTCCAGCAACAATATGCAGAATTTGCAGCGCGACGCCGCCAGGGCCGGGGTGGTCTGGCTCAGCATTATCTCGTCTGCGCCCGGGGAACAGGGCGCGGTGTCGGCGGAAGAAGCCAACCGGCTCACCGCAAGCCGCAACGCCGCGCCAGCGCAGGTGCTGTTCGACCCGGACGGCAAGGTTGGTCGCGCCTATGGCGCCCGGGCCACGCCGCACATGTATGTCATCGCCCCGGACGGCAGGCTGGCCTATATGGGCGCGATTGATGACAGGCCAGGCACGGATGTCGCCGAAATCACAGGCGCCCGCAACCATGTGCGCGAGGCGCTGGCTGAACTTGCCGCAGGCAAGCCGGTCAGCACGCGGCAAACCCGCGCCTACGGCTGCGCCATCAAATACGCCACCTGACGCCGCGAGCCCCAAAAAATCAGCTGACGTTGCGTGATGGCGCCCCGCCGCGCGCATCATGTCTACGCCGGTTGGGATGTGCACGTCTTCCCGCCATCAGGCAGCAAGCTGTCGCATGCTTGCGAACAGCCAGGGCGGGCGGGCGCCGCAACGCGCCGCCCTGGCCCCCTGCTTACCCGCCCAGAACGGCCGTGAACACCTCTTCGCCACGCTTGATGGTGATCTCCCAGTAACGGGCGCGCCGCGACAAGGCGGCGTCGAGTTCGCGCGACGTGGCGACCTTTTCGCCATTGACGGCCAGAATGACATCGCCCTTCTTCAGCCCCACCTGTGCGGCGCTGGAGCCATCGGCGATGTCCGAGATCACCACGCCGCTGCCAGCCACATCCAGCGACAGCTCTTCCGCCACCGCCGGCGACAGGTTGGCTGCGGTCGCGCCGCCAAACGGCGTGCGTTGCGGCAGCTTCACCGCCTCACGCGCCGGCGTTTCCGGCGCCGGCGCCAAACGGATTTTCAGCGTCTCCTTGCGGGGCCCGCGCTGCACGACCAGCGTGGCTTGCCCCCCCATGGGGCGCGTGGCCAACCGGTAGCCGAAGGCGTCCGGGTCATCCACGGCCTGCCCGTCTACGGACAGGATCACGTCGCCGCGTTTCAGCCCCGCTTCCGCGGCCGGGCTACCCGGGCGAAGCTCCGCCACCAGGGCGCCTGTTGGCCGTTCAAGCCCCACGCTTTCGGCGATATCGGCGGTGACAGCCTGCAGGCGTCCGCCAAAATACGGCCGCTTGACCACCTTGCCGCCGTTTCTGGCCGATTCCACCACAACCCGGGTCATCGCCGCCGGTATGGCGAAGCCGATGCCGACACTGCCGCCGGAGCGGGAATAGATGGCGGAGTTGATGCCGACCAACCTGCCTTTCATGTCGACGAGGGCGCCGCCGGAATTGCCAGGATTGATCGCGGCGTCGGTCTGGATGAAGAACTGGTAGTCGCCAATGCCGACCTGGGTGCGGGCGAGCGCCGAGACAATGCCCTGGGTCACCGTCTGGCCAACGCCAAACGGGTTGCCGATGGCCAGCACGAGATCGCCCACCTCCAGCGCGTCGGAATCCCCCAGTTCCATCGCCGGCAATTTCACGCCCTTGTCGCGGATGCGGAGCACCGCCAGATCGGTGCGCGGATCGCGCAGCACGATATCGCATTCAAACTCACGCTTGTCGGCAAGCGCGATCTTCACCTCTGTCATGTTCTCGATGACATGGTGATTGGTGACGATGACGCCCGATGGATCGACAATCACCCCCGAGCCGAGCGAACGGGCCACCCGCTCCCGCGGCACGCCGAAATCGCCACTGAAGAAACGCCGGAAAAAGGGGTCTTCAAACAGCGGATTCTGCTGCTGCCGTTCAACCCGCGCACCGTAGACGTTGACCACCGACGGCGCCACCTTCTTGACGATCGGACTGAAGGAGAGCTGGATCTCACTGCGTCCTTGCGGAACCTCGCGGGTCTGGGCCAACGCCCCCGGCGGGCTGATGGCGATGGACGCCATGCCGAGAGCCGCCGCAAGCGCAACCCGCAAGGCCGCGCGCGAACCAGCATCGCGCCAGGCCGCCGCACTGGCTGGCCGCATTCCGGTTACGCCAGGAACCATCCGCATTCTCCATTCTTCAAACGCGGGGCTGAACGCCGAAACGGGGCCGCCCCACCAATATCCTGCCGCCCCGCCCTCAGGCCAGGGCCGCGAACCCCGCTTCGCGCTGGCGCCGCATGTAACCCGGCGCGAATTCAGGCGTCAGCGCCCGACCCTGCGCCCGCTGCGCGAAACAAACGCCAGCGCATCCAAACTCCCGCAGAATTCAAACGGAAAAGTGGCGATCCTGAAACGGATCGCTGAAGACTTCCTGTTGACCAAATAAAAAAGGGCGGTGCAACCACCGCCCTTCCTCAAAATCTCAACCCGGCGGGCAATCACGCCTCGTCAGCAGCCTGCTGGGTCGGACCCGAATCCTTGCCCTTCGCATCGACGTCGCGATCGACGAACTCGATGACAGCCATCGGCGCATTGTCGCCGAAACGGAAGCCGGCCTTCATGATGCGCAGGTAGCCGCCGTTGCGCTCCTTGTAGCGCGGGCCCAGCACCTCAAACAGCTTGCGAGCCTGATCCTGGTCGCGGATCTGGGCGATGGCCTGACGACGGGCGTGCAGGTCGCCACGCTTGCCGAGGGTCACCAGCTTCTCGACGATCGGACGCAGATCCTTCGCCTTCGGCAGGGTGGTGACGATCTGCTCATGCTTGATCAGCGCCGCGGCCATGTTGGCGAACATCGCCTTGCGGTGCTCGGAGGAGCGGTTGAAACGACGATGGGCAAAACCGTGACGCATTGGCTATCTCCAGAATTATGCGGCCGCCGTGCCACGGTACGGCCGCTCTCTTGTTTGGCTGGCCATCAAACGGCCAGCGCGTAAAACTCAGTAGTGTTCTTCGAAGCGCTTGGCGAGGTCTTCGATGTTCTCCGGCGGCCAGCCCTGCACGTCCATGCCGAGGTGCAGGCCAAGGGTTGCCAGAACTTCCTTGATCTCGTTGAGCGACTTGCGACCGAAGTTCGGCGTGCGAAGCATTTCCGCCTCCGACTTCTGGATGAGGTCGCCGATGTAAACGATGTTGTCGTTCTTGAGGCAGTTGGCCGAGCGGACCGACAGCTCCAGTTCATCGACCTTCTTGAGCAGCGCCGGATTGAAGGGCAGCTGCGGCGCGGCGGCGGCGCCGGCTTCCTCGCGACGGGGCTCTTCGAAGTTGACGAAGATGGCCAGCTGATCCTGCAGGATGCGCGCGGCGTAGGCCACGGCGTCTTCCGGCGAGACCGCGCCGTTGGTCTCCACCTCAAGCGTCAGCTTGTCGTAATCAAGAACCTGGCCCTCGCGGGTGTTCTCGACGCGGTAAGAAACCTTGCGCACCGGGCTGAAAATGCTGTCCACCGGGATCAGGCCAATCGGCGCGTCCTCGGGGCAGTTGCGCTCAGCCGGCACATAACCCTTGCCCGTGTTGACGGTGAACTCCATGCGCACTTCAGCGCCGTCATCCAGCGTGCACAGCGGCAGGTCGGGGTTGAGAATCTGGATATCGCCGACCGTGTTGATGTCGCCGGCGGTGACAAGACCGGGCCCCTGCTTGCGCAGCGTCATCCGCTTGGGGCCTTCGCCCTGCATGCGAATGGCGATCATCTTCACGTTCAGCACGATGTCGGTGACGTCCTCGCGAACGCCAGGCACCGACGAAAACTCATGCAGCACGCCGTCGATCTGGATCGCCGTCACCGCAGCGCCCTGGAGAGACGACAGGAGGACGCGCCGCAAGGCATTGCCAAGCGTCAGGCCGAAGCCGCGCTCGAGCGGCTCTGCCACGAGGGTCGCCACGTGCCTGCGGTCGTCGCTGCCGGACACCTCGAGCTTGCCCGGCTTGATCAGTTCCTGCCAGTTTTTCTGGATCACGAGCACACCTCTGCGGATCTCATAAGGGGCGGCGCGCCAACGCCATGTCAAAGGGCGGCGCGCCGCAAACGGCGCAACCCCGGCGAACCGGGGTTATCAGGATCAGACGCGGCGGCGCTTGCGCGGACGGCAACCGTTGTGCGGGATCGGCGTCACGTCGCGGATCGAGGTCACGGTGAAACCGGCAGCCTGCAGCGCGCGCAGGGCGGACTCACGACCGGAACCGGGACCGGAAACTTCAACCTCAAGCGTGCGCATGCCGTGCTCGGCGGCCTTGCGGGCCGCATCCTCGGCCGCAACCTGCGCCGCATACGGGGTCGACTTGCGCGAGCCCTTGAAGCCCATCGTGCCGGCGGACGACCAGGAGATCGTGTTGCCCTGCGCGTCGGTGATGGTGACCAGCGTGTTGTTGAAGCTGGCGTTCACGTGCGCGATGCCGGAGACGATGTTCTTGCGCTCGCGGCGACGAACGCGGGTAACTTCCTTGGCCATAAACCACTTCCTTCAGGCGCGCCCGTATTGCCAGGCGCTCGGGACAAAATATCGCGGAGCGGGACAATCCCGCTCCGCGCAAGGGCGGCGAACCGGCCCCAGATTACTTCTTCTTGCCGGCGATCGGCTTCGCCTTGCCCTTGCGGGTGCGGGCGTTGGTGTGGGTGCGCTGACCACGCACCGGCAGACCGCGACGGTGACGCAGACCGCGATAGCAGCCCAGATCCATCAGGCGCTTGATATTCATCGACACTTCGCGACGCAGATCGCCTTCGACCAGATAGTCGCGGTCAATGGTTTCGCGAATCTGCAGCACTTCCTGGTCGGTCAGCTCGTTCACGCGGCGCTCGGCCGGAATGCCGACCTTCTCGCAAATCTCGGACGCGAACTTGGCGCCGATGCCGTGAATATACTGAAGCGCGATAACCGTGCGCTTGTTGGTCGGAATGTTTACGCCAGCAATACGAGCCAATGTCGTCTCCATGTGGCCGGCGCGTCTGCGCCGGGTTTCTTCAACGCCGCGATTCGCGGCAAAACCCGCATCCGGTGGAGGCCGGCCCTGCGGGAAACGCAATGCGAACGGCGCCGTCCCTTCTCAGGAAAGAACGGCGCCGATCGAAAAAGTTGCGCCCTGTTAACCCCAAAACGATCAGGCGTCAACCTTGTCCAGCGCCGCATACAGCGCGGCGCTCACGGCGTCGATCGGCTGCTCGCCGTCAATACGCGTAAGCTGGCCCCTGCCCTCATAGAACGGAGCCACAACCGCCGTGTCGCGGTTATAGGCCGCCAGGCGGGTTTTGAAGACCTCCGGATCATCGTCCGCGCGAACCGGCTCGCCATTGGCCTTCGATTCGTTGGCGCGATTGATGATACGGTTCACCAGGCCATCCTGATCGACCACCAGCTCGATCACCGCGTCAAGCCTGAGCCCCTTGCCGGCAAGCATGTCGCCCAACGCCTCGGCCTGCGCCACCGTGCGCGGAAAACCGTCAAGGATGAAGCCCTTCTTCGCATCCGCCTCTTCGATACGGTCGGCGACGATGCCGATCACAATATCGTCGGAGACGAGTTGGCCCGCGTCCATCACCGCCCTGGCCTTGAGACCAACCGGCGTGCCAGCGGCAACCGCGGCGCGCAGCATGTCGCCGGTCGACAGCTGGGGAATGCCATAACGCTCCACCAGACGTTTCGCCTGGGTTCCCTTGCCCGCGCCCGGAGGGCCCAGAAGAATCAGTCTCATTTACGCCGTCCCCCTTTGAGTTTGGCCTTCTTCACGAGGCCCTCGTACTGGTGCGCGAGCAGATGGCCATGCACTTGCGCCACCGTGTCCATCGTGACGCTCACGACGATCAGCAGCGAGGTGCCGCCGAAATAGAAGGGAAGCGAGGCATAGGAAATCAGCAGTTCGGGAAGCAGACAGATGAGGGCCAGATAGGCCGCGCCGATCACGGTGATGCGCGTCAGCACATAGTCAATGAAATCCGCGGTGCGTTCGCCCGGACGAATTCCCGGAATGAAGCCGCCCTGCTTCTTCAGGTTGTCGGCCGTCTCCGACGGATTGAAGACGATGGCCGTGTAGAAGAAGGCGAAGAAAACGATCAGCGCCACATACAGCACGATATACAGCGGCCGCCCGTGGCCCAGGTACGCCGACATGGTCGCCAGAAAGCCCGTGCCGTCGCTGCTCTGGGAGAAGCTGGCGATGGTCGTCGGCAACAGCAACAGCGACGAAGCGAAGATCGGCGGAATGACGCCGGCCGTATTGAGCTTCAGCGGCAGGAACGAGGTCTGGCCTTCATACAGGCGGTTGCCCACCTGGCGCTTGGGATAGTTGATCAGCAGTCGGCGCTGGGCCCGCTCCATGTAAACGATGAAAGCGATGGCGGCGACGGCCATGACCAGAACGCCAAGGATGATGCCGGTGGACAGCGCGCCCTGACGACCCAGCTCAAGGGTGCCGGCGATGGCCTGCGGCAACTCGGCGACGATGCCCGCGAAGATGATCAGCGAGACGCCATTGCCGATGCCGCGCGCGGTGATCTGCTCGCCGAGCCACATCAGGAACATGGTGCCGCCGAGCAGCGTGATCACCGTGGAAATGCGGAAAAACAGGCCGGGCTCAAGGACAACATTGCCCGAGCTCTCCAGGCCCACAGCGATGCCCCACGCCTGGAACAACGCCAGGACGACCGTGAGATAGCGCGTATACTGATTGATGACCTTGCGGCCCTGCTCGCCTTCCTTCTTCAACTGCTCCAGCGACGGCACGATGCTCGTCAGCAACTGCAGGATAATGGAGGCCGAGATGTACGGCATGATGTTCAGGGCGAAAATCGCAAGTCGCCCGACAGCGCCGCCGGAAAACATGTTGAACAGGCCGAGCACGCCGCCCTGGGTCTGGCGGAAAATATCAGCCACCGCTTCCGGATTGACGCCCGGGAGCGGGATGTAGGTGCCGAGGCGGTAGATGATCAGCGCGCCCAACGTGAACCAGATCCGCTTTTTCAGTTCCTCCGCTTTCGCCAGCGAACTGAAATTGAGACTGGAAGCGAGCTGTTCAGCTGCCGATGCCATGCGCTTGACCCTCGGGCCCCAACGGAGGGCGGCAAGCCGCCCCCCGATTTCAGGACCGTCTTTGAAATTTTAACAAATTCAGACGGATATCACATAAACCTGAGAAATAACCTCAGGCTTCCGCAGCAGCATCACCGCCGAGAATCGTGACGGAGCCGCCCGCCTTCTCCACCGCTTCTACGGCAGAGCGGGAGGCGCCCGCAACCTGCAGGGCGAGCTTCGCCTTCAGTTCTCCGGCGCCGAGAATGCGGACGCCATCGCGGGCCTTGGCGCAAACGCCAGCGGCCACGAGCGCGTCAACAGTCACCGGAGCGGACGCATCCAGCTTGCCGGCGTCGATCGCCGCCTGCAGCCGGCCGAGGTTAACCTCGTTGTAGTCCTTGCGGAAAATGTTCGTGAAGCCGCGCTTCGGCAGGCGGCGATGCACCGGCATCTGACCGCCTTCGAAGCCCTTGATGGCGACGCCGGCGCGGGACTTCTGACCCTTGACGCCACGGCCAGCCGTCTTGCCCTTGCCGGAACCGATGCCGCGGCCAACGCGCATGCGCTGTTTGGTGGCGCCCGGATTATCGCGAATGTCTGTGAGCTTCATGTTTCTCACTCCCCGTCCACGACGCGAACGAGGTGCTTCACTGCTTCGATCATGCCGCGGGTGGCGGAATTGTCGGGCAGCGTCGAGCGCTTGTTCATCTTGTTGAGACCGAGACCAATCAGCGTCGCGCGCTGGGTGGACACGCGGCGGATCGGGCTACCGATCTGCACAACCGTCACTGTCTTCTGAGCCTTGGACATGCCGCCCTCCCTCACGCTTCAGCGGAAACGTCAGAGCCGGCGTCACGACGGCGCGACTGAAGGGTCGAAACCTTCAGACCACGGCGCGCGGCCACCGAACGCGGGCTGTCTTCCTGCTTCAGCGCGTCGATCGTCGCGCGAACCAGGTTGTACGGGTTGGACGAACCAAGCGACTTGGCCACCACGTCCGCCACGCCCAGGGTCTCGAACACGGCGCGCATCGGACCGCCGGCGATGATACCGGTGCCCGGCGCGGCGGCGCGCAGCACCACCTTGCCAGCGCCCCAACGGCCGTTGACGTCGTGATGCAGGGTGCGGCCTTCCTTCAGCGGAATGCGAACCAGCGAACGCTTCGCCGACTCGGTCGCCTTGCGGATGGCTTCCGGAACCTCGCGGGCCTTGCCATGGCCGAAGCCAACGCGGCCCTTCTGGTCGCCAACGACCACGAGGGCGGCGAAGCCAAAACGGCGACCACCCTTCACGACCTTGGCGACACGATTGATGTGTACAAGGCGATCAACGAATTCGCTGTCGCGCTCGCGCTCTTCGCGCGGCTGCCTGTCTCTTGCCATAACCATCTCACTTTCGCGGGCTGCGGCCCCCGCTCGCTAAACCATTGTGCGCCGCAATGCCTCTTCCAGCGAAACGTCAAAAAGGCTGACGCGAACAGGCCGCCCCTTTCCAGGGCGACCTGCCGTTCAGCCATAATGGACGTCTGGCGCCGTCAGAAGTTGAGGCCACCCTCGCGGGCGGCGTCAGCCAGGGCCTTGACGCGGCCGTGGTAGATGTAGGAGCCGCGATCGAACACGACATCCTTCACGCCGGCGGCCACGGCGCGCTCTGCAACGAGCTTGCCGATAACCTTCGCCGCCTCGATGTCCGCGCCGGTCTTCAGACCGGAACGCAGATCCTTCTCCAGCGAGGAAGCAGCCGCCAGGGTCACGCCTTTCACATCATCGATGATCTGGGCGTAAATCTGCTTGGAGGACCGGAACACCGACAGCCGGGGACGGCCATTGGCGGCGGCCCGAAGAGCGCGGCGAACGCGCGCCTTGCGGCGATCGCTCGAACCTTGATTCGAAGCCATGTTCGATCCTTACTTCTTCTTGCCTTCCTTGCGGAAGATAAATTCGTTGGCGTACTTGACGCCCTTGCCCTTGTAAGGCTCGGGGCCACGATACTCGCGGATCTCGGCGGCGACCTGACCAACCTGCTGCTTGTTGATGCCGGAAACGACGATTTCCGTCGGCTTCGGCGTCACAATAGCGATGCCTTCCGGCACCGGGTAGTCAACGTCGTGGCTGAAACCCAGCGACAGCTTCAGCGTCTTGCCAGCGACAGCGGCCCTGTAGCCGACGCCGTTGATCTCAAGCTTCTTCTCAAAGCCCTTGCTGACGCCTTCAACCAGGTTGCTGACCTGCGAACGCGACATGCCCCAGAGAGAGCGGGCCTTCTTGGATTCATCGCGCGGCTGCACCGAGATGGCGCCGTCAGCGAGAGAAACCGACACATCGTCAGGAACAACGAAGGACAGTTCGCCCTTCGAGCCCTTGACCTTGACCAGTTGGCCGTCGACCGTCGCAGTGACGCCGGACGGCACGGTAACCGGCTTTTTTCCGATACGAGACATAATGTGGTCCCCCGTGGGTTCGACAACGCTGCTGGTCAGAAGACCTTGCAGAGCACTTCGCCGCCCACGTTGCTCTCGCGAGCCGTATGATCGGCCATGACGCCCTTCGGCGTCGAGAGAATGGTGACGCCAAGACCGTCAGCCACGCGCGGCATGGCGTCGACGGAAGCATAAACCCGACGGCCGGGCTTGGAGACGCGCTCGATCTTGCGGATCACCGGCTGGCCGTCAAAGTACTTCAGCTCGATCTCGAACTCGGTCCGGCCGTTGCCGTACTCGGTCACAGTGAAACCGCGGATATAGCCCTCCTGCTGCAGCACGTCCAGGACGCGGGCGCGCAGCGAGGAACCGGGGCTGGTCACGCGGGGGCGACGACGCATCTGCGCATTGCGGATGCGGGTCAGCAAATCGCCGATGGGATCATTCACAGCCATGGCGCTCTCCTTACCAGCTCGACTTGACCAGACCCGGGATCAGACCCTGGGATCCGAGCTCGCGAAGCGCGATACGCGACATCTTGAGCTTGCGATAATAGGCGCGCGGACGACCCGAAACCTCACAACGGTTACGGACGCGCGTCGGGCTGGAATTGCGCGGCAGCTGCGCAAGCTTCAGAACGGCCTCAAACCGCTCTTCGATCGGACGGTTCTTGTCCTCAGCGATCTCGAGAAGACGCGTGCGACGGCCAGCATACTGCTTGACCAGCTTCTCGCGACGCTTGTTCTTCTCAATCGAACTCTTCTTCGCCATATCAGTATTCTCCGGTGTCCGCGTATGAGCAGGCAGCCCTGCTCACTGCCGGAACGGGAAGTTGAAGTGCTTCAGGAGCGCGCGAGCCTCGGCGTCGGTCGTCGCGGTGGTGCAGACGATCACGTCCATACCCCACATGGTGTCGACCTTGTCGTAGTTGATCTCAGGGAACACAATGTGCTCCTTGATGCCGAAAGCGTAGTTTCCGCGCCCGTCAAAGGACTTCGGATTGAGCCCGCGGAAGTCGCGGACACGCGGCAGCGCAATGGTCACCAGACGGTCGAGAAACTCGTACATCCGGACATTACGCAGCGTCACCTTCGCGCCAATCGGCATGTTCTCGCGCAGCTTGAACGTCGCGATAGCCTTGCGGGCGCGGGTCACAACGGCCTTTTGGCCGGTGATCTGGGTCAGGTCCTCGGCGGCGATGCTCGCCTTCTTGCTGTCGCCCGTCGACTCGCCGGCGCCGATGTTCAGCACAATCTTTTCGATGCGCGGAACCTGCATCGGATTGGCGTAACCGAACTCCTCGATCAGCTTCGGACGCACGACCTCGTCATAGTGCTTGCGCAGGCGGGCGGCGTAGCCTTCTGGGGTGCGCGGACGCGCGCCGGTAGCGACCTCGGCCTTGTCAGCCTTCGGCGCCTTGGCCTTGGCGACCTTCTTGCTGTCTTTCTCAGCCATCGATCACTTCCCCGGAACGCTTGGCGACGCGCACCTTGCGGCCATCGTCAAGAACCTTGAAACCAACGCGCGTCGCCTTGCCGTCCTTCGGATCGGCCAGCGCAACATTCGACAGATCGAGCGACGCTTCCTTGCTGATGATGCCGCCCTGCGCGGTCTGCGTCTGACGCTGGTGACGCTTCACCAGATTCACGCCACGAACCACAGCGCGGTTTTCCTTCGGCAACACCTGAACGACTTCGCCAGACTTGCCCCGGTCACGGCCGGTGAGGACGACGACCTTGTCGCCCTTCTTGATCTTCGCAGCCATCAGAGCACCTCAGGGGCGAGCGAAATGATTTTCATGTGATTGCGCGCGCGCAGCTCGCGCGGCACCGGTCCGAAAATACGGGTGCCAACCGGCTCTTTCTGATTGTTGATCAGAACGGCCGCGTTGTTGTCAAAACGGATCACGGAGCCGTCGGCGCGACGGATATCCTTCGCGGTGCGAACGACGACGGCCTTCATGACGTCGCCCTTCTTCACGCGACCGCGCGGAATGGCTTCCTTGACGGACACAACGATGATGTCGCCGACGCCGGCGTACTTGCGCTTGGAGCCCCCAAGCACCTTGATGCACATGACGCGGCGGGCGCCGGAATTGTCAGCGACATCAAGGTTCGTCTGCATCTGGATCATGGCAAGATCCTTTCTCTGTCTCAGCCGGTTTCCGACGCCACCGGCGCCGGACTACGACTGACGGGGATCTGGCGTCCCCTCGCCGTATGTGACGGAAAAATCAGGCCTGGCCCGACTTCTCCAGCACGACCCAGGACTTGGTCTTCGAAATCGGCTTCGATTCCTGGATCAGCACTTCGTCGCCGACCTTGAACACATTGCCCTCGTCGTGGGCATGATAGTTCTTGGTGCGGCGAACGGTCTTCTTGAACAGCGGATGGGTGAAGCGACGCTCCACCTTCACCACCACAGTCTTGTCGCCCTTGTCACTGACGACCGTTCCCTGGAGAACGCGCTTCGGCATTCCCGCCTCCTCAAGCCTTTGGAGCGGCAGGCTGTGCCTGCAGCGTGCGGATGCGGGCGATGTCCCGACGGACCTCACGCACGCGATTCGTGTTTTCCAGCTGCCCTGTAGCACGCTGGAAGCGCAGATTGAACTGCTCTTTTTTCAGCTTCACCAACTCTTCGCCGAGCTGGTCCGCCGACATCCGCTTGAGGTCGGCAAGCCTGTCTTTCGTCTTCATTGCCTGTTCCTCACTCGGCGATGCGCTGCACGAAGCGCGTCTTGATCGGCAGCTTGGCGGCGCCGAGACGAAGCGCCTCGCGGGCGATCTCCTCGTTAACGCCGTCCAGCTCGAACATGATGCGGCCGGGCTTGACGCGGGCGGCCCAGTATTCCGGCGAGCCCTTGCCCTTACCCATACGCACTTCGGTCGGCTTGTCCGTAACCGGAAGATCCGGGAAAATACGGATCCAGACGCGGCCAGCGCGCTTCATGTGACGCGTGATGGCGCGGCGGGCCGCTTCAATCTGACGCGCGGTGATGCGCTCGGGTTCAAGCGCCTTGAGGCCGAACTCACCGAAGTTGAGGTCGGTTCCACCCTTGGCGACACCGTGGATACGGCCCTTGAACTGCTTCCTGAACTTGGTTCTCTTGGGCGACAGCATTGCTTCTGCTCCTGGTCTCCGCGCCCCTTACCGGGACGCGTCCGACCCGCGACGCGCCTGCGAGCGGCCGCCGTCATCGTTCATCTTCTTGTCCTGGGCCATCGGATCATGCTCCAGGATCTCACCCTTGAAGATCCAGACCTTGATCCCGCACGTGCCGTAGGTGGTGAAGGCGGTGGCCACGCCGTAATCGACGTCAGCGCGCAACGTGTGCAGCGGCACGCGACCTTCGCGATACCACTCCATACGCGCGATCTCGGCGCCGCCCAGACGACCGGAGCAGTTGATGCGGATGCCCTCGGCGCCAAGACGCATCGCCGACTGAACGGCGCGCTTCATGGCGCGGCGGAACGCCACGCGACGCTCGAGCTGCTGGGCGATCGACTCGGCGACCAGCGTCGCGTCGATCTCCGGCTTGCGCACTTCGACGATGTTGATGGCGACGTCAGCGTCGGTCATCTTCGCCACGGCGCGACGCAGCTTGTCGATGTCCGCGCCCTTCTTGCCGATCACCACGCCCGGACGCGCCGAGTAGATGGTGACCCGGCACTTCTTGTGCGGACGCTCCACGACGATGCGCGAAACAGCGGCCTGCTTCAGCATCTTGCGCAGCGCTTCGCGGATGCGCACGTCTTCGTGCAGCAGCTGACCGTACTCGCCCTTGCGCGCGAACCAGCGGGAATCCCACGTGCGGTTGACGCCGAGGCGAAGACCGATCGGATTGACTTTCTGACCCATGATCCCGTCCTCAGGCTGTCGCGGGCGTTTCGCGAACCACGATGGTCAGGTTCGCAAACGGCTTCTCGATACGCGTGCCACGACCGCGGGCGCGGGCATGGAACCGCTTCATCACCAGCCCCTTGCCGACGAACGCCTCGGCGACGACCAGGTCGTCGATGTCGAGGTCATGGTTGTTCTCGGCGTTGGCGATGGCGCTCTGCAGCGTCTTGCGGACATCGACGGCGATGCGCTTGCGGCTGAACTCGAGGTCAGCCAGGGCGCGAGACACCTTCTTGCCGCGGATCAGCTGCGCGACCAGGTTCAGCTTCTGCGGAGAAACGCGGAGGTTCCGCGCCACGGCGCGGGCCTCGTTGTCTGCAAGAGCGCGGGGATTGGCAGGCTTGCCCATGCTTACCTCCTCTTCGCTTTCTTGTCAGCCGCATGCCCGTAATAGGTGCGGGTGGGTGAGAATTCGCCGAACTTGTGACCGACCATTTCTTCGGTCACCTGGACGGGAATATGCTTCTGGCCGTTGTAAACGCCAAACGTCAGACCGACGAAGTGCGGAAGAATGGTGGAGCGACGGCTCCAGATCTTCACGACTTCCGAACGGCTGGACGCACGGGCTGCATCGGCCTTTTTGAGGAGATATCCGTCGACAAACGGACCTTTCCATACTGAACGCGCCATTGTGCGGTTCCTTACTTCTTCCGCTTGTGCCGGCTGGTGACGATGAAGGCGTCAGTCCGCTTGTTAGCGCGGGTCTTCTTGCCCTTCGTCGGCTTGCCCCACGGGGTGACCGGGTGACGACCGCCAGAGGTGCGGCCTTCGCCGCCGCCGTGCGGGTGGTCGATCGGGTTCATGGTGACGCCGCGGTTATGCGGACGCTGGCCCAGCCAGCGACGGCGACCCGCCTTGCCCATGTTGGTGTTCATGTGGTCGGGGTTCGACACAGCGCCGACGCTGGCGAAGCACTGACCATGAACCAGACGCTGCTCACCCGAATTCAGGCGCACAATGACGTAGCCATGATCGCGACCAACGATCTGCGCGTAAGCGCCGGCCGAACGGGCGATCGAACCGCCCTTGCCGATCTTGGTCTCGATGTTGTGCACGATCGTGCCGATCGGCATGTTGGCCAGCGGCATCGCGTTGCCGGGCTTGATGTCAGCCTGCTCGGCGGCGACGACGGTGTCGCCAACAGCCAGGCGCTGCGGCGCCAGGATGTACGACAGCTTGCCGTCCGCAAACTTGATCAGGGCGATGAACGCGGTGCGATTCGGATCGTATTCCAGACGCTCGACCGTCGCAGCTTCGCCAAGGTTCTCGCGACGCTTGAAGTCGACGAGACGATAGCTCTGCTTGTGACCGCCGCCGCGGAAGCGGACCGTGACGCGACCGTTGTTGTTACGACCACCCGACGACGACTTGCCTTCCGTCAGCGTCTTGACCGGCTTGCCCTTGTAAAGGGACGAGCGGTCGACGAGGACCAGCTGGCGCGTGCCCGGCGTGATCGGATTATAGGATTTCAGTGCCATTGCTACAGATTCCCGTATCCGCTCACAGACCGGTCGTCACGTCGATGGACTCGCCATCGACCAGGGTGACAACGGCCTTCTTGACGTCAGAGCGCTGGCCGAGGGTGTTGCGGAACCGCTTGACCTTGCCCTTGGTGACGAGCGTGTTGACGCTCGCGACCTTCACGTTGAACAGCTTCTCAACCGCCGCCTTGATCGCAGGCTTGGTTGCATTCTTGGCCACACGGAAGACGACCTTGTTCTGTTCCGACAGAACGGTCGCCTTCTCGGTGATCACCGGCGAGATGATCACGTCGTAATGGCGCACGTCAGTGGGGCGAGTGCTGCTCATTTGAAGCGCGCCTCCAGCGCGTCGACTGCCGCCCTGGTCAGCACGAGCTTCTCACGGCGAATAATGTCGTAGACGTTGATGCCCTGGACGGGCAGCACGTCGACGTTCGGAATGTTGCGCGCCGCGAGGCTGAAGTTCGCGTCCAGCTCGCTGCCGTCGACAACGAGGGCGTTGATCAAGCCAAGCTTGCCGAACTGGCCGCGCAGGGCCTTGGTCTTCGGCTCGGCGACCGCAGCCTTGTCGAGAACGACGATCGAGCCGTCCTTCGCCTTGGCCGACAGGGCGTGACGCAGGGCCAGGGCGCGGACCTTCTTCGGCAGGTCGTGCGAGTGATCGCGCACAACCGGACCAAAAGCCTTGCCGCCGCCGCGGAACTGCGGCGCGCTGGCGGCGCCGTGACGGGCGCTGCCGGTGCCCTTCTGCTTGTAGATCTTCTTGCGCGTCCGCGACACGTCGGAACGACCCTGCGAGGCATGGGTTCCGGCCTGGCGGCGGGCGAGCTGCCAGCGCACGTAGCGATGGATCAGATCGGCGCGGGGCTCAAGACCGAAGATCGCGTCATCGACGTCGACCGAGCCGGCGCTCTGCCCTTCAAGCGTGGTGATATCGAGTTTCATCACGTCGTCTCCTGACCGTCAGTGGCCGGAGCCTCCGAAACAGCCTCAGCGGCGGCGGCGCCGCGCTCACGGAAAGCGCCCGGAACCGGGGCTTCCTTCGGCAGCGCGCGCTTGACCGCGTCGCGAACCATGATCCAGCCGCCGGCAACGCCAGGAACGGCGCCTTCAACGAGAATCAGGCCGCGCTCGACGTCAGTCTGGACAACGCGCAGGTTCTGGGTGGTCACCCGCTCGGCGCCCATGTGTCCGGGCATCTTCTTGCCCTTGAACACCTTGCCCGGATCCTGACGACCGCCGGTGCCGCCGATCGAGCGGTGGGAGATCGACACGCCGTGCGAAGCGCGCAGGCCGCCGAAGTTCCAGCGCTTCATGCCGCCGGCGAAGCCCTTGCCGGTCGACGTGCCGGTGACGTCCACGTACTGGCCGGCGACGAAGTGGTCAGCGGTGATCTCGGCGCCAACCGGGATCAGCTGGTCCGGCTCCACGCGGAACTCGGCGAGACGGCGACGCGGCTCAACATTGGCCACGGCGAAATGACCGCGCTGGGCGCGGCTGACGTTCTTGACCTTGACCGAGCCCGAACCAACCTGGAGGGCGGTGTAACCGTTACGGTCGAGGGTGCGATGCGCGACCACCTGGCACTGGTCGAGCTTCAGAACGGTAACGGGCACGTGCTCGCCCGCTTCGGTGAAGATGCGTGTCATCCCCACCTTCTGTGCAATGACGCCTGAGCGCATTTGCGTATCCTCTAAGGCGTGCCGAGGCAACCGTCGGCAATAACGCTCGTCAGAGCTTGATTTCGACGTCAACACCGGCGGCGAGGTCGAGCTTCATCAGCGCGTCCACGGTCTGCGGGGTCGGGTCCACGATGTCGAGAACGCGCTTGTGGGTGCGCATTTCGAACTGCTCACGCGACTTCTTGTCGATGTGGGGCGAACGATTGACCGTGTACTTCTCGATACGGGTAGGCAGCGGAATGGGGCCACGAACCTGGGCGCCCGTCCGCTTCGCCGTCGAGACGATCTCACGGGTCGACGCATCGAGAATGCGGTGATCGAACGCCTTGAGGCGGATTCGGATATTCTGACCGTTGATCATAAGACCCCTCCGGGCCGACGTACTTCAATAGAAAAGGACGCGCCGTCTGGCCGGCGCGCCCCCGGACCCAAGAGATTACTCGATGATCGAGGAGACGACGCCGGCGCCGACGGTGCGGCCGCCTTCACGGATGGCGAAGCGCAGCTTCTCTTCCATGGCGATCGGCGCGATCAGCGTCACTTCCATGGCGATGTTGTCGCCAGGCATCACCATCTCGGTGCCTTCGGGAAGGCTCACCACGCCCGTCACGTCCGTCGTGCGGAAGTAGAACTGCGGACGGTAGTTGGTGAAGAACGGCGTGTGGCGGCCGCCCTCTTCCTTCGTCAGGATGTAGGCTTCGGCCTTGAACTTCGTGTGCGGCTTCACCGAGCCGGGCTTGCACAGCACCTGGCCGCGCTCCACGTCCTCGCGCTTCACGCCGCGAACCAGCGCGCCGATGTTGTCGCCAGCCTCGCCCTGATCCAGCAGCTTGCGGAACATTTCAACGCCGGTCACCGTCGTCTTCGTCGTCGGCTTCAGGCCAACGATCTCGACTTCCTCGCCGACCTTGATCACCCCGCGCTCGACGCGGCCCGTCACCACCGTGCCGCGACCCGAGATCGAGAACACGTCCTCAACCGGCATCAGGAACGGCTGGTCAACCGGACGCTCCGGCTGCGGAATGTAGGCGTCAACCTCTTCCATCAGCTTCAGCACGGCGTCGCGGCCGATCTCGGGAGACTTGTCCTCAAGCGCCATCAGCGCCGAGCCCTTGACGATCGGAATGTCGTCGCCGGGGAACTCGTACTTCGACAGAAGCTCGCGGATCTCAAGCTCGACCAGCTCAAGAAGCTCGGCGTCGTCAACCTGGTCCACCTTGTTCATGAACACGACCAGCGCCGGAACGCCAACCTGGCGCGCCAGAAGGATGTGCTCGCGCGTCTGCGGCATCGGGCCGTCAGCCGCCGACACAACCAGGATCGCGCCGTCCATCTGCGCCGCGCCCGTGATCATGTTCTTCACGTAGTCGGCGTGACCGGGGCAGTCCACGTGCGCGTAGTGACGGTTCGCCGTCTCGTACTCAACGTGCGACGTCGAGATCGTGATGCCGCGCGCCTTCTCTTCCGGGGCCTTGTCAATCTGGTCATACGCCGTGAACGACGCCCCGCCGCTCTCCGCAAGAACCTTCGTGATCGCAGCGGTCAGTGACGTCTTGCCGTGGTCAACGTGGCCGATCGTGCCAATGTTGCAGTGCGGCTTCGTCCGCGAAAATTTCTCTTTGGCCATCTTAGGCTCCCTGAAACTCTCAAATTACAAATGGGTTCGCTCAGATCGGGGGAAGGATCAGGCGTATTTCGCCTGAACCTCCTGCGCGACGGCCTGCGGAACCTGTTCATAGTGGTCGAACTGCATGGTGTAGTTCGCCCGCCCCTGGCTGAACGACCGGAGCTGGTTCACGTAACCAAACATGTTGGCCAGCGGGACCATGGCGTTAACGACAACAGCGTTGCCGCGCATGTCCTGACCCTGGATCTGGCCGCGACGGGAGTTCAGGTCGCCAATAACCGAACCCGTATAGTCCTCAGGCGTCACCACCTCGACCTTCATGATCGGCTCGAGGAGCACGGCGCCGCCCTTCTGGAGGGCTTCACGCAGCGCGGCGCGCGAGGCGATTTCGAAGGCCAGGGCCGACGAGTCGACTTCGTGGAAGGCGCCGTCCGTCAGCGTCACCTTGATGTCGACGACCGGGAAGCCGGCGAGAACACCCGACGACAGGACGCTCTGCAGGCCCTTCTCCACGCCCGGGATGTATTCCTTCGGCACCGCGCCGCCAACGATCTTCGACTCGAACTCGAAGCCCTTACCAGGCTCGTTCGGCTCGACCGTGAACTTGACGCGAGCGAACTGGCCGGTGCCGCCGGTCTGCTTCTTGTGGGTGTAGTCGACGTCGACCGCGCGGGTCATCGTCTCGCGATACGCCACCTGCGGAGCGCCGACATTGGCGTCGACCTTGTAGGTGCGGCGCAGGATGTCGACCTTGATGTCAAGGTGCAGCTCGCCCATGCCGCGCAGGATGGTCTGACCCGACTCCTGATCGGTGGACACGCGGAAAGACGGATCCTCGGCGGCGAGCTTCGACAGGGCCAGACCCAGCTTCTCCTGGTCAGCCTTCGACTTCGGCTCGATGGCGATGGTGATCACCGGCTCCGGGAACTCCATCTGCTCAAGGATGATCGGCTTCAGCGGATCGCACAGCGTGTCGCCGGTGCGGGTATCCTTGAGGCCGGCCAGCGCGACGATGTCGCCAGCATAGGCTTCCTTGATATCCTCACGGTTGTTCGCGTGCATCAGCAGCATGCGGCCAACGCGTTCCTTCTTGTCGCGGGTCGAATTGGCGACGCTCTGGCCGGACTCCACCTTGCCCGAATACACGCGGCAGAAGGTGATGGTGCCGACGAAGGGGTCGTCCATGATCTTGAACGCGAGCATGGAGAACGGATCGGCGTCCGACGGCTTGCGGGTGGCGGGCTCTTCCGAGTCCGGCAGGATGCCGTCGATGGCTTCACGATCCGACGGAGCCGGCAGGTAGTCGACCACGGCGTCCAGAAGCGGCTGCACGCCCTTGTTCTTGAACGCCGAACCGCACATCACCGGATGGAAGGCGCGCTGGGCCACGGCCTTGCGCAGCAGCTTGCGGATCGCGTCAGCGTCCGGCTCCACGCCCTCCAGATAGGCCGTCATGGCGTCGTCGTCGAGCTCAACGCAGGCTTCAACCAGCTTGCTGCGGAACTCGGCGGCCTTCTCGGCCAGGTCGGCGGGAATCTCGCCAACCACCGGCGGATGACCAGCGTCGCCATCCCACACCAGGCCCTGCATGGTGATGAGGTCGACAACACCCTGGAAATCGCTCTCGGCGCCGATCGGCAGCTGAAGCGCAACCGGCTTGCCGCCAACGCGGTCAACGATGTCGTCGAGGCAGCGATAGAAGTCAGCGCCGATCTTGTCCATCTTGTTGACGAACACGATGCGCGGCACGTCGTACTTGTCAGCCTGACGCCACACGGTCTCGGTCTGGGGCTCGACGCCCTGGTTGCCGTCCAGCACGCACACGGCGCCGTCGAGCACACGGAGCGAGCGCTCCACCTCGATGGTGAAGTCAACGTGGCCGGGGGTGTCGATGATGTTCAGACGCTTGCCGCGCCAGAAACAGGTCGTCGCCGCCGACGTGATGGTGATGCCGCGCTCCTGCTCCTGGGCCATGAAGTCCATCGTGGCGGCGCCGTCATGCGTCTCGCCGATACGGTGGTTCTTGCCCGTGAAGTACAGGATACGCTCGGTCGTCGTCGTCTTGCCAGCATCAATGTGGGCCATGATGCCGAAGTTACGATAGTCTTCGATAGCGTGACTGCGAGCCATTGTCGTGTCTCCGAAACCGTGCGCGCGTTACCAGCGATAGTGCGAGAACGCACGGTTCGCTTCAGCCATACGGTGCGTATCCTCACGCTTCTTGACAGCGTTGCCGCGATTGTTCGACGCATCGAGCAGCTCGGCCGACAGACGGTCCACCATGGTGCGGTCGTTGCGGTTGCGGGCAGCCTGGATCAGCCAGCGGATGGCCAGAGCCTGACGGCGCTCGGCGCGAACCTCGACCGGCACCTGATAGGTGGCGCCGCCGACGCGACGGGACCGGACCTCGATCGCCGGAGCGACGTTGTCGAGCGCCTGACGGAACACGTCGAGCGGATCGGCCTTGGCCTTCGCCTCGATGATGTCGAATGCGCCATAAACGATCGCTTCGGCGGCCGATTTCTTGCCGTCGTACATGATCGAGTTCATGAACTTGGTGACAACCACGTCATGGAACTTGGCGTCGGGAATGATCTCACGCTTTTCAGCGCTGTGACGACGGGACATTGTCGGACCCTTGCATAACTTCGGCGCCACAACCCACCGGCCGGCGGCGCATCAATTCAACTGACCAGGTCGCGGGCGCGGAACGCCCTGCGACGCATCAGACTTACTTCGGACGCTTCGCGCCGTACTTCGAACGACGCTGCTTGCGGTTCTTGACGCCCTGGGTGTCGAGAACGCCGCGCAGGATGTGATAGCGCACGCCCGGAAGGTCCTTCACGCGACCGCCGCGGATCATGACGACCGAGTGCTCCTGCAGGTTGTGCCCCTCACCCGGAATGTAACCAATGACCTCGAAGCCATTGGTGAGACGAACCTTGGCGACCTTACGCAGAGCCGAGTTCGGCTTCTTCGGGGTCGTGGTGTAAACGCGGGTGCACACGCCGCGCTTCTGCGGGCAGGCCTGCAGCGCGGGAACCTTGTCGCGAGCCTTCTGCGCGACACGCGGCTTGCGAATGAGCTGACTGATCGTCGGCATCGAGTTCTCTCTTCCGAACGCCGCCGGTTTCCCGCACGGCCATTATAATTCCGGCGCTGCGCGCGGCTGAACCACAGCGCTTCACCGCCAATGCCCCAGGCTGTATCGCCGGCCCCGCGTGGCGCGCAACCAAAACGAATTCGCGCCATCGACCTTTCAAGGCCTCCGGCGCTGCCATTGCAGAGGATCACGCCCAGATTGGCGGGATCTTGCCCCAGGAATGACATCTGACTTGCGTCAGGGGGTGCTTGATGGACAGCGTTTAGGCGGCTGCATCGGGGCATGTCGCCCTGATTCAAAATGACCTACGGCCTGTCGAGTGGCGTCCTTCTACCCAACGAGTCGGGTTTCGTCAACCGCCATCGGGGTTTGCAGCGCCTCGCGCGGCGGTTAATTATTCGTTAACCACCTGCTCCGCCGCCATCGTCACGCCGGCGCCAGCACGGCGCGTTCGGGATGCGCTTTCACGCCCCTGCCGCCCCCTCGCCTTCCCAAAAAAATAGGGCCGCCCGGAGGCGACCCCACCTGTTGTCCGTCGGCTTCGGCGATCATTCCGCCGCCGGCAGCGCGCCAGTCGGCGGAACCGCTGGCGTCGGCGCCGGGCGACGGTGCTGGGCCAGGATCAGATCGTCGCGCCTGGTGGCGATCTCGCGCAACGCCGCGGCGACCGAGCCGGTGCCGGCCGGGATCAGCGAGCCAACGATCACGTTCTCCTTCAGGCCTTCCAGGTTGTCGGACTTGCCGTTGACCGCCGCCTCGGTGAGGACGCGGGTGGTCTCCTGGAACGACGCCGCCGAGATGAACGAGCGGGTCTGCAGCGACGCCTTGGTGATGCCGAGCAGCACCGGGTTGCCCTGGGCCGGCTGCTTCTTCTCTTCGATGAGCGCCTGATTGGCCTCATTGAGATCGAAGCGGTCAACCTGCTCGCCGGTGAGGAACTCGGAATCGCCTGGATCGGTGATCTCAACCTTCTGCAGCATCTGGCGAACGATCACCTCGATGTGCTTGTCGTTGATGGTCACGCCCTGCAGACGGTAGACCTCCTGGATCTCGTTGACGAGATAGGCGGCCAGCTCCTCCACGCCCTTGATGGCGAGGATGTCGTGCGGCGCCGGGTTGCCGTCGACGATGAAGTCGCCGACTTCCACCACGTCGCCATCCTGAAGGTGAATGTGCTTGCCCTTCGGGATCAGGTACTCGACCGCGTCGGAACCGTCGTGCGGCTCCAGCGTCAGGCGACGCTTGTTCTTGTAGTCGCGGCCGAAGCGGACGGTGCCCGACTTCTCGGCGATGATGGCGGCTTCCTTCGGACGCCGCGCCTCGAACAGCTCCGCCACGCGCGGCAGACCGCCCGTGATGTCGCGGGTCTTGGCGCTGTCCATCGGGATACGCGCCAGCACGTCGCCAGCCTTGACCGTCGCGCCAGGATCGACCGCGATGATCGCGTCGACCGACAGTAGCGAACGGGCGTCGCTGCCGCGCTGCAGCTTGGCGATCTTGCCATTTTGCATGATCACGATCGCCGGCTTCAGGTCGGCGGTGCGGGCGCTGCCGCGCCAGTCGATGACCATGCGCTTGGCGATGCCGGTCGACTCGTCCACCGTCTCCGTCAGCGAGGCGCCCTCGACCAGGTCCTCGTACGCCACCACGCCGTCGACCTCGGTGAGGACCGGACGGGTATACGGGTCCCAGTCAGCGATGCGCTGGCCGCGCTTCACCGTATCACCGTCATCGACCTTCAGGCGTGCGCCGTATTGCACGCGGTGCGCGGCGCGTTCGACGCCGTCCGGCCCCATGATGACGATCGAGATGTTGCGCGCCAGGGCAACGAGCTCGCCCTCGGAGTTTCGCGCCACGTGACGGTTGCGGATCTTGACCGTGCCCTCGAAATTGGTCTCGAGGAACGAATGGTCGGCGATCTGCGCGGCGCCGCCGATGTGGAAGGTGCGCATGGTCAGCTGGGTGCCCGGCTCGCCGATCGACTGCGCGGCGATGACGCCGACAGCCTCACCCATGTTGACCGTCTCGCCACGGGCCAGGTCGCGGCCGTAGCAGGTGGCGCACACGCCGTTCTTCGACTGGCAGGTCAGAACCGAACGGATCTTCACCTGCTGGACGTTGGCGGCGTTGATCGGGTCGATGTGCTTCTCTTCGACCATCTCGCCCTTGGCGACGATGACATTGCCTTCAGCGTCGAAGACGTCCTCCGCCACCGTGCGGCCAAGCACGCGGGAAACCAGCGACGCCACGATCTGACCGGAGTCGATGATGGCGCGCATGGTGATGCCGCTCTCGGTGCCGCAATCAGGCTCGCGGATCACCGCGTCCTGGGCGACGTCCACCAGACGGCGGGTCAGGTAGCCCGAGTTGGCGGTCTTCAACGCGGTGTCCGCGAGGCCCTTGCGGGCGCCGTGGGTCGAGTTGAAGTACTCGAGAACGTCCAGACCTTCCTTGAAGTTCGAGACAATGGCGCTCTCGATGATCTCGCCCGACGGCTTGGCCATCAGGCCGCGCATGGCGCCGAGCTGCTTCATCTGGGCCGGCGAGCCACGGGCGCCGGAGTGCGCCATCATGTAGATGGAGTTCACCGGCAGGTCGCGGCCGTTGGCGTCCTTCTTGACGGTCGAGATGCCGACCATCATTTCGGCGGCCAGCTTGTCCGAGCACTTGGCCCAGGCGTCGACCACCTTGTTGTACTTTTCGCCCTGGGTGATCAGGCCGTCCTGGTACTGCTGCTCGTAGTCCTTCACGAGCGCGCGGGTGGCGTCGACGATCTCCCACTTGTTCGGCGGCACGACCATGTCGTCCTTGCCGAAGGAGATGCCGGCGCGGCAGGCGTGCGCGAAGCCCAGCGCCATGATGCGATCGCAGAAGATCACCGATTCCTTCTGGCCGCAGACGCGGTAGACAAGATCGATGAGCCCCTGAATCTCCTTCTTGGTCATGAGTTTGTTCACGACGTCGAAGGGCAGGCGCGGATGCGAGGGGATGACGCGCGACAGGATCACGCGGCCAGGCGTGGTGTCATAGGTGCGCGTGGTCTGCTCGCCATTCTCGTCGAGGCCGGTCCAGCGATACTTGATCTTGCTGTGCAGCGTCACGACCCGGCTGGCGATGGCGTGCTCAAGCTCGCCGAACTCACCGTAAACGCCCTGCATGGGGTTGCGCGTATTGCCGGCCTTGTACTCGCCAGGCTCGCCGTCGGCGATCATCGACAGGTAATACAGACCCAGCACGATGTCCTGGGACGGCACGATGATCGGCGCGCCGTTGGCCGGATGCAGGATGTTGTTGGTCGACATCATCAGCACGCGCGCTTCCAGCTGCGCTTCGAGCGACAGCGGAACGTGCACGGCCATCTGGTCGCCGTCGAAGTCGGCGTTGAACGCAGCGCAGACCAGCGGATGCAGCTGGATCGCCTTGCCCTCGATCAGCACCGGCTCGAAGGCCTGGATGCCGAGGCGGTGCAGGGTCGGGGCGCGGTTCAGCATCACCGGATGTTCACGGATGACCTCGTCGAGGATATCCCAGACCTCCGGCTTTTCCTTCTCCACCAGCTTCTTGGCCTGCTTCACGGTGGAGGCATGGCCCTTGGCGTCGAGCCGCGCGTAGATGAACGGCTTGAACAGCTCAAGCGCCATCTTCTTCGGCAGGCCGCACTGATGCAGCTTCATCTCCGGGCCGACGACGATCACCGAACGGCCGGAATAGTCGACGCGCTTGCCGAGCAGGTTCTGACGGAACCGGCCCTGCTTGCCCTTGAGCATGTCGGCGAGCGACTTCAGCGGACGCTTGTTGGCGCCGGTGATGACGCGGCCGCGACGGCCGTTGTCGAACAGGGCGTCAACCGACTCCTGCAACATCCGCTTTTCGTTCCGGATGATGATGTCCGGAGCGCGCAGCTCGATCAGCCGCTTCAGGCGGTTGTTGCGGTTGATGACGCGACGGTACAGGTCGTTCAGGTCCGAGGTGGCGAAGCGACCGCCATCCAGCGGAACCAGCGGACGCAGATCCGGCGGGATCACCGGCACAACCGTCAGGATCATCCACTCAGGCTTGTTGCCGGAGAGCTGGAAGGCCTCAATGATCTTGAGACGTTTCATCAGCTTTTTCGGCTTCAGTTCTGAAGTCGTTGTGGAAATTTCCTCGCGGATGTCGGCGGCGATCTTGTCCAGATCCATGTCGCGCAGCATGTCGCGAATGGCTTCCGCGCCGATCTTGGCGGTGAAGCTGTCCTCGCCATACTCGTCCTGGGCGCGCAGATAGTCGTCCTCGGACAGCAACTGGCGGTCCTTGAGCGGCGTGATGCCAGCGTCAAGCACGACATAGGACTCGAAGTACAGGATGCGCTCAAGATCCTTGAGCGTCATGTCCAGCAGCAGGCCAATGCGCGACGGCAGGGACTTCAGGAACCAGATGTGCGCCACCGGCGCGGCCAGTTCGATATGGCCCATGCGCTCGCGACGGACGCGCGCCAGCGTCACCTCGACGCCGCACTTCTCGCAGATCACGCCCTTGTACTTCATGCGCTTGTACTTGCCGCACAGGCACTCATAGTCCTTGATCGGACCAAAAATGCGGGCGCAGAACAGGCCGTCGCGCTCGGGCTTGAACGTGCGATAGTTGATGGTTTCCGGCTTCTTGATCTCGCCGAACGACCACGAAAGGATCTTTTCAGGGCTGGCGATCGAGATCTTGATCTTGTCGAACGTCTGCGCCGGCGCCTGGGTGTTGAAGAGATTCATGACCTCTTGATTCATCACCAACTCCTTGAATTCATCCGGAAGGACGGCAGGATCGCCGGAGCCCTTCCCCGGAAGCCGGGACCATGCGTCCGCGGGCTTCCCTTCTGACCGGCGCCCCGGAAAACCGGGGCGCGCGCTGACGCAAACTTATTCGGCGGCCTCGGACGGCGGCAGCTCATCCTGGTTGTTGGCTTCAAGCAGCTTGCTGTCCTGAAGCTCAACGTTGAGGCCCAGCGACCGCATTTCCTTGACGAGCACATTGAAGCTCTCCGGAATGCCGGCCTCGAAGGTGTCGTCGCCACGGACGATCGCCTCGTAGACCTTGGTGCGGCCGGCCACGTCGTCCGACTTGACCGTGAGCATCTCCTGCAGCGTGTAGGCAGCGCCATAAGCTTCCAGGGCCCACACCTCCATTTCGCCGAAGCGCTGGCCGCCGAACTGGGCCTTGCCGCCCAGCGGCTGCTGGGTCACCAGGCTGTAGGGGCCGATGGAGCGGGCGTGGATCTTGTCGTCCACCAGGTGGTGCAGCTTCAGGATATAGATGTAGCCAACGGTCACCTGACGGTCGAACGGCTCGCCGGTGCGGCCGTCATAGACGGTCGACTGGCCGGTGCGATTGACGCCCGCCTTCTCCAGCATCGCTTCGATGTCGCTCTCCCGGGCGCCGTCGAACACCGGCGTCGCCATCGGCACGCCGCGCCGCAGGTTCTCGCCCAGCTCGATCAGCTCGTCACGATTGAGATCATTGATGATCTCGTTGCCCTCGTACACGTCCAGAAGCTTGCCGCGCAGCGCCTGCTCCTCGCCGTCCCGCATGTAGGCGTCCACGGCCGCGCCGATCTGCTTGCCAAGACCAGCCGCAGCCCAGCCCAGGTGCGTTTCGAGAATCTGGCCGACGTTCATGCGGCTTGGCACGCCCAGCGGGTTCAGCACCACGTCGACGTGGGTGCCGTCCGCAAGGAACGGCATGTCCTCGATCGGCAGGATGCGCGACACGACGCCCTTGTTGCCATGACGGCCGGCCATCTTGTCGCCCGGCTGGATCTTGCGCTTCACGGCGATGAAGACCTTGACCATCTTCATCACGCCAGGAAGCAGCTCGTCGCCGCGCTGCACCTTCTCGACCTTGTCGAGGAAGCGCTGCTCAAGACGCTTCTTTGACTCGTCGTACTGCTTCCGCATCGCCTCGATCTCGCTCATGAGCTGATCGTTGGCGACGGCGAACTGCCACCACTGCGAGCGCGGGTGCTCTTCGAGCACAGCCCGGGTGATCTCCACGTCTTTCTTCGCGCCCTTCGGGCCTGCGATGGCGACCTGGCCGATCAGCGCCTCGGAGAGACGGGCGAACACGTTGCGATCAAGGATCGCCTGCTCGTCGTCCCGGTCCTTGGCCAGACGCTCGATCTCCTCGCGTTCAATGGCCTGGGCGCGCTCGTCCTTGTCGACGCCGTGACGGTTGAACACGCGCACTTCGACGATGGTGCCGGTCACACCCGGGGGCACGCGCAGCGAGGTGTCGCGCACGTCAGAAGCCTTCTCGCCGAAGATGGCGCGCAGCAGCTTCTCTTCCGGCGTCATCGGGCTTTCGCCCTTCGGCGTGATCTTGCCGACGAGGATGTCGCCCGCATGGACCTCGGCTCCGACATAGACGATGCCAGCTTCGTCGAGGTTCTTCAGCGTCTCTTCCGAAACGTTCGGAATGTCGCGGGTGATCTCCTCCGGACCCAACTTGGTGTCGCGGGCCATCACCTCGAACTCTTCCAGATGGATCGAGGTGAACACGTCGTCGCGCACGATGCGCTCGGACAGCAGGATGGAGTCCTCGAAGTTGTAGCCGTTCCACGGCATGAACGCGACGAGGCAGTTGCGACCCAGCGCCAGCTCGCCGAGATCCGTCGACGGACCGTCAGCAATGATGTCGCCCTTGCGCACGAAGTCGCCCACCTTCACCAGCGGACGCTGGTTGATGCAGGTGTTCTGGTTCGAACGCTGGAACTTCATCAGCCGGTAGATGTCGACGCCCGAACGGCTCGGATCGAGATCCTCCGTGGCGCGCACGACGATACGGGTGGCGTCAACCTGGTCGACGATGCCGGTGCGGCGCGCGGCGATGGCGGCGCCGGAGTCCCGGGCGACCACGGCCTCCATGCCGGTGCCGACGAACGGCGCGTCGGCCTTGACCAGCGGCACCGCCTGGCGCTGCATGTTCGAGCCCATCAGCGCGCGGTTGGCGTCGTCGTTCTCAAGGAACGGGATCAGCGCCGCGGCGACCGACACCAGCTGCTTCGGCGACACGTCCATGAAGTCAACGCGGTCCGGCGGCAACACCACCACGTCGCCCGCGTGACGGCACACCACCAGCTCTTCGCTGAGCTTGCCGCTCTCGTCCACGGCGGCGTTGGCCTGGGCGACGTTGTACTTCGCCTCCTCCATCGCCGACAGATAGACCACGTCATCGGTGACGACGCCGTTCCGGACGGCGCGGTAAGGCGCCTCGATGAAGCCGTACTTGTTCACCCGGGCGAAGGTCGCCAGCGAGTTGATCAGGCCGATGTTCGGGCCTTCCGGCGTCTCGATCGGGCAGATGCGGCCGTAGTGCGTCGTGTGAACGTCGCGCACTTCGAAGCCCGCGCGCTCACGCGTCAGACCACCCGGGCCAAGCGCCGAAAGACGACGCTTGTGAGTAACTTCCGACAGCGGGTTCGTCTGGTCCATGAACTGCGACAGCTGCGAGGAGCCGAAGAACTCACGCACGGCGGCGGCGGCCGGCTTGGCGTTGATCAGGTCCTGCGGCATCACGGTGTCGATGTCGACCGAGGACATGCGCTCCTTGATGGCGCGCTCCATGCGCAGCAGGCCCAGGCGGTACTGGTTCTCCATCAGCTCGCCGACCGAGCGCACGCGGCGGTTGCCGAGGTGGTCGATGTCGTCCACCTCGCCCTTGCCGTCACGTAGGTCAACCAGCGCCTTGACCACCGCCAGCATGTCTTCCTTGCGCAGGGTGCGCACGGTGTCGGGGCAGTCGAGATCGAGACGCATGTTCATCTTGACGCGGCCGACCGCGGACAGGTCGTAACGCTCGGCGTCGAAGAACAGCGAATGGAACATCGCCTCGGCCGCCTCGAGGGTCGGCGGCTCGCCCGGACGCATGACGCGATAGATGTCGAACAGCGCCTCCTCACGGGCGTTGTTCTTGTCGATCGCCAGGGTGTTGCGGATGTAGGGGCCCACGGTGACGTGGTCGATGTCGAGCACCGGCAGCTCATCGAAGCCGGCTTCTTCAAGCTGCGCCAGCAGCTTCTCGCTCAACTCGTCGCCGGCTTCCGCGAAGATCTCGCCCGTCAGCGGATTGACCAGGTCCTCGGCCACGTACTGGCCAACCACGTCCTCGTCCGGCACGCGGAGGAACTTCAGCCCCTTCTCGGCCAGCTGGCGGGCGGAGCGGACGGTCAGCTTGCGGCCGGCCTCGATCACGACTTCGCCGGTGTCGGCGTCGATGACGTCGACGTTGGCCTTGAAGCCCTTCATGCGCTCGGGATCGAACGGCGCGCGCCAGCCGTGCTTGTCCTTGGCGTACATGATCTGGCGGTAGAAGGTCGAGAGGATGCCCTCGCCGTCCAGTCCCAGGGCGTACAGCAGCGACGTCACCGGAATCTTGCGGCGACGGTCGATGCGCGCGTAGACGATGTCCTTCGCGTCGAACTCGATGTCCAGCCACGAACCGCGATAGGGAATGATGCGAGCGGCGAACAGCAGTTTGCCCGACGAATGGGTCTTGCCCTTGTCGTGGTCAAAGAACACGCCCGGCGAACGGTGCATCTGGGAAACGATGACGCGCTCGGTGCCGTTGACGATGAAGGTGCCGTTGTCGGTCATGAGCGGGATATCGCCCATGTAGACGTCCTGCTCCTTGATGTCCTTGACGGATTTGGCGCCGGTGTCCTCGTCGATATCAAACACGATCAGACGCAGGGTGACCTTGAGCGGCGCGGCGAAGGTCAGACCGCGCTGCCGGCACTCGTCCACGTCGTATTTCGGCGCTTCGAAGGTGTACTTGACGAACTCCAGCAGCGACGCGCCGGAAAAATCGCCGATCGGAAAGACCGAGCGGAAAACGGCTTCAAGCCCTTCGTCGGGACGGCCGCCTTCTGGCTCTTCAACCAACAGAAACTGGTCATAGGACGCCTTCTGAACCTCGATGAGGTTCGGCATCTCCGCGACTTCGTTGATCTTGCCGAAGAACTTGCGGAGACGTTTCCTGCTGGTGTTGGTCTGAGCCATGTGGTCCCTCGCCATTCAGACGACCATGGCGGTCAGCAGCGCGCCAGCGGCGCGAAACGACCTGTCCAGGGTGCGCGGCGCCATCTGGCGCCAGAAACTGTCAGGGCGGCGACGCCGCCCGCCGTTTCCGGCCCAATGCCGGAGACGGGTCGACGGTCCCGGAGGAATCCCTCCGGGACCGTCTTTTCTCAAGATCGCGCGACCGCAGCGGCGGTCACAGGCCGGATCAGGTGAGATCGACCTTGGCGCCAGCCTTCTCGAGCTGTTCCTTGATCTTGTTGGCTTCGTCCTTCGCGACGCCTTCCTTGAGGGTCTTCGGAGCGCCTTCGACCAGGTCCTTGGCTTCCTTCAGACCCAGGCCGGTGATGGCGCGGACTTCCTTGATGACCTCGATCTTCTTGTCGCCAGCCGAAGCCAGGACAACGTTGAACTCGGTCTTCTCTTCAGCGGCGGCGGCGCCAGCGCCAGCAGCCGGAGCAGCAGCGACGGCCACAGCCGCAGCAGCGGAAACGCCCCACTTCTCTTCGAGAAGCTTGGCCAGCTCAGCGGCCTCGAGAACGGTCAGAGCCGACAGGTCGTCGACGAGTTTAGCCAGATCAGCCATGATTAACTTTCCTGAATATGTTCGAACTTTGACAGGGTCTTGACGACCTCAAGCCGCTTCGTTCTTGTTGGCATAGGCCCCAAACACGCGCGCCAGCTTGGCGGCGGGCGCGGTCGAGAGCTGCGCGATCTTGGTTGCCGGGGCCTGGACAAGGCCGACCAGCTTGGCGCGCAGTTCGTCGAGCGACGGCAGCGAGGCAAGAGCCTTCACGCCGTCAGCATTGAGGGAGGTGGCGCCCATCGCGCCGCCGAGAACAACGAACTTGTCGTTGGTCTTGGCGAACTCGACAGCCACCTTCGGCGCCGCAACCGGGTCATCGCTGTAAGCCAGCAATGTCGGCCCCTTCAGAAGGGGAGCGATGGAAGCGACGTCCTTGCCTTCGAGAGCGATCTTGGCGATGCGGTTCTTCGCGACCTTCACGGTGGCGCCCGCCTGCTTCATCTCCTTGCGGAGCTTCTGCATGCTGGCGACCGAAAGGCCCGAATAGTGGGCCACGACCACAACGCCCGTGTTCGCGAACACGTCGTTGAGAGACGCGACGAGCTCAGCTTTTGCTGCTCTGTCCACTTGGCTCTCTCCGGTTGGCGAATGGAATGGTCCATTTCGCCGGCTGCACATGTCGCCAGACGCCCGGCCCTTTCGGGATACGGACACTACAGGCGACGCTCGCAAGCCCTGTCCCCAGCACGCCTCCTTGCGGGATGCGCCTGGCGCTCGAGGTTCGAACCGTTTTACGCTGGCTGATGCTGCCGGGGCAGCTAAACTCCAGAATTCGCGGTCAGACCCGTCTGTGCTGGCATCGGATGATATTAAGCCGCCCGGTTGCCCGTTTGGCGCCTCGCAGTCTCGGACAGGACATATGGCCAGCCCGGCAGAACCTGCGCCCTGCCGTTCCAGCCACAACCACCCTTGCGGGCGGATTTAGGGAAACGTCGGGGCGAATCCGCACGCCGACGTTTCATTGTCATGGGGGACAGATAGTCTTTCCATCGCCATTTGCCAATAGGTCAATCGCCCTGCTGGCATGCGCCGGAAGCTGTCCTCCCGCCGCTTACGCTGCGGCGGTGACGCTGCCGAGCTCGACGCGCAGGCCGGGGCCCATGGTCGAGGAAACGGCGACGCGCTGGATATACGTGCCCTTGGCGCCGGTCGGCCTGGCCTTGGCCACCGCGTCAACGAAGGCGCGGATGTTCTCGACCAGCTTGCCGTCGTCGAACGAAACCTTGCCAACGCCAGCGTGGATGATGCCGGCCTTCTCGACGCGGAACTCGACAGCGCCGCCCTTGGCCGCGCCGACGGCGCCAGCCACGTCCATGGTCACCGTGCCGACGCGCGGGTTCGGCATCAGGCCGCGCGGGCCGAGCACCTTGCCGAGACGCCCCACCAGACCCATCATGTCCGGCGTGGCGATGCAGCGGTCAAAATTGATGTTGCCGCCCTGGATCTGCTCCAGCAGGTCCTCGGCGCCAACGATGTCCGCGCCAGCGGCCTTGGCTTCGTCAGCCTTGGCGCCGCGGGCGAACACAGCCACGCGCACGGTGCGGCCGGAGCCGTTCGGCAGGTTGCAGACGCCGCGAACCATCTGGTCGGCGTGACGGGGATCAACGCCAAGGTTCATGGCGATCTCGACCGTCTCGTCGAACTTGGCGGTGGCGCGGGCCTTGAGCAGCTTCACGGCGTCTTCGATGCCATAGATGGCGTTGCGGTCGAGACCTTCGCGGGAAGCGGCGACGCGCTTGGAAATACGGGCCATGCTATCCTCCCTCAGGCGACGACTTCGATGCCCATGGACCGGGCCGAGCCACGGATCATGGAAACAGCGGCTTCAACGGTGTCGCAGTTGAGATCGACCATCTTCTTCTCGGCGATCTCGCGCACCTGCGCCTCGGTCACCCTGGCGACGCTCGCGCCCTTGCCCGGGGTCTTCGAGCCGGAGGCCGGCTTCTTGCCCAGCTTCAGGTTGGCCGCCTTCTTGAGGAAGAACGTAACCGGCGGCTGCTTCATCTCGAAGCTGAAGGAGCGATCCGCATAGGCGGTGATGATCACCGGGATCGGGGTGCCCTTCTCCATCTGCCCGGTCTTCGCGTTGAAGGCCTTGCAGAACTCCATGATGTTCAGGCCGCGCTGACCGAGCGCGGGACCAATCGGCGGCGAGGGATTCGCGGCGCCAGCCGGAACCTCAAGCTTGATGTAGCCAACAATTTTCTTTGCCATGGACTGCTCCAGAAAAAAGACTCCCGGCCCGCCTGGATCTGGTTTCAGTCCGGCGACCGGGTTCTGCGCAGACCGCGGTGCGACGCGTTTCTCCGGCTGGCGACCGGCGCGACTCCCACGGCGTTTGATGAAGCGCGTTCGTTAATGGCCAAACGCGATTCTGTCAACGGTGAGTCACGACCCAAACCGCAACTCACCTGCGCGGGCCAACGCGCATGAAAACGCCGCGCTCCAGGCGGGCGCGGCGAAAACCCAGGGCCAGGCCCTGAAGATCAGACCTTGTCGACCTGACCGAACTCCAGATCCACCGGCGTGGCGCGACCAAAGATCGACACCGCCACCTTGAGGCGGGCCCGGGCCTCATCCACCTCCTCGACGACGCCGTTGAAGGAGGCGAAGGGGCCGTCCGACACGCGCACCGTCTCGCCAACCTCGAAGCTGACGGAAGGCTTGGGACGCTCGACTCCATCGGCGACCTGGCCCTTGATGCGCTCGGCCTCACGCTCGGAGATCGGCATCGGCTTCTGGTCCTGCCCCAGGAAGCCGGTGACCTTCGGCGTGTTCTTGATCAGGTGGTAGACCTCATCGGTCAGGTCGCACTTCACCAGCACATAGCCAGGGAAGAACTTGCGCTCCGTGTCGACCTTGCGGCCGCGACGCACCTCCACGACCTTCTCGGTCGGCACCAGCACTTCCTCGAACTTCTCTTCGAGATTGCGCTGCTGCGCCTGATCGCGAATGGACTGCGCCACCTTGTTCTCAAAATTGGAGTAGGCGTGCACGATGTACCAGCGCATGGCCATGTCCTGCCTCCCCTTCAGCGCCCGATGCCGATGATCAGGCTCACGGCGAACCGGATAACCTGATCGGCGGCGACGAAGAAGATGGCGGCGATGATCACCATCACAAACACCATGGCCGTGGTGATCAGGGTTTCCCTGCGGGTCGGCCAGGTGACCTTGGAGGCCTCCTTGCCAACCTGCTGGATGAATTCAACCGGGCTTGTCTTCGCCATCATCTGCCGGCGTCGCCTGCGCGACCCGCTCCTCGCTGCGTGAGAATCCTGCCCGCGCCGGGCGGGGAATCCGGAGTCGACATAGGGACGATCTGCAGCGCCTGCGTCAAGCCCCTCAGGAACCCGAGCGGGCGCGCAGCGTCCCCGACCATCAACGTTGTCGCCAGAATGTCCGCTGGTTCCGACCCGCCGACTGGACAGCCTGCCAACGTTATTCACCGCTGGCAGGAGTGGAGGGACTCGAACCCCCAACCCCCGGTTTTGGAGACCGGTGCTCTAGCCAGTTGAGCTACACTCCTAGCGGCGGGAAACGTGCGTCGCACGTCTTGTGGGCGCTACATGCACCAATGCGCGGCGGCTTGCAAGGCCCCCGCCCGCCGCAAACGCCGCCAACCGGAGTTTTCCCCACAAGGTCGCGGTCCGCCCGCTTCCACCGGTTTCCCGGACCGCAGGATCCAGGCCCGGAATCAAAAACGGCGCCGTCCGGAGACGGCGCCGCCATGGCCCTGATGACCGGCCGGCGAGCCGGCGATCACCCGATGCAATTACTCGATGATCGAGGAGACGACGCCGGCGCCGACGGTGCGGCCGCCTTCACGGATGGCGAAGCGCAGCTTCTCT
>Ga0180223_1000660_pt1 | contig 38166 bp, 31 predicted proteins | sample eDN5th30CKraftOP_FD_151337 | JGI IMG/M metagenome (GOLD analysis project Ga0180223, IMG submission 151337) | Enriched Organic Plus compost microbial communities from Emeryville, California, USA - eDNA 5th pass 30_C Kraft OP (version 2) (version 2) ... | reverse complement strand
GGTGGCGGCTAACGGCCGCCGGGGGCGACCCCAGGGAAAGTGCCACAGAAAGCAAACCGCCCGGAGAGGCTTCGGCCCGCGCCGGGTAAGGGTGAAAGGGTGCGGTAAGAGCGCACCGCGCCGGCGGTGACGTCGGTGGCAGGGCAAACCCCACCGGGAGCAAGACCAAATAGGGGTGGCCGGGCGCGCGGAAACGCGGCGCCAGGTCCGTCTTCAGGCCCGCCACCCGGGTTGGTTGCTAGAGGCGTCCAGCAATGGGCGTCCCAGACGAATGGCCGTCGCGGAGGCTCTTTGGCCAACACTCGACATGTCGGTGTTGGGCTCGCCTCCAGACAGAACCCGGCTTACAGGCCGGCTGACAAAATTTACGCTCCGGTTTTCTTTCCTGTCGGCCGTTAGCAATTGTGCCGGCATTCAAACGGAAGTGCCGCTTGCATGTCGCGATTTAGAGCGCGTGCAAAATCCGCATTAATTCGCGCTGTCTTGCCTATTGATTTCACGGTGAAATTTCAATTCGACAGTAAGTAATACCGCTTAGCCTCCACAGTACGATTGATGGAGGTCTTTATGCGTAAACTACTTACGACACTGCTCTGTGGGGCGGCGGCTGTCGTCGCCTTCGGTGCCTCTGCCGATGACGCTTCAGCGCGCGGCTATCGCTGGTACCGCGACTACGCCCCCCTCTATCCGCAGGTCTACTACGGACCTCCGACCGTCTACGTCGTCCCGCCGGCGTATCCTTATTATCCGCGCAAGGTCTACTCGGCCTGCTGCGGTGGCTATGTCGTAGGGCCGGCCTACACCTATTACCCGGCCCCCGTGTACATGCCCTACCAGCGCTACGGGCGCCCCTATTACGTCGATCGCGGGCGCTGCTGCCGCTAGACCATGATCGCTTCGGACCCTATCAGTCCGAAGCGTGAACCATCGGTCTAATCAAAAAACGAGAGCTGCATCGCGGTTCGAAGAAAAGCGATCGTGCTGCTCTAAGCGTCAGCTTTTTCCATTGGCGACGAGCCAGGCCGGGTTGAACCAACGGTCTGCCTCGCCGTCATAGGGAAGGCGCGTGATGTCCCAGTGGCGGATGTACTTGGCATAGACGTCCCACACCGGCGGACCGCCACCGATATAGACGACGCGTCCGGCGAACTTCGCCAGCGTCTCCTCTGGATCCATATGCGAGCGCAGCTCGAAGATCGTCATGAATTGCCGCTCGTAGGCGGGAACGGCACGGCACGTCGTCGGCCCCGCCATCAACACGTGGCCCCGCGTTTTGCGGAAGAAATTGGCGACGTCCTCGCGGAACTCCGGGCCCTTATTTCCCTCCCACGGCAAATGGCCGTTGAGGCCGAGTTGGCCCGATAGGCCGATGGCGCACATCGAGCGCACGTCTGGCATTTCGATCATTCGCAGTCCCGCTGGTTCGCCGGTTTCAAGCACTCGTGGCGCAATAGGTTGCGAGGCGTGTCAGCGCAAGCTGCGTCTCGCGATCCACACCGGGCACTGCAACCCGTTCGAACCCAGGGAAAACCGTTAACGAACCATTGACGCCCATCTTATCCCATGCGATCCCATGAGTGCCCGACCGCACCGGGCAGGGTCCCGTGGCAGGGCGCCGGTCTCGATCGAGGGCTCGCAGACAGCGAGCGACCGCCACGGCCCCCCGGTTCGGTGCATGGAAAGTCGGGTGAAAGGCGCTTTCGCCTGTGGGCGTTGGGTTTCGAGTGGTGCGCGAGGCTGCGAAAAGGGGATGGAGCGCTTTGTCTCGACATTCACTAACAAGATCGACGCCAAGGGCCGGGTCTCGGTGCCAGCCCCTTTCCGCGCCGTTCTCGAGCGCGACGGATATGCTTCCGGCGGCACTGCAGGCATCTACTGCTACCCCGCGCTCGAAGCTCCTGCCCTCGATGCAGGCGGCGAGAGACTTGCAAAAAAGATCGACGGGCTTCTCGCGGGCTTGCCGGACTATTCGGACGAGCGGGATGAATTGTCTGTCGCGCTCTACGGCGACGTCCAGGTTCTCAGCATCGACGGCGACGGTCGCATCAGCCTTCCTGAAAGCCTGCGGGCCCATGCGGGGCTTTCGTCCCACGTTACTTTTGTCGGCCTTGGCGACAAGTTTCAGATGTGGAGCCCCGAACGCTTCGCGGAGCGGCGCGAGCGGGCACGCCAAAAAGTTCATCAATCACGTAAGCTCTTCGGCGCGGGGAGCCGTCTATCCTCAAATGGAGGAGACGACGGCAACGAAGGAGCACAGGGATGACGGGACGGCGCCGGCCGGGCGGACCATCAACTGAGCCTGGCCGTGCGCGTCACATCCCTGTGCTCCTCGCCGAGGTCTTGGAAAGCCTTCGGCCACTGGACGGCGAGATCTTCGTCGACGGTACGTTCGGCGCCGGCGGCTACACGCGCGCCATTCTTTCCGCTGCCAATTGCACCGTTCTCGCGCTCGACCGCGATCCCTCCGCCATTCTCGGCAGCCAGTCCATGCAGGAGGAGTTCGCCGGTCGTCTGACGGTCGTCGAATCGCGCTTCTCCGAGCTTGAGGATGTCGCCCAGGAACAGGGCGTTGCGCCCGTCGATGGCGTCGTGCTCGATATTGGCGTTTCGTCGATGCAACTCGACGAGGCCGCGCGCGGCTTTTCCTTCATGGCCGATGGGCCGCTGGACATGCGTATGGGCTCCTCAGGTCTTTCGGCTGCCGACGTCGTCAATCACTCCGATGAAGAGGAGATCGCGCGCATCCTCTTCGTGCTGGGCGAGGAGCGCCGCTCCCGCGCCATCGCCCGTGCCATCGTTCGTGCGCGCACCGATGCCCCGATCACCACGACGCGTGCGCTTGCTGAAATCGTATCCCGCGCGGTCGGCGGACGGCGTGGCGATGACCAGCATCCGGCAACGCGCACGTTCCAGGCGCTACGGATCCACGTGAACGATGAGCTTCACGAGTTAGCCCGAGCGCTCGCCGGTGCGGAGCGCTGCCTCAAGCCGGGGGGGCGGCTCGTCGTCGTCACGTTCCACTCCCTCGAGGACCGGATCGTGAAGCGCTTTTTACAGGAGCGTTCCGGCAAGGAAAGCCACGGCTCCCGCCATCTCCCCCAGCAATCGATAAAATTGCAGGCACCCAGTTTTGAGATTGTTAACCGACGCCCGTTAACACCTTCGAAAGAAGAACTCGAGGTAAACCCGCGCTCTAGATCGGCACGTCTGCGGGCCGCAGTGCGCACTGCCGCTCCGGCATGGCCACTGGATGAGAACCGGCTCGCGGTGCCCTCGGCCGACGAGTAGCTGGAACGCGAACGCCTAGGAGGCGCGATGCGGATCATCATTCTTGGCGCGCTGCTGATGACGATCGCCAGCGCGTTTGTTCTCTACTCCAGCAATTACGATACCCGACAGTTCGAGTTGCGCCTGGCCGATCAGGAACGCGCCATCGAGAAGGCGCGCAGTGACATCGCCGTGTTGAAGGCAGAGCGCGCCCACCTGGGCCGCCCCGACCGCATTGAGCCGTTGGCGCGCGAACTCGGCCTCGGTCCCGCCTCCGAGCGTCAAGTTGCGCCCTCTGCAGAAGCAGCGCTCGCCCGCGCATCCGGCGGCAACGCCAGTCTGGCGCTGAAGAGCAAGGGGAACTGATAGTGCGTACAGCGGCGGCGAGTGAAGATCGCGTGAGCACCGCAGCGCCGGACATTCCCCCTCCGCGCCGGGCCAATGGTCCGCTGCGCACGCTTATCGCTACGCTTGGCGTTGCAATCGCTTTCCTCGCCGTGGGGGCGCAACTGATACGCCTCGCATTGTTGGGACAGGGCGAGCTTTCCGCTTCGCTCAACGAGACGGTTGCGCAGAGTTTCGCGCGCCCGGACATCGTGGATCGCAATGGCCGTCTGCTGGCAACGGACGTCGAAGTCTATTCGCTGTTCGCCGATCCGGCCCGTGTCATCGATCGCGACGAGGTGATCGAGAAACTCGCGGCGGTGTTCTCTGATCTCGATCGCGCGGCATTGCGCAAGGACTTGTCCGACCGCAATCGCCGCTTCGTCTGGCTGCGCCGCGGTCTTTCTCCGCGCGTCGCCCAGCAGGTGCACAATCTCGGCCTACCGGGGCTCGACTTCCGCCGCGAGCTGCGCCGCGCCTATCCCGGCGGTAGGCTTGCCGGCCATGTGATCGGCTACGTCAATATCGACAACAAAGGCGTTGCCGGCATCGAGCGCTATGTCGATGAGGTCGTTGGCGTGGAATCGGTGCAGGCCGCCACGATTGCCGAGCGTCCGCCCGTGCGCCTGTCGATTGACATCGGCGTGCAGCACGCCGTCGAGGCAGAGCTGGCAAGCGCCGTCGAGCGCTTCGAAGCGAAGGGTGCCGCCGCCATCGTGCTCGATGTCACTAACGGCGAGGTGCTTGCGTCGGCTTCGCTTCCGACCGTAGATCCGGCTCGGCCTGGAATGAGCCTCGAGCCGGGCAACCTCGACAAGATTTCATCCAGCACGTTCGAGCTCGGCTCCGTCTTCAAAACGTTGACGGTAGCAATGGCGCTCGACCGTGCTCTCGTAACCCCCGAAACCATCCTCGATGTGCGCAAGCAGCTCGTTTCCGGACGCTTCACCATCAAGGATTTGCATTCCGCCGGCCGGCCGCTCTCCGTTGCGGAAATCTTCATCCGCTCCTCGAATGTCGGCGCGGCAATGCTGGCTTTGCAAGCCGGAACCCAAAACTTCCAGCAATTCCTAGGCCGCCTGTCGTTGCTCGATGTTATGAAGACGGAGGCGGGTCCGGTTGCTCCTCCGCAGCTTCCCAAGCGCTGGGGCGAGATCGAGACGATTACGATCGCTTATGGTCACGGCATCGCCATGGCCCCGCTTCAGTTCGCCGCCGCTGCGGCGTCAATCGTCAATGGCGGCCAGAAGGTCTCGCCGACCTTCGTTAAGCGTCCAACGGGTGCCGGGCAGGCCGATATCCCCCTCGTCTCGGCCGAGACCAGCGCGCGCATGCGCGCCATGATGCGGCGCAACGTCGCCGAACCGGGCGGCACCGGCAAGCGCGCAGAGGTGCAAGGCTATGAGGTCGGCGGCAAGACCGGCACGGCGGAAATGCCGGGGCCCGGCGGCTACCGCGAGAAGGCGGTGATCTCTTCTTTCCTTGCCGCGTTCCCGATGGATGAGCCGCGCTATCTCGTATTCACCCTTCTGTTCGAGCCGAAGGGCAACAAGGAATCGGGCGGTGAAGTGGTCGCCTCGCGCAATGCCGCCCCCACGACGGCGCGAATCGTCTCGCGTATCGGGCCGCTGCTCGGCATGCTGCCCAAGCAATCCGCATCGCTGGGCGGTAGAATACTGGCGTTTGACGCTGCCTCGGCGGCAAAATATGAAGCTCGGTGAAGTCTCCGCGGCCGTTTCACCGAGGCGTTGAGTTCCACATAGCACCAGGAGAAACCATGCTTCTCTCCTCGCTCATAGGGGCTGACGCCATCGCTCCGGCCGGATCCGGAAACGTGGAAGTCACCGGCGTCACCTCCGACAGCCGCAACGCGCGGCCGGGTTTCGTGTTCGTGGCGCTTCCGGGCGCCAAGGCGGACGGCGCTCGCTTCATCGCAGATGCGATTGCGAAAGGTGCGGTTGCCGTGCTCGCAGGCGCCGATGCCGAGGTGGAAGGCACCGGCGATGTACCGGTGGTGCGAGCATCCGAGCCACGCCGTGTGCTCGCCTTGATGGCGGCCCGCTTCTTCGGGCTGCAGCAGCCCGAGACGACCGTCGCCGTCACCGGTACGAGCGGCAAGACATCCGTTGCCGATTTCACCCGCCAGATTTATGCCGCTCTCGGACACCGCAGCGCCTCTCTGGGCACGATTGGCCTTATCAAGAGTGACGAAGCCGTCTACGGCTCCTTGACGACGCCCGATCCGGTCTCGTTGCATCGCACTCTCGCCGAACTCGCCGCCGAAGGTATCACGCACCTGGCATTCGAAGCCTCATCCCACGGCCTCGACCAGCATCGCCTCGACGGCGTGCACCTGAAGGCGGCTGCCTTCACGAATCTCGGCCGCGATCACCTCGATTATCACCCGTCGGTGGAGGAATACCTCGCTGCCAAGCTGCGCCTCTTCACACAGTTGCTCCCCGAGGACGGCGCCGCCGTCATCAATATCGATGCCGATGGCGGCCATCGCGCACTTAAAGCAGCCGAGAATGCGGGAAGGCGTGTCTTCAGCGTCGGCCGCAACGGCGTGGGTCTGAAACTTGAGCGGCTGGTGCGGGAAGGTTTCGCGCAGCGCATGTCCGTGGCGCATGAGGGCCGCGTGTTCGACGTTCGCCTGCCGCTGCTGGGCGAATATCAGGCAGCGAACGCGCTCGTCGCCGCGGGGCTCGCCATCGCGACCGGTGAGGTGGCAGGCCGTGTGCTGCCAGCGCTGCAAAACCTCAAGGGCGTGAAGGGCAGGCTAGAAATCGTCGGTGAGAAGAATGGCGGCCTCGCCGCGGTCGACTACGCGCACAAACCGGAGGCGCTCGCCGCTCTGCTCGATGCCCTGCGCCCGTTCGCAACCGGCCGGCTCATCTGCGTGATGGGCTGCGGCGGAGACCGCGATAAAGGCAAGCGGCCCATCATGGGCGCCATCGCAGTCGAGAAATCCGATGTCGTCATCGTAACCGATGACAACCCGCGAACCGAGAAGCCGGAGACGATTCGCGCCGAGATCCTCGCCGCCGCACCGGGCGCCCGGGAGATAGGCGACCGCACCGAGGCGATCGCCGCCGGCGTTGCCATGCTCGGCGCGGGAGACGTGCTCGTCGTCGCGGGCAAAGGCCACGAGACGGGGCAGATCGTTGGCGACACGGTGCTGCCGTTCTCCGACCACGACGAAATTCTCAAGGCGCTGGAGCGCGGCTGAAACATGACGAAGCCACTGTGGACGTGGGACAGCCTCGTGCCGGCGGCCATCGGGGTCGCCGACGGCGCGCCGAGCCAGCCGATCACCGGATTTTCGATCGATACGCGCAGCCTCGCCCCTGGCGAAGTGTTCGTTGCCTTGCGCGATGTGCGCGACGGGCACGATTTCGTCCTCGAAGCCTTCCGTAAGGGCGCCGCGGCGGCCCTCGTCGAGCCCCGTTACCGCCGCGTCGAGGGCGACGGCGCGCTTCTGCGGGTTGAGGATACGCTGCAGGGGCTGCGCAACATCGCGGCCGCTGCCCGCCGCCGCACCGAGGCACGCATCGTCGCCGTGACCGGCAGCGTGGGCAAGACGGGCACCAAGGAGGCGCTGCGCGCCTGCTTTGCGCGCCTCGGCCCGACGCACGCGGCTGAAAAGTCATTCAACAACCATTGGGGCGTGCCGCTCACCCTCGCCCGGATGCCCGCGGATGTCCGCTATGGTGTGTTCGAGATCGGCATGAACCACGCGGGCGAGATTACACCGCTCACGGCGCTGGTGCGTCCGCACGTCGCCATCGTGACGACTGTGGAGCCGGTGCACCTGGAATTTTTCGGCACCACGGAGAAGATCGCCGAGGCGAAAGCGGAAATTTTTGGCGGCCTGGAGTCCGGCGGAACTGCCATCCTGAACCGGGATAATGCGCATTTCGAGCTTTTGGCGCAGCGCGCCCGGGAGCACGGCGCGAAGATCGTCTCCTTCGGGCGCCATGAAAACGCCGACGTGTACCCGGAAGTGTTCTCGCTCGATGCCGAGGGCTCGGACGTCACCGTCCGGGTCAGTGGGCGGCTGGTCGCTTACCGCCTCGGCGCACCGGGAGCGCATCTTGCGCAAAATTCGCTTGCCGTTATCGCTGCGCTGGATGCGCTCGGCGCCGATGTGGAGAGGGCTGTCGGAGCGCTTGCCTCCATGCGCGCAGCCAAGGGACGCGGAGAGCGGTGCCAAATCGCCTTTCCCGCTGGCCCTGTGCTACTCATCGACGAAAGTTACAACGCAAATCCGGCCTCGATGCGTTCTGCGCTCGCGGCCATGGCCACCGTCCCTCGCACAAAATTCGGCCGCCGCATCGCCATTCTCGGCGACATGCTCGAGCTGGGCGAAGAATCCGGAAACCTCCACGCGGCGCTCAATGGCCCCGTTGACGCCGCCGAGGTGGATCTGGTCTTTGCCTGTGGCCCCAACATGGCCCGTCTCTTTGAGGCCCTGCCTGCGAGGCGGCGCGGGGCCTGGGCGCCCACGTCGGAGGGGATTGCCGAAGCGGTCACCCGTAATGTCCGCGGAGGCGACGTTGTGATGGTCAAAGGCTCGCTGGGCTCGCGCATGGCGCCGCTCGTCGAGGCGCTGATTGCCAAAGGCGAGGGCGGCGCACGTGCCGACACCTGAGCTGGCGGCACGGCACGCGGGGGAGATCGAGATGCCGTGCGGAGAGTTGTATGCTATATGAATTGGTGAGCTTCAGCGACCAGATCGGGGTGCTGAACGTCTTTCGCTACATTACCTTCCGCACCGGCGGCGCCATCTTCACCGCGCTGCTGTTCGTCATGCTGTTTGGCCCCGGCATCATCGATCTGTTGCGTGTGAAGCAGGGCAAGGGCCAGCCCATCCGCGACGACGGCCCCAAGACGCACCTCGCCAAGGTCGGCACGCCTACGATGGGCGGTCTGATGATCCTAGCCGGCGTCACCGTCTCGACGCTGCTCTGGGCGAACCTGCAGAATCCTTACATCTGGATCGTGCTGGGCGTGACGCTCGGCTACGGCGCCATCGGCTTTTATGACGACTATCTCAAGGTAACGAAACGCACTTCTTCCGGCTTCTCCAGCCGCATGCGCCTCGGCCTTGAGCTGCTGATCGCCGCCATTGCCACCGGTTTCGTCATGTATCTCGGCCCCCCCGAGATCAGCCAGGTGCTGACGGTGCCCTTCTTCAAGAACCTGGTCCTGGATCTTGGCATCTTCTTTCTGCTTGTGGGCGTCTTCATCATTGCCGGCGCCGGTAACGCGGTGAACCTCACCGATGGCCTCGACGGCCTCGCCATCGTGCCGGTGATGATCGCGGCTGCCACCTTCGGCCTCATCGCCTACCTGATCGGCAACGCCAAGTTCGCGCAATACCTGCAGATCCACTACGTAGCGGGCACGGGGGAGCTGGCGGTTATCTGCGGCGCACTGATCGGTGCCGGCCTCGGCTTCCTGTGGTTCAATGCGCCGCCTGCCATGATCTTCATGGGCGATACGGGCTCGCTTGCCTTGGGCGGCGCGCTCGGGGCCATCGCAGTCGCCACCAAGCACGAGATCGTGCTCGGCATCGTCGGCGGTCTGTTCGTGCTGGAGACGCTGTCCGTCATCATCCAGGTGGCGTCGTACAAGACGACGGGCAAACGCGTCTTTCGAATGGCGCCGCTCCACCATCACTATGAGCAGCAGGGCTGGCAGGAATCGACGGTCGTCGTGCGCTTCTGGATCATCTCCGTGATCCTGGCGCTTGTCGGCCTCGCAACCCTGAAGCTCCGCTAAACCCAACGCCTTCGGGCCCCAGTTGCGTTAGATTTTCGCCCATGATTCGCATCACCATCTTCGCGGGGAGGCGTGTTGCCGTGTTCGGCCTTGGGGCTTCGGGCATAGCGACCGCCAAGGCGCTTGTCGCCGGCGGGGCCAACGTCGTCTGTAGCGACGACAGCCCTGCCGGGATGCAGGCCGCTGCCGAGGCGGGGCTGGCCACCGCGGACCTCAAGGAGTCGAACTGGGCGATCTATTCGGCGCTCGTCCTGGCGCCCGGCGTACCGCTCACGCATCCCGAGCCGCACTGGGCCGTGCGCGCCGCCAAGCTCGCAGGCGTGGAGGTGATCGGCGATCTGGAGCTCCTGGCGCGCGAACGGCGCACCCAGGGATTCGATGTGCCGCTCATCGCCATCACCGGCACCAACGGCAAATCGACGACGACGGCGCTCATTGCGCACATTCTGCAAGAGGCTGGCCGCGATACTCAGGTCGGTGGCAATATCGGCACGGCGATGCTGTCCTTGGAGCCGTTCGCGCCCGGACGGCACTACGTCATCGAGTGCTCGTCCTATCAGATCGACCTCGCGCCGAGCTTCGATCCCACAGTGGGCGTTCTCCTCAATGTGACGCCCGACCATCTCGACCGCCACGGCACCATCGAGAACTACGCGGCGGTGAAGGCAGGCCTGGTTCGTGGCGCAGCCCGTGCCGTGGTCGGCATCGACGATAAATATTGCCGTGCCATTGCCGAAGAGCTTCGCGCCAGCAAAGATGCCGATGCCGTCACCACCATCTCCTCCCGCCCCGAGGCGCCGAGCGATGTCGGTGTCGAGGACGGCGATATCATTCTGCGCCGCGATGGATGGATTTCGACCGTCGCGGGGCTCGCTGGTATCGGCTCGCTCCGGGGGGCGCACAACGCCGAGAACGCCTGCGCCGCCGCAGCCGCGTTGATGGCGTTGCCCGAGCCGCTGGCTCCGGATGCAATTGCGCGCGGCCTCAAGACATTCCCCGGTCTCGCACACCGCATGGAGCAGCTCGGCCACGTCGGCCGCACGCTCTTCGTCAATGACAGCAAGGCCACGAACGCCGACTCCACCGAAAAGGCGCTGCTGTCGTTCCCCGGCGGCATCTATTGGATCGTGGGCGGCAAGCCGAAGTCGGGCGGCATCGCGCCGCTCACGCAGTATTTCGATCGCATCGCCAAGGCCTATCTGATCGGCGAGGCGACGGACGAGTTCGCGGCGACGCTTGACGGCAAGGTTGCCTTCGAGCGCTGCGGCACGCTGGACGCGGCAACGGCCGCCGCTGCCCGCGATGCAGCCAACGCCGCTGGCTCCGGTAACGCTCCCGTTGTGCTGCTCTCGCCCGCCTGTGCTTCTTTCGATCAGTTCCGCAATTTTGAGGTGCGCGGCGACGCGTTTCGCGCGCTCGTCGCGGCGCTGCCCGGCATTGAGATGCTGCGGAGCAGCCCATGATTGGGCTGGCGCTTACCCGTTGCATCCCGCTCGCGGCGACGAACATGGATGCCGGCCTCCGCCGGCATGACGAAGTGGAAGGCCATAGGGCTGGAACACTGAGCACCATCATCCCGGCGCAGGCACTCCTCGTCGATGCACCCGAAAACGTCATCACTGCGCGGATAACACAGCCAACACGCGAAACTGTCATCCCGGTTCCGGCACCGCACGTCGATACACCCGCCACCGTCATCCCGGCGCAGGCCGGGATCCACGCAAGCTTCAACACGCGCGCGCTCGAAATTTTGCACGACACCCGCCGCCAAGCGACGAGGCTCGCATGAGGCTCTCGCGCGCCGACCGCAGTCGTGTCGCCGACTGGTGGTTCACCGTCGACCACGTGCTCGTCGGCGCCATTCTCGCGCTCGTGGGCGCGGGCCTCGTGCTGTCACTCGCCGCAAGTCCCGCCGTCGCGCTGCGCAAGGGGCTGCCAACGTACTACTTCGTCGAGCGGCATCTGCTCTTCTCCGCGCTCGGCGTTCTGGTGATGCTGGCAGTATCGCTTCTCAGTCCGCGCGGCGTGCGCCGTCTCGCGCTCGGCCTGTTTGCCATATCCATGGCCGGTCTCATTGCAGTGCATTTCGTCGGTGGCGAAATCCAGGGCGCGCGCCGCTGGCTGTCGATCGCAGGCCACTCGCTCCAGCCATCTGAGTTTGCAAAGCCCGGCTTTGTAATTCTGTCCGCGTGGTTATTCGCCGAAAGCAACCGGCGCACCGATATGCCCGCGCTTCCGTTCGCCATCCTGCTGGCCATCTGTTTCACCGGCTTGCTCCTTTCGCAGCCGGACGTCGGCCAGACGCTGCTGGTGACCGCCGTGTGGGGCACGCTCTATTTCCTCTCTGGGCAAGCGCTGCTGGGCGCTGGCATCATCGCAGGTTGCGGCGTTCTCGGCATCGCATTCGCCTACACCTCGTTCGACCACGTGCGCTGGCGCATCGATAAGTTCCTCGCGCCGACGCCGGGCGATTTCTCCCAGCTCGACCGCGCTATGCGCTCCTTTTCTGAGGGGGGCTTCCTCGGCCGCGGTCCCGGCGAGGGCACCATCAAGACGGTGCTCCCCGACGCACACACCGATTTCATCTTCGCCGTCGTCGCCGAGGAATACGGCGTTATCGCTTGCCTCGTGCTGCTGGGCCTCTTTTTCTTCATCGTGATGCGCGTGCTCATCGCCGCCGCCCAGGAAAGCGACGCCGCGACGCGTCTCTCCATCCAGGGATTGGCGCTGCTGTTCGGCCTCCAGGCGCTGATCAACATGGGAGTCAACGTCGGCCTGCTGCCGGCCAAAGGCATCACGCTGCCGTTTGTTTCATCGGGCGGCTCATCGATGATCGCCGTATCGCTGACTCTGGGTATGCTGCTCGCGCTGACGCGACATCGCCCCCACGCCGCACGCCTCAGGAAGCCGGCGCTGCTCAACGACATTGGGCATATTGATCAGCGGATGCAGCCAACGGGACCGGGACAGAAGTGACAGAGCAGACCAAGAGCGTACTATTGGCGGCAGGCGGCACCGGCGGGCACCTCTTTCCCGCGCAGGCCCTTGCCGAGGAACTGGCGCGGCGCGGCATCACCGTCGACCTCGCCACCGATATGCGCGGCGACCGCTACGGCACCGGATTTCCCGCGCGCACCGTCTATCGGCTGCCCTCTGCAACGCTCGGCTCCAAGTCGCCCGTTGCCGCCGCCCGCACGGCGATGCTTTTGGGTCGCGGTCTCTTCGCCGCCTACAAGATCCTCGGACGCGTGAAACCCGGCGCGGTCGTCGGCTTCGGCGGCTATCCGACCTTCGCACCCATCAAGGCGGCGCAGGTGCGCGGCATCCCGACCCTGCTGCATGAGCAGAACGCCGTGCTCGGCCGCGCCAACCGCATGTTGGCCAAGGGCGTGAGCGGCATCGCCACCTCGTTCGCGCAGACGAAGTACCTTTCGCCGGACCTCGCCTCCAAGGCCCATCTCACCGGCAATCCGGTGCGCAGCGCCGTGATGGCCGCCGCGCAGCGGGTCTATAGCGCCCCCGAGCCCGGCGGCCGGCTGGCACTGCTGGTGTTCGGCGGCAGCCAGGGTGCGCGCTTTTTCTCCGAGGCCGTTCCGCCCGCCCTGGCGCTGCTGCCGGCGGAGATGCGCAGCCGGCTCGACGTCGTGCAGCAGGCGCGGGCGGAGGACGCCGAGGCCGTGAAGGCCGCTTATGCCGCAAATGGCATAACCGCCGAGGTATCGCATTTCTTTGCCGATCTGCCCGAGCGCATGGCCAATGCGCAGCTCGTCGTCGCCCGCTCCGGTGCCTCCACCGTCGCCGAGCTGACGGTCATCGGCCGCCCGTCGATCCTGGTGCCGCTGCCGCATGCGATCGACAACGATCAACTCCAGAACGCTGGCAGACTTGCCGAATCGGGGGCAGCTTGGTGTATCGAGCAAAAGGATTTGTCGTCGCAGCGCCTTGCGCAGGACATCGCGAGGCTGTTGGGTGATCCAGGACTACTGACCGGAGCGGCGGATGCCGCTAAGCAACTCGGTCGGCCGGATGCGGTTGGGCGTCTGGCAGATTTGACCGAGGAGCTGATACGTTCGAAGTGATTCGGAAGGTGCGTTCGGCGATGGCTCACGGGTGTTTCGAGCGGCCATTGCCCAAGCGGGCCACGGGCAGCCGGCACCCCACCGGCGCTCAAGGACGAGGGACTATCACCATGCAGATGCCCCGCGAGATCGGGACCTTCCACATCATCGGAATCGGCGGCATCGGCATGAGCGCCATTGCCGAGATCCTGCTCGCTAAGGGCTATTCGGTCCAAGGAAGCGACCAGAAGGACAGCCCGAATGTCCGCCGTCTGCGTGCCAAGGGCGTGCGCGTTTTCATCGGCCACGATGCGGTGAACCTCGTCGGCGCCCGCTCCATCGTCATCTCCAGTGCGGTGAAGTCTGGCAATCCGGAGCTCGAAGCGGCCCGCGCAAAGGGCCTGCCCGTCATCCGCCGCGCTGAAATCCTCGCCGAGCTGATGCGGCTCTATTCGACCGTCTCCGTCACAGGCACGCACGGAAAAACGACGACGACGTCGCTCACCGCGCACGTCTTCGCGGCTGCCGGCGTCGATCCGACCGTGATCTCCGGCGGCATTATCCAGGACTGGGGAACGAACGCGCGCCTCGGCCAGGGCGATTGGATGATCGTGGAGGCCGATGAATCCGACGGCACCTTCGTGCGCCTACCGACCCAGATCGGCATCGTCACCAACATCGATCCGGAGCACCTCGACTACTTCAAGTCGGTCGAGAACATGCACCGCGAATACGAGACTTTCTTCCGCAACATCCCCTTCTATGGCCTTGCCGTCACGTGCATCGATCATCCGGTCGCGCGCGCCATGATCGATCGCCTTGAGCTGCGCCGCGATGGCCGTCGCCTGCTGACCTATGGCACTGTCGCGGGTGCTGATCTGCTTCTGCGCGGCCTGCAGCAGGACCGCGGTGGTATCGTGATCGATGCCGATCTCAGCGCGCGCGTCAAAGGTGGCGAGCGCCAGATCCGCGGCTGGTCCATCCCCATCGCGGGGCAGCACAACGCCCTCAATGCGCTGGCCGCAATCGCCGCCGCAAGCGAAGCTGGCATCCCCGACGCCGCCATTCGCCAGGCGCTCTCCACCTTCACTGGCGTGAAGCGCCGCTTCGAGCTGACAGGCACGTGGAACGGCGCGACGATCTACGACGACTACGCCCATCATCCCGCGGAGATCGCCGCAGTGCTTTCGGCAGCACGCAGCGGCTCGCGCGGCCGCGTCATTGCCGTCTTCGAGCCGCATCGCTATTCGCGTGTCAACGATCTCTTCGGCGAGTTCTGCGCCTGCTTCCGCGACGCCGACAATGTCATCGTGGGCCCGCTCTACTCCGCGGGCGAGGCGCCACTTGCCGGCATGGATCAGCGCTACATGGCCGAGGGTATTCGTGCCGCGGGGCATCCGGCGGCAACCCACGTCGACGACGTTCACGATCTCGTCCCGCTGCTGCGCCACCACGTCCGCCCGGGCGACATGGTGATCTGCCTCGGCGCCGGTACTTCCACGGAATGGGCACACGCGCTACCCGGCTGGCTTGCCGCTGCAGACGAGCCGCGGCGCGCCAACGCCTAATCTACTTTCCTTTCCCAACCGGAGCGGAGGCGCGACTTTGACGTTTCCCGATCTCAGCGCTGACCTCGCAGCCCGGCTGCCGGATCTGCGCGGAAGGATGACCGCCGGGACGATGCTGGCGGACATCACGTGGTTTCGCGTCGGCGGCCCGGCGCAGGCGCTGTTCACGCCCGCCGACGAAGCCGACCTTGCATATTTCCTCGCCAACATTCCCCCCGATCTTCCGGTTACCGTGATCGGTCTCGGATCGAACCTCCTGGTGCGCGATGGCGGCGTCCCCGGTGTCGTCATTCGGCTCGGACGCGGGTTTGCGAACGTCACCGCCGAGCCAGGCAATCGCATCCGCTCCGGTACGGCAGTGCCCGACGTGAAGGTCGCACGCGCCGCTGCCGAAGCAGGCGTCGCCGGTCTCGCCTTCTACCGTGGCATTCCTGGATCTATCGGCGGCGCGCTGCGCATGAATGCGGGCGCCCACGGCAGTGAGACGAAGGACGTCCTCATCGAGGCCCGCGCGGTCGACCGCCAGGGTAATATCCACGTGCTGTCGCTCGCCGACATGGGCCTCACGTACCGCCACAGCGCCGTTCCCCACGATTGGATCATGACCGAAGCCCTCTTCCAGGGCACCGCGGGCGATCCCGCTGCCATCCTTAAGGAGATGGAGGACGTGGCCGACTACCGCGAGAAGAACCAGCCGATCCGCGAGCGCACCGGCGGTTCTACCTTCAAGAATCCGCCAGGGATGAGCGCCTGGCGCCTCGTCGACGAAGCTGGATGTCGTGGGTTGCGCGTCGGCGGAGCAAAGGTGTCGGAGCTGCACTGCAACTTTCTCATCAACGATGCCAAAGCAACCGCTGAGGACATCGAGCGCTTGGGCGAGACCGTGCGCGCGCGTGTGAAGGCGCGCACCGGTGTCGAGCTGCAATGGGAGATCATCCGCCTGGGACAGCCGCTCCCCGGCTGTCCCACCGGGGAAGCGTTGGCGGAGGCGGAGGTTCTATGATCGGGAAGGCGCCGGAGCGCACGCACGGCCATGTCGCCGTGCTCATGGGCGGCTGGTCGGCCGAACGCGAGGTGAGCTTACGTTCAGGCGCGGCCTGCGCGAGGGCGCTCGAAGGGGAGGGCTATCGCGTCACCCCCATCGATGTCGACCGCGACCTCGCCGCCCGGCTGCAGGAATTGAAGCCCGACGTCTGCTTCAATGCCTTGCATGGCCGCTTTGGTGAGGACGGCTGCGTGCAGGGCATCCTCGAATGCCTCGCCATTCCCTATACGCACTCGGGCGTCCTCGCGTCCGCGCTCGCCATGCACAAGGAGCGCGCCAAGGATGTGATGCGTCCCGCGGGCGTGCCGGTCGCGGACGCCGAGGTGGTGACGCGTCGGGAGGCGCTGTCCCGGCACATCCTGCCGCCGCCCTACGTGGTGAAGCCCGTCGCCGAGGGCTCGAGCGTCGGTGTCATCATCGTCGATCAGGGCGCCAATGGACCGCCCGAGCGCATCGGAGCAGGCGGCAGTCTCGATGATCTCGTCATGGTTGAGCGCTATATCCCGGGACGCGAACTCACCTGCGCGGTGATCGGCGACTTCGTCACCGATGTCATCGAGATCAAGCCGCTCAAGGGCCTCGAGTTCTACGATTACGAGGCGAAGTACGCCCCCGGCGGCTCCCAGCACGTACTCCCGGCCGACATTTCACCGGATGTTTACCAATTGATCCGGAAATACACGGCTACCGCATGCCGCGCATTGGGATGCCGGGGCGCGGCGCGGGCGGACTTTCGATACGACGATACGACCGAGGGGGCGGCTGAGCTGATCTGCCTCGAGGTCAATACGCAGCCGGGGATGACGGAGACTTCACTCGTTCCCGAGCTGGCGCAGCATGCGGGCTGGTCCTTCGGCGAGCTCGTTAGGTTTCTGGTCGAGGACGCGAGTTGCAACAGGTAGGGGGCGGGTCGGAGTTGAAGGAGCGGGTGCCGCAGGCACAGACGCTCGACCCGGCCGCTACCCTTTTCTCAGCACTCTTTTCCAGCCTCGGTAAATCACCGCAGTCTTCCGGCAGCGCCGCGCCTGCCTCTGGCGGCCCGCGTCACCTGCGCCGCCGCCGCGAGCCACGCCACACGGCGTTCGGCCGTCGGCTCGGCCTAGCAATGTTCATGGGGCTTTCCGGTGCGCTCGCCTTCTCGCTGCTGACGGATGGCGGCCGCCAGACCCGCGCCGTGTCGAGCTTACTGCCGGATGGAGAGCACATTCTCTATTGGACCGGCCTGCGCATCGAGCAGGTGGCGCTGACCGGGCAACGTTTCACCGCCGACGCCGACGTGTTCTCAGCGATCGACCTGCCGAACTCAGGCTCCCTACTCACCTTCGACGTTGCCGCCGCGCGCGAGCGCGTCGAGGCATTGCCGTGGGTGGCGACGGCCTCGATCAGCCGCATCTATCCCGCGGCGCTCGATGTGCGCATTACAGAGCGCCGGCCCTCGGCGCTGTGGATCAATGAGGGCCGCGAGTTCCTCGTCGACAGCTCGGGCCGCGTGCTGTCCGGCCTCAAGCCGGGCACTAATGTGCGCCTTCCGCGCCTCTCCGGCGCAGGAGCCCCGGAGCAGGCGCAGGCGCTGCTGGAACTGATCGTGCGCTATCCGCGCATCGCGGAGCGTTTCGTAATGGCGGAGCGCGTCGGCGGCCGGCGCTGGACGCTGCACCTCAAAAACGGTTTGACGGTGCACCTCGGAGCAGATCGGGAGGCGGTGGCGTTCGCCGCGCTTTCCTCGCCCGAAGAGCTCGGCAAGCTTCTCGACGCCCGTGACGTCGTCGTCGACCTGCGCGCGCGTGGACGTATCGCCATCCGGCCTGCGCCGCCCGTTGCCACTGAAAATTCCACGCAGAGTTAGTTGGTCCGAGGAAGCCGCCATGCTCAGCCGTGACAGGACAGCCAATAAGAACTCCGAGATCGTCGGTCTGCTCGACATCGGAACGAGCAAGGTCGCCTGCATCATCGCAGCGCTCGAGGGGCCGGAAACGCCTGGCGAGCCGCGCCGCGCCCGCGTGCTCGGCCTCGGCCATTTGCGCTCGCGCGGCCTCAAGGCAGGCGTGATCATCGATCTCGCTCAAGCGGAAGCGACCGTGCGGGCCGCGATTGCCCAGGCCGAGCGCATGGCCCGTCACACGCTCGAGGAGGTGTTCGTCTCCGTATCGTGCGGCCGGCTGCAATCGGCGAACTTCTCGGCCACCGTCGACGTCACCGGCGGTGTGATTCGCGCCGACGACATCGACCGCCTGATGGCGGGTGGCCATGCCTTCGCCGAGCGTGAGGGCCGGACGCTGATACATCTCAACCGCATCGGCTATCGCGTCGACGGTGCACCGGGTGCGCACGATCCACGCGGCCTCGCCGCTTCGCGGCTCTCCGCCGATTTGCACACTGTCGCGGCTGACGAGGCGCCGGTGCGCAATCTGATGCTTGTGGTCGAGCGCTGCTATCTCAACGTGCGGGCGCTCATCGCCACGCCGTACGCGAGCGCTCTCGCGGCGACGACGGAAGAGGAGCGCCGCCTCGGCGTGACCTGTATTGATATCGGCGGCGGCACGGCCACAGTTGCCGCTTTCGCCGATGGTCATTTCATCCACGCGGCAACGGTGCCGCTCGGCGGCCACCATATCACCTTGGATATAGCCCAGGCCTTGCAGACACCACTTGCAGAGGCAGAGCGAATCAAGACGCTATACGGGACACTTGTGGTCGCGCAGTCCGACGAGTACGAGGCGTTTTCATATGCCCTTGCAGGCGAGGAAGACGACGCTCGCGGACAGGCCACGAAGGCGCAACTGGCTGGGATCATTCGCCCGCGTGTGGGCAGTATTCTCGGACTGGTGCGCGAGCGACTGGAAAAGGCCGGCACCATGGACTTCGCCGGTCAGCGGGTGGTCCTGACGGGCGGAGCAAGTGCGCTTGTCGGGTTTGGCGAGTTCGCCGCCAACACCCTCGGTCGTCCGGCACGCGTAGCCTTGCCGCAGCCGATCGTTGGCCTGCCGCAGGGTGTGTCCAGTCCGGCGTTTTCCACCGTCGCGGGGCTTCTCGCCGTTGCCGCGTCGGGGGGCGGGGAGGTTCCAGGGCTGCGGAACCGCGATGCGCTCGGCGGGGGTTATCTCGGGCGCGTCGGCGAATGGCTGAAGGCCGGCTTTGCGTGAGGCGGTCCGGCCGCAGCTTTTGAGGTCATCGCTGCAACGGCGAATGATCGAGGCAAAGGGGAGCGGCCGAACGCGATGAGCATTAAGCTGCAGCTTCCGAAGCTTACCGACCTTAAGCCGCGAATTAACGTGGTTGGTGTCGGTGGTGCCGGCTGTAACGCTATCAACAATATGATCACCGCCGGCCTCGCCGGCGTTGAATTCGTCGTCGCCAACACCGATGCCCAGGCGCTCGCCACCTCGACGGCAGAGCACCGACTGCAGTTGGGTACGAGTCTCACCGAAGGCCTCGGCGCTGGCTCCAAGCCGGAGATTGGCGAGGCGGCGGCCGAGGAAGCAATCGACGACATCCGCGCCCAGATTGCCGGGTCTCACATGGTCTTTATTGCCGCCGGCATGGGCGGCGGCACTGGCACGGGCGCTGCAGCGGTGATCGCGCGCGCCGCCAAGGAGCTCGGCATCCTCACCGTCGGCATCGTGACGAAGCCCTTCCACTTCGAAGGCGCCCGTCGCATGCGGATCGCCGAGGCGGGCATTGCGGAGATCCGTAAGCACGTCGACACTCTCATTGTCATTCCGAATCAGAACCTGTTCCGCGTGGCGAATGAGAAGACCACCTTCGCCGAGGCTTTCGTGCTCGCCGACCAAGTGCTCTACTCGGGTGTCGCTTGCATCGTCGATCTGATCATCAAGGAAGGCCTGATCAATCTCGACTTCGCCGACGTACGCACCGTGATGAGCGGCATGGGATCGGCCGTGATGGGTACGGGCGAAGCGGCCGGCGAGCGCCGCGCCTCCATCGCCGCTGAGGAGGCGATCGCCAATCCGCTGCTGGATGACGTGTCGTTGAAGGGGGCCCGCGGGTTGCTGCTCTCCATTACCGGCGGCCGCGATCTGACGCTCTATGAGGTCGACGAGGCTGCCAGCCGCGTACGCCAGGAGGTCGATCCGGAGGCGAACATCATCGTCGGCGCTACGTTTGACGACTCACTTGGCGACAAGGTGCGGGTGTCGATCGTCGCCTCGGGCATGATGCGCGACGGCGAGAAGTCCATGGCGATGCCCTCAACCCAGCCGGTGCAACATCACCAGCCCGCCGAGCAGCAGCGCCAACGGCCCATGCACCCACAGACCCCGCCCCCGCACCCGCAGGCAGCACGTCCCGCGGAGCCGCCGCACGGATTCGAATCGGGCCGGAGCCAGGATGACGACGTGCAGCGTCGCCTGAGCGAGGCGATCGGAGGCCAGAACGATGAGCGGGATCAGGCTGCATCGCGCGAGGTGTGGCGCGGGCCGGGCAACGTCGTGATCGAGGAAGGTTTCTCGCAAATGACTTGGCCCACCCGGCAGCAGGCTTCCCGTTCAGCGCCGCCTAATTCGGCCGCCGGAGCGCACCAGCCTTTCGTGCCCGCGCCTCCAGCTGATCTGCGCCGCACCGGCCGGAGAATGCCGGAGGTTGAGGATTTTCCGCCGGTCGCGCAGCGCGAGTATCGGGCCAAGGTCGGCTACGGTAACGATGCGTCCCCGCTTCCGCCGCCCCTCCAGACTGTGGAGGAAGGGCCACAGCGGCGTGGCATCCTCCAGCGGATCATGGCACGGACCCGGCGCGACGATGGCGATGATCTGACGACGAACAATGCCGCGCCCGATCCGAGGCGAGCCCCCAATCCGTCCCCGGACGACTGGTGGGCGGGCGAACATGATTCGGATGGCCAAGGTATGGACGAGGAGCGCGGCCCGCTGCCGGAGTTCTTCAATCGGCGGCGTTGACGACGTCGCGTCTGTGGAAAATGTGCGTAAAATCGGGCTAAAATGCACATGTACCATCGCGGTAACACGCGGTAAGAAACCGTGATTTGGCGTGGCAGCTAGCCCCGGCGTATCGTTCGATTGTTAACGACAGCGTTCGCTAAGTCCCTGTACTGCCTAGGGCGCAGCTAAAAAGACGCCCCGACAGGTTAACGAAGACCACAATCTGGGACACGGACATTGTTGGGGGTGGTGGCAGCCAGGACACACTGGTCGTCGCCGGAGGTCATCGAGGGACGGGCGCAAATGTCGAATCGATTCATCGGTGCGCGGCAGACCACGATCGCGCGCGAGATCGAGGTGACAGGGACGGGGGTCCATAGCGGAGCACCAGTCTCGGTAATCCTGCATCCTGCAGCTGCCGATACTGGGCTCCGTTTTCTTGTCACCAAGCGCGGCCGGGTGGTCGCGGAAATTCCTGCCAGCGTCGAACACGTCAAAAATCTCACGCTGTGCACGGTCATTGGAAACGATGCCGGCGTCACGGTCGGCACCATCGAGCACCTTCTGGCCGCCCTCCGCGGCCTCGCCGTCGATAACTGCATCATCGAGATCGACAGCAAAGAAGTGCCGATCATGGACGGCAGCGCCGCTCCGTTCGTCGATCTGATCGACGATGCCGGTATCCGCGAGCTGCAGGCGCCACGCCGTTATATCAAGGTGTTGAAACCGATCCGCGTAGAAGAGGGCGAGTGCTGGGGTGAGCTACTGCCCCACGCCGGTTTCCACGTCGATGTCGAGATCGACTTCCCCACCCCGCTGATCGGCAACCAGCGCCTATCTTTCGAAATGAGCCCCGGCGTATTCCGCCACGAGATTGCCCGGGCCCGCACCTTCGGCTTTATGAGCGACGTAGAGAGACTGTGGAAAGCCGGTCTCGCGCTGGGAGCCAACCTCACCAACACCATCGCCATTGGCGACGATAAGATCATGAACCGCGACGGCCTCCGTTACCCGCAGGAGTTCGTTCGCCACAAGATGCTGGACGCCGTGGGCGATCTCGCCCTTGCTGGGAAGCCGCTGCTCGCAGCCTTCCGCTCCGTGAAGGGTGGGCACCGGCTCAATTCCCTCGTCGTACAGGCGCTGCTGGCCGATCCGCAGGCATGGACTGTGGCCACCGCTCCGCACGTCCGCGAGACCAAGCAGGTCGATCTGCGCTACGCCATCGCGGCGGGCGAATAAGACCGGGCTCCATAAGAGCGAATCCTGCGCGCGGCCTTCTGGGCCGCGTTGCAGTTTTGAGGGTCGGCGATGGCGCCGGCAGGATCGGGATCGAATGTCGGCGTACGGTCCCAAGTCCTAGAAGAACCATAATCATCCCCTAGCCGACGAGACGATGTGGAGCAGGCATCTGCCGCGGTATCGCCGCGCTTGCGGGATGTGCTAGGGATAACTGGATACCCGGGAAAACCCCGGGGTCCAATCAGAGCAGCGGATGCCGCAGGTGGGGAAAATCACGGGGAGCCGGCGCATGTGTCAGCGAGCCCTTAAGGGGCTGGCGATGGTTGCCATGGCCGCGGTTCTCGCCGGGTGCGCCTCCAATGACGCCGTGCGCGCTCTCAACCCCGATCCGCCCTCGAAGATGTTCGCCGACGCCGATGCGCTCATGGCCAAGGGCAGCTTCGAGGACGCGGCCAAGAAATTCGAAGACGTGGACCGCGAGCATCCCTATTCGCCGGAAGCCCGCCGCGCCATCGTGATGGCGGCCTACGCCTACTACAAAGCCAACAAGACGCCGGAGGCCATTGCCGCCGCTGAGCGCTATACGACGATGCACCCCGGCACCAAGGAAGCGCCGCTCGCCCATCACATCATCGCGCAGTCCTACTTCGACCAGATGAAGCAGCCGAACCGCGATCAGGATGCGACGCGTAAGGCGCTGGCGCAGCTCAAGACCCTTAAGTCGCGCTACCCCGACAGTCCCTACGCGCAGAAGGCCGACAACCAGATTCGCCTGTGCGAGGACACGCTCGCTGCGCAAGAGATGGAGGTCGGCCGCTACTACCTCAAGAACGGCAACCACATCGCCGCCATCAACCGCTTCAAGACCGTCGTGACGGATTACCAGACGACCGCGCACGTTGAGGAGGCGCTCTATCGGCTGGCCGCGTCGTATCTGGCCCTTGGTATCGCGCCGGAGGCGCAGAACGCTGCCGCCGTTCTGGGACACAACTTTCCCAACTCGTCTTGGTATAAGGACTCGTACGCTCTGCTGCAGAAGCAGGGTCTGATGCCGCAAGTCAGCCAGGGATCCTGGATGACCGATGTTCTGCATGGCCAGACCAAGACGCCGAAGCCGCCTGCGGCACGGCCGGCAGCACCTGCGGCTCCCACCGCGCCCGCGGCGCCTTCCGCGCCCGATTGGCCGGCGGCCACTACCACGCCGCAGACGCCGCCTCCTCCGTCCTCCCTGGGTGGCCCGAGCACCTGATCGTGACAGCATTTGGCTGCCGCCGGCACCTTTAGCGGGGCGGATGGCTGATGCATCCACGCGTGAGCTGTGCATCTTCGCGCCAAGCGTAGTTTGCGTGCTGCTTCGCATCCGTTATTTCTGAGCGCTTCGCGAACCGCGAGCGCGGAGCCTCGATGGGCACCAACGATTTCAGTACCACACCGGTCGATGACCTGAAGCGAGCCGAAGCCGCCGCCGAGCTGCAGCGGCTCGCCGCGCTCATCCGTCACCACGACGATCTCTACTATCGCCAGGATGCGCCGGAAATTTCCGACGCCGAGTACGATGCCCTGCGCCAGCGCAACGATGCGATCGAGGCGCGATTCCCCAAGCTCATTCGCCCGGACAGTCCGTCCCGTCGCATTGGTGCGCCCATTACCGAGGGATTTGGGAAGGTGCGCCACCACGTGCCGATGCTTTCCCTCGGCAATGCATTCGATGCAGAGGACGTGCGCCAGTTCGTCGAGCGTGTGCACCGCTTCCTGCGTGTGCCCGACGACGCACCGCTCGCGTTCATGGCTGAGCCGAAGATAGACGGCTTGTCGATCTCGCTACGGTATACGAGTGGCAAGCTCATCGAAGCCGCCACACGCGGCGATGGCATGGAGGGAGAGAACGTCACCCGCAACGTCATGACCATTGCCGAGATCCCGCACGTATTGGAGGGCCGCAAGTCGCCTGAGATCATCGACGTGCGCGGCGAGATATACATGACGCGCGATGACTTTGCCGTGCTCAACGAAAAGCAGGCCGCAAACGGCGGCAAGGTATTTGCCAATCCGCGCAATGCCGCCGCCGGCTCGCTCCGTCAGCTCGACCCCTCGATCACCGCATCCCGCCCCCTGCGTTTCTTCGCCTATGCCTGGGGCGAGGCATCTTCACTGCCAGCCGACACGCAATCGGGCGTCGATGCCGCCTTTGCCGCTTGGGGTTTGCCGGTGAACAAGCTGGTGCGCGTCTGCTCCGGCGCCGACGAGCTGATCGCCTATTACGACGAGCTTGCCGCCAGCCGCGCCACGCTTCCCTACGACATCGACGGGATCGTCTACAAGGTGAACCGGCTCGATCTGCAGGAGCGGCTTGGATTCGTCTCGCGCTCGCCCCGCTGGGCAATCGCGCACAAGTTTCCTGCCCAGCAGGCAATGACCATCCTCAACGGCATCGACATCCAGGTCGGACGCACCGGTGCGCTGACGCCCGTCGCTCGCCTTGAGCCGGTGACGGTTGGCGGCGTCGTCGTCACCAACGCGACGCTTCACAACGAGGACGAGATCGCCCGCAAGGATGTGCGCGTCGGCGATACGGTCATCGTTCAGCGCGCGGGCGACGTCATTCCCCAGATCGTCGGCATCGTGCCGGAAAAGCGCCCCAAAGGGGCCAAGGCCTACAAATTTCCCGACCGGTGCCCGATCTGCGACAGCCACGCCGTGCGGGAAGTCAATGAGAAGACCGGCCGCGTGGATGTCGTGCGCCGTTGCACGGGCGGACTCATCTGTCCTGCACAGCGCGTCGAGCGCCTCAAGCACTTCGTCTCCCGCAATGCTTTCGACATCGAGGGCCTTGGTGAGAAGAATATCCAGGCCTTCTACGACGACAAGCTGATCCAGTCGCCCGAAGACATATTCACCCTCGCATCGCGCGACGCCCGCTCCGCTAACAAGCTGGAGTCGCGCGAAGGCTGGGGGCCGCAATCGGCAACGAAGCTGTTCGCGGCCATCGCCGCCCGCCGCAACATCGCGCTCGATCGCTTCATCTTCGCCCTCGGCATCCGCCATGTCGGCGAGACCACGGCGAAGCTTCTTGCACGCTTCTACGGCACGGCGGAGAGCTTCCGGGCCGCGATGCTCGAAGCGGCGAAGGGCAAGACCACCGAGGCGTTCAAGGAACTCGACAACATTGAAGGCATCGGCGAGGTCGTAGCGCAATCCATTGCCGACTTCTTCGCCGAGCCGCACAACGTGCGCGTGGTCGACGACCTCTTGAAAGAGGTTTCGCCCCAGCCGCTCGAAGCGGTCGACTCGAGTTCCGCTGTCGCCGGCAAGACGGTCGTCTTCACCGGAACGCTCACCCTCCTGACCCGCGGCGAAGCCAAAGCCCAGGCCGAGCGCTTAGGGGCGAAGGTTGCGGGTTCCGTTTCGAAAAAGACTGACTATGTAGTTGCGGGAGCCGATGCAGGATCGAAGCTCGCGAAGGCTCGCGAACTGGGTGTCGCGGTGCTGGATGAAGCCGAATGGCTACGGTTGACCGGAGCGGCGGATCGCGACTAGTTGCCGGGTAGACATACAACATCGAGTCGTTACGAGTGTGAGGCTGCGAAGCGCCAACATGAGGACTTGTGAATGCTGAGGAGACGCCGTCTATCTTCCGGAGTGCGCCTCGGCCCCCCCCTGCCGCTTCGCCTTTTCAACAAGCTCGGGCCGTTCGTGAAAGCGCTCGGCATGTGGCCGAGCATCGACGTCGAGCGCCAGATGCGCGCCACCGAGCGCAAGTATGGCCGCGACGACTGGACCCCTGAATTCCGACGCGCTCTGCCGGTTCGCGCGGCGGCCTTCAACAGCAAGGATGCGGATCTTTCGCTGTTCGGCGCACTCGTGATCCGAGACCAGTTCCTCAAGAGTATGGACAACGCGCTCGCTCTTGAGGATTTGATCGCGCGCCATCCCGAGATTTTAGAAGAGAAGATCGAGCGCCCGCTGTTCGTGCTCGGTCTCGCACGCACTGGCACGACGCTGCTACAGCGGCTACTATCGCTCCATTCCGGCGCGCGCTACCTGCCGTTCTGGGAAGGTTACTCGCCCTTTCCCCGCAAGGTCGGTAACCATCAGGGCGGCCAGGACGGACGCTACCGCGAGGCGCAGAACCGCCTCAAGTTGCTGAATTTCGTGGGGCCCGAGTTCAACAAGATTCACCCCATCGAGATTGATGATCCAGAGGAGTGCTATCACCTCTTTCGCAATCACTTCCTCGTACCGCCGGGCTTCGACTTCGCGAACGTTCCGAGCTTCTGGCGCTGGTGGGATGACCGTGCCCATGCAGACGCCTATCGCATGCACAAGCGCCAGCTTCAGGCGCTGCAGTGGCTCAACCCGAATCGCCACTGGGTGTTGAAGTGTCCGAACCACCTATCGGGCTTGAAACATCTCCTCGAGGTCTATCCCGACGCGCGCATCGTCTATACGCAGCGCGATCCGATGAAGACGGTGCCTTCTCTGGCCAGCCTCGCGGCGGTCACATGGTGCATGACATCCGACACGGTGGATTTGCACAACGTCGGTGAGTTCGCACTCGATCTGGCGGAGCGTTGCGCCGCTGCCGGCCGTGCAGCGATGAAGGACCTGCCGCGCGATCAGATTGTCCATGTCCAATATGATGAGCTAGTGCGGGATCCGGCGGCGATGGCGGTGTCGATCTACGAACGCCTCGGTTATCCGGCCGATCCCGGCCTGAAGGCGCGCGCGCAGCAGTGGCTCGCCGAGCATCCGAGCGACAAGCACGGCAAGCACAACTATGCGCTGGAGGACTTCGGCCTGACGCCCGAGATCCTGAAGCAGCGCCTTGCGGAGCCGGAATTGAAATCCGCCTCCGGCGGCTGAGGCGCCTGCTGGCCGACGTAACCGGGATTGACCGGTGGTGCCGGAGCCGGCAGGCGTTGCATTCCGACTGCTTGCGTGAATGGCGATCTTCATCGCCATGTCGGAAGCGTCCGCTGCCTCCCATCTGCCGTCACCCCGACGAAGGCCGGGGTCCACGCCAGCTTCCGCGCGCTATCGGGCGGACGCTGATCGCCATCACAACGTCGCCAGCCTCACAGGTTGCCATCGAGGAGAGTTGCGTAGATCCCGGCCTGCACCCGGCGAATGGGTGCCTGTTTTCACCGCCATGACGGCGTGAGGAGGTTGGTGTGCCGCCCTCGCACAACGTCACCGCGGCGCAGGCCGCGGTCCACGGCAGCTTCAACGCGCTATTGCGCGCGCTGATCGCCTTCGCCAGCCTGTCTGTGCCACCTACAGCGGCGCCGTCGCCTGCTTGAGCCAGGCCCGCGTCTCGTCATCGAGATCAGCCGAAAGCTCGGCAGCAACGCGCGCGTGATAGGCGTCGAGCCACGCGAGCTCCTCCGCCGTCAGCATCTCCTTCACAATGAGGCGCCGGTCGATTGGCGCGAGCGTCAGCGTCTCGAAGCCCATCATCTCGCGCTCCGCACCGGCAGGCCTCTCCAGCGGCGTCACGAGCACGAGGTTCTCGATGCGGATGCCGTAGGCGCCCTCTTTATAATAGCCGGGCTCGTTGGAGATGATCATGCCGGGCTCCAGGACGGCCATGCCTGCGCGCGAGATCGATTGCGGGCCTTCGTGCACGGACAAATAGCTGCCGATGCCGTGGCCCGTGCCGTGGTCGAAGTCGAGCCCGGCCTGCCACAGCGCGCGCCGCGCGAACGGGTCGAGATCGATGCCGCGGGTTCCCTTTGGAAATCGCGCCGTCGCGATGCCGATGTGCCCCTTGAGCACGAGCGTGAAGCGCTCGCGCATTTCGTTCGTCGGCCTGCCGATGGCAACGGTGCGCGTGATGTCCGTCGTGCCGTCGAGATACTGCGCGCCGCTGTCGATCAGGAACAGCTCGCCGTTACGCAGCTTGCGGTTCGTCGCCTCCGAAACGCGATAGTGCACGATGGCGCCGTTTGGGCCGCTTCCCGATATGGTATCGAAGGAAATCTCGCGCAGCTGCTTTGTCTCGCGGCGGAAATCTTCCAGCCGGCGCACGGCCTCGATCTCGTCCACGGTGCCCGATGCGACGGCGCCATCGAGCCAGGCGAGAAATCGCGTCACCGCAACGCCATCCCGCAGGTGCGCTGAGCGCGCGCCTTTGATCTCAGAGGAGTTTTTGATGGCCTTGAGCGCCAGCACGGGATCGGGGGCGCGCGCGATTTTACGTGCCCCGCCGAGCGCACGCGCAAACCAGAAGCTGGCTGTATTGGGATCGAGCCGCACGCGCTTGCCCGCATCACGCAGTGCCTTGAGGCGTACCGCTAGGGCATCCGGCGAGCTGATGCGCGCGAAACCTTCGAGCTGCGTGCGCACCGCAGGGGGCAGCTTTTCCGCTGCGATGAAGAGTTCCGGCTTTCCTGTCACTGGCAGAAGCGCGAAGGCGAGCGCCACCGGCGTGTGCGGGATATCCGATCCGCGGATGTTGAAGACCCACGCGACGGAATCGCTGAGCGTCAGCACCACGGCGTCTTGCCGCTCGGCCTTCAGAAGCCTCTGAATGTCGGCGATCTTGTCCTGCGCGGAGCGTCCAGCGAACTTCACCGGATGCAGCGAGACGGAATCCGCCGGCGGCGCAGGACGATCCCTGCCCCATACGCGGTCGACGAGGTTGCGTGGCGTCGGCACCAGCTTAATGCCGCGCGGCGCGAGCGCAGCTTCCAGCCGCTCCACCTCGGCAATGGTGTGTAGCCGGGGATCGAAGCCGACGCGCGCTCCGCGCGTGAGCTTCTCGCTCAGCCATTCCCCGATACGCCCCCGTGGCAGTAGCGAGACTTCCATGAGCTCCGGCTCGACTTCTGCGCGCGCCTGCACCGTATAGCGTCCATCGACAAACAGCGTGGCAGCGCGTTTGGCGATGATCGCAAGGCCCGCCGAGCCGGAAAAACCCGTGAGCCATTTGAGGCGCGCGGCAGAAGCCGGCACGTATTCGCCCTGGTGCTCGTCGGCGCGGGGCACGAGGTAGGCATCGAGCTTCGCTGCGGCCATAAGCCGGCGCAGCTCCTTGATCCGGTCTGCTGCATCGCCGCGCTCGGATTGGCTTTCAAAGGTCTGGAACATGGATGCCTGTTTATGCTCAGCGCGCCTCGGCGGCAATTCGCTAACGGGCATTTGGCGCTGCGATGCCCGCCTCTGCAATTTCACGCGCGGCGGCGCAGGGTCAAGGTCGTCCAGTCCCCGATACGGCGACGCTCGATAAGGGTGAAGCCGTGCGCCAGATAGGCGGCGACGACGGCGGGGGCCTCGGGGTTGAGAATGCCGGATAGCACCGTGAAGCCGCCCGGCCGCAAATTGGCACCGATGTCGCCTGCAAGGCTGCGCAGCGGACCGGCGAGAATGTTGGCGATGACAAGGTCGAAGGGCGCTGCCGCACGCAGCGTCGGATGCGCGAGGCCCGCGGTGCAGGCAAACGTGATGTGGCGCACGCCGTTCGCTTCGGCGTTGGTCCGCGCCACGTCGACGGCGATGGGATCGTTATCCGAGGCGAACACGCGCGCAGAGGGCAGCGCCCGCGCCGCCGCGATGGCAAGTACTCCAGAGCCGCAGCCGAGGTCCAGGATCCGCGCGAAACGGTGCATGCGCGCCAGCCGATCGATGGTGAGAAGGCAGCCGAGGGTCGTCGCATGGTGCGCCGTGCCGAACGCTTCGTTCGCATCGATGAGAATGGAGCGGGGGCCGTAGGGAACGCGCTCGCGATCGTGGCTGCCGTGCACGACGAAGCGGCCGGCCGTCACCGGCGGCAGCGCGGCCTGCGAGATCGCCACCCAATTGAGTTCGGGAAGGTCTTCCAGGTCGTACGGCGGCAACCCAGGCCCGATTCGTGCTGCAAGCTGCGCCGCGGCGGCCTCCGCTTCCGTGCGCGCCTGCCAGTAGGCTTCGATGCGCCATGCGTCCGGGCCATCTTCGAACAGCGTCACGGCGTCGGCCGTTTCCGTTTCGCTGAGGGCCCCTTCAATGGCCTGCGCGATGGCGTGATCGGTCGCGCGCACGGAGAGCTTGGTGCTGGCCATTTCAATGTCCGGATGTGTGAGGATGCCGGCGTCCGCTAAATGGCGCCGGCAGGATTGCCTTCGAACTCCATGCCCTCGGCGCTGATAGGCTCGGGCAATTCATCGAGGAACAAATCCCACTTTTTGTCGATATGCAATGCCGCTTCCTCGGGAGGCATCGTTCGCAGGATGCCGTCCGGCTGCTCGGTCACGATGCCGTCCGCGATAAGCCGCTCCAGCGCGTCGCTGATGTCGAAATCGACACTCACGCCGAAGTTTGAGGCCAGATATTGCTCGATCGCGGCGTCGATATCGGGCAGGTCCGCGCGGCGCGCCTTCTCCTTGCTCAGCACGGCATAGAGCAACATTTCTTCCTTGATATCTTCCTCGGCGGCGCGCGCGGCGAGTTTCAGCATCACGCCCCGGTTGTCGGCCATGGCATGGAAGTAGAGGTTCTGCGCCATCACGACCATGTAGCGCTGTTTCTGGTTCATGAAGTTCATTGCCTGCCGGAAGGCTATGCCGCCCAGCCCGACCAGCGCACCGGCGGCGGCAATCGGATTACTGGCGAGCATTGCGACTTTGCCGGCGGCACTCACCGTGCCGAGTGTCAGGCCCCCGCCCGCCGTCGCGCTGAGCCGCAGCTTGTCATAGAAGCGGAAGCGCACGCGCGTGTTGGGGAACACCATCTCGAGGTCGCTCCTCGGGATGTTCTTGAAGAGCTTCATGTAAATGCACGATTCCTTCACCTCGGAAGGAATGGTTTCGCGCTCGCGCTTGACGAGCTTTTCCGCTTCGCGCCTGTTGAGCTTCTGCTTCTCCATCACCTCGCGCACGTGCTTGTCGAAAGGCTTTAGCTTGAAGAGCAGGAACAGGCGCCGAAAAATCGGAACGTCGAATTCTTCGCGCAGGTAGAATTTCTGCCAGCGCCGCCGCAAATCGCGCTTTGTCGAGGCGCCGCGGTAGTAGATCAGGATCTCTTCGAAGGCATCGAGGTCGACGTAGAGGTCCAGCCCGTAAGCCGAATCCCGCGTCAGGATCTGCTCCACGTCGGTATGATCGATCTGAACGTAGTTGGCCTGCGTAAGGATACGCTGCATGCCCTCGACAATCCGATCCTGCATCACCTCGCGCTCTTCGGGCGAGAAGGCGCGGGTCATGAGTAGATCGCTGTCAGGACTGAAGGGCTCGTAGGTCTCCTCCAGCTCGTGGAGCTGCGCGGTGTACTGCTGGCGGCGCCAGTGATCGAGATAGCGGAAGAAACGGCGTGCGTTCCGGCCTTCTCCCTTGGGCCAGGCGGCGGGCGACGTCAGCCGGTCGAGCAGGGCAAAGCGCGTAACGGGAATGAAGTGCTCACGGCGGCGCGTACTTTCCGGCATCACCTCGTCGAATGCCGAAACGTCCCCAGGCTGTGGATATGCTACGGTGCTAGTCGCTTCTAATCGGTATGAAAATTCGCTCGCGTTTGCCGCCGGTGCAGCCGGCGCGTCGCTCGAAGACATTGGTCGCGCTCCTCCTCACGCGGGCAAATACCACCTGCGCGGGTACCCATCGGGCACCGGCACGCCCAAAGCACTTCTAGGGTCTCGGCGCTTGGATTGTCGAGACTTGGCGGCCACTGTCGGCTTTTTTGCGGCGAGTTGTTGCCCCTCGCCAGCACGTTCCGCGGTGATCCCCGAATCCTGATGCGTGAGGGCGACAGACAACCAATAGTTTGCGTTGATAACCCGCAGAATTGCCACAGTGACGCCCTTGTTCACCATAAGAACACAACCGTGCGTGCCAACATGAGAGGGCATAGCGGTGCGTCGTGTTTTCCGCTTCTCGCTGTGGATGAGCCTGGGGATTTTGGGGGCTCTGCCGCAGTTTTCTGCCGAGGCCCGGGAACGGCTTGTGATGCCGTTCGGCTGTGACGTGGAGGCTGGCGAGGTTCGCCTGTCACCCGGCGCGGAGACGAGCTATCCGATCATCGATGGCCGTGACGAGCAGACGGTAACGACCTGCACGCATGACCGCTCCGCCGGCTGCCGCACGGTGATGGTCCATCGCTTCACCATTGCCTGTGCACACGGAGCGGTGCCCTGGATGCGAGTCGCCGCAGCAATGCGCGGCGGTTCGGCCAACCGGGCGTGGATCGAGAATGGGCGGCTCAATCTGGTGCTTCCCGCACGCGCGGATCTTGAAGCGCCGGCACGGTGCCGCAACGGCGCAGTCGGGAAGCAAGCCGGCGTCGTGTTGAGCGGCGATTGCCTCCCCTGGGCGCGCAAGGCGGCGTTCGAGCATCTGGTATTGCCGGATGGATTTGCCCCCATCGGCGAGCTCGGCGCCCGGCTGATGGTCAACGCGCCAGTTGATGAGGCCGCCACGGGCCTCGAGCACCATCTGAAGCAAGTCGCGATGACGTTCGGCGAGATGACGGTCGCGAAGGCGGACCCCGACGCCACATTAGAGCCCGCCCCGAGCCACCGGCCCTTCGATGCGGTGCTCGAGCCGGACTATGCTGCCAACGATTGGATCACGGTCGTGCATGCGGACGACGGCGACGCGACGATCGCGCCCGCCAATTCCACCGAAACGAACTCCTGGACACTGCTCCTCGCGCTCGCAACGGCAGCCCTAGTGGCAGTGCTGGCGGCCATGCGTTTTGCACCAATGCTGCGCAAACGTTTTTTGCGCGCGGCGCACCTTCAGTTACTGCGCACGAATGCATCGATCGCCAATGCATCCGATGCGGTGGGCGCAATGCTGCAGCAGACCGAAACGGCGGCCCAGCAGCTCAAGTGGGCGGGCCCGCTCCGCGAAGTGCTGCAGGCTGAGCTCAATACCGTCCGCGGCCGCATCTTCCACATCGAGCGCGTTGTCGCGAAAGGCGAGCTCGCACCGGATAAGGGTGCTCTGCAGTTCCGCGCGTTGGTACGAGATCTCGAGCGCATCCGGCGTATCGTCGACAGCGCCTTGGCGAGCAATTCCGATACGAAAAGGTCGGGCGCATTGCCGCGTACGACGAGCGAAGCCTATGAGGTGCTCGGCGTGAACGCGGAGGTGAGCGCGGGCGTTCTGAAGAAGATCGTCGATGCGCTTCGCATGAGCTGGCACCCGGACCACGCACGTGATGACGACGATCGCGCACTGCGGGAAGAGCGCATTCGCCAGATCAACATCGCGTGGGATCTCATCAACGGTAAGCGCGAGGCGGCATAAGGCATTGCCTTTGACCTATGGGTTTCTCCAAGGCGCGGCGACCGAAGAGGTGGAACGAGGCGTAGCTAAATCGCCCCCGCTATACCGCTGCGGAGCTGCGGATCGACGTACATAGGTGACAGCTTCAGCCGTAAATCGTGGCCGACCGCGTCTCCGCTGGATCGAGCTGCGGCGCAATCTCGGCGCCATTGGTGACCTTGCGGGAGCGCCCATCGAAGCTTGCGCCCTGTTCGATCGTGAGCGACTGACTGTGAATGTCGCCATCCACCCGCGCACTCGGATGCAGCACGACGTTCGCGCCCAGGATCGCGCCGTGCACTTGACCGAAGACGCGCACGATGTCGGCAGCGATAGAACCGTTGATCACGGCCTCTTCGCCGACCACCAGCTCCGAGCAGTGCAGGTCGGCCGCGATGGCACCGTTGACGCGAAGTGATCCTTTGCAGCGCACGGTGATGCCTTGTCCTTCGATGGACATATCTTTTCCGATGATGGAGTCCACCGCCTGCGAAGAATCGGTGTTGGCGGGCAGCGTTGTCACTTCAGTAGGGATGACGGTGAGTGATTTCTGGTCTTGCTTACGCTGGAACTGGAACACGGCTACGCTCTCCCTCAGCTGATCCACCACAAGAAAGCCGCGTAGACGTGGTGGAATTATGATTAACGGGCCGCTTTCGCCGTCGTCCCGCATTGCCGCGGCTATTGTCAGGCGAAGTTGACGTTCTGCGGGAAACCGCCATGACGGTCACCGAGGAGCCATACGCGGACGCGCGCCATTGGATGGTCGATGAGGTCGTCGCCCTGGCGCGAAGTGGCCCCGCCGGGCACCGAGAGCTCGCGCCATCGGTTCTGATGGCGATGCGCAAGGTGCCGCGCCACGAGTTCATTCCCCCCATCCAGCGTTATGCCGCCTACCGAAACCAGCCACTATCCATCGGCGCGGGCCAGACCATCTCCCAGCCCTATATCGTCGCCCTGATGACGGACCTTCTGGAGATCGGCCCCGACGACCGCGTGCTGGAGATCGGCACCGGCAGTGGCTATCAAACGGCGATGCTCGCGGAGATCGCGCGCGAGGTCTACACGGTCGAAATCATCGAAAGCCTTGGTGAGCAAGCCAAGGCGACACTCGATCGACTCGGTTACCACAATGTGCATGCGCGCATCGATGACGGGTCCCGCGGCTGGCCCGACGCGGCGCCTTTCGACGCCGTGATCGTCACTGCGGCGCCGGCTCATATCCCAGCGGCGCTGATCGAGCAGTTGAAGCCACAGGGACGTATGGCGATACCTGTCGGCACGCACGATCAGGCGCTGATGGTCGTGACGAAGAACACCGACGGAACCACGCTGAGTGAGGAAATCGTGCCCGTGCGCTTCGTGCCGCTCACCCGCGGTCCCGGTTAGGCGCACGCTGCAACGCGCGCCTCCACCTGCACTATTTCCAGCTCCAGCTCAAATCGGTCTGGCTGTAGTCGAAGGCAATCTCGGGCGCCTTCTCATCGCCCATGTCGATCTCGCGGCCCTGCCCGTCGAAAAGCTTCACCGTACCGTCGATCTCGAGCTTGCGGTGGCCGACGTCGCACTCATAAGGAACGGAGCGCGCCCCACCCAGCTCGCGCCAATGCCCGCCGAAACGCGAGCCGACGCAGATGACGGAATCGGCGGCGATTTTCTGCGCTTTCAGCTCCGCCTCGATTTCCGCAATGAGCTTGGGCTCAGCCCTGAGCTGCTCCATCACCTCGTCGAGTGAGATTGTGCCCGGTGCCCACGCCGTGCCGCTCCCAAGCAACGCGAAGGCGATCCCGGTGAGCGTCAGTCTGCGGGTGGCTGCGGGTGCGCGCATTGCTTTCTCTCGGTCCAATGATCCTCCGCATACTAATCCCGTTTCAACGTGAGCGCGCAAAAGAAAGGGCCCCGCACCAAGTGCGAGGCCCTCCCGAAATCTAATGCGCGTGCGTTAAGCGACCGAAGCGTTGATCCAGTCCTCGAGCTTCTTCTTCTGCACGAGAGCGCCGGTGTGCTGAGCGGCGACCTGACCGTTCTTGAACATGATCAGCGTCGGCATGGCACGGATGCCGTACTTGCCCGTGACGCCAGGGTTCTGATCAACGTCGAGCTTCACAATCTTGACCTTGCCCTGCATCTCCTTGGCAACCTGCTCGAGGGCCGGAGCCATGGCCTTACAGGGGCCGCACCATTCCGCAAAAAAGTCCACGAGAACCGGTTCCGCGGACTTCAAAACCTCCTGCTCGAAGGTGTTGTCCGACACTGCATTAGCCATTGTTCTTCTCCTTTCGAGGCGCGAATGCCGCAGGGCCGCGGCCCCGCCTCTTCGAGCCGGAAGTTAGGAATGCGCCCCGCGAGCGTCAAGGCTCGCCTGATCGATGTTCCAGAGTCGCGCTGTGTAGGAATCGAGGAGGGAATCCGGCAGAGCCATGATCCACGGACCGTCCGTCCACAATAGCGCCGCCCTCACGGCGCGTCCGGGGTAGATTTCCCGCAAGGCGAGCCGGTAAGCGGCGAGCTGATAGAGGTATGCCGCTGCAACCCCATCGACATGGTGGGGGGGTGGCCGATTGGTCTTGTAGTCGACGATCAGCACCTCTTCGCCGGTATCGACGAGCCGGTCGATCTGCCCCATGAGCTTGAGCGGCGCACCCCGGCCATCGGGATTGGGAATGAGAGCCACGATGGGCACCTCGGCGCGGCTGCCCGGCCCGAACAGCGGGGCGAACTCCGACGCGGTTAGGATCGCCAGCGTCTCCCTCGCGATGCTCGCGCGCACAGCTGGCGAAAGCACGGCGCCGCGCAGCTCGAGAAAGCCAGAGGCGGCGTTCTCCCATCCTGAGGCAGGAAGTGTCGGCAGATGCTGCAGCAGCGCATGGGTGAGCGTGCCGCGCAGGAAACGGTGCTCGCTCGCTTGCACGCGCGGAGAGGGCGCTGCGGGTTCCTCCTCGGCGGGCCGCCTATAGGGAGGCTGCACGGGCAGCGGCTCGCCCTCTTCGTCGGGCGCGTAAGCTTCGAGACGCGATGGCGCGAGCGGGATCGATAGCGCAGCTTCGCGCGGAGCGGACGTCATCGCCCAAGGTGGGAGTGCCGTTGCCTCTGCGCCGGATTTCTCGTGACGCGCTTGCTCCGGCACTGGCACCGACTGTGGCGCCATGCGCCGGCGCACCGTCACGCCGTCCGGCCCCTCAACCTCTTCGAGTATGCCGGAAAGACCCTCGTTGATGAGGTCGTACCAGCATTCCGCAGGACGCTTATTCCTGCCCTCGAAGCCGGCGATATAGAGCCGGTCTCGCGCGCGTGTCATCGCAACATAGAGGAGGCGATTGCGCTCCTCGGTTTCCGCGCGCCTCCGCGCGGCCTTTGCGGTTGCGATCAGCGGATGCTTGCTCGTGCCCTTCACGCTCCAAACGAACGGCGTTCCTTCGGCGCCATCGGGAAGATCAAGGGAATCGAGATCGAACAGCGTGGTGACGCGCCCGCCGGAGACGGTCGAGCACGTATCGGGCAGGAACACGATCGGCGCCTCGAGTCCCTTGGCCCCGTGCACCGTCATCACGCGTACCTCGTTGCGCCCCTGCTCCATGTCGCGCTTCACCTCGCGATCCGCGTCGCGAAGAAATGCGAGGAAGCCGGTGAGCGATGGCGCTTCCGCATCGTCGTAGCGCAGCGCGAGATTGAGGAACTCGTCAATCGGATCGGCCGCCTCGGCGCCGAGGCGTGCCAGCAGTTTCGCCCGTCCACCCTCGCGGTCGAGGATGGAGGCGAAGAATTCGAATGGCGGCACGAAGTCCGCCCGCGAGCGCCAACGTTTTAGCGTATCGACCGCCGCGCGGAGCCGATCGTTATGGTCGCGGTGCGCGATGAGCGCCTTCCACAGCGAGCCTTTGCGGCCGTGCGCGAATATCAGCAGGTCATCGTCGTCGAGCCCGATCAGCGGGCTCTTCAGTACCTCGGCCAGCGCGAGATCGTCCTCTGGCAGCGTGAGGAAATCGCCGAGCGACATGAGATCCGCGACGGCGATCTGCTCCGACAAGCGCAGGCGGTCAGCGCCCGCCACCGGAATGCCACGCGCCTTGAGCGCCGCGACCATCGGCGCAGCGAACGGGCGGCGCCGGCGCACGAGAATGATGATGTCGCCGGCACGCACGGGGCGCCCCTCGGAGGCGAGCATCTCCCCTTCCTTCAGCCAGCGGTCGATCGTCGTTGCGATGCGCTCGGCAAGGCGTTCGGCAGGCGCACGCTCCGTAGCCTCCGCCAGCGGAGACCACGGATCAGTGCTGACGGCATCGTCCGGCACCTCTGTCGGCCACAGCTCGACGGTGCCGCCATGGCCGATCCGATACACGGCATGGCGAATGAGGCTCGCCTCGGCAGTGAGCCCCGGCGTCCGCCCGTGATCGGCAAACACCCGGTCGACGGCTTCGAGCACCGGTGCGACGGTGCGAAACGAAAGATCGAGCGGGATGCTGCGCCACGTGCCCGCGCCGCTCATGTTGGAAAAGCGCACGCCCATATCTGCGAACTGTTTCGGCGCGGCGCCCTGAAAGCTGTAGATCGACTGCTTCTCATCGCCCACGCCGAACAGCGTGCGCACGGCCTCGTGCTGACCGCCGCCGGTGAAGAACTCGCGTGCCAGCGCCTCGACGATCTGCCACTGCTCGGGGCTCGTGTCCTGCGCCTCGTCGACGAGGATAT
>Ga0180223_1000658_pt1 | contig 38374 bp, 34 predicted proteins | sample eDN5th30CKraftOP_FD_151337 | JGI IMG/M metagenome (GOLD analysis project Ga0180223, IMG submission 151337) | Enriched Organic Plus compost microbial communities from Emeryville, California, USA - eDNA 5th pass 30_C Kraft OP (version 2) (version 2) ... | reverse complement strand
AGATGATGCCTGTCAGCAAAGCGGAGACTTCACGTCCCGCTCGGTATGGCACTCACGCTACCCCCGTTCCGGTGCCACGCCGATGGGGAGAACTCCCCGTCCCCGCGTGGTACGTGGATTCGTGGGTGGGGGGATGGGTCAGGCTGCGCGGAGCTCGAAGGAGAGGTCGCCGAGCCAGACGGTGTCGCCGACGGCCGCGGTGACACGCGTCCCGGCGGCCTCCAGCGGCATGACCGTGCCACCGCGTTCGAGCCGTGACCCATTGGCCGATCCCGCATCCCCGATGAGGATCGAGCCGTCGGCGACCTCGAGGAAGAGGTGGACACGGGACACCGACCGCGTGTCGTCCTGCACCTCGACGGCGCGAACACCCAGGGCGAGGGCGGTGTCCGCCGGCTTCCGCCCGATCACCGCGGCGCCGGTCACGACCACGCGCTGCCCGGTCGAGAACGCGAGCTCGACCCGCTCGATCGGCGCGGCGGTCTGCGTCGTGACCGGGGCGGGCGTCGGCTCGCTGCGCACGCTCTGCTGCCAGGGCAGCGTGCGCGGCAGCGGCACGGGGTCCACCGAGGTCGCCCGGGGAGTGGCCGGAGCATCCGCCTTGGACGTCGCCTGCTCACGCGGCCGGGCGAACTGCGCGGGCACCGGGGGCCGCAGCGGCTGCTGCGGAATGAGCTGACCGCACTCGACGCAGTACATGCTGTTCGGCTGCAGCGTGGCGTCACAGTAGACGCAACGGGCGGAGGCCACAGTCAGATCCCTTCACGAACGAAAGCACGGCACGACGCGCGCCGGGCCAGTCTAATCACGTCTCGGAGGCGGACCTCCGCCTCCGGCTCGACCGGGGGCGCCGGCGTCACTGTCGGATATCCGGCACGCGCACCGGCAGCCAGCCCGTCGAGGTGGTCAGCACGGCCGAGCCCGGCGTACCGCGACCCAGCAAGAACTTCGGGATCGGCGTTCCGACGGCCTGCGTGCCCATGATGGTCGACTCCGGCCGCAGCACGAGTGCTCGCCGAGCCCGCTTCGCCTCGACGACGGGTCCGCCGAAGAGGGTCGAGAGCGATTCAGAGTCGGCCGACACGATGAACGCCACGCGGTGCTTGACCCCGGTCAGAGCATGCTCGATGGGCGCGTTCTTGAACACCTCGGCGTCATCGACCACGACCGTGACGAACTCGCCGACACCGTCGAGCACGGCCTCGAGGTCGGCGGGCGACGTGTCCCCGGCCGAGAGCACCGGGATGCCGTGGCCCGCCGCGACCTCGGTGAGGATCGACTCGCGCGGCGACACCACGACGAGCGGCGTCTTGCGCCACGCGAGCTGGTGCACGATCGCCGCGAGCGCCGACGATCGACCCGACTTCCGGCCGCCCGTGACGATGAAGCCGCCGTCGGACGGCCAGTCGATGGTGAACCGCGAGAGCAGGTCGCCACCCACCGCCACGACCGGACCGTCGGGCGCGCCGGCCTCGCCGAGCGGCAGCTCGTACGACGCCGTGAGCGCGAAGTGGCCGGGCAGCGGGTCGACCCGGAACGGGCGGGGCAGCTCGGCGAGCTGCGGGAACTGGTCGAAGTGGTCGCGCACCTGCTCGACGATGCGGCGCAGCGCCGCGGTCTGCGCCTCGCCGCTGGTGTCCCTGACGAGCACCGCGAGTTGCGCCTCGGTGCCCGCCGCCCCGAACAGCACACGGCCGGGCGGCAGGTTCGTCGGCACATCCTTCGCCAGGATGCCGGCGGTCCGGTAATCGGCGAGGTCGCGCAGCGGGAGCACGTACTGCTCGTCGATGAACGACGTGATCTTGTCGCCCGAGATGCCGCGGTCGCCCGTGAGCAGCACGCGCACGCCGACCGCCGGCCCCTCGCGAAGCACGCGCATGAACTGGTCGCGGAACGTCACCAGCTGATCGGCGTTCATGGTCGACAGCATGCGCTCCCAGCCGTCGACGGTCACGATCGCGTACGGCAGCCGGTCGGCCTCGGCGGCCTGCGCCCTCTGCTCGGAGATGTGGCCCACACCCGCGGCCGAGAGCACCGCCTGTCGGCGGCCGAGCTCCTCGAGCAGCCGTTGCACGAGCCTCGGCAACCGGTCGGCGTCGAGCTGGGTCACGACCGCGCCCGTGTGCGGGGCCTCGACGAACGGCAGCAGCGCGCCGTTGCCGAAGTCGAGCACGTACAGGTGCAGGTCGGCCGGTGAGTACACCTGCACCATCTGCGCCAGTGTGGTGCGCAGGGCCGTCGTGCGACCCGACATCGAACCGCCGATGAACAGCAGGTGCGAACCCGTCCGCACGTCCCAGGTGAGACTCCGCTGCGACTGCTCGCCCGGGACGTCTTCGAGGCCGAGCACGATCGCCTGGTCGGGCACCTGCTGGTCCTGGAACCGTTCGAGCGGCAGCACCGTCGGCAGCGGCAGCAGCCACGGCGACGGGTTCTTCGGAATGCCGAGCTCCTGGGTCGCGGCCGTGATGAGGTTCACCAGGGCGCGGAGATCGGTGTCGTCGTGGTCGGTCTGCTGCGACGTCGCCGAGGCGGTCTTCGGATAGCGGATCGGGTAGCCGAGCCCGTCCCAGGTGAGCTCAGCCTTGCGCGGCAGCACCCGCACGGTGCGCTGCACCCCGGGGCGGATTCCCGCGACGCGGGCGGTCTGGAAGGCGATCGGCGCCGCCGACGGCCCCGTGCGGACGTACCCGCGCCCGGGCGTCGACGGGCTGATCAGCGCGGCCTCGCCGGATCCGAGGATGTCGGACGAGTCCGTGCGGTCGGTGACCCGCAGCGCCACCCGGAGGTTGATGTTCGACTGCATCTCCGGGGTGACGACACCGGCGGGCCGCTGCGTCGCGAGCACCAGGTTGACGCCGAGCGAACGCCCGACGCGGGCGATGCGCACCAACCCGTCGATGAACTCCGGCAGCTCGGTGCGCAGCTCGGCGAACTCGTCGATGACGATCATGAGGCGCGCGAGCCCGCGGCGCGCCGCGGTGTCGGCATCCTTCGCCCACGCGGCGTCGACGTCCTTCGCGTTCATGTCGCGCAGCACCCGCTCGCGGCGCTTCAGCTCGGCGTCGAGGGACGCCAGCGCGCGTTCGGTCTCACGTGCGTCGAGATTCGTGACCATGCCGACCGTGTGCGGGAGGCGCTCGCAGTCGGCGAAGGCCGACCCGCCCTTGTAGTCGACGAGGACGAAGTTGAGTGCGTCGGGACGGTTCGCCATGGCGAGGCTGATGACGAGCGCCTGCAGGAACTCCGACTTGCCCGAGCCCGTGGTGCCCGCGACGAGCGCGTGCGGACCGTCGCGGCTGATGTCGATCGCGAACTCGCCGTCGCCGGTCGCGCCGACGATCACGAACGTGTTGCGCGGCTGCGTGCGCCAGCGGCGCACGATGGGCTGCGGGTCGTCGAGATCGAGCTTCATCAGGTCGGCGAACCGGACCGCGGTCGGCAGCATGGCGTCGTCCCCGACGCCGCTGACGTGACGGATGGAGCAGAGGCTTCGCGCGACCTCCTCGCAGCGCGGCACCGACATCCCGTCCAGCAGCACGACGGGGTGGTAGTCCGTGCCGGTCTCGACCCGCGCGACGGCGGGATCCACGGGGTCGATCACGACGACGCTCTTCGCCTCCTCGGGCAGCCGCGAGCGATCGCGGTCGAGTGCCACGATGTGGATGCCGTGCGCGGCGCCGTGCTCGAGCAGCGGCACCATGCCGGGCAGCATCCGGTACTCGCGAGCGCCGTCGACGATGACGAGGATGTCGCTCGGCGCCTCGGCACCGCGGTGCCCAGAGACCCGCATGCGGTGTTCGAGCGTGACGCCGAGCTCACGCAGACGCTCACGTCGGGTGTCGTCCGTGTTGCCGATGGCGGCGGGCGTGCCGGCGATGGCCTGCGCGTGCGGCAGCCACGCCGTCCAGCCCCAGGCGTCCTCGGCGTCGTCGGGGCAGATCACGACGAGTTCGGCGTCGCGCGGCGATCGCAGGGTGGCGAACCCGGCGACGACGCTGCGGGCGACGCTTCGCGCGGCGTCCTCCGGGCCGGCGATACCGAGCGCGCCGGCTCGCAGGTCGGGCGCGACCGGCACGGGCGCGACGCCCACGCGACGCGCCGACGTGCGGTCCTTGCCGCCGCCCTCGAACCGCACGTCGAGCGCGACCTCGGCGACACCGACCCGGAGCGCCATGGCGTCGGGGTCGACGCGCCGCCGCTCCCACAGCCGACTGAGCGGCCTCGTGGCGATGTCGGCGATGAGCACGGGGTCGGGGAACCGGAACCAGGTCTCGAGCCGTTGCAACTTGGCCAGCTCACCGATGCGCCGTTCGGCGGCGCGGACGTCCTCGATCCACTCCTGCTCGGTTTTGACGCCCTTCTTCTTGGCCAGCTTCCGGTTCGTCAGGAACGAGCCGATGACCATGATCGGGCTCGCGGCCGCCATCAGCAGCATGATCGCGCGACCGAACACGACCGCCATGGTGACGCCCAGCACGACGGGGATCACCGCCGACAGCCACGGCAGCGGCGACTGGTCGGGGTCCTCGGGCTTGTCGCCAGGCAGGGAGACGACGGGCTGCTCGGGAACCGACCTGATCCGCGAGGGGCGGTTGAACCCGCGGTCGCCGAGCGCGTCGGGCGTGAGATCGGCGTCCGCGACGGGCGCGACGCCGAGCCGCAGCACGTTCGATCCGAGCTGGACGAGGTCGGCCGGGACGATGGTGGCCTCGCCGTCGACGAGCTCGCCGTTGATCCAGATCTCGGTGCCCTCGGCCGGGGCCACGGTCGCGGTGAGCGGCGCGACGCGGCCGTCGGCCGCCTGACCCTCCGCGATGGTCACGGTCGCGTGGACGGGCGCGAGCGCGGGGTCGGCGATGCTCAGCGTCGCGGATGCCCCGCTGCCGATGCCGACCGACATGCCGCGGCCGACCGCGAGCGTCTCACCCGCGAACGGCCCGCCGACGAGCTCGAGGCGGAGCGTGCCCGGCGCGAGGTCCGCGCCGGCACGGTGCGGGATGCTCGAGCCGGAGCGAAGTCCGCTTTCCGCGACCGGCAGCTCAGGCGGCGCGGAGTCGAGGGCGCCGGCGGCGACGCCCAGGGCCTCCGCGACCTCACCGACCGTGGTCGCCTCGTCCGTGTCAAGCACCCACGAGCCGGCGGGCCCCTCGGAACGGTCGTCGAGCGTCAGTCGTAGGCTCATGCGTCCTGCCTCTCATGGAACGTCATCGCGCGCCCACCCGATCGAGGGTCTCGACGAGGGAGCTGAACAGGCCGGGGGTGTCGTGGTGTTCGATCGGCACCGGCGGAACGAGTCGGCTCACGATGCCGTCCGTCTGCTTGGACGGTGCGGCCGGGACGGGCCACGGGCCGCCGCCCGGGGCATCCGCCGACGCCTCGGGGACCACCGTGACCGAGGCCGACGCCTGTTCGCCGCCCGCGGCGAACCACACCGCGAACTGATCGACGCCGCCGCTCGGCCCCACATAGCGCGCGGTCTCGCCGTCGCAGCTCACTCGGCCGTGTATGGGGGCACCGCACCCGACGAGCACGACGTCATCGCCTCCGATCGAGGCGACGAGGTCGTGCAGCGCGACGGAGGCCGTGCCGTCGGTCGCCGACGGCACGCCGAGGTCGAGGGTCACCAGGGGCGCGTCGGGGCGGTAGACCGCGGCGTGCAGCGCGGCACCGGCCGACCACGTCCCGAAGTCGTCGGCGAAGCGGAACCCGACCTCGGCCGCGCCCGCGTACCGGGAGGACGAGCGGAAGACGACATGCGTCGGCGTCGCCCAGGCCGAGCCGGCCGATGCGGGCTCGACTCCGAGCACCTCGAGTCGCCCACCGGCACCGCAGACCGCGCACTCGAGGCCGAGCTCCGAGATCGGCACCCGCAGCAGGCTGCCGGCGGCGACCGGCCACGCGGTGTCGTCGGGGCGCGCCGTCGGCGCCTCGGGGCCGGCGAGCCGCACGCGGTATCCCACGGTCGTCGACACGGCGTCGTTCGTCAGCGGGACCTGGATCGTGATGACGCCCGCGTCGGGGTCGTACTCCGGGGCCGCGAGCGTGATCCGCGAGGCGTCGCAGCCCGTGACGAGCGGGCTGGCGGCGGCGACCACCGCGCAGTCGGCGATGCGCCAGGGCGGCGCCGGCTCGATCGACCCCTCGCCGAGGTAAGGGATCTCCACGTCGGCGGGGCTCGGCGGCGGCGCCACAGGCTCGGCGCGGGCACTCAACGGCACGGCGAGCACGGCGAGCACCGCGACGGCCGCGGTGGCCGCGCGCCGGACCAGACGTCCCACTGTGCACCCACCCTGCTTCGGGTCCACCCCAGACCCACCGATATAGCATGGTACGCGGTCCGCTTCGGCGGACGCCGCTGTGAAGGGGGAACAGCTTGACCGACCGTGTCGCGCCGACCGTCGCAGCGCCCGCTGCGCCACCACCGGCACCGCCGGTCCGACCCTCCCAGGCCGTCGTCGGCCGCACGGCCGGCCAGCCCTCGCTGGGCGAGCACGCGGGCGCACGCGCGCTCGGCGGCGGAGCCTCCGTCCTGCCCGAACTCGCCGAGGCCCCCCAGCGCGAACGGCCGTGGTGGCGGCACCCGGCGTTCCTCGTGTCGATGATCACGACCGTGCTCGCGCTCGCGGGCGCCCTCGCCTGGTGGATCGTCGCGACGGTCACCGATGACTCGGTCCGGGTGAGCGGACTCTCGCTGTCCGTCGACCGGGGCAACGCACACCTGACCTGGGACGGCCCCGACGCCGCGTATGCGCTCTATGCGGTCGACGCAGACGGTTCGGCCACCGACCTCACCCAGCTTGTCCGTGGCACGCAAGCGTGGGTGCCGAGCGCGACCGGGCTCTACGACGACACGACCTGCTTCGTCGTGCGGCCCGCCGGAGTGGAGGCCGAGATCACGCTCGACGCCGCCTCACTCGAAGGTCAGCGTGCCGGGGGCGTGTGCGTCGCCGACGCGGCGACCTCATGAACCGGCGCTCACGGACCCTCACGGCCCGGCGAGCCCGGCGAGCCCGGCGAGCCCGGCGAGCCCGGCGGGTCACCGTAGCAGCGCTCGCCGTGGGTGTGCTCGCGGGCTGTTCGAGCGCGCCTCCGGCGCCGTCCGCGCCGCCCGGCATCGACCTCGAACACTTCGACGGCGCCGACGGCAACGGTCTCTGGCTGCTCGGCGGGGACGCCGCGGAGCGCGAGATCCTCGACGCGATCCGTGCGGGTGGGCCCGTGCACATGACGGGATCGTTCACCGAGCTCGTGCAACCCGATCCCGAGAGCGACCCCGTGCGCGGGCGCAGCATCTCGGTCGATGTCCGCGGACGTCCCGATGCCTTCACCGCGTCGGTCGCCGCGGGCGACCTGGCGATGAGCATGCTCGTTGCGGACGGCACCACCCGGGTCCGCGGCAATGCGGCCTACGCCGCGTCGCTCGGCGCTCCGGAGCTCGCGGACGCGGTGACCTGCACGGTCGGCGAGGATCCGGCCCTCGAACGTTGGGCGCCCATGCTCTCACCGATCGAGCTCGTCGGCGCCGTGCTCGCCGGCGCCGAGCTCGGCGTCGCCCCGCCCGCGGGCGAGTCCGACACCCTTGAGGTCGTGGTCGGCACCGAGGGTTCCCCCCTCGGGGTGCTCACGGTCGAGCGGTTCGGCCCGCCGCTGCCGCGGACGTTCACGGCGGCGGATGTCACGGGCGACGGCGCGTTCAGCTTCGCCGAGTGGGGCACCGCGCCCGACCTCGACGCGGCCGCGGCAGCACTGCCCTGTCCGTGACCGGCCGAGGCGCTGAGCGGCCGCGCGGCGGCGAGCGGACGCGCCGCTCAGCCAGCGCGCCGCTCAGCCAACGCGCCGATCAGCCAACGCGCCGCTCAGCGAGCGAATGCGCCGCTCAGCGGCTGACGGGCCGTGGTCCCGCTGCGAGCTCGCGGTCGTACGCCTCCATCGCGAGCCGGTTGCGCTCCGCGACGCCCCGACCGCGCTTGGCGAGCCAGCCGCCGAACCAGATCGGCACCTCGCGCGCGATGACACCCGCGGCGATGGCCCGCGGGTCCAGCCAGCGATCGTTGAGGAACGCGATCGCCTGCTCGGGCGTGTAGAGCCAGGCATTCACGGTGAGCAGCGCGGCACCGATGTAGGTGAAGTACACGAACACACCCACGAGCAGACCGAACACGGCGTATTTCCACCACGCGCCGCGATTGACGATGACGATGAGCAGCGCGAACCCGACGAACATGCCGATGATCGGTACCCAGAAGATCGGGAGGCGCAGGAACTCGAGGAACTGGTCGAGGGCGTCGGCCCCGTTCCCGAGGGCGGACAGCGCGTACCCCACGGCGGCGTAGAGGGCCGCGAAGACGACGGTGCCGATGAGCGCGACGAGCATGCCGAACCCTCGGTTGCCCTTGGGCTTCGGCGGCGTCGGCGCCTGCACGTACACCGTCTGCGGCGAGTGGGGCGGCGGCGCCAGGGTCGCGGCACCGGCGGCGCCCGCGGCGGCACCGGCGGCCGGCGGCACGTAGGTCTCCCGGCGCACGGAGTCGGCGGGCACCGGCTCCGGCGTCGCCTCGGCGCGCTCGTCTTCGGATGCCACGGGCACGGCGTTCGCGCGCTGCACGGCGGCGTCGAGCCGCGATCGGCTGTCGTCGGGCTCGACGTCGACCGGGGCGCCCGGCTCGGGTTGGTCGGCGGCTGCGGCCGGACGCGCCGGCGCGTCGAACGCCTCTTGCGCCGCGGCCTCCGGCTGCGTCCCGGTGGGCAGCTCGGGATCTGCGGGGATGGCCGCGGTCCGTGCCGGCGCATCGGCGGCACGCTCAGCGACGGGCGGCTCGACGGTTTCGGGTGTACGGGCGCTGGGCGCGACGGCGGGTGCGATGATGGCGGTGTCCCCGGGCCGGGTCGGGCCGGGTTCGGCGGGCGGCGTGGTCATGGCCGCCGGCTCGGCATCGCGGTCGGCGGATGCCGCCCCGCCGTCGCCGGGCTGAAGCACGGCCTCATCGAGCACGGCGGTGTCGCCGGGCGCCTCGGCATCGGAGTGGGTCGACGCGCTGGGCGAAGCATCCGTCACCGGCTCGACCGACGCGTCGCGCTCAGCCGGCGCGACCTGCTCAGCCGCCTCGACCCGCTCGGCCGGCTCCCCAGCCTCGCGCTCCGCGCTGCGGTTCTCGTCGTCTCGCCCGTCACCGATGTTGCTCATGATCGCGCTCCTCTCGGGCGCACCGAGCACCCACGATGCGTCACTGTAGCAACGCGGGCGCTTCCATCCGGGGACCTCGGACGGCGCTTCGCGCACCCGCGCTCTCGCGCCGCCCGGAAACGCGGAACGGCGCCCGGAGCAGAAGCTCCGGGCGCCGTGTCATGGCTTACACGATCAGCTGTAGTTGCCGGGCGTGAAGTCGTCGCTCGAGAACGCGTCGAAGTCGACGAAGCTGAGGTCGCCCTCGTTGAAGGCCGCGTCGTCGGAGAAGATGCGGTTCGGGTAGCGCTCCGCCTTCGCCTCCTCGGTGGCCTCGACCGTGACGTTCCGGTACTTGTTCAGACCGGTGCCCGCGGGGATCAGCTTTCCGATGATCACGTTCTCCTTGAGGCCGACCAGCGGGTCGGACTTGCCCTCCATGGCGGCCTGCGTGAGCACGCGGGTCGTCTCCTGGAAGGACGCAGCCGACAGCCACGACTCGGTCGCGAGCGAGGCCTTGGTGATACCCATGACCTCCTGACGCGCCGAGGCGGTCTTCTTGCCCTCGGTGAGCGCGGCGCGGTTGATCTCGTTGTACCGCGAACGGTCGACGAGCTCGCCCGGCAGCAGGTCGGTGTCGCCGTGGTCGACGACGGTGACCTTGCGCAGCATCTGACGGACGATGACCTCGATGTGCTTGTCGTGGATCGGCACACCCTGCGAGCGGTACACGTCCTGCACACCGTTCACCAGGTGCTTCTGCACCTCGCGCACGCCCTTGACCCGGAGGACCTCCTTCGGGTCGATGGCGCCGACGATGATCTGCTGGCCGAGGTCGACGTGCTGGCCGTCCTCGACGAGCAGCGTCGAACGCTTGAGCACGTTGTACGTGATCGGCTCGTCGCCGTTGTCGGGCGTCAGGATGACCTTGCGCTGCTTCTCGGTCTCGTCGACCGTGATGCGACCGGGAGCCTCGACGATCGGCGACGCACCCTTGGGGGTACGCGCCTCGAAGAGCTCCTGCACGCGGGGCAGACCCTGCGTGATGTCGTCGGCCGACGCCGAACCACCGGTGTGGAAGGTACGCATCGTCAGCTGCGTGCCGGGCTCGCCGATCGACTGGGCCGCGATGATGCCGACGGCCTCGCCCAGGTCGACGAGCTTGCCGGTGGCGAGCGAACGGCCGTAGCAGGCCGCGCAGACACCGACGCTCGACTCGCACGTGAGCACCGAGCGCACCCGGATCGTCTCGACACCAGCCGCGACGAGCTTGTCGATGAGCACGTCACCGACGTCGGCGCCCGCCTCGGCCACGACCTCGCCGCTCGCGTTCACCGCGTCAGCGGCGAGCGACCGGGCGAAGACCGAGTTCTCGACGTTGGGGTCGCGCACGAGCTCGCCCGAGGCATCCGTCGCCGCGATCGGGAGCTCGAGGCCCTTCGACGTGCCGCAGTCGTCCTCGCGGATGATGACATCCTGCGAGACGTCGACCAGACGACGCGTGAGGTACCCCGAATCCGCCGTGCGGAGGGCGGTGTCGGCGAGGCCCTTTCGGGCACCGTGCGTGGCGATGAAGTACTCCGCCACCGACAGCCCCTCGCGGTACGAGGAGATGATCGGGCGAGGGATGATCTCACCCTTCGGGTTGTTCACCAGGCCTCGCATACCGGCGATGTTGCGCACCTGCAGCCAGTTTCCACGCGCGCCCGAGGTGACCATGCGGTTGATGGTGTTCTCGGGAGCCGCGGCGAACTCTTCCTGCATGGCCTTGGCGACCTCGTCGGTGGCCTTGGTCCAGATCTGGATGAGCTCCTGACGACGCTCGAGGTCGGTCGTGAGACCCTTCTCGAACTGCGACTGCACCTTGGCCGCCTGCTTCTCGTACTTCGACACGATCTCACGCTTCTGCGGGAGCTCGACGATGTCGGAGAGCGCGACGGTCACGCCCGAACGGGTCGCCCAGCGGAAGCCGGCGTCCTTGATCCGGTCGAGGGTCGCGGCGACCTCGGTCTTCGGGTACCGCTCGGCGAGATCGTTCACGATCTGCGAGATCTGGCTCTTGCCCGCCTGCTGGTTGAAGAACGGGTAGTCCACCGGGAGCGCCTCGTTGAAGAGCGCGCGACCGAGGGTCGTCTCCATCAGGAACGGCTCGCCGGGAACGAAGCCCTCGGGCTCGGTGCCCTCGGCGAAGTGCAGCCCGTTGAGGCGGATCTTCACCTTGGCGCCGAGGTCGAGCATGTGCACACCCGGGCGGTTCTGGTCGAACGCGAGGATGGCCTCGGCGATGGACGAGAACGCGCGGCCCTCGCCGGCACCGCCGGGCTTCTCGGTCGTCAGGTGGTGCAGACCGATGATCATGTCCTGCGAGGGCAGGGTCACCGGACGGCCGTCGGACGGCTTCAGGATGTTGTTCGACGCCAGCATCAGGATGCGGGCCTCGGCCTGCGCCTCGACCGAGAGCGGCAGGTGGACGGCCATCTGGTCACCGTCGAAGTCCGCGTTGAACGCGGCACACACGAGCGGGTGCAGCTGGATCGCCTTGCCCTCGACGAGCTGGGGCTCGAACGCCTGGATGCCGAGACGGTGCAGCGTGGGCGCACGGTTCAGCAGCACGGGGCGCTCGCGGATGATCTCTTCCAGCACGTCCCAGACCTGGGGGCGCGAACGCTCGACCATGCGCTTGGCGGCCTTGATGTTCTGCGCGTGGCTCAGGTCGATGAGGCGCTTGATCACGAACGGCTTGAACAGCTCGAGCGCCATCTGCTTCGGCAGACCGCACTGGTGCAGCTTGAGCTGCGGGCCGACGACGATGACCGAACGGCCCGAGTAGTCGACGCGCTTGCCGAGCAGGTTCTGACGGAACCGGCCCTGCTTGCCCTTGAGCATGTCGGACAGCGACTTGAGCGCACGGTTGCCGGTACCGGTGACCGGGCGACCACGGCGGCCGTTGTCGAACAGTGCGTCGACGGCCTCCTGCAGCATCCGCTTCTCGTTGTTGACGATGATCTCGGGCGCGCCGAGGTCGAGCAGACGACGAAGACGGTTGTTGCGGTTGATCACACGGCGGTACAGGTCGTTCAGGTCGGAGGTCGCGAAGCGGCCACCGTCGAGCTGGACCATCGGACGAAGCTCCGGCGGGATCACCGGGACGACGTCGAGCACCATGGCGGCCGGCGAGTTGCCGGTCTGCAGGAAGGAGTTGACAACCTTCAGGCGCTTGATGGCGCGGATCTTCTTCTGACCCTTGCCCTCGGCGATCTGCAGGTGCAGATCCTCGGCCTCAGCGGCCAGATCGAAGGACAGCAGGCGCTTCTTGATGGCCTCGGCGCCCATGTAGGCCTCGAAGTACATGCCGAAGCGGTCCTGGAGCTCCTGGAAGACCGAGTCCTCGGGCTTCAGGTCGCCGACCTTGAGGGTGCGGAAGTCCTCCCACACGCGCTCGAGGTGCGCGATCTGCTCGTCGGCGGACTTGCGGACGCCCGCCATCTCCTTGTCTGCGGCGGCCTCAGCACGCTTCTTCTGGTCGGACTTGGCGCCCTCGGCCTCGAGTGCCGCGAGCTCCTCCTCCTTGCGGGCCATGAGCGTCGCGATGCGTGCGTCGCGCTGGTCGCCGATGGTCTTGATCTCGAGCCGCAGCTCGTTCTCAAGGCCGGGCATGTCGGCGTGACGACCCTCGTCGTCCACGTCGATCACCATGTAGGCGGCGAAGTAGATGACCTTCTCCAGGTCTTTCGGCGCCATGTCGAGCAGGTAGCCGAGCCGGCTCGGCACACCCTTGAAGTACCAGATGTGCGTGACCGGGGCGGCGAGCTCGATGTGCCCCATCCGCTCGCGACGGACCGAGGACTTGGTGACCTCGACGCCGCAGCGCTCACAGACGATGCCCTTGAAGCGGACCCGCTTGTACTTGCCACAGGCGCACTCCCAGTCGCGGGAGGGGCCGAAGATCTGCTCGCCGAAGAGCCCGTCCTTCTCGGGCTTCAGCGTGCGGTAGTTGATCGTCTCGGGCTTCTTGACCTCACCGTAGGACCACTTACGGATGTCCTCGGCGGTCGCCAGGCCGATACGAAGCTCGTCAAATGTCGTTGCGTCGAGCAATTTCTCTCCTTGAGAAGTTTCCGAAAATCGTCTTCGTGCCTGGCTTAGATCTCGTCGATGTTCGACGACTCGAAGCGCGCGGAGATGTTGATGCCGAGCTCCTCCGCTGCGCGGAAGGCCTCGTCATCGGTGTCGCGGAGCGACACCGCCGTGCCATCGGCCGAGAGGACCTCGACGTTCAGGCACAGGGACTGCATCTCCTTCATGAGGACCTTGAAGGACTCGGGGATGCCGGGCTCCTGGATGTTCTCGCCCTTGACGATGGCCTCGTACACCTTGACGCGGCCGAGGATGTCGTCGGACTTGATCGTGAGCAGCTCCTGGAGGGCGTACGCGGCGCCGTAGGCCTCGAGCGCCCACACCTCCATCTCACCGAAGCGCTGACCGCCGAACTGCGCCTTTCCACCGAGCGGCTGCTGGGTGATCATCGAGTACGGGCCGGTGCTCCGGGCGTGGATCTTGTCGTCCACGAGGTGGTGCAGCTTCAGGATGTACATGTAGCCGACCGAGACCGGGTACGGGAAGGGCTCGCCCGAACGGCCGTCGAAGAGCTGCGTCTTGCCGCTGGAGTCGATGAGCCGCTCACCGTCGCGGTTGGGCAGCGTCGAGTCGAGCAGACCCGCGATCTCCTCCTCGAGGGCACCGTCGAACACCGGGGTCGCGACCTTGGTGCCGGGCGCGGCCTCGTGGGCTTCCTTCGGCAGGCGCTTGGCCCACGCCGGGCTGCCGTCGACCTTCCAGCCCTGCTTGGCGACCCAGCCGAGGTGGGTCTCCAGCACCTGGCCGAAGTTCATGCGGCCGGGGATGCCGAGCGGGTTGAGGATGACGTCGACCGGCGTGCCGTCGGCGAGGAACGGCATGTCCTCGACGGGCAGGATCTTCGAGATGACACCCTTGTTGCCGTGACGGCCGGCGAGCTTGTCACCCTCGGTGATCTTGCGCTTCTGGGCGATGTAGACGACCACACGCTGGTTGACGCCCGAGCCGAGCTCGTCGTCGCCGTCCTGTGCGTCGAACACCTTCACGCCGATGATCGTGCCCTGCTCACCGTGCGGCACCTTGAGCGACGTGTCGCGCACCTCGCGGCTCTTCTCGTTGAAGATCGCGCGGAGCAGGCGCTCCTCGGCCGACAGCTCGGTCTCGCCCTTCGGCGTGACCTTGCCGACGAGGATGTCGCCGGGGCGGACCTCGGCGCCGATGCGGATGATGCCGCGCTCGTCAAGGTCGGCCAGCAGGTCGGGGCTCACGTTCGGGAGATCACGCGTGATCTCCTCCTTGCCGAGCTTGGTGTCGCGGGCGTCGACCTCGTACTCCTCGATGTGGATCGAGGAGAGGACGTCGTCCTTCACCAGGTTCTGGCTGAGGATGATCGCGTCCTCGAAGTTGTGACCCTCCCACGGCATGAACGCCACGAGCAGGTTCTTACCCAGCGCGAGCTCGCCGTTGTCGGTTGCGGGGCCGTCGGCGATGACCTCGCCGGCCTCGATGCGCTCGCCAGCCGAGACCACGACGCGGTTGTTGTACGACGTGCCCTGGTTCGAGCGGTCGAACTTGCGCAGGTAGTAGGTCTGCGTGCCGCCCTCGTCGAGCTGGACCGTGACGGAGTCGGCCGAGACCTCGGCGACCACACCGGCCTTGTCGGCGGTGATGACGTCGCCCGCGTCGACCGCGGCGTAGCCCTCCATACCGGTGCCCACGAACGGCGAGTCGCTGCGCAGCAGCGGCACAGCCTGACGCTGCATGTTCGCACCCATGAGGGCGCGGTTCGCGTCGTCGTGCTCGAGGAACGGGATGAGCGAGGTCGCGACCGACACCATCTGGCGCGGCGAGACGTCCATGTAGCCGATCTCTTCGGCCGGGAACAGGTCGACCTCGCCGCCCTTCTTGCGGGCGAGGACGCGCTCCTCCTGGAAGTGACCGTCGGCCTTCAGCGGCGCGTTGGCCTGAGCGACGATGTAGTCGTTCTCCTCCATCGCCGTGAGGTAGTCGATCTGGTCGGTGACCTTGCCGCCCACGACCCGGCGGTACGGCGTCTCGATGAAGCCGAACGAGTTGATCCGGGCGAAGGACGCGAGCGAGCCGATGAGACCGATGTTCGGACCTTCCGGCGTCTCGATCGGGCACATGCGGCCGTAGTGCGACGGGTGCACGTCACGGACCTCGACGCCCGCGCGATCACGCGAGAGACCGCCCGGGCCGAGCGCCGAGAGGCGACGCTTGTGGGTGAGGCCGGCCAGCGGGTTGTTCTGGTCCATGAACTGCGACAGCTGCGAGGTGCCGAAGAACTCCTTGATCGCGGCGACGACGGGTCGCACGTTGATCAGGGTCTGCGGGGTGATCGCCTCGATGTCCTGGGTGGTCATGCGCTCGCGGACGACGCGCTCCATGCGGGACAGACCGGTGCGCACCTGGTTCTGGATCAGCTCACCGACGGCACGGATGCGGCGGTTGCCGAAGTTGTCGATGTCGTCGACGTCGAGGCGGATCTCGACGTTCTCGCCACCGCGCCGGCCGGGCAGGGTCGCCTTGTTCTCGTGCAGGGCGACGAGGTACTTGATCGTGGCCACGATGTCTTGCACCGTGAGCACCGAGTCCGTCAGCGGGGCTTCGAGGCCGAGCTTCTGGTTGATCTTGTACCGGCCGACCTTCGCGAGGTCGTACCGCTTCGGGTTGAAGTAGAAGTTGTCGAGGAGCGCACGCGCGGCCTCGGCGGCGACCTGCTCGCCCGGGCGCAGCTTGCGGTAGATGTCCTTGAGCGCCTCTTCCTTCGTGAGGATGTTGTCCTTCTCGAGGGTGAGGGCGATGGACTCGTAGCCGGCGAACTCCTCGAGGATCTCTTCCGAGGTGAGGCCGAGCGCCTTCAGGAAGACCGTGACCGACTGCTTGCGCTTGCGGTCGATGCGGACGCCGACCTGGTCGCGCTTGTCGATCTCGAACTCGAGCCACGCACCGCGGCTCGGGATGACCCGTGCCGAGTAGATGTCTTTGTCGGACGTCTTGTCGGGCGTGCGCTCGAAGTAGACACCGGGCGAGCGGACGAGCTGCGACACGACGACACGCTCGGTGCCGTTGATGACGAACGTGCCCTTGGGGGTCATGAGCGGGAAGTCGCCCATGAAGACCGTCTGGGTCTTGATCTCACCCGTGAGGTGGTTCATGAACTCGGCGTTCACGTAGAGCGGTGCCGAGAAGGTCTTGCCCTTCTCCTTGCACTCGTCGATCGTGTACTTCGGCGGCTCGAGCTCGGGGTTCGTGAACGAGAGCTGCATGGTCTCGCCGAGGTCCTCGATCGGGGAGATCTCCTCGAAGATCTCCTCAAGACCGGTGGCCTCGGGCAGGTCGGTGCGGCCGGCTTCGATCGCCTCTTCGACCCGGGCGTGCCAGGCCTCGTTGCCGACGAGCCAGTCGAAGCTCTCGGTCTGCAGGGCGAGCAGGTCGGGTACGGTGAGGGTGTCGGTGACCTTCGCGAAGGAGAGGCGGCTCGCACCTCGTCCGTTCTTGGGGTTGGGCGTGGTTGCGTTGCGCGCAGCAGCCAAGGAAATGACCTCCGTGGCCCTTGATGGGCCGGTTCACTGTCGATGGTGGTGGAGTGGACCCCTCAGACGGGATGCGGTTGCCGGTCACCGAGTGGTTCCGGAACACACAAAAGCCGACCGCAATATGAAGGCAGAATTGGTCTGGGAGCGCAAAGGTCAACTATATGCGATGCGACGCGCCATGTCCAGTCGGATTCTTGATTTGTCGCCGTGAGTCCGGTATAAATTGCGCGCGTTGGGGCGAGGTCGGTGGATGAACCGCGAGAATCCGCGGATTTCGTGGCAGCATGCCGCCATGCCGTCCTTCGAATTCACCCGCGACGTGTTCTCTCGAGACGGCTTCACGCTGCTCGTGGACGGGCAGTCCCAGTCGCACGTCGACCCGGCCGACCCGGCTCGCCTGTTCTTTGAATACACACGGCGGATCGGGAACATCGTCGACGCGTTCCGCACACCGGGCGCGCCGATCCGCGCGCTGCACCTCGGCGGCGGCGCGCTGTCGCTCCCGCGCTACGTCGAGGCGACGCGCCCCGACTCCACCCAGGTCGTCGTCGAGCACGACGGCGCACTGCTCGACGCGGTGCTCGATCGGGTGCCGCTCCCGGCCGACACCGGCATCGAGCTCGCCGTCGCCGACGCCGCCGACGTCGTCGCCGACCTCGCGCACGCCGCCGACCTCGAGCTCGCCGTCGCCGACGCCGCCGACCTCCCGCACGTCGCCGCCGATCCCGCGCGCTTCGACCTGATCGTCGTCGACCTGTACACCGGGCTGCAGCCCCCCGACTTCGTCTCGTCGCGCAGGTTCGTCGAGCGGGTGCTCGCCGTGCTCGCACCTGGCGGCCTCGCCGTGGTGAACGTCGCCGACGCTGCGGGCCTCGCCCGGCTCGGCGCGCAGGCTCGTGCGTATGCGCGGAGCGCGCCCGCCGCGGAGCTGCTCGTCGCCGGCCCGTCGGCCGTGCTCGCGGGCGCCGACGAGGGCAACGCGATCCTCGTCGTCGCCCCCGACGGCCTCCCGCACGACCTCGCCGGGAGGCTCGCCGAAACTGGCCCGCACCCCGCCGACGTGCTCACGCACGACCGCCTGGATTTCGTCCTGTGGGGCGCCTGCTGAGACGCCGGGGCACCGGCGAAGCATCCGCACCCGCGCTCAGGCCGAGCCGGGTAGCGTTGCGGCCATGGCCGATCACGATCACGGACCCGAACTCGAGCGCCGTCTCGGGGTGAGCGGCCATCTGGCGCGCCTCGAGGAGTCGCGTTCGGACCGCGGGGCGTGGACACTCTACGTCGACGACACGCCGCAATCGCACGTCGAACCCGACCGACCCGAGTGGCTCGGTTTCGAGTACGTCCGCCGGATCGGTCACGCGGTGGACCTCGTGGCCCCCGAGGGCGCACCGATCACGGCCCTGCACCTCGGCGCGGGCGCGTTCACGCTCCCCCGGTACGTCGCCGCGACCCGGCCCGGTTCCAGGCAGCAGGTCGTCGAGCTCGAGCCCGACCTGGTCGAGCTGGTGCGCGAACGGCTCCCGCTGCCGAAGGGCGCGCAGATCCGGGTGCGCACGGGCGACGCGCGCGAGGTGCTGGCGAAACTCCCGGCCGGGCTCGACGGCGCCGTCGACCTCGCCGTCGTCGACATCTTCTCGGGCGCGAGGACGCCCGCGCACGTCACCAGCTCGGAGTTCTACGGCCTGCTCGCGCCACGCCTCACGGCGACCGGCATCGTGGCCGTGAACGTGGCCGACGGCGCGGGGCTCGCGTTCGCCAGATCCCAGGCCGCGACCCTCGCGCACGTCTTCGCGCACGTCGCGATCGCGGCACCGCCGACCATGCTCAAGGGTCGGCGGTTCGGCAACGTCGTCATGTTCGCCTCGGCGGCGGAGCTGCCGTTCGGCACCATGCCGCGGCGTCTCGCGGCCGACCCCGCCCCGGCGAAGCTCGTCGAGGGCGATGAGCTCGACCGCTTCATCGCGGGCGCGCGGGTCGTGACGGATGCGACGGCGGTGCCGAGTCCGCCGCCCAACCGCTCGGTCTTCCTCAGCCGCTGATTCACGCGTGCCGGAAGCGCACGGCCTGTCCCGGCCGAAGCTGCGCGATCCGGTCGAGCGAGGCCCGCGTCGCGACCGCGACGACGGGGTATCCGCCGGTCACGGGCCGGTCGGCGAGCAGGATCGTGGGCAGCCCCGACGGCGGCAGCTGCATCGCACCCGGAACGGTCGGCTCGCTGACGAGCTCACCGGCGCGGCGGCCGAGCGGCGTGCCTTCGAGCCTGGCCCCGACGCGATCCGAGTTCGGCGACAGCACCCATTCGCGCTCGAACAGCCCCGCCAACGAGGCATCCGTCGCCCAGTCGGCTCGCGGTCCCGGGAGCAGCTCGACGGTCACCGGCCCCGCCGGCGGCGGAAAGCCCGCCTCCTGGTCGAGTGGGGGCACGGATGCCTCGGGCGGTGCGCCGACCGAGAGGACGGCGCCGGCGGTGACCGGTTCGGGACCGAGACCCGCGAGCGTGTCACGCGAGCGTGAACCGAGCACCCGGGGCACGTCGAGTCCGCCGCGCACCGCGACGACGTACCGGATGCCGCGCTCGGGCGCGCCGAGCTCGAGCACGTCCCCGTCGGATGCCCGCACGGCCGTGCATGCCGCGATGCGCCGACCATCGAGACGAAGCGCGCCCCATGCGCCCGTCACCGCGAACCAGTGGACGCCGGTGAACACCGCGCGGAAGCCGCCGCCCACGAGCTCGAGGGCCGCCGCGCCGTCGGGGTTGCCCACCAGGCGGTTCGCGAGCCGGAGGGCGCCACGGTCGAGCGCACCGGACTCGGCGACCCCGAGGTGGGCGAGACCCGGCCGGCCGAGATCCTCGACGAGGGCCAGCGCGCCGGGCCGCTCCACGAGCAGTGTGCGCGCCGCGGTCACGCGGTGCTCCGTTCGAATCGCACGATCGTGCCGGGCGTGAGGCGTGCCGGCGGATCGGCCGTCACGTCCCAGAGCGTCAACGCGGTGCGGCCGATGAGCCGCCAACCGCCCGGGCTCTCCCGGGGGTAGACCCCGCTGAAGCCGCCGGCGAGGCCGACTGCACCGGTCGGGACCCTGGTCCGTGGCGACGCGAGCCGCGGCACGTCGAACGGCCAGTCGTCGCTCACGAGATAGGCGAAGCCGGGCGCGAATCCGATGAAGGCGACGCGCCACCGTGCCGCGGTGTGTCGGTCGATGATCGCCTCGGCCGACGCGCCGAGCGCGGCGGCGAGCCCGTCGAGGTCGGCGCCGTCGTAGTGGACGGGAACGGTGACCACGGTGTCCGTCGCGGGAGTGCCGCGAGCGGGGGTTCGCGTGGCGCCCGCGGCGTCCGTGCGCGCGGCACGCCGGATGTGGCTCACCGCGGATTCGAGCGGGAGCCGGGCCGGGTCGATCGCCACGAGCAAGGTCCGCGCGGCGGGCACGAGCTCGACGATCCCGTCGATCGCCGCCGCGGTGAGCGCGTCGTGCAGACCGAGCACGTCGGCGAGGCCCTCGCATTCGACGAGCACGGCGCGCTCGCCGCTCGGCAGGATGCGGACGGACACAGGTCAGGCTCCGGTGAACGGGCTGATCTGGAAGCCGGCCGATTCCAGGGCGGCCCGGATGTCTCGGGCGAGGCGCGCAGCGCCCGGGGTGTCGCCGTGCAGGCAGATGGAGTCCACGTCGCCCTGCCGGGCGAGCTCGACCGCGCGGGCGGCGACGGCCGCGGGCTCGGTCAGCACGGCGCCGGGGCGGCCGCGCGGGATCAACCGACCGTCGGGCCCGACGCCACGGTCGGCGAAGCCCTCGCGGGCGAACCGAAGCCCGGCCATCGCCGCGGCTTCCGCGATCGCACTGTCCGCGCCGCCCAGGAGCCACAGTCCGGGGTCGTACGCGGCGACGGCGTCGGCGAACGCGGCTGCCGCCTCCGGGTCGGTGGCGAGGCGGTGATACAGCGCACCGTGCGCCTTCACGTACCGCACCCTCGTGCCCGCCACGCGCGCTGCGCCGTCGAGGCCGCCGAGCTGCACGACGAGTTCGGCCGCGAGCTCGTCGTGCGCGATGTCGAGGGCGCGTCGACCGAAGCCGGCGAGGTCGCGGTATCCCGGATGCGCGCCGAGCGCGACGCCGTGCCGGACGGCCAGGGCGACGCTGTCGCGCATCGTGAGCGGATCACCGGCGTGGAATCCGCACGCCACGTTGGCGCTGGACACGATGCCGAACATCGCTGCGTCGTCACCCGAACGCCAGGCGCCGAACGACTCGCCGAGGTCACTGTTGAGGTCGATCTTGGCCGCCACGTTCCCATTCTGCCCGTCAGCGGGTCAGACTTGGAGCCTGGGCCGACCTGGTACGGGAGGGCGGGGCATGCCGAACCGAGCGAGACCGAGGCCCGGGCGCCCCGCCGCCCTGACGACCGTGCTCGCCGGCGCGCTCGTGCTCGGGGCAGCCGTGCTCTCCGGCTGCACGGGAGCCGTCACGCCCACACCGTCGCTGACCGCGAGTCCGCCGCCTCACGAGCCGACCGACACCGCGCCGGCATCCCCGGACGCATCGGCGACCCCGGCGCCGGCGGCACGGCTCCCGGACGGCGCCGTGCGCACCATCGCCACGGGCCTCGCCGCGCCGTGGTCGATCCTGCGCCTGCCCGGCGGCGGCGTCCTCGTGAGTGAGCGCGACACCGCGAACATCGTCGAGGTCGACGCATCCGCCCGCCCAGAGACGACCACGGGCGACGCGGGCGCCCCCACCCGCGTCGTCACGCACCTGGCCGAGGTCGCGCCCGCGGGCGAGGGCGGATTGCTCGGACTCGCGTGGCGCGCCGGCGACGGCCGGGAACGCCCTGACCAGGTCTACGCCTACCTCACGGCCGCCAACGACAATCGAATCGTGCGGATGCCGCTCACGGGCAGCGCCGGCGAGCTCGCACTCGGGGCGCCCGAACCGGTGTTCTCGGGCATCCCGAAAGCCTCGAACCACAACGGCGGCCGGATCGCGTTCGGCCCTGACGGCATGCTCTACGTGACCGCGGGTGACGCCGGCCGGCGCGACGAGGCACAGGATCCGGCCTCGCTGGCGGGGAAGATCCTGCGGCTCACTCCCGACGGCGAGGCGGCCCCGGGCAATCCGTTCGGCACGCCGGCATGGTCCATCGGCCACCGCAACCCGCAGGGACTCGCGTGGGACGCGACCGGCCGGCTGTGGGCAGCGGAGTTCGGGCAGAACACGTGGGACGAGCTCAATCGCATCGAACGTGGAGCGAACTACGGCTGGCCCGTCGTGGAGGGACTCGCGGGCGATCCGCGGTTCACGGACCCGGTCGTGCAGTGGCCCACATCCGAAGCCAGCCCGAGCGGCCTGGCGGTCGTCGGCGACACGCTCGCGCTCGCCGCGCTCCGCGGCGAACGCGTCTGGACGGCGTACCCCGCGACCGGGGATGCCCCACCCACCGTGCAGCCGTGGTTCGTCGGCGAGTTCGGCCGGATCCGCGACGTCGCGCCCGGGCCCGACGGCGAGCTGTGGTTCGTGACGAACAACACCGACGGTCGCGGCACCCCCGCGGAAGGGGACGACCGACTCCTGGCCGTGCCGACCTCCGCGCTGCCCTGAGGTCGGTGCCCGGGACTATCCTCATGCCATGGCGGATCTGAATCGGGTGCGGCGCTGGGCTGAGGCGCTGATCGCGCTGCACCTCGACCCGTCCGTCTGGCGGTTCGACTTCGACCACGCGAAGAAGCGGGCGGGGCTGTGCGACTACTCCGCCAAGCGCATCTCCGTCTCGCGCTACCTGGCCGCGCGGTACGACGACGACGAGATCCACCAGGTGCTCCTGCACGAGGTCGCGCACGCGCTCGCCGGTCCACGGGCGGGGCACGGCCCGCGTTGGCGGCAGACGGCGGCGTCGCTCGGCTACGTCGGGCGGCGCACACACGATGGCGAGGTCGCCGACGAGCTCGCACCGTGGGTCGGCCGCTGCCCGGCCGGGCACGAGCACTTCAGGTATCGTGAACCGGTGCGGCCGCTCAGTTGCGGCCTCTGCCGCCGGGGCTTCGACGCCGCGCACCTCATCGAGTGGCGCCGACGCGAGATCAGCCCCGCGATGCGCCGCCGAGCCGCAAGCTCGAGCGAGTTCGCGCGCTGAACCCTGGCGAGCCTCCCTCCGTGTCCTGCGCTCCCCGAAGAGCGTCGAGCCCACCCGAATAGGATGCCTCTCGTGCCCGTCTCGACCGTCTCGATCCCCGCCGGCCAGTGGCTCACCACCCCCGACGACGGTCAGCAGTGGTGGTTCGACTCAGGGTCCTTCGCGCTCGATTTCGCGTACACCGGGCCGATCCTCGACGGCTCACCCGACCGGCTCCGGGTGCCCGAAGACCTGACCGTGTGGCTGCAGGACCGCTTCCCCATGCCGGTCGGCGCCGCACGTTCGCGCGACCTGTTCGACGCCACGGCGCTCCGCGACGCCATCACCAGACTCGCGCTCGCCGCCAGCCGTGACGAGCCGCTCGACAGTGCCGACATCGACGTCGTGAACCTGTACGCCGCGACGCCCGATATCCCGCCGGCGATCCCGGGCGGTTCCCGCCAGGCCGGCCGGTCGGTGCAGACCGTGGGGCAGGCCCTTTCGACGATCGCACGCGAGGCCGTCGACCTCGTCTCGCCCGGCAATCTCGAGCGCATCCGCTCGTGCAGCGCCGAGGCCTGCCACATCATCTACCTCGACACGTCGCGCGCCGCCAGTCGCCGGTGGTGCTCGATGCAGCGCTGCGGCAATCGCGCGAAGGTGCGCGCCCACCGCGCCCGCGCCGCCGCCTGAGCGGTCCCCCGAGTCGCGCCTCAGCGCGCGGCCCGCAGCACACGCACCTCGTCGCTCGTGCCCACGCCGGACAACTCGTGCAGACGCTCGGGCGACACCCCGTCGGCGAGCGCCTGCCGCCCCTGAGCCGACGCCGCCGTCAGATGCCGCACCGCGCGCTTCAGGCCACCGAACGCCGCGCTCACGACCGCCGCCTCAGGAGAGGTGTCGTCGAGTCCGAGCGCCATGAGCGCGTCGACGACCGCGCCTGCGGCGAGCATGTCGGGCACGGCGAATGAGGCGCCGTCGTTCGCGGCGACCACCGCGATGTACACCCGCCGGTTCAGCCGCTCCTGCTCGGCGAGGATCCAGGCGGCGACCGCCGAGGCATCCGTCAGTCCCGCCGCGACGATCGCGGCCGACTCCGGCACGACACTGCTCGGCAGCGCGCGCGATGCCGCCGAGGCATCGCCGAGCGCGTCCACCCACACCACGACGTCCACGCCCCCGGCGATCCGGGCGAGCCCGGCGTCGCCCTGGTCGAACCGGATCTGGTACTTGCCCTGCGAGGCGGGCGGGAACGTCGGCGAGGCGGGGGCGGTCGTCATGTCCTCAGGCTATCCAGCCGGGTCGTCACGCGCCGAGCGAGCCGTCATATCTCGCAAGCGCTTCGGCGTCGTTCGCCCGCGCGGCCGCGCGTCGAGCGGCGTCGAGCGCGACGACGGGGTCGGGTTCATGGCGTGCGATGAGCAGCTGCCGCTCGGCGTCGGCGAGCCGGGTCCGTGCCTCGGCGCCGATGCCGCCGCGGCCGCGTTCGATGAGTCCGCGCGCGACCTCGAGCTGGCTCTCGGCGATGGCGATCGCGCCGCCGAGCGCGGTGCGGGCGCCGTCGAGCCGCCCTGCGGCACGCCGTGCTTCGGCGCGCGCCGCATCCAGTCGATCGCGCGCGGCGCGCATCCGGTCACGTCGGATGAACGGATCGTCGAGGTCGTCGGTCCGCTCGACGACGAGGGCGGATGCGTCGCCCACCGCCCGACCGAGCGCCGCAGCCGCCCCGGCGACACCGGGCTCGGCCGCGTCCTGGCCGGCCGAGAGCCCATCGCGTTCGCGCCGCGCCGCGGCGAGCTCGCCCTCGAGCGCGGCGCGTTCGAGCCTTGCCTCGTCGACCGTGGCGGCGAGCCGCAACTCGATGCGCTCGGCGAGGTCGAGGTGGCGGGCCGCGACCTGCAGCCGATCGGCCGCGCGACCCAGTACGGGCGCGATCGGCGCACCGACGCCGTGCACAGGAACGCCGTCGAGTTCGGCGGCGGCGTCGATCACGGCGGCTCTGGCCCGCTCGACGTCGGACCGCGCGGCCGCGAGTGCGGACGGGGCGAACCGTGCGCTGAGCCGGTCCACGGCTTCCATGGCCGCGGCACAGCGTCGCTCGAGATCGCCGACGGCGCCGCGGAGCGTGGGCAGGCCCTCGACGACGCCGCGCTCGGCGGCGCGCGCCGAGGCCAACGATTCCTGGGCCTCGTCGAGGATCGCGACCACGGACCGGCACCGGTCGGCGATCCTCGCGCTCCACTCGCGTCGCTGCGCCGCGGAGTCGGGTGCCGCGGCGTCGAGGCGTTGCTGCAGGAGCAGGGCCTCGCGCAGCATGGCGTCGGCGCGGTCGACGGCCCGCCGCAGCCGATCCGCTCCCGGTGCGCCGAACTGGGCTTCGGCGAAGCCGATCTCGGCGCGTGCTTCACGGACCGCTTCGTCGGCCTGCACGATGAGTCCCTTCGCACCGAGCTCGAGTGCGCGGCCGGCGGCGAGCTCAGCGCGTGCGCGCCGTCCGCCGACGCGCCGGAAGCCGGCGACCGCGGCGACGACGAGCACGCCGGCGCCGCCGAACACGATGAGCGAGGGCACCCACCACCACGCGTCAGCCATGGCCGGGAGTCTAGAGGCTCATGGTGGGTGCCAGCGGTGGGTCTCAGCACCCGGCCTCGACCCGTTGCGCCGTCCCGCGCGGCGGGTTGGCGGGGCCGCCTGATCGCCTTACGCTCGGGAGATGCGGGTGCTTCTCAAGCTCACCCTGGACTGCCAGGCGGATGCCGCGTGGCGCGCGCTCGCCTCGCCCGCCGTGCTCCGCGAGGTGGTCGCGCCGTGGCTCGACTTCGCCGCCGCCGACGGCGCTGGACTGCCGACCACATGGTCCGAGGGACCGCACCATGTGCGCCCGCTCGCGTTCGGCCGTTGGCCGGCGGGCGAGGAGGTCGTCGACATCAGCTTCCCGGGCGGGCTCCCCGACGGGGTGCGGATGCTCCGCGACGGTGGCGGTGCGATCACCGGGCCGTTCGCGGCGTTCCGGAGCTGGGATCACCGCATGGCCGTGTCGGCGCTCCCCGACGGCCGCACCCTCTACCGTGACCAGCTCCGCGCGACGACCGGCAACCCGGTCGGCGACGCGGCCCTCTGGTACCCCACGTGGGCGTTCTGGCAGTGGCGCGGCGCGCGGCTGCGTGCACTCGCGCCGACCTGGCGGTTCGACCCGCCCGGGACGGTGGACGCGGCATGAGCGCGTCACTGGGATCGCTGCAACTGGCCGACTGGCGGCGGCGCGTCTTCGGGCTCTACGCGGGCGTGCGGCAGTTGAGCGTGCACGACCCGGCCGCGGGTCATGAGCTGTGGAAGTCGGGGCGGGACGAGCTCTTCGCGGGGCATCCGCAGTCGCCGTTGCTGCCCGACGACCGGGCGAGGTTCACGGGCCTGACCGTGGCGCGCTACGACCCCGACTGGCGGTTCGAGCTCGAGGTGCGCCGACCCGAGGAACCGGTCAAGCTCGTGCTCGATTCGGCGACCGACGGGCCGATCCCCTTCGCACTCGTCGGGACGGTGCGTCTGCCGTATCTCGGCACGCTCGATCTCTGGCGGGTGACGGGGTACGCGGGCGGTCTGTTCCTGCCGGTGAAGGACGGCCTCGCCGGCGCTCCCGGGGGCACCTACGGCGGCGGCCGCTACCTGCTCGACACGATGAAGGGCGCCGACCTCGGCAGCGGGGCTGGCGATGACGCGATCATCGTCGACTTCAACTTCGCCTACAACCCGTCCTGCGCGTACGACCCCTCCTGGTCGTGCCCGCTCGCGCAGGCGGGCAACACGCTGAGCGCGGAGATCCCGGTCGGCGAGCGGATGCCACGCTGAGACCGCGAGATACGAAAGCTCCCGGCGGCGAGCACACCTCGGGCACCGGCGCGCACCAGGGACCGCCCTGTGCACGACGTACGGCGACTGCACAGCCGCATCCGCTAAGCTCGTTGTGGCGCGCGTGGTCACCCACGCCGCCTGCGTCGTAGAAACGCTTCCGGGTCCGGGCATTCAGGTGCTTCGAATCCGATGACTCTCATACGGCGAACGGATGCGCCGACCGGCGCCTTCGCCAATCTCCACCGCGCTCATCTCCACCGCGCTCATCTCAACCGCGCCGATCTCCACGGCGCCGCCGACCGCTGGTCTGCGCGAGGTGGGCCCGGTGTCGATGCCCTGAAAGGCACCAATGACCGACCAGACCTTCAGCACGCTCGGCGTGCCCGCACCGATCGTCGCCGCGCTCGAAGCCGACGGGAAGACCTCCCCGTTCCCGATCCAGATCGACACCCTGCCCGACACGCTCGCCGGCCGCGACGTACTCGGCCGTGGCAAGACGGGTTCGGGCAAGACGCTCGCGTTCAGCATCCCCATGGCCGCTCGCCTCGGTGGCGAGCTCGCGGGCGGCATGCGCCGCCCGGGCCGCCCGCTCGGCCTCGTGCTCGCACCCACGCGTGAGCTCGCGACGCAGATCGACGCGGTGCTTGCGCCGCTCGCCGCCGCCTACGGCATGACCACGACCACGATCTTCGGCGGGATCAACCAGAAGCGCCAGGTCGATGCGCTGCGCGCCGGCGTCGACATCGTCGTGGCCTGCCCCGGCCGCCTCGAAGACCTCATGAAGCAGGGCTTCGTCACGCTCGACGCCGTCGAGATCACCGTGCTGGACGAGGCCGACCACATGGCCGACCTCGGCTTCCTGCCCGTGGTCACGCGCATCATGGACAAGACGCCGAAGGACGGCCAGCGGCTGCTCTTCTCGGCAACGCTCGACAACGGCGTGGACAAGCTCGTCAAGCGCTTCCTGCACAACGAGGTCCTGCACTCGGTCGACGAGGCGACCTCGCCCGTCGCGGCGATGACCCACCACGTGTTCGAGGTCGACGACGTCGACGCGAAGAACGAGCTCGTGAAGACCCTCGCGTCCGGCACGGGCCGCCGCATCCTCTTCATGCGCACGAAGCACCACGCGAAGAAGCTCGCGAAGAAGCTGACCGAGCAGGGCATCCCGGCCGTCGACCTGCACGGCAACCTGTCGCAGCCGCAGCGCGACCGCAACCTCGCGGCGTTCAGCGACGGCTCGGCCAAGGTCCTGGTGGCGACTGACGTCGCCGCACGCGGCGTGCACGTGGATCACGTCGAGCTCGTCATCCACGTCGACCCGCCCATGGAGCACAAGGCGTACCTGCACCGCTCGGGACGCACCGCGCGCGCCGGCAGCGAGGGCGACGTCGTCACGATCTGCCTGCCCGCACAGAAGCAGGACCTCAAGTCCCTGCTGCGGAAGGCGGCCATCACCGTGACCCCGGAGCGGGTCACCGCGTCGTCGCCGAACGTGACCGCGCTCGTGGGCGAGGTCGCGCCGTACGTCAAGCCCGCACCCAAGGCCGCCCAGCCGCAGGGCGGCGGAGGCCGCTCGCAGGGCGCGAACGCGCAGCGCAAGCGCGCCGTGCGCGATGAGCGAGTCGGTGCGGGTGTCGGTGCGGGTGTCGGTGCCCGCGCGGAGGCCGGCGCTGGCGGTGGCGGCGGCGGCGGCGGTGGCCGTCGTCGCCGCGGCCGCGGTGGCAGCGGAAGCGGCGATGTCGCGCCGAACGCGCCTCGCCGCGACCGTTCGGGCCGTCCGGCCGAAGAGCGAGCGCACGCCCCGAAGCAGGGCGCCGGTCACAGCCGGGGCGCGCAGACCACGGGCGCGCAGCGCGGAGCATCCGGCCGTTCGAGCGCGAAGCAGCCGCTTCGCGTCGGCAGCCTGGTCTCCCCCGGCGCCCGCACGAACCGCCGCGCTCAGGGCTGACCCGGCTCCGGGTTGACCCGGCTCCAGCCAGCTCCAGCCAGCTCCAGCTCCAGCTCCAGCTCCAGCTCCAGCTCCAGCTTTTCCTATTCAGGAAAACCGACGCGACACGCCGTGTCCGGCCTCGGCCGGCACGGCGTGTCGTCGTTTGCTTCCTGAACAGGCAGGCAGGTGCAGGTGCAGGTGCAGGTGCAGGTGCAGGTGCAGGGCAGAGCACACGGCGAGCGGAGGTTCCGTGCGGAGGACCGGCTCCGGTAAGGTCGCGAGGTGATCGCCGCCATCCTGCTGACCGTCCTGCTGGGCCTCCTCGCCGTCTTCCAGATCGCCCTCGCGGCGGGAGCGCCGCTCGGGCGCTTCGCGTGGGGCGGCCGGAACCGGGTGCTGCCGCCTGGCCTCCGGGTCGGCAGCGCCGCCTCCGTCCTCATCTACGCGCTCATCGCCGTGCTCGCGCTCGACCGCGCCGGTGTCGTCGATGTCGTGGCGTCCCCGGTCTCGCAGATCGGTATGTGGGTGGTGTTCGGGTACTTCATCCTCGGCATCGCGATGAACGCGATCTCGCGCAGCGCACCCGAGCGATACACCATGACGCCGCTCACGATCGTGCTCGCCGCTCTGAGCCTCATCGTCGCCGCCGGCTGAGCGATTTCGCGTCCCGGAGGGCCTGGCCTATTCTCAGTCGCATGAGCACCGATGTTGTTGCCACCGAAGTCGTCGTCCGCCCCATCCGCGACTCCGACGTCGAGGCGCTCGGCCGCGTCCACGCGACGTGCTGGCACGAGACCTACGACCACCTGATCAGCGCGGCCGCGTTCGAGAACCTGTCACCCCGCCGCATGGCCGAACTCTGGACCCATCTCGCTGCGCGCGGCGAGGAGTACTGCCAGTACGCCGCGCTCGTCGACGGCGAGATTGTCGGGTTCGTGGGCGCCGGCCCCGCTCGCGACGAGAACCCACCCCGCGAGCGCGAGCTCTACTTCATCTACCTGCTGGACGCCTACCACGGCACCGGCATCGGCCAGAAGCTGTTCGACGCGGCCGTCGGCGACGCGCCCGTCTACCTCTGGGTCGCGAGCGACAATCCCCGCGCCCACCGGTTCTACGCGCGCAACGGCTTCACCGCGGACGGAGCCGAGCAGGTGCAGCCGTTCCTCGGCGAGGAGATCCACGAGGTGCGTCTGGTCCGCTGACGGGCACACCCCGCGCCGGAAGCGCTCAGACCAGCGCGCCGACCGAGGCGAGCGCCTGCCTGACGAGCACGCCCCGGCCGCCCTCGAGTTCGCTCGTCACGGCGAGGCTCGCGGCCTCCCCCGGCGGCATCCAGGTGACCTCGAGGGCGTCCTGCCGGGGTTCGCACGTGCCGGTCACGGGCACGACGTAGACGAGCGAGACCGCGTGCTGCCGCTCGTCGGTGAACGGTGAGATGCCGGGCAGCGGGAAGTACTCGGCCACCGTGGCGGGAGTCGGGCTGGCCGGCAGCAACGGGAACGCCATCGGCCCGAGGTCTTTCTCGAGGTGACGGAACAGCGCGTCGCGCACCGTCTCGCCGTACATGACGCGGCCCGAGACGATCGTGCGGGTCATCTCGCCCACGGCGTTCGCCCGGAGCAGCATGCCGACCTCGGTGACCTGCCCGAGCCCGTCGACGCGCACGGGCACGGCTTCGACGTAGAGCAGCGGCAGCCGACCTCTCACCTCGGCGAGTTCGAGCTCGGTGAGCCAGCCCGGGTTCGCGGGCGGGCGGGGCTCCGCATCGTCGTCGCCCTGCCAGTCCGGATCCGGGGTGCGCACGCTCATGCACCGATTCTGCCCCACCGGCACCGGTTCCGCGTGGCGTACGATGCCCGGATGCGCATCGACGACGACGCCGTCCTCTGGTCGGCCTCCCAGACGGACCGGCGGGCTCGCCCTGTGCTGCTGTTGCTGCACGGGTTCAACTCGCACGAGGGTGACCTGTTCGGGCTGAGCCCGTACCTGCCGCTGCACCCCGTGATCGCCTCGTTGCGCGCGCCGTTGCCGGCGAGTGCGGGGCACGCCTGGTTCCCTCTCATGACGGCGGGCATGCAGGCGGCGGTCGATGGGGCGGATGCGGCGACCACGGCCGTCCTCGACTGGCTCGATCGGGCCGCCCCGACGGCGCCGTCGGTGGGGGTGCTCGGGTTCTCCCAGGGCGGTGCGATGGCGATCGAGCTGCTCCGCCGAGCCCCCGGGCGCATCGGGTTCGCGGCGAGCCTCGCGGGCTTCGCGCTCCCGGGCGATCGTCCGGGCGATGCCGAGCTGGCCGAGCTTCGCCCGCCAGTCTTCTGGGGCCGGGGCACGGCGGACGTGGTCATCCCCGCAGAGGCGGTGGAGCGCACGCAGAGCTGGCTGCCGGCACACACCGACCTCGACGCGCGCATCTACGAGGGCCTCGGGCACTCGGTCTCCGAACGCGAGCTCGGCGACCTCGTCGCCTGGCTGACCGCCCGCTACGCCTGACGGTCGGCCGACGACGGACGGTCCGCCGCGGCGATCTCAGTCCTGGCGCTCGACCGCGCGTCGCGCCCGCTCGGCGTCGCGCTCCGCGACCCGGATCTTCTCGGCCCGCACCTGCGCCTGCGTCGCGCGTTCGGTGACGAGCCACTCGGGCGGCGCGGCGAGCAACGCCTTGATCTCGGCCGTCGTGAGCGGCTCCGTGATACCGGATCGCGCCAGCCCGGAGTTCGAGATGCCGAGCTTCTCGGCGACCACACGCTTCGGGTGAGGACCGTCGCGACGGAGCGTCTGCAGCCACTCCGGCGGGTCGGCGAGCAACGCCGCGAGATCGTCGCGGCTGATCGTGCCCTCGCGGAACGCCTCGGGCGCGGCGTCGAGGAGGATGCCGAGCTTTCTGGCCGCGGTCTCGGGCTTCATGGACTGACTCACTCTGCCACGGTAGCCGATGTCCCCGCGGTGTCCGGGTCTCGGGGCCGGATAGCCTGGTGACATGACCCTGAGGCTCGCCTACGTCGCGGGTGTGAGTCCCGGACGCTGGCTTCGCACCTGGGCGGAGCGACGCCCGGATGCCCCGCTCGAGGCCGTCCGGGTCGACGAGTCGACGCAGTTCGGCGGGCTTCTGAGCGGCGAGCACGATGTGGCGTTCGTGCGGCTCCCGGCGCCGGAGGACGGGCTGCATGTGATTCCTCTGTGGGAGGAGGTGGCGGTCGCGGTGCTGCCGAAGGAGCATCCGTTCGCGGACGCCGCGACCCTCGCGCTCGCCGATCTCGTTGACGAGCCGCGCGTGCCCGAACAGGCGGATGCCGCGATGGCGGTCGAGCTCGTGGCCGCTGGTACGGGAGTCGCGATCATGCCGCACGGCGTCGCGCGGCTGCATCACCGTCGCGACGTGGTCGCGGTCCCGCTGACGGATGCGCCATCGACCCGGATCGCCCTCGTCTGGCGCGTCGAACGCGACGACGAGGACATCCAGGAGTTCGTCGGTGTGGTGCGCGGTCGCTCGGCGCGCAGTTCGCGTGGGGCCGACGCAGCTCAGGAGGCGCCCTCGAAGGCGGCCTCGGGCAAGGCCGGCGCCCCGAAGGCAACCTCGGGCAAGGCCGGCGCCTCGAAGGCAGCCTCGGGCAAGGCCGGCGCCTCGAAGGCAGCCTCGGGCAAGGCCGGCGCCTCGAAGGCAGCCTCGGGCAAGGCCGGCGCCTCGAAGGCGGCCTCGGGCCGCCCTCGGCGTCCCGCCTCAGCGTCCCGCCGTCAGGGCAAGGGGCGGCGGCGTTGAGACCGTTCCTCTTGATCTCCGCGCGCCCCGAGGTCGCGGCGGTCGGGCCGGAGTACACCTCGTTCCTGCGGGCGTCGGGCCTCGATGCCGGCCGGCTCGAGCACCTCCGGCTGGATGTCGATCGGATCGACCAGGTCGATCTGGCCCGGTACGCCGGCGTGTTCGTAGGCGGCAGCCCCTTCAACGTCTCCACGCCGGAACCGCGCAAGCACGCCGTGCAACGCCGCGTCGAGGCGGACCTCGCGCAGCTCGCCGAGCACGGCCTCGCCGACCGCGCCGCGGTCATGTTCACGTGTTACGGCATCGGTGTGCTGACGCGGGTGCTCGGCGGCGAGGTCGGTACCGAGCACGGCGAACCCGCCGCCGCGGTCGAACTCACGCTGACCGATGCCGGCACGGAGGATCCGCTCACCCGCGATCTGCCCCGGCGCTTCGACGCCCTCGCGGGCCACAAGGAGTCGACCTCTCGACTCCCAGACGACGCGGTCGTGCTCGCCGGGTCCGCGGCCTGCCCGGTGCAGATCTATCGGGCGGGCGCGCGCGTCTACGCCACCCAATTCCATCCCGAGGTGTCGCCGGCCGACTTCGTCGCACGCGCCCGGGTGTACCGCCACCACGGCTACTTCCCGGCGAGCGAGCTGATCGCCGTGAGCGAGCGGCTCGCGGCCGCATCCATCACCGAGCCGCATCGGATGCTCCGGCGCTTCGTCGCCCTCGCGACCGCGCCGATCGGGTAGCCCGCCGCGGCCGCGCATCGTGCTCGAAGAACCCCGCCTGGTCGACAGCCAGGCCATCGCGTGACCGATGGTGCCGGGCTCATCCGCTGGCACGAACAGGACCGGTCGCGCGTCCGCACACCCGGGTCTGGGCCGAACGACGACCCCCGGTGCGCGAGCGCACCGGGGGTCGTGGATCGAACGAGGTCAGGCCGTCTTGCGGCGGCCGACGATCAGGCCGTAGATCAGCAGCACGATGATCGCACCACCGATGGCAAGCAGCCAGGTGCTGAGATCCCAGAACTCTTCCAGTCCCACGCCGAACAGCACGCTGCCCAGCCAGCCACCCAGCAATGCCCCGACGACGCCGAGAAGCAGCGTGATGAACCAGCCCCCACCCTGCTTGCCCGGCAGGATCAGTTTGGCGATGGCACCGGCGATCAGGCCCAGGATCAGGAAAGCGATGAAGCTCATGCGATCTCCTTCCGTTGTGGATGGCCCAACTGAACCACCTCGGCACGATCGCCGGGTACCCCTTGCGCGGGACATCGGAACATCGCTATATGGCCGGATCGTCGCCCGTCGGTCCTCCAGCGGCCAGGCGCTCGGCTGGCGCTCGACCCCCGCCCCGGCTCACATGCAGCGCGTCACGCCGCGGCGGCCGGCGGCACCGGCAGCGGAAAGCGTCGGCGTAGGAGCATCCGTTGCCCGAGCGTCCAGACGACCGTGGTGGCGAGATACAGGCCGGCCGCGAGCGGAACGAACAGCGCGATCACGGCCGTCAGATACGGGAGGAAGCCGAGGGCGCGCATCAGCCCTGGCGACGCCGTCGGCATGCCGGGCGTTGTGCCCGGCGTCGCCGGGGCGGGCGGAGCGCCGGCGCCCGCGGGCCGGAACACGCGCCGTGTCGCCTCGGCGACCGCGGCGATCACCAGCACGAGCACGAGGAACACGGCCGCGGTCGGCCAGCCGAGCGTGCCCTGCGCCACCTCGCCCGCGAAACTCGTGCCGAGGGGCACGCCGGCGAGTGTCTCGTGCAGCAACGCGTTGTCGTGGCCGTTCACGGTCGGCAGGATGAACAGCGCGTAGATGACGCCGACCACCGGTGCCTGCACCAGCATGGGCAGGCAGCCGGCGAGCGGCGACGTGCCCTCGTCGGCGTAGAGCTTCATGAGCTCGCGCTGCAAGCGTTCAGGCTCGTCCCGATGCCGGCGCTGCAGGTCCCGCATCCGAGGTGCGAGCCGGGCCCGGGTCTGCTCGCCCCGTGCCATCGACACGGCGGTCGGGATGAGCGCGGCACGGACGAGCAGGGTGATCGCGACGATCGCCGCCGCCGCGCTCGTCGCTCCGATCAGCGGTTCGAGGAGGCCGGCGAGGCCCATGAGCACGGTGTAGGCGACGTCGAGGACGGTCGCGATGGGTGGGAAAGCGTAGAGGTCCATGGTCGTGAGAGATTCCTTCGCGGTGGGAGCGGATGAGGCATCCGTCTGGCCGCGTGCGACGTCCGAGCGCGCCGGTGCGCGGGAAATCCAGTGCACGAGAAACCCCGATGCGCGAGAGACCCCCGTGCACAGGCGACCCAGTTCACAGGCACCCCGAGCACACGGGACCGGCTGAGACGGTTACGCGGCCGCGAAGGCGCGCGCTGGCGCCCTGGGACGCGCTCGGCCCGGCGCGTCGGGATCACTCTGCGACAACAACCGCCACGGGTCGGCGGTCTGCATGAGCCGGCGTGCGGCACCGCTCGCGTCGGCGGCGACCAACGAGGGCAGGACCCTGGCGATGACCACGACGGCGACCGCGACGGCGGTCACACCGATGACCAACAGGCCGAGACCGTGATCGGCTCCGGGGCCGAGCGTGAGCACGCTCTGCAGCAGGCGGAACAGCTCGGTGATCAGCTGGAGCATCGGGTCCCCTCTCTGCACGCGACGGCACGAGTCTACGCCGCCGGGGTCGCGCCGCCGGGGTCGCGCCGCCGGGTCGCGTCGCCGGGTCGGGTCGCCGGGTCGGGTCGCCGGGTCGCGCCGCCGGGTCGGGTCGCCGGGTCGCGCGGCGGCTAGTGCACGACGTTGTCGGCGATCGCCCGCAGCGCGGCGATGACCGCGGCGATCTGCGCGCGGTCCAATCCCTCGAGCATGCCCGCCTCGGCACGGACGAGCTCGCGCATCGCGTCGTCGACGCGTCGTCGCCCCTCGGGAAGCAGAACGATGAGACGACTGCGCTGATCGTCGGGGTGCTCGTGCCGTTCCACGAGCCCCCGCGCGATGAGCCGGTCCACCCGGTAGGTCGCGGTCGCCGTCGCCGTGCGCGTGGCTGCGGACAGCTGGGAGGGCGTCATGGTGCCGTCGCCTCGGGCCCGGCGAAGCTGGGAGAGCATATCGAACTCCCATGCACGCAGGTTCGCCGAGGCGAACGCCTGCTCGCGGACGTGGTGCAGGTCACGGGCGACTCGACGCATGCGCGACATGACGTCGAGCGGCGTGAGGTCGAGATCGGGCAGGAACTCCGACCAGGCGTCGATGACCTCGTCGACGTCGTCGTCGTCCGACCTCGTCACCTGACTTCCCCTTCCGGCCACGGTCCGCGGCGCCACACAGCCAGCTTGCCACGCCGGGCGCCGGTCAGCGGCTCCAGGCGAAGGTCGTGGCGCCGACTCGTGCGATCACGAGCTGGTCGCACTCGAAGGCATCGAACGGCGCGTCCCCGACCCGCACGAGCGGCACTGCGAAGCCGGGCAGCTCTGGCGTGTTCACCACCGTGCACTCCGCGTACGCGGCGGGATCGAAGTCGCCGTGCCAGGCTCCGGCGAACTCACCAGTGCTCGGCCGCCAGAGAATTCGCACGTCACGCGCCGCCTCCGGAAGCTGCGAGGCGACGACCGACCCGCGGATGGTCGGATGCTCGTCCAGCAGCCCTGCGGCGGTCGAGGTGGAGACGAGCACCTGAATGGGCGGCGCGCTGGCGAAGGCGGCGTACGCGAGGGCGACGAGCCCGCCGATGACGCCGACGACGATCATGAACCACACGAGGGCGTCGCGCCCTCGGGCGCGCGGAGCGGACTGAGTCATCGAACGGTTTCCGAGAGAGTGAGTGCGAGGAGGATCGGGGGCCGCACGACGCGGATGTCACCCTCCGCATGATCCTAGTGCCGCGCAACGCGCCTCCACCGCGGCCGTTACCGGTCCGATATCTGAGGCCGGAGAGCCGGGCGCGTTTCAGATGGCCGGGCGCCGCCTCAGTGGAACGGGCAGCGCGAAGGAGCATCCGCTCGCCGCACGCGACCGCCGGACGCCGGTTTCGTGGGCAGTCGTCGCCGATTCACCTCGAGACCCTCGCCCAGGATCCGCACGCGGGGGTCGCTGAGCGTCGCGATCGCCGCCGCGAGGCCGACGATCGCGAGCTTCTCGCCGGGACACCGGTGCCCCGTGGCCACGTCCGCCCCGCCGTGCGGGATGAACGCGGCGAGCGCCTCGTAGTCGTCGACCCCGACGAAGCGCTCCGGGTCGAACGTGTCGGCGCGCTCCCATGACCGGTCATCGGTGTCGGTGCCGAGGATGTCGAGGAAGACGCGACCACCGGCTCCGAGCCGTTCACCGTCGAGCTCGACGTCGGTCGTTGCCCACGCGGGCAACAGGGGCACGAACGGCGCGGTACGGCGGATCTCCTGCGCGAATGCGGTCGCGAGCGGCCCACCGACGAGCGTGCCGCGCTCGGTCACCTCCTCGGCGATCCGGGTTCGCCACTCGGGGCGGTCGTGGAGTTCCTTCGCCGCGAACGCGACGAATCGGGCGACGGCGATCATCGGCCGCATGCTGTTCTGCAGTTCGATGCCCGCGACGCGCGCCGGCAGCAGGTCACCGGCCTGATCGCGGTGCGACGCCCACTCGTGGATCGCGGTGCCCTCCTGCGCGGGGAGCGAGCCGTCTCGTACGGCCTCGATGAGGCGGCGCGCGTGGCGGTCCGACCAGATGCGGTTGGCGGTGGCGAGGAGGTACTCGGGCGAGTAGGGCACGCCGAACCCGTCGACGATCTGCGCGAGTCGACCGGCCCATCGGGTTCGGGCCGCCGCCGTCCCGGGCACACCCGCCCAGCGCATGATGGCGCGGCCGAAGGCGCCGACCGCGGCGTCGTACGCGGTGCGGTCGCCGCCCGCCACCCAGGCGTCGAGCTCGACCTGCCATTCGTCCGTCAACAGCGGTGAGAGGCGCTCGACCTGGGCATCCTCATAGGCCACGTCGACGAACGTCGCCTTTCGGTGCCGGTGCGCCTCACCGTCGAGACTGTGCACCGAGCCCCGGCCGAAGAGGGTCTGCTGCACGATCGCCGGCATGGCGCCGTGGCGAGCGGTGCGGTCGCCGTCGTAGAACAGGGCGACGCCCTCGGCGCCGCGCACCAGGAGGGCGTCGCGCCCGAGGAGTCCCATCGGCACGGCTCGCGCGCCCTCGCGGGTTCGTCGCCAGATGTGGGCGCCGAAGTCGTAGCCGCGAACGAGGAACGAGATCGAGTCATCGCGCATGCGACCACGGTGCCACCCGGGCGACCCCGCCTCCAGGGGGCGCGGTGCGGGGGAGGACTGTGCTACACGTCCGCCGCTCGTCGCGAGCCGGTGCGTCCGTCGGCAGCCCCATGGAGCGGAACGGCGGGGGAACCGTCAGGGCGATCTGGACGGGGCGTGCCGCTCAGACGTCCGCGCGCGGAGCGCGTCGACGACGCCCGACCGCGACCACGGCGAGGAGCGCGACGCCCATCACCGAGGTCAGCGCGCCCGCAGCCAACCACCCGCCCGCCTCGATCGGCCCCGATTCGGCGAGCGTCCTCGCCCCGGGGTGTACCGTCGCCGCCGGCGCGGCAGGCGCCGCCGCGGGCGGCGGACACGTGCCGACCGAGAAGCCGGCGGTTGCGACCTGCAGCGCCGTCGCGGGTTCGAACTCGCCGGTTGGCCAGCCCGGGTCGGGGACGGTGGGCGGCAGCCAGTCGAGCTCGCCGCGATACGCCGCGTCGTCGGCGAGTGAAACGGATGCCACGTCGTGGACGCCCGACGCGTCGGCGGTGAACTCGACCGGTTCGCCGACGGTCGCACCGCCCGCATCGACGAACCGGTGTCGATAGCCGGATCCTGGCGCGAGGTCCGCGATGCGCGAATCGGCGATGGCCTCGTCGCCTGCGGCTGCGCAGGTCGTCGACACCGAGATGGAGGGACC
>Ga0180223_1000657_pt1 | contig 38441 bp, 38 predicted proteins | sample eDN5th30CKraftOP_FD_151337 | JGI IMG/M metagenome (GOLD analysis project Ga0180223, IMG submission 151337) | Enriched Organic Plus compost microbial communities from Emeryville, California, USA - eDNA 5th pass 30_C Kraft OP (version 2) (version 2) ... | reverse complement strand
TGCGGCCACCGACATAGACGAAGCGCCCGCACGCCACAGCCGGTCGGCCCAGCATCGGAACGGCCTTCACGGCGTCCCGCAATCCCAAAAGCAAGGCCAGGGCTCGCGGCATCAGGTGGCTTCGGCGCGCATCGGCTGCCCGAGATCGCCACCGTAGAAGCCGTTGATCTCGCACCACGCATCGAAGGACAATAGCGACCAGATCAACGGCAGCCGATTTGCCGCGCCGCTCATATGGTCCTCAATGGCCTTCCCGACGAAGTCCGCCCTGAACACTCCGCGCGCCGCGATCCGCTGCGGCGAAAGGATCTGCCGAATCCAAGGCTGGAGCGCTCCCCGGTACCATGACGCATCCGGCGGGCCGAAGCCCATTTTCGGCTTATCGGCGACGATGGCGGGCACCCAGTCGCGAATGGCGTCGCGAAACACCTTCTTGCCCGTCACGCCGTCGCTCATCAAAGTCCAGTCGAAACTCATAGCCAGATCGATCACCTCGTTGTCGATCAGCGGCACGCGAGCTTCGAGCGAATGCGTCATGGCGAGCTTATCCTCCACCATAAGCAAGCCGGTCAGATAGGTCTTGGTATCGGCGTACATCAGCCTGTCCCAGTCGAAGTCCGATGGGCAGGATTTAAGCAGCCCGCGCAAGGCCGCCTCGACCGAGTAACCGGCACCGGCGCTCAGCATCTCCGGCGTAAAGGCGTCTGCAATCTCTTCCGGCCTAACGGGAAAGCTATAGAGCTCGAGCATGCGACGCATCGGATCGAGCGAAATGCCCGTCGGCTTCAGTGCACGCCCCAGAAGCCGGGCGAACAAGCCGGGCTTGGGCGCGCTGGAGACCGGATAGGGCTGTCTGAGATAGGCATAGCGCCCGACATAGCCACCCAGAATCTCGTCACCGCCGCAGCCCGACAGCACCACCTTGGAATCACGCGCGACCCGTTCCGCAATGAGGTAGTTGACATAAGCCATCCCCATGCGAGGCTCTTCCAGCGCATCAATCGTACGGTGGAGGGCCCCCTTCATCGCCGTCGGCGGGAGTTCCAGCTCGACATGCTCTATGCCCAAGTGGCTTGCGACGGCCCGTGAAAACTCGCGCTCATCGACGATCCTGTCGTCCCCGACGCCTGTGAGGTCGAACAGGCAGGAATAAGCCCTTACGGCCGGGTCGATACGCTGGGCACCAGCGACCAACGACGATGAATCGATCCCTCCTGACAGATAGGCCATAACAGGGACGTCTGCCGCCATCTGCCTCTGGATCGTGCTCTCCAGAACTGCACGCAAGCGCGCCGCCGCGTCAGTCGGCACGGTTTCCCGACGATCGAACCGCATGTCCCAAAATTCGCGCGTGAACCTGCGGCCGGGCTCGTCCAGGAGAAAATGGCCGCCCGGCAATTGGCGCACATCCTTGAACATCGAACGCCCATCCCAGACGTTCTGCTGGAGGAAATAAGTATACACCGCGCCTTCGTCCGGCGCTTTCTCGACCAAGCCCGAGGCATGGATCGCGCGAACCTCGGAAGCAAAGACCAGAGCGCCGTCCACTCTTTCCGAAAGGTAGAGCGGCTTGATACCAAGCCGATCGCGCCCCAGAAGCAACCGGCGCTTCCTCGTATCCCAGATCGCGAAGGCGAACATGCCGTTCAGCTTGTCCAGCAGGCATTCGCCCCATTGCTCGTAGCCATGAACGAGTACTTCGGTGTCCGAGTGGTCCGTGGCGAAGCGGTGGCCGGCTGCCTCCAATTCGCTCCGCAGCACGCGGTGGTTATATATCTCCCCGTTGAAGACGACCCAAACCGTGCCCTCCTCGTTCGTCATGGGCTGATGGCCTGTTTCGATATCGACGATCGAAAGCCGCCGAAAGCCGAGCGCGATGTCCTCGTCCTGCCAGAAGCGCTCGTCGTCCGGCCCCCGATGCGGGATCGAATCCGCCATGCGCTTCGCGCGCGCGGGGGCATCGTTAAGCCGCCCGCGATGAAGAATCCCGACGATACCGCACATGGCTCGACTACCTTCAAAAATACCTACTGGCCGAGCACGAGGGCGGCCTTAGGATCACGATAAATCGCGGTCAACGCCCGCGCCGCCTTGAGCGGATCATGCCAGCGCTCGACATAACGGCGCGCGCGCGCGCCCGCTGCGGCCAACGCCTGCGGCTCGCAAAGAATTCGAGCGAGATCGTCGTCGAGCGTCCGCGGGTCGAGCCTCAAGAGCGGCATGTCCTCCCACATTGCCTGCGGCACGAAACGCCGATCCTCGTCGCGGATGTAAGCGGCGACCGGCTTACCCATCGCCATCAACTCCACGGCAAAGCCGCCATACCAGCCAGCGAGAACCTGATCGATAGCGAGATCGGCGGAACGGTAAAGCTTCATGGCCTCGGCGTGAGGCGTGTTCTCGATCAGGATCAACTCGAAATCGAAACGGCTCCTGAGCCGCTCCAAAGCGGCCAAGATCAAGGGCGTGCCCTTGATCCCTCCGTTACTCGGTGCGTGCAGGATGCGGGGGCGCCGGCCGGGCTCGGGCAGCGTCACCGTCTCTCCTATAACGTCGACATTGGCATAAGGTAGGAATTCGGCCCTGTCCTCGGCCGCCCCGAGCATGTGGCCAATCTCCGGGTTGAGGAAGAATACCCGGTCCATCAGCGGCAGCATCGTGTCTATCATCGCTCGCCTAGCGGCATCGATGCCGCCGGTACAGGCTGCAAAGGCAGGGCAGCCATCTGGCTTGCACATCGTAACCGCGTTCAGGCTATGAGAGACCCCGGCCTGGCGGGCATCGCAGCCCTGCAACGTCATGAATAAGCGCCGGCCTAAGCGCTTTGCGAGGCGCACATCACGAAGCGCCTTGCGATCCTCTTCCGGGCTGTGGCCAAACGCCATACCGAAATCGTCCCACAGCATGAAGCTACGCCCGAAGTTGTAGTGAATCACGTCATAGCCGAACGGAGCCGAGAGCGAGAACAATGCGCGTACGAATCGAGCTTTGCGTGTGTTCTTCGCGTATTCGGACAACGTCCTGTCCGCCGGATACCCGATCCATGTTCCGTAGTTCTGGATCACGTCGCTCTTGTGGCCCAAAGCACGCTCGGCGCGTGACACGGTCCAAGGCTGGTTACCTACATTCGTAGGACCGTGAAGGATGCGCATCAGCCGCCTCGATTGCCGATCATTGACGGGGAAGCGCGGCATAAAGCGTGACAAGCTTTTGCCATTCATTTGCTTCGAACGCCTGGCCAACCCTCAAGGCGTTCTCGCGAAATCCGTCGGCCAGCCCGGGATTCGTCGCCAACGCGACCATGCATTCCGCGATGGCCGCCGTGTCCTGTGGTGGGAAAGTCAGTCCGATACGCTCCGCTTCAACGAAATTTTTCACTTCGGGATAGTTTGCCGAGAGTACGGGCAATCCCGCCGAGCAATACTCGAAGATCTTGTTCGGCAGCGCGTAGATGAAACTCTTACCCGAGCCGATCACGTTGTAGATGCCCGCATCGGCTCCACGCGCTGCCGCAACCACGTCGCGAGACGGCACGGGCGGTAGCAAGACGAGTCGATCCTCATAGCCGCCACGCCGTGCGATGTACCGATACCCTTCCCCGAACTGGTCGAGCGACGGACCGCGGATGGCCAAAACGCAATCCGGCGCCATTGCCAGTGCCTCGATAAGCGGCTCGATCAACCGCGTCGGCCCTGTCCCCCCCTGATACAGCACAAGGAACTTGTCGTCGGATAGAGAGAGTTCCTCGCGCAACGGACGATATTCGCGGGTCGGCTCGGCTTTGAGAGAAGGCACATTCCGGATGAGCGTCGCATGACGGCCCGCGCCGAGCCCAGCCGCAAGCTCTTCCACAATGGATTGCGAAACAGTGATGACGGCAGAGGCTTCGCGCATCACCCGCGCCTCGAGCGCCTGCAACTCGGCTTTCCAATCCGACGGATACGGCGCCCAACCTTGCGCGGCATCATCCCAGTGCACGTTTTCCGAAGTCCATTCATGGAAATCGGCCACGAAATGCGCACCGATCGATCGAGCCAACGCCAAGCCGACGAGGCACGTGTTGAGATCATGCGCATGAATGGCGAAGGGCTTGACCCGGTTCGCAATCCGCCGGGCTGCATCCAGAAGTTCCGCGCCCATGTAGCCGGGCCGCCGCATGACGTAGCGCAGCGCCTCATGATGTGCCAGATGGATCGTGACGGCCGGCCCCCAATCGATCACAAGGTTCGGTTGCTGCCCGAGAGTGAAGTCGGGACAGACGACGTGAACGGAATAGCCCACCGCAGCCAATGTGCGCGCCTCGCGCTCGACACGCGGATCGATCCGCAAATCGGAGACGACCAGCATCAACACTGCATGCGGATCAAGTTGCCCGATGCGGCTGCCAGCTGCCGCTCCATCGGCATCGTCGAGGAGAAGGCCAAAGAGCCGCGGTCGAGCCAGCAAAGAATAGCCCCGCAACAGCGCATGCCATCCGCGCTTACTTAGTTCGGCATGCACATGCAGGTCGAGCCGGTCCTTGGCGGCAATGAAATGCTCTTTCCACCGGGACAACTTATATAGTCCGGCATGCCACCGGCGCGCCGGTGCATGAATCAGGGTATGCTTGATTCGATGGGCCGCATTGAGCGCCGCGACAAGCGGACGCAGCACATAAGGGCGGAGTGTCCGGGCTAGCGTGGGATGCCGCACGGCCAGGGACTGGAAGAAATTGCGGGTCATGAGAAAACCGCCTCGCCGGGCTCCGCCATGATCAGGCTGCGATAGGCCCGGGCTTGAAGCGCCATTATGCGTTCGGCCGAATGACGTTCCTTGATCCACCGCCTCACGGCTGCCCCGCAGCCAGCGGCATCCTCGATATCCGCGATTACACTACGCATGCGCGCTGCACACTCATCCACTGTCTTCGCCGACAGAGCAGGAGGCGCCTCGCCGAAAAACTCGGCCAATTGCCGGATATCGATCGCAGTGATGAGCCTGCGCCCCAATGCCATGACTTCCACTCCCACGGCTCCCAGCGCCGGCAGGGTAAATTGATCAACCACGGCGTGAGCGCGGCAATAGGCCGTCCACAACTCCTCCTTCCGCATGGTCCCGACCCAGGTGACACGATCCGCGATGCCCAATTCGTCTATCAGCGCCTTGCTGGCGTCGACCTCTTTGCCCCACTCGACGAGAACAAGGTGGAAACTCTTCCCTTCGGAAGCCAGTCGGCCAGCCGCTCGGAGAAAGATGTCGTTACCCTTGCTCCATGAACCGCTCGTATCAATCCAGTGATGACGCGTCGGGCTGAAGAACACGGCCGGTCCATTGAGCGGGCGCAGATGGCCATTCTCCGCCAGGAAGCGATCGATCTTCTCCTCATGGAATGGGTGCGGCAGGCATACGACGCGATCCTCCGCCAACCGCATCCGTTCCACCGAAGGCATCACATCGGAATTGGTCACGAATACGATCGGAGCGGGCAGGAAGGCCGCGCGGGTCAATGCTCCGAGGAAGCTGTTCTCGAACGGTAATTCGCGCAAAGTTCCATGCTCATAGGCTATGAAACGCTCGACACCGTTCATGAACGGAATGAACCCGTCGATAGCATAGCCCTGGATGATGTCGTAATCCGCGAGGGCACGGAAAAATCTTCGCGGATGTTCTTGTGCGTAGGCATCCAGTCGATCCTTTTCCGCCTGCGGCAGCCCTGTTGATTGCGCACGCAGAAAATGCAAAGCTTTATCAAAATAACGGTCGCGCTCAGCCAACGCATCTTCATCGGACCAGGCTTGTATTTTCTTTGCATCAGTGCGGTATGGTACCGTCATAATTATCGCGCCCAGCTTCAAAATTTTTCTTTTGACGCCTCGCAACGTATTGAAAACGACTCGCGCGACTGGTCTCAACAGATCATGCCAAAATGAGCCCTGATTGCGCGGGCGCGGGAGGAGCGTTTCGACGGGCAATGCCACTCCTATGACGTCACCAGAGGCCGCGGCAGGCTCCCAAACCCTATCGAGCCCCAGCTCTTCGATGATGGCAACGGCAACCGCGAACCGCAGAGGCAGGAGCCCGAGTGGCCTGCCAGCAACCTTGGCCATGTAGCGGACATGACCAAGGCTGCGGGCTTCCAAATAGGTCCATAGAAGCTTCGATAGCCGATGTAGGCCGAGCGCCCGCGCATGTTGATAGTTGATGCAACCTGCCGCAGGTCCCTGCGCGAACCAATCAGGTCGCTTCCAACCCTTGAGGTCGGTAGCCCACCAGTTCGGGGCGCTGGGGTCGACCTCCCCGTCGAAATCCGCATCCTCCCATTCGGGACAAGACATGACATGATAGTAATCATAACATATGACATCAGCATGGACGCCATGGCACCGCTGGATTAGACCATTGTAATAGGCATTATTAGCAATATTACCGATATGAAGTACCCTGAGAGGCCGTCCTAATTTTTTCTCGATAGCCTGAAGGTCTTCGTTTACCGCAAGGAAACTCACACAATAACCCTCCCCGCCTCGGACTGCGACAAGCGGCGATAGGAATCCGCAAGGCGCGACCATTCCCTTTCGGCGTCCATCTCGGCAAGCGCGAGCGCGGTATTAACAGTCATACGCTCGCGTAGCGGACCATCCTCGACCAAACGATTAATAGCGGCAGCAATGGAGAGAGGCGCTTGCGGGTCGAAGGCCAGCCCGACTTCGTGCTGCTCGACGACGCGCTTCGCCTCGGGGTAGTCGGCGACGAGCACCGGAAGGCCGGCAGCCAGATACTCGAATATCTTGTTTGGCAGCGCGTAGATGAAATTTCGCCCAACCCCTAGGACCGTATAGATGCCTGCATCAGCTCCGCGCGCGGCGACGACGACATCCCGCGAAGGCACCGCCCCCTGAAGGAACAGACGTTCCGAGTAGCCGCCCACTTCCGCGATCGCTCGGTAATCACGCTCGTACTTTTCCATCTGCGGTCCGCGGACGAGCAGCGCACAACCCGGTGTGTGAGCCAGTGCTTCGATCACGGGCTCAATCATGCGCGAGGGCCCGAGCCCTCCCTGATAGAGCAACAGGAACTGATGGGGAGGCAGACCCAGAGCTTGCTTCAGCGGCAGGTAGACCCGCGTCGGGTCGAGCCCGATGGCGGGAATGTTGCGGATCACCTCGGGTTTGCGTCCGTTCCCCAATTCCTTCGCCATCGCCTCCGCGATGGAATCGCACACGGTCACCACCAGATCGGCGTTGGCGAGGCAATATCGCTCGAGCCAGCGATAGCCCCCCTGCCAACGTCGGTTCAATGCGACGTAACGCCCGGATTTCACATCGAAGCTCACGTTCTCGGAATACCATTCATGGAAATCGACAACGACCTTCGCGCCGGTCCGCCGGCCCGCCGCAAAGGCGATGAAGGCCATGTTCAGGTCATGGGCATGAATGGCTAAAGGACGATAGGCCAACAACGACTTGAACAGCCTATCACCGAGGAAGCCCGGCCAGCGAAAGACGAAACGCGATGCATAGATGGGCGCGATGTCGATCGTTACGCTAGGCCCCCAATCGATGTCGCGTTCGATATCGTTGCCGACTGTGGGGCTGACGACGACGACCTGGTAGCCCGCCGCAGCCAGAGCGCGCGCCTCCCGCTCGATGCGCGGATCATGGGTCAGGTCCGAGAAGGCGACCATGACGATCAGCGACGGATCCGTCTCCCCACGCAGGCGCGGCAGCAGGCCCAGGAATGAGAGCATGCACTCGATCTTCGGCGGGATTGCTTGCAGCGTCAGGCCGGCCGAGGCAAGAGCCCGCCGCACTGGCCGGAACACGACGTCCGAAAGCCAATTCCCGATCACCTCGGCGACTTCACGCACGAGCCAGTAGGCACGGATTCCCGCCCGTCCAACCTGGCGCAGCAGCTGAAACAAGCCAGGATGGGAACGTTGCAGCGCTCTAATGTGATCGAGCATGATCCGGCTCCATCCTATCTATCCGCCACGGATGGTCCCATCCGGCTACCACCGGGACGGTATCACGCGCGGCCTCGGCTGCCGCCCGCCCGGCACGGATGGCAAGCAGGGTAGCTTCCGGAAAACCGGCAGTCTCTTCGTACATGCGCGCAAAGCGAGCCGCGACAGCGCTGAGCGAATGCCAGCGGGCGACATAGGCCGCCCCCTGCGCGCCAATGACGGGCAGCTTGTCACGATTGGCGAGACACCAGCGCAGCACCTCCTCGAGCGTATTGGGCGTGACGTTGATCAAGGGACATTCGGTGACGGTTTCGACCAGATCAGAGGACCGGACATAAGTCAGGACCGGCTTGCCTTGCGCCATAGCCTCCAGCGCCGTGTAACCGTAGGCGCCGCCAATGAATTGATCGGCCACGAGATCGGCTTCTCCAAACAGGCGAATGACCTCGTGGTTCGGCACTCCCTGTACCTTCACATAGTCGATGGCATGCCCTTCCCCCTGCAGTTTCTCGATGACGGCCTCGAGATAATGTGACCCCTTGAAGTGGGTATGGTTCGGTGCGTGAGCGATGCGCAATGCATCGGCAGGGCGCAAAGGTAGGGCCGCCGGCATCTGTGCGAGATCGATCGGCCAATAGTGCATGTTGCGAACCTTCGGCACATAAGCGAGCATGTCGCCCAACGCCACGGCGCAGGTCACCTTTTCGCACATCGTTGCCATGATCGGCGCATTGTCGTCCGTACAGGCGCAGAAGCGCCCGGGCTGCGGACAATCGACGCAGAAATTCCATTTGCCGAGAGCCAGCGTCTCGGTGCGGCGGCGCACATCGGCACCATAGGCATAAAGATAGACGCGTTTTCCCGCGGCACGGAGCAGATCGAGTTCCCCAGGGGAAATGCCCCAGCGCGTCGACGCGCTCAAAAAGCCCCGATCGTAGAACAGATGCACCACATCATATCGCCAGATAACCCAAGCCAGCAGCAACCGCTCCGCTGCATAGATGAGTCCGCCGGCATGATCCTCGAGCCATTTGAACACAGGTCGCAGGATGATGTCGAAGCCACTGGTGACATGATAGGTCGTGAATACGATTGAGTAGCTTTCGAAACCCAACAGCCGGTCTGCGCGTGCCTTAAGCGGCAAGGTGAGAATCGGCGTCGCACCCCACAACGAACGCGGCACCCCGTTTGCGAGACGAGCCTGCGTTCTCCAGCGGCCGAGCGGAACGGCAACCTGCACAAGAGCGAAGGTCACTCCGCGATTGAAGATCCGCAGCAGTAAAAACTTAAGCCAAGCGAGCATCCGGATTGGCAAGCTTGGGGAGGTTGCGTTCACTATCCGGCCCACTGCGAACGCAGCCCTTCCAACAGTCCATGCCCAAACTCGGGAAAGCCGGAGCAAGCCGAGGCGTTCCCTCTTCGGGTACGAATAAAAACAGGAAGAGCATCATTCTCGTGCTATAAAAGTATAAAAAGCACTATTATCAAAATAAAAGCCTCTATCATGAATAATAAATCTACTATCAAATACAGCTCTTAGGGTTTTATCTGAAAAATGGAAAAGATGATACTCATCAAGAGCAGAAACGTCTTCTGCCAATGGGTCATAAAGCTTAGCATCATCGATCAAACCTGCCCACACGATACAGAATCCACCGGGTCTGAGCACACGATGTACCTCGCTCAACGTCTTATCTAGCGAAAGCACATGATCAAGCGAAGTAGCGAAAATAACGACGTCAAACGTATCGTCGGGCCAAGGGAGAAACTCCGCCAACCCCTGGAAAAACTGGAAATCCCGCTTCATCACACCTGGAAGTGGATCTAGCCCGGCAATCATCGCATCTGGAAAACCACGCAGATAGGTCGGCAACGCTTGTGGTCCACAGCCAATGTCGAGCACGAACCCACTCATATAGGGCGACAGGAAACTCCGAAAATGCTCAGCGATCGCATGACCTTCCACGCTTAGGTTCGACTCCGGCGCCGTTTCATAGACTCGGCGGCCCCGTTCGAACGCCTCAATCCAGATCGGATAGGCACGGGGAAAGGCGTTCGCAAGTTCGGCGAGTTTATCGTTGAAGACATAAGGCTCTGGCTCCGGCAGGACCTTACTGATTTCCCGCTGCATGGTGGCATCAAGGCGCGCACGCAGTCCGGCATTGTGCAGCAGACGTGCTTCCATCACCGACGCATAAGTCCGTTGTGTCGTGACGCTCATCGCCGAAAGCTCGCGCTGAATTTCGTCTAGCGTATCACCCAGCCGCTTGTGATGCGTGAGCATCATTTCGATGCGATTGATGTCGTTACGCGTTTCCTGCACATTTTGTGCCAGCGCCTGAATGTCACCCTTCAGCCGAAAAAGGGCGCGGATATTCGAAACACCTGAACGTAGCCACCTGATCATATTGTAATTTTCCGCCCTGCTTAACTCGCGTTTCCCTCATCATGCTGATGATCCCATTCCACCAACGGATAAAAGATTGCACCTGAATTGAACCCCGTCACGGCGACCGCCAATTTATAACTGCGGTGGTGATACTCGTAGAATTCACTTGTTCCGGGGATATTCGGGAGGAGCCCCAATGAAACAAGATATACTCCTGCAAGGAGTTGATTCGGCTTGATTCGAGCCGAAATTACACCAGCCTCTGATGCCATTTTCCTATATTCAGCATCAACATAATGCTCTACTTCATTTCCTGAGTAATTACATGTACTAAATTGCGAAACCAATGTCAGATCAGAATCACGCTCAATGCCGATAGCCAATCCAAGCGTATCAATCGGAATATCGTTGCTATCACAACGATAGTGAACTCTAATCTCAATAGTTTCCCATGTATGAAATACGCTACGCCGCTTACCAGAATCGTCCAGAAACTCGATACGAATAATTCTGACCGGCCCGCGGGCAAACACCTTTTGCGGTTGAGAGACCAACAGGTCGCCACTGTTGGCACCCACCTTGGTCCTGCTAGCGTCAACCTCGCCGTTTTCTTCCAACAGCGGCGCCGCAACATCGTATTGGGCGCTGATTTCGGTTTGCTCAGCAACCAAGTCGACCAGCTTTCCGGCCCCTTCTGAAATCCGCTCATGCACACTGTAATCGTAGCGCTTAGCGACGTCGCGAGCGGGTCCGATTTCCCGTACGGTACCATTTTCGATCCAAATTGCCCGATCGCAAAGCTGGGCAACCTGGCCGGTCCCGTGGCTGACAAAAAGAACCGTCGCACCAGAGGCACAAATCTGGCGAATACGTTTCATGCATTTATTGACGAAGTAACTATCGCCAGCCGCCAGCGCCTCGTCGACGATAAAGATTTCAGGATCCACAGCGATGGCTGTGGAGAAGGTGAGGCGTGCCTGCATTCCGCTGGAATAGGTCCGGAAAGGCTGATCAATCACACTGGCAAGTTCGCTAAATTCAATGATCGAGGGTAGTTTCGCCTCAATCTCCTGCCGGCTCATGCCTATACACATACCGCCAGTGATGATGTTCTCACGGCCAGTAAAATCAGGGTGGAAACCCGTACCAAGCTCGAGGATTGCCGATATGCGCCCGTTGACTTTCACCTTACCCGACGTCGCATCCAGCAAACCGGTGATAATCTTGAGCAGCGTACTCTTGCCGGAACCATTCGGGCCGATCACGCCAACGATTTCACCGCGCGGAATTTCAAAAGAAACATCCTTTAGAGCCCAATGGTCGCGATGGCGCGACTTTCCCGTGAGTACCTCGCGTAAGAGATCGGCGTTATTATCGTAAAGACGATACGCCTTGCTCACTCTGTCGACATGGATTGCGATGTCGTGTCCAATGCTTGTTGCACGGGCCGTCTCCGATGCGGCCCGAAGCGTAACGTCACGCGTTGCTCGAAGGTCCGGAGCAGTCATGTCAGAGCACATTTCCGAGATAAGGTTTCACTCGCCGGAAGACAATCAACCCAGCAAGGAACATTGCGACCGCCATGGCGGTAAACACGATCCATGCAAAACCATGGCGGATTTCACCGAAGAACAACGTGTCTTGATAAACCCAAACAGCATAGCTGAACGGATTAAGATACAGAACCGGCCGGATTAGAATGGGTACCCAGTCCGGCAAATATATCGCCGGAGTAAAATACATCGAGACCGACATATAAATCGTAACGAACTCCCGAATATCGCGCAAGAACGGTGTCGTTACTGAGAGAAGCAAAGTCAGACCTACACACAGCAATGCGTGAAGTCCCAGGACAAAAGGCAGTGCAAGAGACAGCCAACTAAGACCCCCACCGAGAAAAAGCTTGTACCCCAGCATCAGCACGAAGGTCGGTGCGTAGATAACAAAGCAGGCCACGATGGTCGCAACGGGCAGCGTCTCGATCGGAAACACAACCTGCTTGACGAGATTGGCATTGCCTGAAAAAGCATTCGTTGCCCGACCGAGAGCATTCGACATCACCAGCCAAGATGTCAGGCCGATAACGATATAGCTGGTATAGTCCCCTGGAAACGTCGCGGTGACAGCCATTTTGGAGCCGATAACGACGCCGAAGATCAGCATATAGGTACCAACCACGATCATCGGCTGGAGGTAGATCCAAAACGAGCCGAGCCCGTGACCGACATGCCCTCCTCTGATGTCGCGTAGCACCATCTCGTAGATCAGCGCCAAGTTGCGCCGGATGATTCGCACGAAATCTAGCGTCACCGCGGCAAGCGAGGGAGCGTTCGTCAAACCGTCCACAGAATCATGCGAATGTTTACTGCCCATTACAGGTAAGCCTCGCAGAACTGTTCAATATTAAGCAGCGACCAGATCAAAAGGCGGCGATTCTGCCTGCCTCCCAAATGGTCGTTAATCAATGCATTCACCGCCTTGCGGTCGAGATAATCATAGATACGAGCCCGTTCGTTGACGAGCCGGCGCTTCACATAGTCGATGCTCTCGCCCTTGAACCAGCTCGCATCCGGCGCCGAGAAACCCTGCTTCTCACGCTCGGCGACCTGCGACGGGATATGGCGCGTCATCATGTTGCGCAGGATCAGCTTGCCGTCGCGGGTCTTCTCGAAATAGCGCTCGGCCTTGCCGCCCGGTTCGTTCTCGTTCAGGCGCACGACCTCGGTGAGATTGCCGAGCTTCATCTTCGCCGGCAGGCGCATGGCGAAGTCGACGAGGTCGTTGTCGAGGAAGGGCACCCGCCCCTCCAGCCCATGCGCCATGCTGAGCTTATCGTCGACGATGAGCAGCCCGTTCAGGAAGGTCTTCGCCTCGAAATAGAGCGAGTGGTTGATATAGTCTTCCGGACGCGTGAGCTGATGGGCGTGCTCGTGGAACACGCCGCGGAAGATCGACATCGGATCGACCTGGCTCGCCTCGCCCCAGACCGGCGCCATCACCTCCGGTAAAATCTCGGTCGGAACCAGCCGCTGCCAGAACCCGTAATACTTGTCGACGTAATGGTCGAAATCGTCGTTCACGACGGCGCGGTAGTAGCGCCAGGGATAGCCCGCGAAGAGCTCGTCGCCGCCGGTTCCCGACAGCACCACCTTGACGAATTTCGAGGCGAGCTTAGCGGCGTAATAGTTCGGATAGGATTGCCCGACGCGCGGTTCTTCCAGGTGCCAGGCGAGCCGCGGGATCGCCCGTTCCATGTCGCCGGCTTTGAGCACCATCTCGTAGTGCTCGGTCTTGAACAGATACGACATGTGCTCGGCCTTCGAGCGCTCGTCGTAGCCGAGCTCGACGCCGGAGGCGGAATTCAGGTCGAAGCCCACCGTGAAGGTGCGCATGAAAGGCAGTTGTCTGGCCGCGAGCGCCGTGATCGAACCCGAATCCATGCCGCCCGACAGATATGAGCCGACATCGACGTCCGAGATCATCTGGCGCGAGACGGCCTGCCGGAACAGCCGGTCGAGCTCGTCGAGCGCCTCGGCCTCGCTCGGTGCCTTCTCCGGCTCTTGGAAGTGGAAATCCCAGTAGCGCTGCGGCTCGAAGGCGCGATCGCCGACGCCGACCTGCAGATAGCAGCCCGCAGGCAGCAGCTTGACGCCCTCGAACAGGGTCTCTTCCGAAAAGAAATTCTGGAAGGTGAGATACTCGGTCAGGCCGGCGACGTTCATCCTGGCCGCGAAGCCGGGAAAGCCGCGGAAAGCCTTGATCTCAGAGGCGAAAAGCAGCGCTCCGTCGACCATCGCGTAGTAGAGCGGCTTCACGCCGAAGCGGTCGCGCGCCAGCGTGAGCTGCTTGTCGCGCCTGTCCCAGATGCCGAAGGCGAACATGCCGTTCAGCTTGCCGAGCGCATCCAGGCCCCATTCGGCGAAGGCGGTCAGGAGCACCTCGCTGTCGCCGCTCGAATGGAACAGATGGCCACGCGCCGAAAGATCCGCCTTCAGCTCATGGAAATTATAGATCTCGCCATTGTAGGTGATCACATAGCGGCCATCGCGCGTCGTCATCGGCTGGCGCGCGGCGTCGCTCAGGTCGATGATCGAAAGACGGCGATGGCCGAGCCCGACCGGCCCGTCGCAATAGTGGCCTTCGCCGTCGGGGCCGCGATGGGCGATGATGTCGGTCATCGCCTTCAGGGTCACCGGCGAGGCCGGCCTGCCGTCCCGGTGGAGGACGCCTGCAATACCGCACATGACGCTATGGTCCGATGAGGAAACGGGGCCGGCGCGAAGCGCCGGCCGTTCGGCACGTCAGATCTGGGCCTTGGCCCGGCGCTGCGCGACCTGCTCGATATGGCTCTTGCGCCATTCGATGAGCTGCTTCAGCCCTTCGTCGAGATCGATCTTCGCGGTGAAGCCGATCTCCTTGCTCGCCTTGACCGGCGAGCCGATACGGTTGCGGACCAGAGTCGCCTGGCTGCGCGGGGCATAGTTGATCGGCTGGTTGGAGCCCGTCAGGTTCAGGAGCTTCTCGGCGACCTCCTTCAGCGAGGTCCGCTTGCCAGTGCCGACATTGTAGAAGCTGTCGGTCGCGGTCGACTGCATCGCACAGAGATTGGACCGGGCGCAATCCTCGACCGCCACGAAATCGAAGGCTTCCGAGCCGTCGCCCATGATCGTCGGGCCCTCGCCGCGGTCGATCGCATCGAGCATCTTCATGATCACGGCGATATAGGCGCCGCGATAGTCCTGGCGCGGTCCATAGACGTTCATGTAGCGCAGGCCGACATAGTCGAGCCCGTAGCGGAAGTGATAGGCGCGCGCCATCGCCTCGCCGCAGATCTTGGTCGCGCCGTAGAAGTTCTTGTTGTTGAAGGGATGGTCCTCGGTCATGGGCTCCTCGACGGCGTCGCCGTAGACGGAAGCCGAGGACGACCAGACCAGCCGCTTGACGCCGTTGCGGACACAGCCGTCGAGCACGTTGAACATGCCGCGGACATTGGTCTCGAAGGCCGTGCGCGGATACTCATGGCATTGCAGCAGCCACAGCGCGGCGAACTGGAAGACGCCGTCCGCTCCCTTGAGCGCCGCGTCCAGGATATCGGTCTGCGTGATGTCGCCACCGGCCTCGAAGATCTTGACGCGCGGGTCCTTGAGGGCCTCGGCGAGATTCTCGTGCGTGCCGCGCACGAAATTGTCGTAGATGACGATCTCGCCGACATCGGTCTTGGTCAGCTGATCCACAGCGTGGGAGCCGATCAGCCCCGCTCCGCCGATGACGACGACACGCTTTCCCTTGAGTTCCACGGCACGTTTCCCTTGCTGGCGATGCGGCGGCAGCGCCGGCGCACAAAATTTCCAAGCTACCGCAGTCCGGGTGCAACGAGAGCACCCGAACTGCAAACATCCTCATCGGCCGAATAGCCGCTCACGCAGCCTTTTCGACCAGATTCTCGTCCAGCACGACGCGGACCTTGCCGCCGAGCAGCTCGAGCAGCACGGTGACGCGGTCCTGGTCTCTAAAGCCCTCGAACAGGCCGAGCGTCTCGGCGAAGCTGCCCGAGCGGATGCGGATCGCCTCGCCCGGGACGAAGCTCGGCCGCTGCGACATCGCGATATAGCCCTGCGCGTTGACGCGCGTCTTCAGCCCGCCGACGATGCCGTCGGCAACCGGCACCGGCCCATCCTCGCCGGCGATCAGGCGCGCCACGCCATAGGTTCCGTTGATCGAACGCCAGCGCTGGCGCGCCGGATCGAGAGAGACGAAGAGATAGCCGGGAAACAGCGGCGCTGCGACGAGACTCACCTTGCGCGCATGCCGGCGCTTCCGGAGATAGCGCGGCAGGAAGGCCTCGAAGCCCTGATTGGCGAGCTCCTGCGCTGCCCGCATCTCGCACAGATGGCGCGTCTGGACGACATACCAGCTCGCGCCGGCCGGGGCATGGGGGGCTGGCGCGATCAAGCTCCCGCCTCCAATGTCCTCACCGAGAGCATCGGCGGCACCAGGACCCGGGAAGCCCCGAGATCAGTCACGGCCAGATCGTACCAACGCTGTGCCTCATAGATACCGGTGACGATAGCGCCGCCAGGGCAAACCGAGGCGCCTTCCAGGCTGGCGACCACCGGAATGTTGAACAGGCTTTGCTTGCGCATGCCGCGATCGACGATCGCGACAATGGCGATACCGTGTTCGGCGGCGCAGAGGATGGCGATTTCCGTTAGGTCGCTGCCGCCATATAGCGCCAGTGTATTGAACTTCCGCTCGCGGGCCTCCTCGAACAGCGTCGAGCACTGCGAGCGAGCCCGACGGAAGAAGGACAGCGACCATGACAAGTACTCAGCCGTGAGCCGGGATTTCTCAGCGAAGCCAGAGGGCGTCAGGTAGTAGGCGTAGCGCCGCGAAGGCACCTGTTGGACCTTGATCAGGCCCTTCTTCACGCAGCGCTTGATATACGTGTTGACGAGACCGAGTGCGACGCCGAGCTCACTGGCAAGCGCGCGCTGCGAGACATGCGCCTCGCGCTCGACGAAGGCGAGCAACTCTGCGATATGGCGCCCCTCGCTTTCGGCGGCGTCAGGCCCCAGAGCCTTGTCGCTTACGACAGCGACATTGTTCGATCCTGCGATCATGGCGCGAGGCCTATCACGTTCATAACATGAACGTCAAATCTGACCTTACACGATAAGGCTCCTCACTACGCCTACAGCAACCCAGAAGCGTGTTACCAGAAGCAGGCCCCTACACTCGCGGAGTGGCTTCATCGTTCACCTTTCAACGCGACGGCTGAGTTTTCTTTTCCGATTATGACGCCTGCCTCCTCCAGGGCGAGTTTGATACCGAGCAGGTTGTTATGTGTTGGCACACGTCGGCCCTTCTCGAAGTCGCGGATGGTTGAGAGGCCGAGATGTGCGGCTTTTGCGAGGTCCAGCTGGCTCCAGTCGAGGAGGGCACGGGCGGCGCGGCACTGGGCTGGTGTGATCATGGCGCCGGCATAGCCTGATCAGCGTTTATCGTCGAGGGTCGACATTATCAGTTGTCTGCTGGCCCGACAGGAAGGGAACCGTCCTTCATCAACGATTTTCGTTGCTGGAGGACGATGATGACACTGATCCTGGAGTTCGAGCACAGGCTTATCTTCTACAAGCCGGGTATCCTGCGCTACGCGATGCGCCACGCGCGGGCGCAGCTTCGCGCAGCGCAGGACCGCGCCGAGCGGCACCAGCTTTTGTCGCAGTGGCTCAAGCGCGGATGGGCCGAAGCCAAGGCCCAGCTGGCTGGATTCCGACGATTGCGGAGCGCGGCGCCGGCATGGCGCGAAGAGCACCTGCAAGCCCGCCATGATGCACGGCCGGTCGCCCTCGCCTGCCACCAGCTGCATTGAGGGCTCGCCATGCTCCGAACTGTGCCCCCTGCTCCCATCGTCACGCTGCCGACCGAGACCGTCGCGCCCTTGCCGCCGACATCCTGTCTCGGACCAGCCGAGTTGGCTCAAGTGTATCGAACCTGGTGGTTCGGCCCGGGTCGCGCTGCATCGCGCGATCATCTCACCGGAAGGACCGAGCGATGATGACCACAACGCGCTATCGGCGCTCATCCGCAGCCGCCCGGCTAACCGAGCGGCCCCCCCGTCCCCGCTATCACCCCGCTAGGTCTGCTGAGCGCAGCGCTCGATCGCGGTGCCGACGAGCACATCCTTGCACAGCTGATCGGCCTGCACGAGCGGTCACGTGACGACGATGCCCGCCGGACTTTCGAGACCGCGCTCGCGGCCGCCAAGGCCGAGCTTCCGGTGATCGCGAAGACGCAGATCGCCAGCATCGGCGGCAAGCACTATCGGCATGAGGATCTGGCCGAGATCGCCCGCACGATCGGGCCGGTCCTGGCTCGTCACGGCCTGGCCTACCGCTTCCGCTCCAGGACCGAAGGCGAACTCATCACCATCAGGCGTGATCTCACATCGCGACGGTCACAGCGCGGAGAACAGCCTCTCGGCCGGCGCCGATCATGGCGGCGAGAAGAACGCGATCCAGGCGATCGGATCGACGCTGACCTATCTGCAGCGGATGACGCTGAAGGCGGCACTGGGCCTGGCCGCCGCCGAAGACGATGACGGCAAGGCGGCTGGCGCCGGCCAGACCATCACCCGCCAGCAGGTGCGCGAACTGCTCGGGCTGATCGAGGAGGTCGGCGCCGAGCGCGAGGCCCTGCTGCGCTTCTTCAAGATCAAGGCTTTTGCCGAACTGCCAGCACGCCGCTTCCGGCAGGCGCTGGTGATGCTCAACGCCAGGAAGGGACGGGCCTGACCATGCTCGAGATCATCAACCGTATTCAGGGTTCGCCGGAACGGGCGCAGGCGCGCCTCGGCATCCCGACGGCATCCGAGTTCGCCTCGATCCTGACCAAGGGCCGAGGCGGCACCGAGAGCCGCACGCGGCAGAGCTATCTCTCTACAAGCTCGCCGGCGAACGGCTGACCGGCGAGGTAATGGAGAGCTTCACCTCGCCGCATATGGAGCGCGGCAAGCTGATGGAGGAGGAAGCCCGCAGCGCCTACAGCTTCGTCACAGGATTGGAGTGCGAGGACGTCGGCTTCCTCCGGCGCGGCCGGGCCGGCGCCTCTCCCGACGCGCTGATCGGCGAGGATGGCCTCCTCGAGATCAAAACCAAGCTGCCCCATCTCCTGATCGAGGCTCTGCTCAAAGGAGAGTTTCCGCCCGAGCACAAAGCGCAGTGCCAGGGGCAGCTCTGGATTGCCGGACGCGATTGGATCGACCTTGCGATCTATTGGCCGGGCCTGCCGATTTTCATCTGCCGTGCCGGACGCGACGAAGCCTTCATTCGCGAACTCAGCGACGCCGTCGACTCCTTTAACGACGAGCTCGACCGCATCGTCGCGCAAGTTGCCGCCTATGGTCAGATGGAGGCGGCTTGATGCGCTCGCGTCGCGAGTTCACCCGCCCCCAAAAGGTCGCCATGCTCAAACGTGCCATGGATGCGCATGGCAATATCCGCTGCGAAAGCTGCGGCCTTAACATCACCGGCAAGGTCGTCGAATTCGACCACGTCATCCCGGAAGCCCTTGTCCTCGACAAAACCCATGCACTGAGCATTGAGGATGGCCGCGTTCTCGGACGCGACTGCTGTCACCGCGCACCTGGCACCAAGACGACCCGCGATCTTGCCGCCATTGCCGAAGCCAAGCGTCGCGAGGCTAGGCATCTCGGTATCCGGCCCACACGACACCTGACCGGTCGCGGCTTTCCCACTGTGCCGCCGCGGCGGGCAGCCTCCCGTCCACTCTTGAAGCCCGCGGCTTGGCGTGAGGGCTTCGCGGATAGTCCCTTTGACGACTAACAAGTCGATCAGGATCCAGTAGCATGACCCATCGAATCCAGATCCGTCGCCGCTCTCTCCTCGCCGGCCTTTGTCTCAGCCTGCTCGCAGTCGCGTGCACACCGCAAACGATCATGCGCTTCGACCGGCTCGATGGTCGAACCGATGCCGGCGCGATTGTCCAGTTTCAGCAGGATGAGGCAATCTGCAAAGGTGAGGCCGCCAAGGCCCTCGCCATCGCAGCCCCGATCTCCATGGGTCACAGCTTGGCCGACGCTATGGAGGCCGGCATACTCGAAGGTCAGCGTAACGCAGCGGTCCGCCAGATCGTCGTTGGCTGCATGGCCGGACGGGACTACACCAAGACGCTGGTCACGGTGCAGCCCTAAAGCTGGCCCCCGGCGCCGTTTAGGAACGAACGCGCCGCTGCGGTCGCACGATCTGCTGCGGGCGTTCGCGGACAACCGGTGTACGGGCCGTCTGGTATTTCAGCGCCTGGCTGGTCGCATCGACCTGGTCGTCGTGGCGTGCGAGCGGAAAGGCCAAGAGTTCGCTCAGATAATCTGCCAGCCAATCAGCCTGGCGCGGCAGGAACACCTGCCCTGCCTCGAAGCGGGCTGCCTGTGCCATGAGTCACGCGTTTTTTTGATCCGCGACTGCTGCAGCAACGGATACAGCGCTCCGCTGCGTCGCAGATCCTGCGATAGCGCCCGCCCAAGTTCTGTGTCTTCGATCAAGGTCGCGTCGACCGCGTGCCTCCCGGCAAGCTCAATCATCTTGCGGCGCAATTCCGGCGCCTCCCAACGGCCTCGGACGAGATCGATCAGATAATAGGTCTGCCCGATCGCGCCCCAGACCATCCCCACCGACCAGTCCGAATGCTCAGCCTGCGTCGAGGCAGTATCCCAGGAGGCAATCTTGAGATCGAACGTGACGGGGCGATCATCATAGTAATTCAGCCAGTCACGTTTGATGATCTGCCCTTCGGCCGGTAGCGGATTCTGCTGATACTGCGCCGAGAAGTTCAGCGACCCGAGGTTGCGCTTAGCTGCCTCCAGCCATGCAAGCGTATCGCGGCCCGGGTGAAGCACTTCGCCCTGGCGGCGCTGATAGAAGGCCTCCGGCCCGTCACCAATGCGATAGCGGCAGTCCTCCGGCGCGATCGCCGGGATCGAGAGCACATCCCAATCCTCCTTCTCCAAGACATGGCCGACGAGGTCATCCTCATGCAGGCGCTGCATCACGATGATGATGGCGCCGTTCAGCTTGTCGTTGAGACGCGAGTAAAGGGTGCTGTCGTAAAACTCCTGGACCCGACGCCGGGCGGCTGCCGAGGTCGCGGCCTCCAGGCCATTGATCGGATCATCGATGACGATCAGATCCGCGCCCCGACCCAGCACCGACCCGCCGATCGAACTAGCAAAACGATATCCCTTCTGAGTCGTCTGCAGCTCACGGCTCCGATTGGCGCTGATCGCAAAGGCCGGAAAGAGCCGACGGTACCAATCGGAGGTGACCACGCTGCGGAAACCCGCAGCGTGGGTGAGCGACAGCTCGTTGGCGTAGCTGATCGCCATGATCCGCTTGCGCGGATCATGGCCCATCACCCAAGCCGTATAGGCGATGGTGACGCAGATCGATTTGGCGGAACGCGGCGGCACGTTGATGATCAACCGCTTGCACTCGCCCCGCCAGACCCGCGTCAACTGGTAGGCCATCGCGTGGATATGCCAGTTGTCGAGATAAGGTGTACCCGGCTCGAGCGTGCCGAAGCACTGCGCGATGAAGGTCCCCAGATCTCGGCTCAGGATCGCGTCGAACAGCCTCGGATCAAGCATGGCCGCTGCCCTGGGACCGAACCATCCGCAGCAGCGCTGCCGCGATCAGTTCCTCCTTCTGTTCGTCGCTCAGACCCTGCGACGCATCGGTGGCGGCGCTATCACGCTGCATGATGAGATCGAGCATCGTCTGTCGCGCCCTGGCATCGCCCTTGAGCGCCGCCTCTCCGGTCTTGCGCAGCAAGGCGGCAACGTAAGAAATCGACTCGGTCCGACCGTTCCTTGCGATCTGGATCGGTTCGCCGAGGAGCTTGTCGAGCTCCTCGGCCAGGCTCATCCGGGGTTTTGCCTTGCGCCGACCGGAGGGGTTGCCGCTGCGGCCTTTCTGGAAGCGGCTGTGCTGCGGGGGGCTTTTGTAGCCCACGGGGTCGGAGGCGTCCTCACGCGTCATCGCCCCCTCCCGCGCTCTCATCCATCGCAACAGGCGCCACGGCCTGCCCGCGCTGCCGAGCCATCTCCGCGAAGCTCAGCCCGGTTTCGGCGTGGCGCGCTTCGGCCTTGCTCAGACGCTCCCAGCGCTGGATCGTGCCATCGACATAGAGGGCGTCGAGCTCCATCAGGAAGCCGCGGCGCTTGGTCTTGTGCGCCGCGATCAACGTCGTGCCCGAGCCGCCGAAGGAATCCAGGATGATCCCCTTCGGCTTCGAGCAATCCTTGATCGCGTCCATCACCATGGCGCAGGGCTTGACCGTCGGGTGGCTCGCGAGCTCTGCCATCCGCCCCTTGCGGAAGCCGTTCACACCTGCATAGCTCCACAGCGTGGTGCGATAGCGACCGTGCTTGCCGAGCTCGATGTTGTTGATGTGCGGCGCCGTGCCCTTCTTCCACAGCGTGATCAGCTCGGTCTGGCTGCGATAGAGCGACCCCATCCCGGCATTGGTCTTGGCCCAGGTGATCACCGACTTGAGTTCGTCGAACACGGCATAGCCGGCATTCAGCATCTCGTGCAGGTGCGGGCCATCGATGCAGCTATAGATCAGCGCGCCATCCTGCGACGCCTCAGCGATCTCAGCGAAGACCTCGTGCAGGAAGCTCGTGAACTCGAGCTTGCTCATCTCACCCGAGGCCATCGCGAACTCGCGGTGCTTGGTCCGACCGAGGCCGCCGACATGGCCATCAACCCGAACGTTGTAGGGCGGGTCGGTGAACGCCATCTGCGCAAGCTCCCCGCTCAGCAGCGTCTGATAGTCACCACGTTCGCGCGCATCTCCGCACAGGATGCGATGCTCACCCAGCAGCCAGAGATCGCCGCGCTGCGTCACTGCGACCTCCCGCAGCGCCGGCAGCGCGTCCGCCGGATCGGCCTTCCTCACCTCGGGGGAGTTGGTGTCGAGGATCACGTCGATCTGCGCGGCCTAGAAACCGGTGACCTCGATCTCGAAATCGAGCTCGATCAGCTCGGCCAGTTCCAGCTTCAGAATCTCGTTGTCCCAACCGGAGAGCTCGGCCACGCGGTTGTTGGCGATCCGAAGCGCACTGATCTGCTGCGGCCCCAGGTGATCGATGTAGATCACCTGGACCTTCTTCATGCCGAGCAGCCTGGCGGCCTCGTAGCGACCGTGACCAGCAACGATCTCACCGTCCTTGGTCGCCATCGCCAGGATCGGCGACACGAAACCGAACGCCTTGATGCTCTCGGCGATCAGGTGGATCTGCTTTTTCGAATGCGTGCGGGCATTGCGTGCCGACGGCACCAGCTCCGACAGGCTCCGCTCGCTCACCTGCGGCGCGAAGCATGCGATCGCACGCTCGAGCTCGGGGTCACCGACGGTGGAAACAACACGACGGCGGACCCGTGCCGACGGTTTGAGGGGATGAGAGGACATTACGATCGCTTCCTTTTTCAAGGAGACGACCAGATCAAGCGAGCACTCGCGGCAAAACAAAGCCGGTCCAGCCAAGCCGGACCTGCTACATTTTGCCTAACGAGGGCTGCTCACTTGACGTGAAATGCCTCAATCAGGAGCGCCAAAACCCGAACTGATCGGTCTCGGCCCATGCCCGCGAAATTGCGGACGTTTCCATGACTAAGCGAGCCCTAACAGCGTGCCGAGCATAAATTCTTATGTCAGGATTATACACTCTCTTTGTCAGCGGTCCCAGCCGTGCGCGCTCTCGACACAGTGGGAGATCGCTTGGCCCGCAGCAAAGCCCAGATTGGGCTGCGGTCTCTCAGAACGTGCTGCCGGCTTGCGACGATCCGTGCCGGACTGCTGACAAATCCCTGCCAGAATCAAAGGAAATTCCCTGCTCGCCGCCCGACGCTTTGCGCAGAATCTTTGCAATTTCAGGCGCGTAGGCCAGAAAATCCCTGGCTATGCTCGCGTGGCGTCAGCGGGCTTCCCTGCAAATTCCCTGTTAGCTGGGAAAGCGCGGCATCGTGTGCAGGCCGCCCCGGCGGCCTTGACCCCCGCGGGGCGAACGAGCATTCGCCGGCTACTTCGCTTTCGACGCCTCGTACAGCGCCTTCGTCTCGGCGTTCATCGGATAAAGCCCCGGCAGCGAGGCACCCTCGTCGACCTTGGTCATGATCCAGGCTTCCATGCGCTCCTGCTCGGGCGCCTCGGCCAGGACCGCATCGAGGAGTGCGGCTGGAATCAGGACGGCACCGTCCTGGTCGACGACGATGATGTCGTCGGGGAAGACCGCCACGCCACCGCAGCCGATCGGCTCCTGCCAGGCGACGAAGGTGAGCCCCGCGACGGAGGGCGGCGCGGCGACGCCGCGGCACCATACCGGCAGGTTGGTATCGAGCACGCCGGCAACGTCGCGCACCACGCCGTCAGTGATCAGCGCAGCGACACCGCGCTTCTGCATGCGGGCGCAGAGAATGTCGCCGAAGATGCCGGCATCGGTCATACCCATCGAATCGACCACCGCGATGCAACCTTCCGGCATCGCCTCGATCGCGGCGCGGGTGGAGATCGGCGAGGCCCAGGAGGCCGGCGTTGCAAGATCCTCGCGGGCCGGCACGAAGCGCAGCGTGAAGGCCGGGCCGACGAGGCGCGGCTGCCCGGGCCGCAACGGGGTTGCGCCGCGAATCCAGACGTTGCGCAGTCCCTTCTTCAACAGGACGGTGGTCAAGGTCGCCGTCGAGACGGTCTTCAGGGTTTCGATCGCTTCTGCGGTCAACGTCATCCGGACATGCTCCTGACTGTTGCCGGGACGTTACAGCAGCCACTCCGAAAACGGCATGCGGTTTTCGGAGAAAGCCCATGCGGCAGCGGGGGGTGTCATGGCCGTGCCGAGGCTCGGTGCACCCCGCAGGGCGATCGGCATTCCCTTCGGGCGTGACGGTTCGCTGCGGAGCGCGTGCGCCCGCAAGGGGGCTCGAAGCCGCCGGCTTCTCAGACCAGTTCCGAGGCGAGCTTGGAGATCAGGCTGTTGGAGAGGATGACGGGCAGACCTGCTGCCGCAGCCGCCCGGCGATGGGCCTCCACGAAACCCATGCAGTCCATCAGCAGGATCCCGGCCCCGCGAGCGCGGAGGTCTTCGGCCGCTTGGGTGACGGCTGCGAGATCACCCTGGTAGGGCGAGGCCGCCGCGCAGATCGGCGGCAAGGTCAACGGCTCCCACTTGGCCGCCTCGCTGGCGATCTGCTCGGCCAGCGGCACGACGATGCCGAGCTGCGCGCCATGGGTCAGCGCGGCCACCGTCGGCGGCAGGATGCGGTCGGGTTCGAGGAAGCGGGCCTGCCTCGTCCGCAGCGTCTCGAAATGGCCGGTACACAACATCAGGATGGTGGTGCAGCCCTCCGCCTCGAGCGCATGAAGCTTGCGCTGGGCAGCCGCCTCCGTCCGGGCCCGGTCGATGATCACGGAGGAGCCGTCCAGCAGTTTGGTGATGAGGACCGGCTTGCCTGGAACCGCCGCGAAATCCTCCTCGATCTCGCCGCGGCTCAGGCCGTCGAGGATGCCGGCATGGACGCGCGGCAGCCCGGCCGTCAGCACCACGTCGAGGATCGGCGTGATATCGGCCCGCGGCGCCTGGCCGATCGTGAGGGTTCCGAGCTTGCCCATGGCGATGGTCCTTTCCGGAAACACGAAGCCCCGGGACGGCCGTCCCGGGGCTTCGCCTGTTTCAGGGCTTGTGAAAGTTCTTGATGACCGAATCGAAGAAGGAGAAGATCGCGTCGCCGGCGATGACGCCCGCGGCGAAGACCTCCATGTCGCCCTCCCCGCTCGTACCGCGCAGCTTCTCCCAGATCAGTCGACAGACGATACCGGCCAGCACCGCCCAACCCGCCATCGGGAAGGCGATCAGCAGGCCGGTGGCGAAGAGCACGCCGATCTGCCGTTTCGGCCCGCCGATGAATTGCAGGATCGCGCCGGGGATCGCCCACATGAAGAGCTGCCAGGCCACGCCCGGCGCCACGCCGGCCTTGATCGTCGCGGCATAGACCTTGTCGACGGGCGCGACCAGGTTGCGGTCGAAATAGGACTGGTAGGAGAACAGCACCACCGCGCCGGCGATGACGAAGGCGAACATCGCCGCGAAGAGCTGCTGGCGGCGGCCGTCGCGCTCGAAGGCGGGATCGACGCCGTTGCCGCGCAGCAGGTAGCCCGCCTTGAGGTCGTAGCCCATATCGGCGAAGGCGGGGCCGGTCGCGGCCGAGAAGCCGACGAGCAAGGCGAGCGCCGGCATCGGGAAGCCGATCAGCATGCCGATGATCAGCGTGATCAGCGCCACGGCGAAAGCGGGGAACCAGCCCGAATGCATCGCGGCGAGGCCGACGATCAGCTCGTGCACATAGGCTGCGAAGGCAGCGTAGAGCACGAACAGGATCAGCATGCCGATCGACATGTCGGTCATCAGCCCGCCGATCAGGGCGATGAACACCGCGATCACGAGATAACCGAGCGTGCCCAGACCGAGCGCGCGGCGCACCTCGACATCGCCCACGCTCGCCGCGGCCTCACCCGCTTTGGCCGCCTCCTCGCGCCGGAACAGCAGGGCCGCGACCTGAAGCAGCGCGACGAGGCCGGCGCCGATCATGAAGCCGTGCGGGATATAGGCCGCCATCAGGTCGCCCTTGGGGATGATGGTCTCGAGGAGCGGACCGCCGAAGAGCTGGCCGGAATAGCCGCGCAGCAGCAAGCCGATGCCGAACATGGTCAGCGCCCAGATATTGCCGATGAAGGCGACGCCGAAGGCCGACATCGGGATGCCGGTGACGGCGGTCGAGCCGGCGAAGCCGATCCAGGCGAGCGGGATCTTGATGAAGGAAGCGACGACACCGGTGCCGAAGCCGATCCCCATCAGCACGGCCTTGCGGCCGCCCTCGTCGCCGGCCTTGATCGCCTCGGCGGCGGCGACGCCCGGCGGCCAGGCGCCCTGCGCCGGGAAGACGCGGGAATCGAACATCCGGTAGAGCAGGTAGCCATCGAGCAGCATCGCGAGGAAGGCGCCCGCCAGCATCGGCAGCACGAGGTCCGGCCGGCCGAGCAGCCAGGGAATGCCGACCGGCAGCAGCAGGCTGTTCGCGGCGCCGAAGGTGGCCGAGGAGATCGCGCTCTGGGCCAGGTTCTGCACATGGATCGAGCGGTAGCGCATGAAAGCGGCGAGCGGGATGCGCGCCAGCGCCATCGCCGCGAGCGCGCCGATCAGCGAGGTGTTCGCGGTGATGCCGAGCGACACCAGAAGCTGCATGCCGATGATCGAGCCGAAGACGCAGAGAATCGCGATCAGCGCCAGCGTCGCCGGCTCGAACAGGCTGGGGTGCCGCTGAGGCACCCCTTCAATCGGTTTGGTCATGCCTCAGTCCCCTCATGAGCCCCTTTCGGGCTGTCTGCGTTTCGTCCCTGAGATCGTTCCGATCGGGATCGTCATTGCGAGCCCTCCGGGTCTTGTCTTCGACAAGCCCGAGGACGGGCTCCGCGAAGCAATCGAGGAGGACGAAGAGCGTCGCCGCTCCTCGCAATGACGGCCTTTCAAGCAACCAGGATGCCGGCCTTGGCCTCGCCCACATCCTGCGTGGCATGCGCTCCCTGCACGCCGTAATCGCGCTTGGCCGCCTCGGGCGAGACGAGGCCGAGCGCGATGTCCCGAGCGATCGCCTCCCGCGAGCGCTCGGCGGCCGGGCCGTAGCCGGCGCCGCCGGCGAGCACGAGCTCGACGATCTCATGCGGCTGCCTGACCTGGACCAGCTCGCCGGTGCCGACGTCCTTGAGCACATGGCCCTGCTCGTCGATGACCCGGCCCGAGGCGCCGCCGCCGGCCTTGCCGCCGAACAGGCCCGGGATCGGGTTGTCGACGCCCTCCGGATAGAGCGAGACCAGCGTCGGCAGGCCGTCATCGGAGAGCTTGCGCAGCCGCACGCGCTGGCCGAGGCCGCCGCGATGCTGGCCGGCGCCGCCGGAGTCGGTGAGATAGCTCTTCTCGACCACCAGCACCGGCACCCGCGATTCGAAGGTCTCGATCGAGGTGTTGGCCGCCGAAGTCGGGTAGAGCAGGCCCGACTTGCCGTCGCCCTGGGCCGAGCCGCCCTGGCCGCCGCCACAGAAGAGCATGTCGGAATAGGTGTCGCCGGCCGCGTCCCGGCCATAGACGCTCGCCGCCACTGGCAGGCCGGTGAAGGCCTGGACCTGCTTCGGCGCAGCTTCCGACAGGGCGCGGAAGATGTTCGGGGCGAGATACCAGCCGGTGCGGGTGCGCAGGTTCACCGCCAGCGGCTTGTCGCAGTTCAGGATCGAGCCCTTCGGTGCCTCGACCGTGAAGGCGCGATAGCAGCCGGCATTGCCGCGGACATTCGGCGTCAGCATGCATTTCAGCGGATAGGTCGCATGCGCCATCGTGTAGTTGAGCGTGCAGTTCAGCCCGCCCTGCGGGAGCTGCGGCGGCGCCCCGGCGAAATCGAGATGGATGGTGTCGCCCTTCACCGTCAGCGCCAGCGGATAGTGCATCGGCGTGCCGAGCGGGTTGTTCGAGGCGGTGCCGTGATAGGTGCCGTCCGGCAAGGCGCGGATGGCGTCGCGCATCGCCTTTTCCGAGCGACTCTGCACGACATGGGCGAGCGCGCGCAGATCCTGCATGCCGTAATCGGTGAGGAAGGATTGCAACCGCTCGGCGCCGATGGCGTTGGCCGCGACGAAGGAATGCAGGTCGCCGAGCACCTGCTCGGAATTGCGCACGTTCTCGCCCAGCAGGCGCACCAGCGTCTCGTTGATCTTCCCGGCCTCGTAGAGCTTCATCGGCGGGATCTGGAAGCCTTCCTCGTAGATCTCGCGGGCGCGCAACGAGTCCTTGGTGCCGCCGATATCGGAGACGTGGCCGACCGTGCCCATCAGCCCGACGACACGGTCGCCGAGGAAGACCGGCGTGACCACCGCGATGTCGAAGAGATGACCGGCGCAGAGCCAGGGATCGTTGGTGATGAGGACGTCGCCCGGCTTCAGCGTCTGCGCCGGATAGCGCTCCAGCAGCGCCTTGACCGCGCGCGGCAGCGTCAGGTTGAACACCGGCATGGCGCGGGGCGAATGCGCCAGCGTCTCGCCTTCGGGATCGAGCAATTCGCAGGCGAAGTCCTGCGCTTCCGAGATCACCAGCGAGAAGGCGGTGCGGCAGACCGTCAGCCACATCTCCTCGACGACGTTGATCATCCGGCTCCACATGATCTCCAGCGAGATCGGATCGGCTTCGATCCGGCGCGCGGCCTCGGCCAGCGGCATGTCGGCGGTGATCGTCGTCTCGGCCGCGTCGGGCTGGGCGACATGAACGATGAGGTTCAGGACCTCGTCGATGGTGACGCTGTCGCCGGGTGGGACGATGGTGGTCGCCTCGCGCTCCTCGACGATGGCCGGGCCTTCGATCCGGTCGCCGGCGCGCAGCGCATAGCGGTCATAGACCTTCGCCTCGCTCCAGCCGCCTTCGAACCAGGCCTTGCGGGTGCCCTTGACCTTGGCTGCCGCGTCGCCGCCGCCGGCCGCGCCGGACAACGACAGGGTCGGCACGGGGCCGGCGGAGCGGACGCGGAAGTTGATCGCCTCCAGCCGTGCGCCTTCATAGACCGAGGTGTAGCGGGCGGAATAGGCCTTGCTGAAGGCTTCGCGGATGGCCTCCAGGCTCGACGCACCGATGGTCCCGGCCGGCAGTGGCACGGAGATGTCGTGCATCTGGCCGACGAGGCGCATGTCGGCCGTGCGCTCGACCGTGACGTCGGCGGGCTTCACGCCGGCTTCGGTCAAATGCTTGCGGCCTTCGTCCTCGAGCTGGCCGAGCAGCGCGTTGACGGCGGCAGCGTCGAAGCCTTCGGAGAACTCGACCGGCAGCGAGCGCACCATGTCGAAGGAGAGCGGCGCGGCGAGGAAGCCGAGCGCGGAAGCGGCGCCCGAGGCCGGCGGGATGATGACCTGCCTGACGCCGAGCACGCGAGCGACGTCGACGGCATGGGCCGGGCCGGCACCGCCGAAGCCGACCATGGCGTAATGGCGCGGGTCCTTGCCCTTCTCGACGAGATGAACGCGGGCGGCGGCGCCCATGCTCTCGACCACGACCTTGTGAATACCCCAGGCGGCTTCCTCGATCGAGAGGCCGAGCGGCGCGGCGACGGTCGAGACGGCCTTGCGCGCCGCCTCCAGATCGAGCGCCATGCGCCCGCCTAGGAAGAACGTCGGATCGTAATAGCCGAGCACGAGATTGGCGTCGGTCACGGTCGGCTTGGTGCCGCCCATGCCGTAGCAGGCCGGGCCCGGATCGGAGCCGGCCGAATGCGGGCCGACCTTGAGCAGGCCGACCTCGTCGATCGCGGCGATCGAGCCGCCGCCGGCGCCGATCTCGATCATGTCGATGACGGGGGCCTTGATCGGCAGGCCGGAGCCCTTGGCGAAGCGGTTGACGCGGCCGGCTTCGAGCATCGGCGCGATCTCGGCGCGGCCGTCCTCGATCATGCAGGCTTTTGCGGTGGTGCCGCCCATGTCGAAGGAGATCACGTCCTTGTGGCCGGCGAGCTCGCCGAACAGCGCCGTGGCGAGGCCGCCGCCGGCCGGGCCGCTTTCGAGCAGGCGGATCGGGAAGGTCCGCGCCGTCTCGGGCGAGACCAGGCCGCCAGCGGAATGCATCAGCGTCAGCGAGCCGCGGAAGGAGCGGGCCGCGAGCTCGCGCTCCAGCCGCTCCAGATAGCGGCGCATCAGCGGCTGGACATAGGCGTTGGCAGCGGTGGTGACGAAGCGCTGATATTCCCAGATCTCGGCCACGACCTCGCTCGACAGCGAGACGGTGAGCTCCGGACAGGTCTCGCGAACGATGCGGGCCGCTTCCTGCTCATGAGCCCGGTTGCGATAGCTGTTGAGGAAGCAGATCGCGACCGCCTCGCAGCCGGCGGCGGCGAGCTCGCGGGCGGCGTTGCGCACCGCATCGGCATCGAGCGCGGTCACGACCTGGCCGTCGCGGTCGATGCGCTCGGCCACTTCGAGGCGGAGTTCCCGCGAGACCAGAGGGTCCGGGAAGGTCAGGAACAGGTCGTAGATGTCGTAGCGCTGCTCCGTCCCCATTTCGAGGATGTCGCGAAAGCCCTTGGTGGTGATCAGGCCGAGCTTGGAGCCCTTGCGCTCGATCACGGCGTTGGTGACCAAAGTCGTGCCATGGACGATGTCGTCGACATCGGCGAGCGTGATGCCTGCCATTTCGACGAGCTCGCCGAGCCCGATCAGCGCCGCTTCGGAGGGATCATGCGGGGTGGTCAGGCGCTTGTGCAGCCGGACCGAGCGCTCCTCACCGTCATAGAGGATGAAATCGGTGAAGGTGCCGCCGATGTCGAAGCCGATGCGCCAGCGATTGCTCATGGAGCGGTCTCCGGGATTGAGGGATTCAAGGGGAAAAAGCGCTTGTCCTGGGTCAGGGCCGCGATCTCGGCGGCGCCCTGACCCAGCAAACGGACGATGGCGAGGCGCTCGGACGGTTCGACCGTGGCGGCCGGAAAGGACAGGCAGAGCGCGACCTCGTCGCCGGTGGCCGGATCACCGACGGCGACCGACAAGGCGCGCACGCCGCGCACCGCCTCGTCATGGGATTCGGCGAAGCCTTCGCTGCGGATGCGAGCCAGACGGGCGAGCAAATCGTCGATATCGCGCGGCGCGGTCTCGGACGGCGCCGTGAAGCCGGCCGGATAGAGCCCTCGCACCTCCTCGTCGGGGAGCCGGGCGAGCAGGGCCCGGCCGGTGCTCGAGGCAAAGGCGGGGATGCGGTCGCCGATCGACGTGACGACGCGCAGCGCGTGACGGCCGGGATGGGCGGTGACGGCGACGATATCGACGCCCCGGCGGACGCTGATATAGCCGGTATGGCCGATCCGGTCCGAAATCGCCCCGACCACGGCGTCGGCCCGGTCGATCAGCGAGGCGGCGAAGCGATAGAGCTGGCCGACCTGGTTGAGCAGCAGCGACGGACGGTAGCGCTTGCTGTCGCCGATGGTCTCGAGAAAGCCCTCGTCGCGCATCGACCTGAGCAGGCGCGAGGCGTTGCTCTTCGGCATGCCCAGCAGCGTGACCAGATCCGTGACGGTGACGTCGTGCCGCGTGCTGGAAAAGCAGCGAAGCACATCCGCAGCAGCCGACAGGATCGTCATTCTTCTGCCTCCGGAAGTTCCAAAAAATGGAACTTAAGTTCCGTTAACAGAAACATGACACCGAAATTTTGCAGCGTCAATCGGTCGCTGGCTGGAGACGCCGCTTTCGATCGCAGGCGGGTTTTCCGTCGTTCCCTACGCTGAACGGATGGGAAGCCCGGGTTTGCTGGCGCGGGAAAGTTACGGCGATCGATGCCGCCATGGCGCCGGCAGTGGCGGCAGCGCCCCGCTCAGCGCGGCTCCTCGACATAGGTCGCGACGAAACGGACCAGCTCGCTCTGGCGGGCCGTTCCGGTCTTGGCGAAGAGCCGCTGGAGATGGGTGCGGGCCGTGGTTGGAGCGATGCCGAGCCGCCTGGCGGCGATGACGGTGTCGAGGCCCTCGACGATCAGCGCCAGCATGCGCTCCTCCGTCGGCGTCAGGCCGCAGGCCTGCGCGACCTGGCCGCGCTTGCGGCCGATGGCGGCCTCGGGATCGTCCACCGTCAGGACGAAGAGGTCGATGCTCTCCAGATGAACGGCGTCGATGGCGACCTGCCGGCCGCCGGCGAGCGACAGGGGCAGGCGGACCTCGCCCGGAACCCCGCCGGCATGGCAGCGCTTCAGCCAGAGCTGGAGGCGGGCCATGAAATCCTTGTCCGCCGCCGTGAAACGGTCCAGCCCGCCCAGCCCCTCGCCCGACAGGGCCCGGGCGCCGCGATTGCTGAACGCGACGTTGAGATGGGCATCGATGACGAAGACGGCTTTCGAGGACGCGCAGCCCGCCTCGCCGGCGGGCAGGCCGCGGGTCGGGAGCGGCCGGCCGAAGGCATGGCTGGGAACCGAGAACTGGAGCGACATCGAGCTATCCATCCCTGTTGTCCGGGATCGTCGCGGCAGCCGCGGCGCCGGCCGGAAGACCCGGCCGAAGCGGGCTGCGCGCGCGTCCATATCCCTTCGTCGCGCCGGAGCGCGCGCAGGTTCAAAGCGGATGGCGATTCAAGGTCGAGAGCGAAGCGCAAGCAGCCTGTGCGCCCCGGGCCGAGCGACGCGGCTCGGGCCTGGCCGGGTCAGGCTCGCCCGCGCGGCCTATGCAGGCGCCCGCCCGTGAGCGGCCGCGGCACGCCCGTCGTCGCGGGCAGGCTGAGCGGCAGGCCGCGCACCGAGCGGATGGCGAAATAGGCGAAGATCTGCGCCTCCAGCGCATCGCCGTCCCAGCCGACGGCCTCGACCGGCTCGACCGGCACGCCGAGGCGCCGGACGAGACGCTCCATGAAGTGGCGGTTCAGCCGCCCGCCGCCGCCGACCAGCCAGCGCCGCGGCGGCTGCGGGACATGGCGCAGCGCGGCGACGATGCTCTCGACGGTGAAGGCGGCGAGCGTCGCGGCGCCGTCGGCGTCCGGCAGCGTCTCGACGACCTGGGCGCGGCGGTGGAAATCGTTGCGGTCGAGCGATTTCGGTGCTGGCCGGTCGAAATACGGATTGGCCATGAAGCCGGCGACGAGATCGTCATGGACCCGGCCGCTCGCCGCCAGCGCGCCATCGGCGTCGTAGGGGCGGCCGAGGCGACGCAGCATGAAATCGTCGAGGATGGCGCTGGCCGGGCCGGTGTCGAAGGCGATCACGGTCTCGCCGTCGACATAGGTGACGTTGCCGACGCCGCCGAGATTCAGCACCATCACCGGCTGGTCGAGCCCCTGCACCAGCGCGCGGTGATAGAGCGGCGCGAAGGGAGCGCCCTCGCCGCCGGCCGCGACATCGGCGTCGCGGAAGCGGTCGACCGCCGGGATGCCGAGCGCATCGGCCACGGCCTGACCGTCGATGAGCTGGCGCGTGAAGCGGCGTTCGGGGCGATGGTAGATCGTCTGGCCGTGCAGGCCGACGAGATCGATGGCGGCGAGATCGAGCGCCTGGTCCGCGGCATAGCTGCGGATGGCGGCGAGGTGGTCCGCCGTCACCGCCGCCTCCAGCTCCGCGAGGGGCTCGGACGAGGCCCGCCGCGCATCGGCGACGGCCGCCTGCAGGGTGCGGCGCGTGCCGTCGCGATAGGGATAGGAGGCGCCGGGGCCGAAGCTCAGCCGGTCGCGCCCGTCGCTCGTCACCAGCGAGACGTCGATGGCGTCCATCGAGGTGCCGCTGATCACGCCGATGGCGGTGAGCATCGCCGATGGGTCAGAAAGGCGATCCGTCAACGACGGCTCTCCCTAAAAGGCGCCGTCATCCCGGACGCAGCGAAGCGGAGATCCGGGATGACCCGGAGCATGAGGCTGGGCTATTCGCCCGGCTGGGGACCTTCATAGCCGCCGATGATGACGAGATCGGACTGGCCGGCGCTGCTGAGATGCTTCACCGCCTCCTGGTATTCCGGCGAGGCGTAGCAGGCGCGGGCCGTCTCCTCGTCCTTGAACTCGATGACGACGTTGTGCTTGCGCCCCTCGCCGCGGGCGAGCTTGTACTCGCCGCCGCGCACCAGGAACCTCGCCCCGTATTTGGCGAAGGCGACGGCGTTGAGCGAGCGATATTTGGCGTAGGCCTCGGCGTTCTCGACGTCGACGCGCGCGATCCAGTAGCCCTTCGCCATGGCTCAGGCCCCCTCGACGGCGACGAGGTCGATCTCGCCGGCGCCCTCGCGCAGTTTGCGGGCCTCGGCATATTCCGCCGAGAACAGATAGGCGCGCGCCGAGGCGAAGTCCGCGAATTCGATGACGATGTTGCGGGCGCGGCCCTCGCCCTCGCCCACCGTCATCTGGCCGCCGCGCACGATCGGCGTACCGCCATAGATCTTCATCACCTCCGAGGATCTGGCGGCATAGACCGCCCATTTGGTCGCGTCGGTGACCTTGGCGCGGCCGATGACATATCCCTTGGGCATGGTTGCAATCCGTTGGCTGAATCGGGTTCCGGGCCGGAGCTTACGAAGCCGCGACGATCTCGTCCATGACCGCGCCCGCCGCCGCACGCGGGTCGGCCGCGCGGATGATGGGACGCCCGACGACGAGATGGTCGGCGCCGATGCGGATCGCCTCCGCCGGGGTGAGCGTGCGCTTCTGGTCGCCGGCGGCGCTGCCGGAGGGGCGGATGCCGGGCGTGACGATGACCATGTCCGGGCCGATGACCTCGCGCACGATCCCGGTCTCGGCGGCCGAGCAGACGATGCCGTCGATGCCGGCGCTGCGGGCCTGCTCGGCGCGCAGCCGCACGAGATCGCGCACGGCGAGCCCGTAGCCGGCATCGCGCAGGTCGCCGTCGTCATAGGAGGTCAGGGCCGTGACGGCGAGGAGCTTGAGCGCGCTGTCGCCGCGCCCCTCGACCGCGCCGCGCATGGTCTGCGGATAGGCGTGGACGGTGAGGAAGGTGACGCCGAGCTTGGTCAGCGATTCGACGCCTTCCCTCACGGTGTTGCCGATGTCGTGCAGCTTGAGGTCGAGGAAGACCTTCTTGCCCTCGGCCACGAGCTGGCGCGCGAGGTCGAGCCCGCCGGCGAAGGCGAGGCGATAGCCGATCTTGTAGAAGGTCACGCCGTCGCCCAGCGTCGAGACGAGGCGATAGGCGTCCCACACCGTCGGCACATCGAGGGCGACGATCAGGCGGTCGCGGACATCGTTGATCTTCTGCATCGGCCGGCTCCCTGAGTTCCGGGGGAAGGCGCATGATTCGAAGCGGGATGCAAGCCCGAGGCCCGCCGCGGCGCGCAACGGAACGATCTTCTACGCATCCGCGCCATTCCGAGAAGGATATTCCCCTTTCCCGCCTGTCCTTCTAGGCCTTCGGGCTCTTCCTTCGAGGAGCCGAGGATGTCCTGGACCGCACTGACCGGCCTGCTGCTGCTGACAGGGGTCGCGGCCTATGCCCAGACGCTGACCGGCTTCGCCTTCGGGCTCATCACCATGGGCGGCGTCGGCCTGACGGGCCTCCTGTCCCTGCCCGAGGCGGCCATGCTGGTCAGCCTGCTGACGCTGGTCAATGCCGCGCAGATGCTGACGAAGGGCTGGCGCGACGTCGACTGGCGCAGCTTCGGGCTGGTGATGCTGACGGGCCTGCCCTGCCTTTGCCTGGGCTTCTTCCTGCTGGACTGGCTGGCCGAAAGCCGTGCCGACTGGCTCAGGCTGGCGCTGGGCGCCACCATCATCGTCTCGAGCGTCCAGTTGGCGCGGAAGCCGCCGCCGCTCCAGCGCCCCTCCGGGCCGCTCAGCTTCCTGTTCTTCGGCGGCATTGCGGGCGTGATGGGCGGGATGTTCTCCACCTCCGGCCCGCCGGTGGTCTACCATCTCTATCGCCAGCCCCTGCCGCAGGTCGTGGTGCGCGAGACGCTGGTGACGATCTTCGCCGTCAATGCCGCGTTCCGGACCGGGCTCGTCGCCGCCTCCGGCCCGTTTCCGCCGGCCGCGACGCTCTCAGGGCTGCTGGCCGTGCCGATGGTGATGGCGGCGACCCATCTCGCCCGCCGCTATCCGCCGCCGCTGACGCAGCGCGCCATGCGGCAGATCGTGTTCCTGCTGCTGTTCCTGTCGGGCGTCTCGCTCGGCGGGCCGGCGCTCGGCCGCCTCATCGCGCAGGCGCTGTGACGCGCCGGCTTCAACGCTTTGGAAGCCGTTCGAGAGGCAAGCCCGGCTTTCCGGCGCCCCTCAGAACTGCGGCATCTCCGGCTGCTGCGCCGCCAGCACCTGCCGGAAGACCTGGCCCCAGACATCCGGCGGCTGCGCCCCCGAGACGGCGAGCTTGCCGTCGATGATGAAGAAGGGCACGCCGGTCACGCCGACCTCGCGGGCATGGTTCTCCAGCCCGATCACCGTCTCGCGCAACTCGTCGTTGGCGAGCTCGTCCCGCGCCGCCTGCTCGTCGAAGCCCTGCTCGACGGCAATCCCGACCAGCGTCTCGAGATCTCCGACATCGCGCCCGTCCTGCCAATAGGCCTTGAACAGCGCCGCCGTCATGTCGCTGCCGCGCTGCACGGTCGAGGCGGCGGCGACCAGCATATGGGCGAGGCGCGTGTTGACGCTCTTCGTCACCTTCGTCCAGTTGAAGGTGACCCCGCTCTCCAGCGCCGCCTCGGAGAGCTTGAGCTCGATCTCCTTGCGCCGCCCGGGGCCGAACTTGCCGTCGAGATACTGCGTGCGGTCCATGCCCTCTTCGGGCATTTCCGGGTTCAGCTCATAGGGCAGCCAGGTGACGGCGACGCGCTCGGCCATGCCGTAGCGCTCCAGCGCCGTCTCCAGCCGGGTCTTGCCGATGAAGCACCAGGGGCAGGCGATGTCGGAGACGATCGCGAGCGGCAGCTTGTCCTGCATGTCGATGTCCTTATGCTCGTTTCGGCATCGGCTTTTCCGAAAGCCGGATTTCCCTTTTCGGGCCGAGGCCTCAGGCCGGCGGATAGGGATGCAGCCCGCCATGCCGGTCTTCGGCGACCGCCTCCACGCCCGGCCTGTCGCAGCCGGAGAGGAAGGAGGGGCCGACCGGAATCTTGCCGGCGCCGCCGGGGATGTCGAGAATATAGGCCGGCTGGCACAGCCCCGAAAGGTTGCCGCGCAGGCTTTTGACCAGCGCCTGCCCCTCCTCCAGCGTCAAACGGAAATGCGAGGTGCCGGGCGCGAGGTCGGGATGGTGCAGGTAATAGGGCTTGATCCGGTTCTCGACGAAGGCGCGCATCAGGGCGCCGAGCGTCCCGACATCGGCGTTGACGCCCCTGAGAAGCACGGACTGGCTCAGCAGCACATGGCCGGCATCGGCGAGCGTCGCGATCGCCGTGCGGGCGGCCTCGGTGAATTCGCGCGGATGGTTGGCGTGGATGGCGATGTAGCTCGCCTTGCCGGGGATGCGCAGCGCCTTCGCGAAATCCGGCGTGATCCGGCCCGGATCGACCACCGGCACGCGGGTATGCCAGCGCGCGACCTTGATATGCGGGATGGCGGCGAGGCGCCTCGCCACTTCGCGCACGCGGCGCGCCGAGAGGATGAAGGGATCGCCGCCCGTCATGATCACCTCCCAGATCTCCGGCCGGGAGGCGAGATAGGCGAGCGCGGCGTCGAGCTTGGTACCCGTCAGCGCGTCGCCGCCTGGGCCGACCATCTCGCGGCGGAAGCAGAAGCGGCAATAGACCGGGCAGGCATGGACGAGCTTGAGCAGGGCCCGGTCGGGATAGCGATGGACCACGCCCTCGACCGGGGAATGGGCCTCGTCCCCGATCGGATCGGCCAGCTCCTGCGGCAGCGTCGTCAGCTCGGCCGCATCGGGGACGAACTGGCGCGCGATCGGGTCGGCCGGATCGGCCGGATCGATCAGCCCGGCGACGGCCGGCGTCACCGAGACGGCGTAGCGCTCAGCCACCTGCCGCAGCGCCTCGCGACGCGCGGGCGCGGCGAGGCCCGCCTCGACGAGCGCGTCGATGCTGCGCAATGGCTGGCCGCCGGGAG
>Ga0180223_1000656_pt1 | contig 38535 bp, 34 predicted proteins | sample eDN5th30CKraftOP_FD_151337 | JGI IMG/M metagenome (GOLD analysis project Ga0180223, IMG submission 151337) | Enriched Organic Plus compost microbial communities from Emeryville, California, USA - eDNA 5th pass 30_C Kraft OP (version 2) (version 2) ... | reverse complement strand
TTCGTAGGATGGGTTGAGCTTGCGAAACCCATGCGGTTGCGGTGATGGGTATCGCTTCGCTCAACACCATCCTACGAAAAGCCATGCTCGCTCATGCGGTAGGAGCGGATTCATCCGCGATCCGGCCGGCAGGCCGGTTTCGGGACGCCTAGCGCGGCAACCAGACCGCCATGGCCACGCAGAACAGCGCGAGGATGACGCAGAAAACCCGGAACCGACGCAGCCGCCTCTGCCGGGCCAGCGCCTGTTCGGCCGGCAGCGGCATGCCGCAGCGCGGGCAGTCGGCCTGGTCGTCGGGACTGGCCTGCTGGCAGTACAGGCACTGGCGCATACCTATTCGAACTGCTCCAGGCGCAGCGGGTCGAGGACCTGCACGGTGCGGCCCTGCAGGTCGATGATGCGTTCGTCGATCAGCCGGCGCAGCACGCGGGAGAAGGTTTCCGGCTGGATCGACAAATGCCCGGCCACCAGTTGCTTGGCCATCGGCAGGTCGAAGCGCAGGTCGGCGTCGCCGTGGCGGTTGAGCAGCGTCAGCAGGTAGCGCACCACCCGGTGGGTGGAGTTCTTCAGCGACAGCGTCTCGATCTCGTTGATCCGCCGGTGCAGGCGGATGCACAGGGTGCCGAGCAGGGCGAAGGGCAGCTGCGGGTTGCTGTGCAGCAGCTCCAGGTAGGTGCGGTTGGCGAAGCGGTAGACCTGCGTCGGCTCCAGCGCCTGGGCCGAGGCGACGTAGTCGGGGGTGTCCATGAACATCATGGCCTCGGCGAAGGTCTGCCGGCCGACCACCACTTCCAGCACCTTCTCCTGGCCCTCCGGGGTCAGCCGGAAGATCTTCACCGCGCCGGATATCACGAAGAAGAACGCATGCGCCGGCTCGCCCTGGTGGAACAGCTTGTCGCCCTTGTCGAGGTTGAGCAGCTGGCAGGTGGCGAGCAGCTGTTCCAGCTGCGCCTCGTCGAGGGCATCGAACAGGTGATGCCCGCGCAGGATCTGCTGGTGGACGCGCTGGGACTGCATGGCGGAGCTTTCCTGGGCAGGGGACATCCGCCCAGTATGCTCGCCATGCGCGGGTTGGGGGGTGAGGCATGCTGTCACGCCGGCCTCCGGCCGATGAATGGTCATTGCGGCCGGTTGGCGCCGACGAACAGCAGGTTGTTTTCCAGGTGGATGTGCTGCATCAGGTCGCGGCGCAGCTCCTCCAGCCCGGCGTAGAGCGCGCGCCAGGTGGTGCAGGCGTTGGCCGGGGCGGTCAGGTCGTCGGTCAGCTCGGCCAGCGTGGCCAGGCTCTGGGCGTGTTCGTCGTGCTCGTGGCGCATCACCCCGATCGGCCCCTGCACGTGCAGCAGCGGCACGCCCTGGTTCAGCCAGGGGAACAGGATGTGCTCTTCCTTGCACATGTGCGACTCGAGTTCTTCCTGCATCCGTTCCAGCAGCGCCACCAGGCCGTGGGGGCAGTGCGGGTGCGCGGCGTGGGTGCGCTCCACGCGCTGGGCCAGCGGCAGCAGCGCGGGGAACTGCTGGCGGTGGCGCTGGTGGTAGCGCTCGAGGATGTGCTCGATCAGTTCGGCGTTGCTCGCCTGGCGCCAGTCGCGCTCTTCGCTGGCCGGGCGCAGGGCGCGCAGTTCGCTGGCGATGCGCTCGGCGTCCAGGCCCAGTTCGCTGGCGGCTTCGCGCAGGCTGCGCTGGCCGGCGCAGCAGAAGTCCAGCTTGTAGTCGCGCAACAGGCTGGTGCTGCCGGGCAGGCTGCAGGCCAGGTCGCTGAGGGTGCGTTCGGTCAGGTTGTCGTGCATGGCGGCGGGCCTCGGGAGTCGGTGCGGTAGGCAGGCGCCAGTCTAGGAAGGGCGGTGGCCCGGGCTCCTTGATTGCGGTCAAGCGTCGCAGTGCGCGGTTTCCCGTTCGTCGTCGCCCTCGGCGATGTGCAGCAGCTGCTGCGGGTTGCGCACCAGCAGCTTCTGCCGGCCGCTGCGCACCAGGCCGCGGCCTTCCCAGGCGCAGAGGATGCGCGAGACGGTGTGCAGGGTGGTGCCGGTCATCTCGGCGATGTCCTGGCGGCTGACCGGGAAGTCGATGCGCACGCCCTCGGATTCCGCGCGGCCGCTGTTGCGCACCAGGCGCAGCACGGCGTGGGCGACGCGGCGTTCGACTTCCTCGGTGGCCAGTTCGCAGAAGCGCACGTGGGCTTCCTGCAGGCGCACGCCGATGGCCTGCACGGTGTTCAGGGCGAAGCCGGGGTGGCGCGCCAGCAGCGGTTCCCACAGCGCGGTGGGCCAGGCCAGCGCCAGGCTTTCCTGGGTGGCGGTCGCGCTGGCGGGGTAGTCCTCGCGGCCCAGGGCGCGGACGAAGCCGAACAGGTCGCCGGGGTTGACCAGGCGCACCAGCACGCGCTGGCCGTCGCAGGTCAGCTGGGTGGCCTTGAGGCGGCCGTGCACCAGCAGGTAGAAGTGCTCGGCCGGCTCGCCCTGCTCGAACACAGTGGCGCCGCAGTGCAGCGGCAGCACGCTGGCCGGGCGGAGGATGTCGTCCTGTTCCTCGCGGGTGCAGTTGGCAAAGGGTGGCAGGTTCGCCAGCCAGGCGCGGTTGATCGTCGGCTTGTCGCTCACGCTCGGGATTCCCTGGGGCCCGCCGCAGCATACCCGTTTCGCGGGGTGGCGAAACTTGAGTGGGATCAAGTCAAGGCAGCTCTCTGACCAGGCGGAAACCCAGGTTGTCCGGCGGTTGCCCGGCGCTGCAGCCGCCGCCGCGGGCGTCGCGGACGAATTCGTTGATGGCGGCGCGGTGGCGGCCCTCGGCGATGCGGATCGAGCAGGCCTCGACGCGGCTCTTTTCCGCGCCATCGGCGTCCAGGCTGACCCGCGTGTGGCAGCTCTGCGTCCATTCCCAGACGTTGCCCGCAAGGTCTGCCACGCCCAGTTCGTTGAGGCCATGGCTGCCGCGCGGCTGTGCCCGGGCCGGGCCTTCGCTGGCCGCCGCGGCCTCGAAGCGGTAGCGCGCCAGCCAGCGGCGCGCCGGGTTGCGGCCGTCGTCGTCGATGCGCAGGGCGTCGTCGGCCCAGCGCGAGCCGGCGAAGAACGCCCATTCCTCATCGCTGGGCAGGCGCCAGCGCTGGCCGGTGCGCTTGGACAGCCACTCGGCATAGAGCTGCGCGTCCAGCAGGCTGGCGCCGGTGAGCGGCAGGTCGGCGCCGGGCGTGGCGGCCTGGCCATCCAGCGCCAGGCAGGCGCCGGCGTCCACGCAGCGGGCGTATTCGGCCCGGCTGACCTGGTATTTCATCACCGCGAAGCGCGGAACCAGGCGTTCGCTGCGCAGCGGCGCGTCCACCGGGCGGGCGTCGCGCCAGTAGTCGCCGGCAGGGCGGAAGCGGTATTCCCGCGGCGTCAGGCTGACGGTCTCCGGCGCCAGGCTCGGGTCGCTGCGCGGCAGCCAGGCGCCCAGGGCGATGGCCACCAGCAGCAGCGGAAGGGCGATGATCAGCGCCTTGCGCATCGGCGTTCCCTCGTGGCGGGGCCGGCCCTCGCGGGCCGGCCGGTGGCGTCACTTGATGGGCGAGGGCGGTTCGACCTGGCTCATCAGGTCGGAGTCCCATTGCCCCTCGACCTGGAAGTGCGCGGTGGCGCCCAGGGCCACGCCCTCGATCAGGTTGTGGTTGAGGTAGGCGTACAGGCCCGGCTGGCGGAAGGTGTACAGCGCCGCGCCGGCGGCGCCGCCGGGGATGAACCAGGTCTCCAGGCCTTCCTCCGGCGGGTTGCCGAACTTGCCGGTGGCCCAGACGTGGTCGCCGTGGCCGCCGATCAGGTGCGGGCGGGTGTCGCGGTTGGCCTGGGAGTGGACGATCAGCACGGTCTCGCCGACCTTGGCGGTCAGCGCGTTCTTGCCGGTCAGGGCGCCGACCCGGCCGTTGAACACCACGTGGCTGGGGATCAACCCCTTCATGGTTTCCATGGTGTCGTTGAAGCTCTCGGCGGGCGTGGCGTAGCGCTTGAACTTGCCGTCCTTGTCGCGCGGCACGTAGAAGTCCTGCTCGCCGATGTAGAACACCTTGTCGTACTTCAGCGGGCGGCCGTCGCGGTCCTTCAGGCCGTCGCGCGGCAGCACCATGATCGCGCCGTTCATGCCCGAGACCACGTGCCAGGGGATCATCATCCCGCCGGGCGCGCAGTGGTAGACGAACACGCCGGGGCGGGTGGCCTTGAAGCGCAGCTTGACCTGCTCGCCGGGGTTGACGATGGTCAGCGAGCCGCCGCCCAGGGCGCCGGTGGCGGCGTGGAAGTCGATGTTGTGGGCCATGCTGTTGCTGGCCGGGTTGACCAGGGTGAGCTCGACGTAGTCGTCCTGGTGCACCACCATCAGCGGCCCGGGCACCGAGCCGTCGAAGGTCATGGCGTGGACGTGGGTTTCGTCGTCGTCGATGATCAGGTCCTTCTCCTGGATGACCATGCGGAACTCCACCACCCGCGGCTTGGCGCTGGTGCGCTGTTCGTGGGCATGGACGAAGGGCGGGGCGAGCAGCTCGACCTTGCTCCTGGCCAGCTTCGACAGGTCCGGCGCCGGCCCGGTCTGCAGCGGCGCCGACTCCTTGGCGAAGGCCAGACCGCTGCCGAGGACCGAGCCGGCGACGCCGAGCGCGACGGCTCCGGCAAGCAGGCTACGGCGCGAGAAAGGCGTTTTTTCCAGGTCAGCCATGGGTACTTCTCCTAATGGACGAGATTGCGTTGTCCACAGGGAAACCCCTTGGGCGAAAACCTTCTTTGCGCCGCAGCAAATAGCGGCGCAGCTGGACAATCTGCCGCAGCGCGCCGTCTGGTTTTTCCTACGGCGCCTGTGTGAATGCGGCAAGTGCCTGTGCGCCGAGGTAAGATTCCAGCCCAAAGAGCGAATTCCCCGCGCCAAGGCGCGGGCCCCAACGGACAAGGACCTTGCATGCGCCCGCGTGGACTCCCCCTCCTGGCCCTCACCTTCGGCGTGCTTGCCGCGCAGCAGGCCTACGCCAGCAGCGACGATTCCTGCTACCCGAGCTGGAACCTCAAGCGCGACACCCTGGACGTGTGCAACAGCCTGCCGTTCCTCAGCCCCGGCAACGACAGCCGGGTCAACCTGCAACTGCTGCTGGCCGATGCCGGCCGCGCCAGTCTGCCGGTCAAGGCGCTGTCCGATGACGAGCAGCAGCTGGGCTACGGCCTGGTGCCCTTCCCGCTGACGCGGCTGTTCGACGAACCCATGACCGTGGAGCCCGCAGCGGCCGCCGCGGCCAAGCCGGCGGCGCCCCTGGCGGAGCTGGCGGTGCGCATCGGCCTGCCGGCGGACGCGGTGCCGGCCGAGGGCGAGCGCTTCGCCAGCGGCGAGGGCAGCCGCTGCCGCAGCAACAACCCGGCCACCGCCCAGGACTTCCTCGCCCAGCTGCTGGCCGCCGACCTGCCGCCCGCCGAGCGGCAGGGCCTGGCGCGGGCGCGCCTGGCCCTGTTGCAGGGTTGCCAGTGGGACGACGCGCAGCTCGCCGGCCTGCTGCCCAAGGATGTGGATTCCCCCGCCGGGCGCGATTTCGCCGGCTACCTGCAGGGCGTCGCCGCCTTCTACAGCGGCCACTTTCCGGCCGCGCGCAAGAGCTTCCAGGCCCTGCACGACAGCCGGCTGCCGTGGCTGCGCGAGACGGCGCGCTACATGCTCGGCCGCAGCCAGCTCAACCAGGCGCAGCAGAACGCCTTCGACGACATGGGCTACCCCGACCTGCGCAAGGTCGACCAGGCCGCGTTGAAGGTCGCCGAAAGCGACTTCAAGGCCTACCTGCAGGCTTATCCACAGGGCCGCTACGCCACCTCGGCCAAGGGCCTGATGCGCCGCGTGTACTGGCTGATGAACGACCCCGGGCGCCTGGCCGCGGAGTACGCCTGGCTGTTCGCCCAGCCGGAAGCGGCCCAGGGCAACGCCGACCAGGCCCAGCTGATCGCCGAGGTGGACAACAAGCTGCTGGTCAGCGCGCACCCGGCCGAGGTCAAGGACCCGCGCCTGCTGGCGGTGCTCGACCTGATGCAGATGCGTCACCACGAAGCCGGCGAGGGCCGCGCCCTCGACCTGCCCGGGCTGCAGGCGCAGAAGCCGCTGTTCGCCGAGCTGCCGGGGCTGCACGACTACCTGCTGGCCGCCTGGCAGCTGTACGTCGAGGAACAGCCGGCCAAGGCGGCCGAACAATTGCCGAAGGCCCTGCCGCAGAAGCTCGACTACCTCGCCTTCAGCCAGCAGACCCTGCGCGGCTTCGCCCTGGAGGCCGGCAACGACTGGCTGGGCGCGGAGAAACTCTGGCTGCAGCTGCTGCCCCTGGCCCGCCAGCCGCTGCAGCGCGAGCAGCTGGAACTGGCGCTGGCCTTCAACTACGAGCGCAGCGACCGCCTGGTGAAGGTCTATGCGGAGAACTCGCCGGTGCGCACCCCGGCCATCCGCGAGCTGCTGCTGCGCCACATCGCCGGCCCCGAGCTGCTGCGCCAGCAGGTGAAGTCCGAGACGGCGCCGGCCGAGGAGCGCGATACCGCGCTCTTCACCCTGCTGTACAAGGACCTGCTGCACGGCCGCTACGGCAACTTCGTCAACGACCTCGCGCTGCTGCCGGCCGAGCCCTCGACCAAGCCGCTGAGCGCCAGCCTCGGCTTCGTCTACGGCGGTGGGCAGCCGCTGAGCCTGTTCCAGTGGCCGGGCGGCAAGGGCAGTTCCGGCTACGACTGCCCGGCCATCCGCGACCTCGCCCTGGCCCTGCAGCAGGAACCGCCGCCGCCGCAGGCGCTGAACTGCTTCGGCGAGTTCATCCTGCGCAACAACCTCGACAGCTTCCCGCTGGATAACCAGCCCGGCGTGCGCGAACTGGGCGGCAGCCCGTCGCTGTTCGAAGGCGAGCCATACTCGCGCCTGGACGGCTACCTGAAGGTGATCGCCGACGACCAGGCCGGCAGCGACGACAAGGCCTACGCGCTGTACCGCGCCATCAACTGCTACGCGCCCAGCGGCTACAACGGCTGCGGCAAGCAGGACATCGCCCCGGCGCAGCGCAAGCGTTGGTTCCGCACGCTGAAGACGCAGTACGCCGATACGCCCTGGGCGAAATCGCTGAAGTACTACTGGTAGCGCGGCCATGGGCCTGGCCGCGAAGAGCTTGGCGCTGGGCCTGCTGCTGTGGGGCGCCACGGCGCATGCCGGGGTGGTGGACGCCGCCGACTACGACGCCTTCTGGCTGTGGGGCGGCGTGCAGGCCCAGCCGGTGCTGCGCCAGGCGCGCACGCTATACGTGCTGCAGGGCCAGGTCAGCGCCCCGCGCGGCGCTCCCGAACAACCGGCGCGCCTGCACGCCCAGGGCATCGCCATGCCGCGCCTGCGCACGGGCCAGGTGTGGCTGGTCTACCGCGCCCACAGCCTGCGCTGGAGCGAGGACAGCTACGCCACCCTGCTGGCCCAGCTGCGCCGCTGGCAGCGCGCCGGCAACCCGCTGCTGGGCGTGCAGATCGACTTCGACGCCCGCACCCGCTACCTCCACGAATACGTGGCCTTCCTGCGCGACTTCCGCCGGCGCCTGCCGATCGAATACCGCCTGAGCATCACCGGCCTGCTGGACTGGAGCAGCAACGCGGAGCCGGCGACCATCAATGAGCTCAAGGACGTGGTGGACGAGGTGGTGGTGCAGACTTACCAGGGGCGCCGGACGATTCCCGACTACCAGCGTTACCTGCCAAGGGTGGCGCGCCTGCAGCTGCCGTTCCGCATCGGCCTGGCGCAGTACGGGCAGTGGCAGGCGCCGGAGTATCTGGAGCGCAGTCCGTGGTTCCGGGGGTATGTGGTGTTTTTGCAGAATCCGTGAGTTGGTGGGGTTTGGTTGTAGGAGCGAGCTTGCTCGCGAACGGAGTTTGTCGGTGGCTGCAGTGTTTCGGGTTGACTCTTTTCCCTCTCCCCAGCCCTCTCCCTGAAGGGAGAGGGGGCTAGTCCGTGCCGAGAGAAGTGATGGTTTCAGTCGGAAACCTTCGGTGTTGCCGGCTGACTCAGGAATACCCAAGCACGCCGAACAGTCCCCTCTCCCTTCAGGGAGAGGGTTAGGGAGAGGGCGCTCTTCTGCTCAAGCGCCGAGATTGCCGCCGAAGCCCCGTTCGCGAGCAAGAACTAGGCGTCCCCCTCGCTCCTACGAAGAGCCTCCGCAACCACAACTCCCCCCACACCCCGCCTTCGCCGGCCGCTCCAGCAGATCCCGCATCAGCAACCCATAATCCAGCCCCACCTCCTCAGGCACCGGCAGATACACGACGTGCCCGTCACCCGGCGCCACTTCGATAGTCTCGCCACGAGCACTCTCCAGACGTTCCAGCCGCAGCGTACGGTTCCCACCCGGCGTCATGAGTTCGAGGCTGTCGCCCACCGCGAAGCGGTTCTTCACCCTTACCTCGGCGAGGTCGCCACGGCGGGCGCCAGTGAACTCCCCGACAAACTGCTGGCGCTCCGCCCGCGAGCTGCCGTACTGGTAGTTCTGATACTCGTCATGCACATGGCGGCGCAGGAAACCCTCGGTGTAGCCGCGGTGGGCCAGGGACTCCAGCTCGTCCATCAGGCCACGGTCGAAGGGCCGGCCGGCCACGGCGTCGTCGATGGCCTTGCGGTAGGCCTGGGCGGTGCGCGCCACGTAGTAGTGCGACTTGGTGCGGCCCTCGATCTTCAGCGAGTGCACGCCCATCTCGGCCAGGCGCTGCACGTGCTGGATGGCGCGCAGGTCCTTGGAATTCATGATGTAGGTGCCGTGCTCGTCCTCGTGGGCCTCCATCAATTCGCCGGGGCGGTTGCCTTCCTCCAGCAGGAACACCGCGTCGGTGGGCGCGCCTTCTCCGAGGGTCGGTTCGCGCACCAGTTGGCCCAGTTCGTCCTCCCGCGCCGGGTGCGCCTGGTACTGCCAGCGGCAGGCGTTGGTGCAGGTGCCCTGGTTGGGGTCGCGGCGGTTGATGTAGCCCGACAGCAGGCAGCGCCCGGAGTAGGCCATGCACAGGGCGCCGTGGACGAACACCTCCAGCTCCATGTCCGGGACCTTCTCGCGGATCTCGCCGATCTCCTCCAGCGACAGCTCGCGGGAGAGGATCACCCGGCTCAGCCCCTGGTCGCGCCAGAAGGCCACGCTGGCCCAGTTCACCGCGTTGGCCTGCACCGAGAGGTGGATATTCGCCGTGGGGAAGTGCTGGCGCACCAGCATGATCATCCCGGGGTCGGACATGATCAGCGCATCCGGCCCCAGGGCCAGCACCGGCTCCAGGTCGGCCAGGAAGGTTTTCAGCTTGGCGTTGTGCGGGGCGATGTTCACCACCAGGTAGAAACGCTTGCCCAGGGCATGGGCCTCGGCGATGCCGATGGCCAGGTTGGCCAGGTCGAATTCGTTGTTGCGCACCCGCAGGCTGTAGCGCGGTTGCCCGGCGTAGACGGCATCGGCGCCATAGGCGAAGGCGTGGCGCATGGCTTTCAGCGAGCCGGCGGGGGAGAGCAGTTCGGGGGCTTGGAGCATGGCGTGGGGACGGTTGTGGATAAAACGCCGCACTCTAGCGGGGGCGGGGGTTTGGTGCCCTGAGCGGGGTCAATGTTGCTGGTGGGCTTTTCGTAGGAGCGAGGGGGACGCCTACTTCTTGCTCGCGAATGAGGTTTCCAGGTGGCCCCGGTGTTTCGGTTTGACTCCTCTCCCTCTCCCCAGCCCTCTCCCTGAAGGGAGAGGGGGCCGTATGGCGTGAAGCGTAATGTCGAAGCTCATTGCAACGCCGAGGCTGCCGGCGAGCGCCGGTATGACGCTTGGCACGGACAGTCCCCTCTCCCTTCAGGGAGAGGGTTAGGGAGAGGGCGCTCTCCAGGTCAAGCACCGAAATTGCCGGCGAACCCCCATTCGCAAGCAACCTCACTCCAACCACCGCCGCCCCTGCAACTCCAGCAACATCTGCGCCTGCTCCGGCCCATTGCTGCCGGCGGGGTAGGGCCTTGGGCGCTGGTAGTGCTCCTGCCAGCCGGCGATGATCGGGTCTATCCAGCGCCAGGCGGCTTCCACCTCGTCGCGGCGCATGAACAGCGTCGAGTCGCCCTGGATCACGTCCAGCAGCAGGCGCTCGTAGGCGTCCCAGCGGCGCTTGCCGGGGCTGGCGGTCTGCGCCAGGTTCAGGTCCAGCTCGGCCGGTTCCAGGCGCATGCCCTTGCCGGGGGTCTTGGTCATCAGTTGCAGGCTGATGCGCTCCTCCGGCTGCAACCTTATCCACAGGCGGTTGGCCGGGCCGCTGCCGTCGCCTATCAGCGCATGGGGCACCGGCTTGAACTGGATGACGATCTCCGAGCACTTCTTCGCCATGCGCTTGCCGGTGCGCAGGTAGAAGGGCACGCCGGCCCAGCGCCAGTTGTCGATCTCGGCGCGCAGGGCGACGAAGGTCTAGGTGTCGCTGTCGTTGTCCACGTTCTTCTCGAACCAGTAGGCCGGCACCTCCTGGCCGCCGATCCGCCCGGCGCCGTACTGGCCGCGCACGGTGCGGTCCTGCACGTCGAGGCCGCCGATCGGGCGCAGGGCCTGGAGGATCTTCAGCTTCTCGTCGCGCACCGACTCGGCGTCGAAGTGCACCGGCACCTCCATGGCCACCAGGCACAGCAACTGCAGCAGGTGGTTCTGCACCATGTCGCGCATGGCCCCGGCGTGGTCGTAGTAGGCGCCGCGGTTCTCCACGCCGAGGGTCTCGTTGACGCTGATCTGCACGTGGTCGACGTAGGCGCTGCGCCACAGCGGCTCGAACAGGGTGTTGGCGAAGCGCAGGGCCAGCAGGTTCTGCACCGTCTCCTTGCCCAGGTAGTGGTCGATGCGGAACACCCGCGACTCGTCGAACACCTGGCCGATGGCCTGGTTGATCGCCCGCGCCGATTCCAGCGAATGGCCCAGCGGCTTCTCCAGCACGATGCGCGTGTTCGGCCCGGCCAGGCCCGCGATCTTGAGGTTCTGCGCGATGGGCGCGAAGAGGTCCGGGGCGGTGGCCAGGTAGTGCACCAGCACGCGCTCGTGGCCGAACTTCAGGCGCTGGCGCAGGCGGCTGAAGTCGGCGCTCTGCGCGGCGTCCATGGCCAGGTAGTCCAGGCGCGTGGCGAAGCTCTGCCAGTCGGCGACGCTGAAGTCGGCCCGCGCGACCTGTGCCCGGCAGTGCCGCTCGGCCAGCGCCAGGTAGGCCTCCTGCGAACGCTGGCTGCGGGCCAGGGCGAGGATGCGGGTGTCGGCCGGCAGGCGCTCCTCGCGGTGCAGGTGGTAGAGCGCCGGCAGCAGCTTGTGCAGCGCCAGGTCGCCGGTGCCACCGAACACCAGAATGTCGCAGGAAAGGGGAAATGCGGAAGTTTCGGACATCATCAGGTACTGCTCCACCACTTATTGCCTGGGCGTGACCACCTGACTTGTAGTATAACTACAAGCAGACTACATCCCTTCCGCCGATCATAGCCGAGTCCAGCCCAGTGAACCTGTTGCAGCACATTGCCCAGTCGCGTCATCTGCTTCGCAAGTCGGAACTCAAGGTCGCCGATCACGTGATGCAGGACCCCGCCTCGGTCATGCACAGCTCCATGGCCGACCTCGCCCACGGGGTGGGCGTCAGCGAGCCGACCATCGTGCGCTTCTGCCGCGCCATCGGCTGCACCGGCTTCCAGGACCTCAAGCTGAAGCTGGCGCAGAGCCTGGCCGCCGGCGCCAGCTTCGGCCAGTTCGCGATCAGCGAAAGCGACTCGGTCACCGACTTCAGCCTGAAGATCTTCGACACCACCCTGCATTCGCTGATGGAAGTGCGCGAGAAGCTCGACACCCACGCCCTGGAGCGCGCCATCGCCGCCATCGCCCACGCCCAGCGCGTGGAGTTCTACGGCTTCGGCGCCTCCGGCGCGGTGGCCGCGGATGCCCAGCACAAGTTCTTCCGCCTGCTGCTCTCGGCCGCGGCCTATTCCGACCCGCACATGCAGGCGATGTCGGCGGTGACCCTCAAGCCCAGCGACGTGGCCATCTGCATCTCGCAGTCCGGCCGCTCCAAGGACCTGCTGGTGACCGCCAACCTGGTCCGCGAGGCCGGCGCCACCCTCATCACCCTGTGCCCCAGCCAGACCCCGCTGGCCGACCTGGCCACGGTGAACCTGGCGGTGGACGTCCACGAAGACACCGACATCTACACCCCGCTGACCTCGCGCATCGCCCACCTGGTGGTGATCGACGTGCTGGCCATGGGCGTGGCCATGGCCCGCGGCCCGGACCTGGTCAACCACCTCAAGAGCGTCAAGCGCAGCCTGCGCAGCCTGCGCCTGTCGCCCAAGGTGGTGAAGAGCCACGAGGAGCCGCGGCCGGAAGAGACGTCCTGAGCCGGCGCCGACCACTCGTCGGCGTCACCGGCGCTTCACCGCCGCGCCCTCAAATTGTCATCCGTCGTCAGCATCCTGGCGTCTCCAGCCCTTCGGCCTTGGGAGATGCGAGATGCAACGCCATATCGACGACACCCAGAACCTGGACAGCAAGACCCGCCGCAAGCTCGAGGACCAGCGCCGCATGCAGTTCCGCCGGGCCATCGAGGAGCGCCTCGAAGCGCAACGCCTCGACCGCGAGATGTCCGACTATCCCGACCTGATCGCCGCCAACTACCTCAAGTCTGCGCGGGCGTCGGTGAAAAGCGCTCGGCCAGCTGGCTGATCAGCGCGCGCTCCTCGCGGATGAAGGCGACGAACGCCTGGGCCACCGGGCTCAGGCGCTTGCCGCGGGCGTGCACCAGGCACCAGCTGCGGTAGAGCGGCAGTTCCTCCACCGGCAGTTCGCGCAGCAGCCCGGCGCGCAGTTCGCGGCTCACCGCGTGGCGCGGCAGCAGGGCCAGGCCGAGGCCGGCCAATACCCCTTCCCGTGAGCCTTCCAGCGAGGCGAATTCCAGCGTCTGCGGGAAGTGCGCGCGCTTCTGCTGGAAGTGTTCCTCGCAGGCCTTGCGCGTGCCCGAACCGGGCTCGCGGATCAGCAGCGGCCAGGATTCCAGGTCCTTCAGCGACAGCTTGGCGGCGCTGCACAGCGGGTGGTCGGGCGGCGCCACCGCGACTATCGGGTTGTTCAGGAAGGGCAGGAATTCCAGGGCCATGTCCTGCGGCACCAGGGACATGATCACCAGGTCGTCGCGGTTGTCCGACAGGCGCTTGATCACCTGGGCGCGGTTGACCACGGTCAGGTGCAGGCTGACGTCCGGGTGCTGCTTCTGGAAGGCGGCGAACAGGTGCGGGGTGATGTACTTGGCGCTGGACTCCACCGCCAGGCGCAGCTGGCCCTGCAGCGAGCCCTTGAGGTCGGAGAGCTGCATGTCCAGCACTTCCAGGCGCTGGAAGATGTCGGTGCTGGCGCGTAGCAGGGCGTCGGCGGCGTCGGTCTGGTAGAGCTTCTTGCCGATGTACTCGAACAGCGGCTGGCCGACCAGTTCCTCCAACTGGCGGATCTGCAGGCTGACCGCCGGCTGCGTCAGCGCCATTTCCTCCGCGGCGCGGCTGTAGGAACGGCTCTCGCACACCGCACGGAACACCTGCAGTTGGCGAAGTGTCATTCGCATCAAGGACTTACGCATTCGCACCGGCTCCCGCACGGGTCAGTTCGCTCGACTATAAGTCAAAAATTATGGCTATCCCAATAAATATTGATTTTGGGTAATCCTCGATCCCGCGTAGGGTAAAAAAACGCCGGAACCCTGCTCCGGCATTGCGCCGAACCGCCGCGGATCGCTCCGCGGCGGATTGCCGATTGGTTCAAGTGCCGGGTCCACGAGCCCCGGTCGAGGGAAACCGCAAGTGATCAAGAAAATCCTGATCGCCAACCGTGGGGAGATCGCTGTCCGCATCGTGCGTGCCTGCGCCGAGATGGGCATCCGTTCGGTGGCCGTCTACTCCGACGCCGACCGCCACGCCCTGCACGTGAAGCGCGCCGACGAGGCGCACAGCATCGGCGCCGACCCGCTGGCCGGCTACCTCAACCCGCGCGCCCTGGTGAACCTGGCGGTGGAAACCGGCTGCGACGCCCTGCACCCGGGCTACGGCTTCCTCTCCGAGAACGCCGAGCTGGCGGAAATCTGCGCCGAGCGCGGCATCAAGTTCATCGGCCCGTCGGCGGAAGTGATCCGCCGCATGGGCGACAAGACCGAGGCGCGGCGCAGCATGATCGCCGCCGACGTGCCCTGCACCCCGGGCACCGAGGGCAACGTCGCCGACCTCGCCGATGCGCTGTCCGAGGCCGAGCGCATCGGCTACCCGGTGATGCTCAAGGCCACCTCCGGCGGCGGCGGCCGCGGCATCCGCCGCTGCAACAGCCGCGAGGAGCTGGAGCAGAACTTCCCCCGCGTCATCTCCGAGGCCACCAAGGCCTTCGGCAGCGCGGAGGTCTTCCTCGAGAAGTGCATCGTCAACCCGAAGCACATCGAGGCGCAGATACTCGCCGATTCCTTCGGCAACACCGTGCACCTGTTCGAGCGCGACTGCTCGATCCAGCGCCGCAACCAGAAGCTCATCGAGATCGCTCCCAGCCCGCAGCTGACCCCCGAGCAGCGCGCCTACATCGGTGACCTGGCGGTGCGCGCGGCCAAGGCCGTGGGCTACGAGAACGCCGGCACCGTGGAGTTCCTGCTCGCCGATGGCGAGGTGTACTTCATGGAGATGAACACCCGGGTGCAGGTGGAGCACACCATCACCGAGGAAATCACCGGCATCGACATCGTCCGCGAGCAGATCCGCGTGGCCTCCGGCCTGCCGCTCTCGGTCAAGCAGGAAGACATCCAGCACCGCGGCTATGCCCTGCAGTTCCGCATCAACGCCGAGGACCCGAAGAACAACTTCCTGCCCTCGTTCGGCAAGATCACCCGCTACTACGCGCCCGGCGGCCCCGGCGTGCGCACCGATACGGCGATCTACACCGGCTACACCATCCCGCCGTACTACGACTCCATGTGCCTGAAGCTGATCGTCTGGGCACTGACCTGGGAAGAGGCCCTGGACCGCGGCCTGCGCGCCCTGGACGACATGCGCGTGCAAGGCGTGAAGACCACCGCGCCCTACTACCAGGAAATCCTCAAGAACCCGGAGTTCCGCAGCGCCCAGTTCAACACCAGCTTCGTCGAAAGCCACCCGGAGCTGACCCAGTACTCGATCAAGCGCAACCCGTCGCACCTGGCCATCGCCATCGCTACCGCCATTGCCGCCCACGCTGGCCTGTAGGGGAAGGATTCAGAACATGAGCAAGAAAATTTCCGTTACCGATACTATCCTGCGCGACGCGCACCAGTCGCTGCTGGCCACCCGCATGCGCACCGAGGACATGCTGCCGATCTGCGACAAGCTCGACAAGGTCGGCTACTGGTCGCTGGAAGTCTGGGGCGGCGCCACCTTCGACGCCTGCGTGCGCTTCCTCAAGGAAGACCCGTGGGAGCGCCTGCGCAAGCTCAAGGCCGCGCTGCCCAACACCCGCCTGCAGATGCTCCTGCGCGGGCAGAACCTGCTGGGCTACCGCCACTACAGCGACGACGTGGTGCGCGCCTTCGTGGCCAAGGCCGCGGTCAACGGCATCGACGTGTTCCGCATCTTCGACGCGATGAACGACGTGCGTAACCTGCGCGTCTCCATCGAGGCGGTGAAGGCCGCCGGCAAGCACGCCCAGGGCACCATCTGCTACACCACCAGCCCGGTGCACACCATCGACGCCTTCGTCGCCCAGGCTAAGGCCATGGCGGCCATGGGCGTGGACTCCATCGCCATCAAGGACATGGCCGGCCTGCTGACCCCCTACGCCACCGGCGACCTGGTCAAGGCGCTGAAGGACGCGCTGCCCCTGGAAGTGGTGGTGCACTCCCACGACACCGCCGGCGTGGCCAGCATGTGCCAGCTCAAGGCCGTGGAGAACGGCGCCGACCGCATCGACACCGCCATCTCCAGCATGGCCTGGGGCACCAGCCACCCGGGCACCGAGTCGATGGTCGCGGCGCTGCGCAACACCCCCTACGACACCGGCCTGGACCTGGAGCTGATCCAGGAAGTCGGCATGTACTTCCACGCCGTGCGCAAGAAGTACCACCAGTTCGAGAGCGAATTCACCGGCGTGGACACCCGGGTGCAGGTCAACCAGGTGCCCGGCGGCATGATCTCCAACCTGGCCAACCAGCTGAAGGAGCAGGGCGCCCTCAACCGCATGGCCGAAGTGCTCGAAGAGATCCCGCGGGTGCGCGAGGACCTGGGCTTCCCGCCCCTGGTCACCCCGACCTCGCAGATCGTCGGCACCCAGGCGTTCTTCAACGTGCTGGCCGGCGAGCGCTACAAGACCATCACCAACGAGGTGAAGCTGTACCTGCAGGGCCGCTACGGCAAGGCCCCGGGCCAGATCAACGAGCAACTGCGGCGCCAGGCCATCGGCAACGAGGAAGTCATCGACGTGCGCCCGGCCGACCTGATCAAGCCCGAGCTGGACAAGCTGCGCGGCGAGATCGGCGTGCTGGCCAAGTCCGAAGAGGACGTGCTGACCTACGCCATGTTCCCGGACATCGGCCGCAAGTTCCTCGAGGAACGCGAGGCCGGCGCGCTGAAGCCCGAGGAGCTGCTGCCGATCCCCACCGGCAACGGCGTGGCCGCGGCCGGCGGCGAAGGCGTGCCGACCGAGTTCGTGGTCGACGTGCACGGCGAGAGTTACCGCGTGGACATCACCGGCGTCGGCGTGAAGACCGACGGCAAGCGCCACTTCTACCTGTCCATCGACGGCATGCCGGAAGAAGTGGTGTTCGAGCCGCTCAACGAGTTCATCGGCGGCGGCGGCAACAAGCGCAAGCACGCCAGCGCGCCGGGCGACGTCAGCACCACCATGCCGGGCAACATCGTCGACGTGCTGGTGAAGGAAGGCGACAGCGTGAAGGCCGGCCAGGCCGTGCTGATCACCGAAGCCATGAAGATGGAAACCGAGGTGCAGGCGCCCATCGCCGGCACCGTCAAGGCGATCCACGTAGCCAAGGGTGACCGCGTCAACCCGGGCGAGGTGCTGATCGAGATTGAAGGCTGACCGACGGACAGACGGGTCTCAAGGTTCAGTCCCCGGGGGAGCACGATGCTCCCCCTTTTTTTGTCTTTGCGAAAGCCATCACCTTCCGGCGCGGCCGGCTCGCCGCTTCATTGACCTGCATCCAGGCCCTTCGCCGCGCGCACGCCTATAAACGGCAGGCCGCAGGCCGAGTTCCGGGGAGGAGGCGATGCGTTTCGCGATTGCTCTGCTGTTGACCGTCAGTTGTACCGCCCTGGGCGACGAGGCCGCCCAGGCGCGCTTCGACGCCATCATGGCCGACCCCGCCAAGCGCGAGCAGGCCTATGCCGCCGGCCACGAGCGCATCGTGCTGTGCCGCAACTGCCACGGCGACGACGGCAACAGCCGGCGCGACTACATCCCGAACCTGGCCGCGCAGGCCCCGGGCTACCTGTTCACTGCCTTCGAGCGCTACGCCAGCGGGCAGCGCAGCGACTTCGTGATGAACCAGGCGGCCCGGATGCTGAGCCTCGACGAGCGGGTGAACATCGCCGTGTACTACAGCCAACAGCAGGTGCTGCCGCGCCAGGGCGCGGTGGACGATGCGCTGCGCGCCAGGGGCGAGGCGCTGTTCGGGCAGGTCTGCGTGGCCTGCCATGGCCCGCAGGGGCTCGGCCAGCAGGGCGTGCCGCGTATCGCCGGGCAGCCGGCGACCTACCTGCAGCGGACGCTGGAGGCCTACCGCGACAAGGATCCGCGCCGCGCCGGCTCGACCATGCTGGCGGTGGCGTCGCAGCTGCAGGCCGGGGATGTCGAGGCGCTGGCGGCCTACCTGCAGCAATTGCACCCCTGAGGCGGGCAAATCCTTATATAATGCACGGTCTTTTCCCACCGTCAGTGATAGAGACCATGAGCCTGCCACCCTGCCCCAAATGCAATTCCGAATACACCTACGAGGACGGCGCGCTGCTGGTCTGCCCGGAATGCGCCCATGAATGGTCGGCCGATGCCGCCGTCGAAGGCGAGGGCGATGCCAAGGTGATCAAGGACGCCGTCGGCAACGTGCTGCAGGACGGCGACACCGTTAGCGTGATCAAGGACCTGAAGGTCAAGGGCTCGTCCCTGGTGGTCAAGGTCGGCACCAAGGTGAAGAACATCCGCCTGGTGGACGGCGACCACGACATCGACTGCAAGATCGACGGCATCGGCGCCATGAAGCTGAAGTCGGAGTTCGTGAAGAAGGTCTGAGCCACCTCGGCTTTTGTAGGCGCGGATTCATCCGCGATCGCCGCGCACGGGCCCGGCCGATCGCGGACGGAGTCCGCTCCTACGGTTCCAGGATGCACGGCTTTTCGTAGGATGGGTTGAGCTTGCGAAACCCATGCGGTCACGGTGATGGGTATCGCTTCGCTCAACGCCATCCTACGAAAAAGCGCCTCGGCGCAGTCGCGTAGGAGCGGGCCCTGCCCGCGAATCGCGCGCAGCGCGCGCTATTCCGCCGGCTGCAGATCCTGGCGCAGCAGTTCCAGGGCTTCGCGCGGGCCGCCGGAGACGATCTGGGTGGGCACCGCCAGCATCAGGTTCAGCGGCAGGCCGAAGGCTTCCAGGACGTTGCCGTCGCGGTCGCGGCCGGGCTGCTGGCCGAGCCATTCCGGGTACTTGCGGCGCATGCGCTCGAGGTAGCTGCCGGCGTCCGGCAGGTAGCCGTACAACGGCTTGCCCAGGGCCGCGGCGTAGCCGACCTCGAAGCAGGTGCCGCTGTCCGGCTCGCTGCCGCGGAACGACGCCAGGTTGGCCAGCACGCAGTCGGCCTCGGCGATCAGGCGCAGGTTGGCGCGGTAGATCCAGATCGCCTGCTGGTGCGGCTCGCTGATTTCCGCCGGTACCTGGACGTCCAGCGGGAACAGCCCCTCGAACCCGTATTCCGCGCACAGCGCCTTGAGCTGCGCGCCGTGCCCGGCGGCGTCGGGGCGGAACACGTCGGGGCCGGCGAGGTAGATCTTCAGCATGGTCACAACCCCATGAACGACAGCATCAGGAAGGTGGCGAAGAGCACGAAGTGAGTCATGCCCTCGATGGCGTTGGTCTTGCCGTCGTGCAGGTTGAAGCCCGCCACTATCAGGGTGATGAACATCATGCCGGTCTGCAGCGGCGTCATGGCCATCTGGATCGGCTGGCCCTTGAACAGCGCCAGGGCCTCGATCACCGGCACGGTGAGGATCACCGTGGACAGCGAGGCACCCAGGGCGATGTTGACAACCGGCTGCATGCGGTTGGCCAGCGCGGCGCGCAGCGCGGTGAGGATTTCCGGGCTGGCGGAGATGGCCGCCACCAGCAGCGCCGGCACGATCGGCGGCACGCCGCTGCCTTCCAGGCTGACGTCCAGGGCCTTGGACATGACCTCGGCCAGCGCGCCGATCAGCACCACCCCGGCCACCAGCAGGGCCATGGACTGGCGCGTGCTGCCGTGGGCCTCGTGGCTGTGCTGCTGCTCGCCGTGCACCGCGTAGTTGTAGGCGAAGAAGTAGCTGTGCTGGCCGGTCTGCATGCGCAGGAACAGGCCGTAGAGCATGACCATGCAGCCGATGGTGAATAGCGAGTAGAGCTTCCACTGCGCCGCCGGGATCAGCTCCGGGACCACCATGGAGATGCCCACCGCGGTGAGGATCATGGTCACGTAGGTCTTGCCCGAGTCGTCGTTGTACGACTGCTCGCCGTGCTTCAGGCCGCCGAGCAGCGCGGCCAGGCCGAGGATGCCGTTCATGTCCAGCATCACCGCGGCGTAGATGGTGTCGCGGGCCAGGGTGGGGGAGTGGTTGTGGCCCATCATGATGGCCAGGATGACCACCTCCACCAGCACCGCGGCGAGGGTCAGGATCATGGTGCCGTAGGGCTCGCCGACCTTCTCTGCAAGAATCTCGGCATGGTGCGCCACGCGCAGCGAGACGCTGATGATCGAGGCCAGCAGGACGGTGGCGGCCACCCCGGCCAGGGCCTTGCCACCTTCGAGCAGGCTATGTTCCAGGGGGTAGACCAGCACCGCCAGGAGCAGGGCGAGGAGGAGGAATTTCTCGTCTTTGAGCAGGCGCAGCATCGTCGGGGGACATCCGTTCCATGGGATAGAGGCGCCCATCTTAGGCCTTGCCCGGGGCCTTGCCCACCGTCGCCGGGGCGCAGACACCTATGAGGTTATCCGCCGTTTGGCGCGCGCTTCGGGTTCGGCCGAAACGCCGGGCTGACCTGCCGCGTTACCTCAGGCCGGCTCGACCAGCAGCACCGCGCCATCCTGCCCGGTGACCTTCACCTGGGCGCCGGCCGGCAGGTCCGGGCCGCTGACCAGCCACAGGCTGTCGCCGACGCGGATCTTGCCGCGGCCGCCGATGATGGCGTCGTGCAGGGCGAACTGCCGTCCGACCAGCTCGCTGCCGCGGCGGTTCAGGCCGCTGGCGGCTTCGCCGGCGCCCGGGCGGTGCTGGTAGCGCCACCAGAACACCACGGTGAGCAGCGCCAGGATGCCGAAGGCGAGGAACTGCCAGGTCCAGGCCAGGGCCGGGGCGAAGAAGGCGAGCACCCCGGTGGCCGCGGCGGCGATGCCGATCCACAGCAGGTAGCCGCCGGCGCCGAACACCTCGAGGATCAGCAGCAGAGTGCCGAAGGCCAGCCAGTCCCAGAAGCTCAGGTGCTGCAGGTAATCCCACATGGCTCAGCCCCGGCCCTTGGCGCCCGGGGCGCCATCGCCGAAGGTGGCCTTGACGATCTCGCCGATGCCGCCCACTGCGCCTATCACCTGGCTGGCCTCCAGCGGCATCAGCACTATCTTGCTGTTGTTCGAGGCGGCCAGTTGGCCGAGGGCGTCGACGTATTTCTGCGCGACGAAGTAGTTCACCGCCTGCACGTTGCCGCTGGCGATGGCCTCGGAGACCACCTGGGTCGCCCGCGCCTCGGCCTCGGCCTGGCGCTCGCGGGCCTCGGCCTCGAGGAAGGCGGCCTGGCGCTGGCCCTCGGCCTTGAGGATCTGCGCCTGCTTCTCGCCCTCGGCGGTGAGGATTTCCGCGGCGCGCTTGCCCTCGGCATCGAGAATCTGCGCACGCTTGAGGCGCTCGGCCTTCATCTGGCTGGCCATGGCTTCCACCAGGTCGGCCGGCGGGCTGATGTCCTTGATCTCGATGCGGGTGACCTTCAGGCCCCAGGGCGCGGTGGCCTCGTCGACGGTGCGCAGCAGGCGCTCGTTGATGGCGTCGCGCTGGCTGAGCATGTGGTCCAGCTCCATGGAGCCGAGCACGGTGCGGATGTTGGTCATCACCAGGTTGCGGATGGCGTTCTCCAGGCCGCTGACCTCGTAGGCCGCGCGCGCCGCGTCGACCACCTGGTAGAAGCACACCGCGTCGATCTGCACGATGGCGTTGTCGGCGCTGATGGCCTCCTGCGGGGGGATGTCCAGCACCCGCTCCATCATGTTGATCTTCTGCCCGATGCGGTCCATCACCGGGACGATGATGTTCAGCCCCGGCTTGAGGGTGCCGGTGTAGCGGCCGAAGCGTTCCACCGTCCACTCGTTGCCCTGGGGTACCACCTTGAAGCCCATGAACACGATCGCCACCGCGAGGATGACGAAGAGGATCAGGACACTGCCGGTTTCCATTTGCTGCACTCCTTGGTCGATTGGGACTTCCGTGGCGCCCGGCTCCCAAAGGAGCAGGGCGGCGGGAAAAGCTAACCCTTTCCCGTGTCATCCCGCGAGCCCTGTCGGGCTCGGAGATTTCCTATTTCTGCTCGCTCTGCGGCGTCACCCGCAGTACTTCCTCGATGGTGGTCAGGCCCGCGGCGACCTTCTGCGCGCCGGACAGGCGCAGGCTGCGCATGCCTTCCTTGAAGGCCTGGCGGCGCAGCGGGATGAGGTCGGTGTCGGCGGTGATCTGTTCCTTCAGGCTGTCGGTCAGCAGCATGATCTCGTACACCCCGGCGCGGCCGCGGTAGCCGGTGTCGCGGCATTCCAGGCAGCCCACCGCCTGCTGCGCGCCGGTGGGCAGCGGGGCGTTCCAGGGCCGCGTCAGCTCCTGCCAGTCGCTCTCCTCCAGCTCCAGCGGCGCCTTGCAGTGCGGGCACAGGGTGCGCACCAGGCGCTGGGCCATGACGCCGAGCACGGTGGCGCGGATCAGGTAGTAGGGCACGCCCAGTTCCAGCAGGCGGGTGATGGCCGTGGGCGAGTCGTTGGTGTGTAGGGTGGAGAGCACCAGGTGCCCGGTCAGCGCCGCCTGGATGGCCATCTCGGCGGTCTCCAGGTCGCGGATCTCGCCGACCATGATGATGTCCGGGTCCTGCCGCAGCAGGGCGCGCACGCCGCTGGCGAAGGTCAGGTCGATGTTGTGCTGCACCTGCATCTGGTTGAACGAGGGCTCGATCATCTCGATCGGGTCCTCGATGGTGCAGACGTTCACCTCGTCCGTGGCCAGCTGCTTGAGCGTGGTGTACAGGGTGGTGGTCTTGCCCGAGCCGGTGGGCCCGGTGACCAGGATGATGCCGTTGGGCTGGTTGGTCATGCTCTGCCAGCGGCGCAGGTCCTCGGGGGAGAAGCCCAACTGGTCGAAGCTCTTGAGCAGCACCTCGGGGTCGAAGATCCGCATCACCATCTTCTCGCCGAAGGCGGTGGGCAGGGTCGACAGGCGCAGTTCCACCTCGGCGCCGTCCGGGGTCTTGGTCTTCACCCGGCCGTCCTGGGGCTTGCGCTTCTCGGCGACGTTCATGCGGCCGAGGGACTTCAGGCGGCTGACCACCGCCATGGTGACCTGCGGCGGGAACTGGTAGACGTTGTGCAGCACGCCGTCGATGCGGAAGCGCACCGTGCCCTGCTCGCGCCGCGGCTCGATGTGGATGTCGCTGGCGCGCTGCTGGAAGGCGTACTGGAACAGCCAGTCGACGATGGTGACGATGTGCGCGTCGTTGGCGTCCGGCTCCTGGTCGCTGGCGCCCAGGTTGAGCAGTTGCTCGAAGTTGCCCACGCCGCTGGTCTTCATGTCCTGGGCGGAGGCGCCGCTGACCGACTTGGCCAGGCGGTAGAACTCGGTGGTGAAGCGCTGGATGTCCTGCGGGTTGCACACCACGCGCTTGATCGGGCGCTTGAGCACGTGGGTCAGGTTGCCTTCCCAGCTGTGCACGAAGGGCTGGGCGCTGGCTATGGTGACGCTGTCCGGCGCCACCGCCACGGCGAGAATCCTGTGGCGCTGGGCGAAGGCGTAGGACATCAGCGGGGTGACCGCGGCGACGTCGATCTTCAGCGGGTCGATGCGCAGGTAGGGCTGGCCGGAATACTCGGCCAGCCAGTGCACCAGGGCGTCGAGGTCCAGGTGGCGGCCGGGGCGGTGCTGGTCCGGCACCTGCTGGGCGGCGAGGAATTCCAGGGGATGCTGCTGGTTCTTCACCGCGCTGCGGCGGATCGCCAGGCACTGTTCGGCGTCGTTCTGCGCGACGCGGCCCTGGGCGACCAGCTCGTGGAGGATATCGGCCAGGTCAAGCCAGCGATCCTGGGCGGGCGAAGCGAAGACGGACATTCGGACTCCCTGCGTTCGTGTGTGCCGCGGACGGCTGCGGGTGGAGCTGGTCTGAGTCCGGCCCGCGCCGTCGGGTTCCCCAGCTTATTTCAAAAGCGCCTTCCAAGGCTTGAGGGTCAGCACAGTATGGGCCTGGGCGGCGAGGGCATCCAGGTCCGCGCTGTCGCGCCGGTGCAGGGCCTGTTCCAGCTTGGCCAGCTCGCCGTAGAGGCGGTCGGCCTCGGGCAGGTCGAGCACGCCGCGGGCCAGGCGCAGCCACACCAGCAGGCGTTGCAGGCGCGGCAGTTGTTCGGCGAGCAGTTCCGGCTGCTGCTGGGCACGGGCCAGGGGCAGGCCCTCGGCCTCCTCGGCGAGCAGGCGCGGCAGCCATTTGCCCAGGGCCGCGGCGCCCTGGCGGTCGCCGCGCTCGTTGCGGCCTTCCTGCCAGGCGCGGGCCAGCAGCCAGCGCGAGGCCTGCAGGGAGAACAGGCCCCAGCGCGTCTGGCCGAGTTCGGCGCGGAAGGCTTCCGGCGCCTGCTGGCGCGCGGTTTCGTCGGCTTCGCCCTGTTCGATGCGCGGGCGCCAGTCGCCGATCAGCGCGTCCAGCGCGGCGCGCAGCTCGCGGCTGCTGGCGCGCGGCGCGGCCTGGCCGAGGCTGCCGAGCAGGGCGCGCAGGTCCACCAGCTGCTGCAGCCACTCTTGCAGCAGGCGCCAGTGGCCGTTGAAGCGGTACTGCTCGGCCAGGCGCTGGCTGCTGCCCAGCAGCGACCAGGCGATGGCGGCGAAGGCGCCGTCCAGCGGGGTTTCCGCCAGCAGCTTCTGGGTGTCCGGGTGCACCGTGTAGCTGGCCGGGTCGAACAGCCGGTAGCCGCGCTCGGCCTTGCTGATGTCGCAGGGCATCAGCGGCAGGTCGGCGGCCAGCTCGGCGGCCAGTTCCAGCAGCGCCGCGGGTTCGCCCTGGCGCAGTTCCAGCTCCAGCTCGCAGATTTCCTCTTCCTGCCGGTCGGCGACGACCTTGCCCAGGTCGAGGGCGGCTTCGATCGCCACCTTGGTCTTGCCGCGGCCCCAGGCGATCTCGGCGCGCTGGCGGGTGAAGTCGGTGCTGAAGATCGGCTGCAGCTGCTGCTTGTCCAGGTCGGCCAGGGCTGCCGGCCAGCAGCTGTCGTCGAGCTTGCCCAGGTCCAGCTCGGGCTTGTCCAGGTACCAGTCCCACTCGTTGCGCTCGGACAGCCCGGCGACGCTGTGGCCGCGGCTCTTCAGCGTCTGGATGTACTGCTCGCCGTCGCGGCGCAGGCGCAGCGCGACCTTGGCCCGGGCCAGGTCGCGGCCGGGGGTGTCGTAGTACTGGTTGTACAGCTCGCTCTGCTGCCAGCCGGACTTGTTGCGCTTCTTCAGCAGCGGGTGGTCGCGCAGCGCCTCGAGGGTCTGGCGGCTGGCGCGCAGCTTGATTTCGGTTTCTTTCTGCATGGCGGAGTCCGGGAAGGAAAAGGGTAGACGGGCCCGCAGGGCTTGGCGCGGGAGCGTTCGTCGAAGCCCGCTAGTGTACAGGACCGCGTCGCCGCGCCGCTGTTCCACGCGACAACGGCGGTTCAATTGCACGTCATCCTGGGCCATGATGGGTGCAACGCTTCCGGAGACGCCCATGCCCCTGCCGAGCCTGAAAGACCGTTTCGCCCAGTTGCTCGCCCTGCCGTCGGTGAGCTGTACCCAGCCCGCCCTGGACCAGTCCAACCGCCCGGTGGTGGAGCTGCTGGCCACCTGGCTGGGCGACCTGGGCTTCGCCTGCGAATTGCAGGAGATCGCCCCGGGCAAGTTCAACCTGCTGGCGAGCCTGGGCAGCGGCCCCGGCGGCCTGGTGCTGGCCGGGCACACCGACACCGTGCCCTACGACGAGTCGCTGTGGAAAAGCGACCCGCTGCGCCTGGACGAGCGCGATGGCCGCTGGTACGGCCTGGGCAGCTGCGACATGAAGGGCTTCTTCGCCATCGCCATCGAGGCGTTGCTGCCGCTGCTGGACCAGCCCCTGCGCCAGCCGCTGCTGATCCTCGCCACCTGCGACGAGGAAAGCTCCATGGCCGGCGCCCGCGCCCTGGCCGAGGCCGGCCGGCCGCTGGGACGCGCCGCGGTGATCGGCGAGCCCACCGGGCTGCGGCCGATCCGCCTGCACAAGGGGGTGATGATGGAGCGCATCGACATCCTCGGGCAGAGCGGCCATTCCTCCGACCCGAGCCTCGGCCACAGCGCCCTGGAGGCCATGCACGCGGCCATTGGCGAGCTGCTGGCGCTGCGCGCGCAGTGGCAGAAGGAATACAACAACCCGCAGTTCGGCGTGCCGCAGCCGACGCTGAACCTGGGCTGCATCCATGGTGGCGACAACCCCAACCGCATTTGCGGCCAGTGCGCCCTGGAGTTCGACCTGCGGCCGCTGCCGGGGATGGATCCGCAGGCCCTGCGCCGGGCCATCGGCGAGCGCCTGCAGCCCCTGGCCGAGCGCTTCGCGGTGCGCCTGGACTACCAGCCGCTGTTCCCCGCCGTGCCGCCCTTCGAGCAGGCCGCGGACAGCGAGTTGGTGCGCCTGGCCGAGCGCCTCAGCGGGCATTCGGCGGAAGCGGTAGCCTTTGGCACCGAAGCACCGTATCTTCAGCAGCTTGGTTGCCAGACCCTGGTCCTGGGCCCCGGCGACATCGCCTGCGCCCACCAGCCGGACGAACATCTGGAACTCGCTCGCATCCCGCCGACCGTGGAACTGCTGCGCGGCTTGATCCAGCATTACTGCCTGTAACCGCCCTGAAGAGGAGAAACCCGTCGATGTGCATGCGACGACGATAACCGCCGCTCCCGCCGCCCCTGCGGCCATTCGCACTCGACGACCCTTCATCGCCCGCTCACAGGCCACCTGGACAATGCAAGACTACGTCACCTGGTTACGTCACGCTTCTCCCTACATCAACGCCCACCGGGACTGCACCTTCGTGGTCATGCTGCCCGGCGAGGGCGTGGAAGACCCGAACTTCGGCAACATCGTCCACGACCTGGTGCTGCTGCACAGCCTGGGCGTGCGCCTGGTGCTGGTCCACGGCTCGCGCCCGCAGATCGAGGCGCGCCTGGCCCAGCGCGGCCTGGCGCCGCGCTTCCACCGCGACCTGCGGGTGACCGACGCGCCCACCCTGGAATGCGTGATCGACGCCGTGGGCAGTCTGCGCATCGCCATCGAGGCGCGGCTGTCCATGGATATGGCCGCCTCGCCCATGCAGGGCGCGCGCCTGCGCGTGGCCGCGGGCAACCTGGTCACCGCGCGGCCGATCGGCGTGGTCGAGGGCATCGACTATCACCACACCGGCGAGGTGCGGCGCATCGACCGCAAGGGCATCGGCCGCCTGCTCGACGAGCGCTCCATCGTGCTGCTCTCGCCGCTGGGCTACTCGCCCACCGGGGAAATCTTCAACCTCGCCTGCGAGGACGTGGCCATGCGCGCGGCCATCGAGCTGGACGCCGACAAGCTGATCCTGTTCGGCGGCGAGCGCGGCCTGCTCGACGAGGACGGCAAGCTGGTCCGCGAACTGCGCCCGCAACAGGTGCCGGCGCACCTGCAGCGCCTGGGCAACAGCTACCAAGCCGAGCTGCTCGACGCCGCCGCCCAGGCCTGCCGCGCCGGGGTGCGGCGCAGCCACATCGTCAGCTACACCGAGGACGGCGCGCTGCTCAGCGAGCTGTTCACCCGCACCGGCAACGGCACCCTGGTGGCCCAGGAGCAGTTCGAGCAACTGCGCGAGGCAGGCATCGAGGACGTCGGCGGCCTGCTGGAGCTGATCCGCCCGCTGGAAGAGCAGGGCATCCTGGTGCGCCGCTCGCGCGAGGTGCTGGAGCGCGAGATCGAGCAGTTCAGCATCGTCGAGCGCGAGGGCCTGATCATCGCCTGCGCGGCGCTGTACCCGATCGCCGATTCCGACGCCGCCGAGCTGGCGTGCCTGGCGGTGAACCCGGAATACCGCCACGGCGGGCGCGGCGACCAGTTGCTGGAGCGCATCGAGAAGCGCGCCCGGGCCCTGGGCGTGAAGACCCTCTACGTGCTCACCACCCGCACCGCCCACTGGTTCCGCGAGCGCGGCTTCCAGCCCAGCAGCGTCGAACGCCTGCCGGCGGCGCGGGCGTCGCTGTACAACTACCAGCGCAATTCGCAGGTGTTCGAGAAGAGCCTGTAGTTCAGTGCCCTCTGCCTTTCGTAGGAGCGGATCTTATCCGCGAATCGCGCCGGTGGTTCCGGCTATCGCGGACAAGGTCCGCTCCTACGGGGGAGGAATACCGTGCTTCCCGGCACAACCTACGGGCCCTGCCCGCGATTCGCGCGCAGGGCGCGCTCCTACAGGGGAATGGTGCGGGTGGGGCGGCGTAAGCGGATCTTATCCGCGAATCGCGCCGGGATGTCCGGTTATCGCGGACAAGGTCCGCTCCTACGGGGGGGAATATCGCAACCTGTAGGAGCGGGCCCTGCCCGCGAATCGCGCGCAGGGCGCGCTCCTACAGGGGAATGGTGCGGGTGGGGCGGCGTAGGAGCGGATCTTATCCGCGAATCGCGCCGGGGCGTCCGGCTATCGCGGACAAGGTCCGCTCCTACGACGGGGCTTAAACGCCGATCACCCCGAGGATGCTCGCCTGGTAGGCCGCCACGAAGGTGTCGAAATCCCCTTCCGGTTGGCGTTCCAGTTCCTCTTGTTCGGCCAGGGAGATCTTCGCCATGGCCTCGAAGGCTTCCTGCTCGATGGCCGGCAGCGGTTGGGCGAGGGTTTCCGCGTGTTCGCGGCTCTTGCGCAGGGCAAAGGCGGTGAAGCTTTCGCCGCGCTCGCGCATTTCCGCCAGGACCTGCGCGGATGGCGTGCGTTCCGCGTCGGCCACCTTCTCGCGCTGTTGCGCCAGGCTCTGCGCGTGGGCGTCGCCGCCGGTGGCGCGGTCGAGCAGTTCGGCGATGGGCGCGATGCGCTCCAGCAGCTCGCTGGCCCAGGCCTGCAGCGCCACGGTCTGCCCGCCACGCTGCAGGTGCAGCCCCGGGCGGCGGCCTTCCTTGACCACCTTGAGGAAGTTGCTGGTGGCCGCGCCGCACTCGCCGTCGGCCAGCAGCGGGCTGTCCTGCAACGCGCAGTAGAGCAGGAAGGCGTCGAGGAAGCGGCCCTCGGCGGCGTCGATGCCCAGCGGCAGGAAGGGGTTGATGTCCAGGCAGCGCGCCTCGACGTACTGCACGCCGCGCGACTCCAGGGCCTGGATCGGCCGCTCGCCGCTGTAGGTCACGCGCTTCGGGCGGATGCTGGAGTAGTACTCGTTCTCGATCTGCAGCACGTTGGTGTTCAGTTGCACCCACTCGCCGTCCTGCTTGGTGCCGATCTTCTGGTAGGGCGGGTAGGGCGTGCCCACCGCGCTGCGCAGGCTCTCGACGTAGCTTTCGAGGTCGTTGTAGCAGGGCGTCAGGCCGGCCTGGGCGTTGTTCTGGTAGCCCAGGTCGCTCATGCGCAGGCTGGTGGCCCAGGGCAGGTACAGGGTGTGCTCGTCGAACTGCTGCAACTGGTGCGGGCGGCCGCGCAGGAAGCCGGCGTCCAGCGCCGGCGAAGCGCCGAACAGGTACATCAGCAGCCAGCTGTAGCGGCGGAAGTTGCGGATCAGGGCGATGTAGTGCGCCGACTGGAAGTCGCGCAGCGCCATGCCGCCGTCCTCGTGGCGCTGCAGCAGCTGCCACAGCCCCTCGGGCAGCGAGAAGTTGTAGTGGATGCCGGCGATGCACTGCATGGTCTTGCCGTAGCGCAGCGCCAGGCCCTTGCGGTAGACGTACTTGAGGCGGCCGATGTTGGAGCTGCCGTAGCGCGCGATCGGGATGCTCTCTTCGTCGGGCAGCTCGCAGGGCATCGACGGGCTCCATAGCAGCTCGCCGTCCAGGCGCTGGCTGGCGAAGCGGTGGATGCTCTCCAGGGACGCCAGGGTCTGCTCGACGCCGGTGCTGGTGGGGGTGATGAACTCCAGCAGCGCCTCGGAGTAGTCGGTGGTGATCTGCGGGTTGGTCAGGGCCGAGCCCAGGGCCTTGGGGTGCGGGCTCAGGGCCAGGCGGCCATTGCTGTCGACGCGCAGGCACTCGCGCTCGATGCCGTGCAGACACTGGCTGAGCAGGGGCAGGTTGGCAGCGTCGCCGAGCAGCGCCAGGCGGCGGGAGAGTAGGTCGCTCAATTTGATGTCCTTCACGCGGCAGTCGCCCCACTATGGGGGTGGACCGGGCGGTCTACAAGGGGGAGGGCGGCCGGCGTTGTCGCCTGGCGGGCTGCAACCGGCCGGAACCCGCGTGCGGCACGGGCTCCGGTCGTCAGGATAGAGCAGGAAAGGGGCTTGGGCTTACAGCTGGGCGAAGGTGCCTTGTCCCTTGGCGACCAGCTTGTCGCCCTGGAGCACGTCGGCCTCCACCACCAGCGTGCGGCGCCCGGCGTGCAGGACCTTGGCCACGCAGCGCACCTCGCCTTCGGCGACCGCGCGTATGTAGTTGATCTTGCATTCCAGGGTGACGCTCTGGCGGTCGAAGCCATGGGCGCTGGAGCAGGCCAGGCCCATGGTCACGTCCATCAGCGAGAAGATCGCCCCGCCATGCATCACGTTGCCGCGGTTGCGCAGGTGCTCGGCCATCTTCAGGCTCACTTCGGCCTCTCCATCGCCCAGGCGCACCGGCTCAAGGCCGATGTTCTCGCTGAAGGCGCTGATCATGACGTCGCGGCTGGGCATCTCGCTCATGGGGCTTCCCTACTTCTTCTTCAGTTGCTTGGCATTGGCGAACAGCGCGGCCATGGCGTTGTTCGCCGGGGCCTTCTCCTGCTGCCGCGGGGCGCTGCGCTCGCCACGCTGGCCGCCGTTGCCGCGGCCGCCGCCGCGCGGGCCCTCGACCTTCTCGCCGGGGGTGTCGCCCATGCGCATGGACAGGCCGACGCGGTTGCGCGGGATATCCACTTCCATGACCTTGACTTTGACGATGTCGCCGGCCTTGACCACTTCGTACGGGTCCTTGACGAACTTCTCCGACAGCGCCGAGATGTGCACCAGGCCGTCCTGGTGCACGCCGATGTCGACGAAGGCACCGAAGTTGGTGACGTTGGTCACCACGCCTTCGAGCACCATGCCCGGCTTGAGGTCCTTGAGGCTCTCGACGCCGTCCTGGAACTCGGCGGTCTTGAACTCCGGGCGCGGGTCGCGGCCGGGCTTGTCGAGTTCCTTGAGGATGTCGGTGACGGTGGGCAGGCCGAACTGCTCGTCGGTGAACTTCTTCGGGTCCAGGCGCTTGAGGAAGGCCGAGTCGCCGATCAGCGAGCGGATGTCGCGGCCGGTGTCGGCGGCGATGCGCTGCACCAGCGGGTAGGTCTCCGGGTGCACAGCCGAGGCGTCCAGCGGGTTGTCGCCGTTCATCACGCGGAGGAAGCCGGCGGCCTGCTCGAAGGTCTTCTCGCCCAGGCGGCTGACCTTCTTCAGGTCGTCGCGGGACTTGAACGCGCCGTTGGCGTCGCGGTGCGCCACGATGTTCTGCGCCAGGGTGCTGTTGAGGCCGGAGATGCGCGCCAACAGGGCGGCGGAGGCGGTGTTGACGTCCACGCCCACGGCGTTTACGCAGTCTTCCACCACCGCGTCCAGGCTGCGCGCCAGTTGCAGCTGGGACACGTCATGCTGGTACTGGCCGACGCCGATGGACTTGGGCTCGATCTTCACCAGCTCGGCCAGCGGGTCCTGCAGGCGGCGGGCGATGGAGACGGCGCCGCGCAGCGACACGTCGAGGTCGGGGAATTCCCGGGCGGCCAGCTCGGAGGCCGAGTACACCGAGGCGCCGGCCTCGCTGACCATGATCTTGGTGCACTTGAGCGCCGGGTATTTCTTGATCAGTTCGGCGGCCAGCTTGTCGGTCTCGCGGCTGGCGGTGCCGTTGCCGATGGCGATCAGCTCGACCTGGTGCTTGGCGCACAGCGCGGCGAGCACGGCGATGGTCTGGTCCCACTGGTTCTTCGGCGCGTGGGGGTAGACGGTGGCGGTGTCTAGCAGCTTGCCGGTGGCGTCGACCACCGCCACCTTGACGCCGGTGCGCAGGCCCGGGTCCAGGCCCAGGGTGGCGCGCGGGCCGGCCGGGGCGGCCAGCAGCAGGTCGTGCAGGTTGCGGGCGAAGACGTTGATCGCCTCGGCGTCGGCGCCTTCGCGCAGCTCGCCCAGCAGGTCGGTCTCCAGGTGGGTGTAGAGCTTGACCTTCCAGGTCCAGCGCACCACCTCGCCCAGCCACTTGTCGGCGGCGCGGCCCTGGTTGGAGATGCCGAAGCGCTCGGCGATCATCGCTTCGCACGGGTGGCTGGTGCCCGGCAGCTCCTCGCCGACCTTCAGCGCCACGCTCAGCACGCCTTCGTTGCGCCCGCGGAAGATCGCCAGGGCGCGGTGCGAGGGCGCGCCCTTGAAGGGCTCGTCGTGCTCGAAGTAGTCGCTGAACTTGGCGCCTTCGGTTTCCTTGCCCGGCACCAGGCGGGCGGTGAGGGTGGCGTTGTCCTTGAGGAACACGCGCAGGCGGTCGAGCAGGGTGGCGTCCTCGGCGAAGCGCTCCATGAGGATGTACTTGGCGCCTTCGAGCACGGCCTTGATGTCAGCGAAGCCCTTCTCGGCGTCGACGAAGCGCGCGGCTTCGGTTTCCGGGGTCAGCGTCGGGTCGGCGAACAGCGCGTCGGCCAGCTCGCCCAGGCCGGCCTCCAGGGCGATCTGGCCCTTGGTGCGGCGCTTCTGCTTGTACGGCAGGTAGAGGTCTTCCAGGCGCGTCTTGGTGTCGGCCAGCTTGATCTCGCGGGCCAGCTCGGGGGTCAGCTTGCCCTGCTCCTCGATGCTGGCGAGGATGCTGGCGCGGCGCTCGTCCAGTTCGCGCAGGTAGCGCAGGCGCTCTTCCAGCAGGCGCAGCTGGGTGTCGTCGAGGCTGCCGGTCACTTCTTTGCGGTAACGGGCGATGAAGGGGACAGTGCTGCCTTCATCGAGCAGGGCCACGGCGGCGGCCACCTGCTGCGGTTGAACACGGCCGGAGGGCAGTGCGGAGAGCTCTTCGGCGATACGGGTGTTGATGCTGTCCATGAATCCACCTGGTGAAACCAACGAGAATACGGGGTGTGGCGCTAGCGCCGGCCGGCTCGCTCGGGCGTCCGGCAGGCGTCTATGACAACGCCCCGCCGCAAAAGCGCCGCATTATACCCAGGCAAAATCGCGCGAGAGGGCGGTCGGTCGGGGAAAAATCTGCTAACAATGGACAATCCGTGGCCAACCGAGGCTGGGCGATAATTGCCGGCCTGACCCGAACCTGGAGTTTCTATGTCGAACCCGTCCACCCTGCCCGAAGGTGAAAAGATCCTCATCGTCGACGACGACGCCCGCCTGCGCCGCCTGCTGGAGCGCTTCCTCGACGAGCAGGGCTACCGCGTGCGCGCCGTGGAGAACACCGAGCAGATGGACCGCCTGCTGGCCCGCGAGCTGTTCCAACTGGTGGTGCTCGACCTGATGATGCCCGGCGAAGACGGCCTCTCGGCGTGCAAGCGCCTGCGCGAGGCGAACAACCAGATCCCGATCATCATGCTCACCGCCAAGGGCGACGAGTCCAGCCGCATCCAGGGCCTGGAGCTGGGCGCCGACGACTACCTGGCCAAGCCGTTCAACCCGCGCGAGCTGCTGGCGCGGATCAAGGCCGTGCTGCGCCGCCAGGCGCCGCTGGTGCCGGGCGCCCCGGCCGGCGAGGACGAGGTGGTCACCTTCGGCGACTACGAGCTGTACCTGGCCACCCGCGAGCTGAAGAAGAGCGGCGGCGAGGTGCACATGCTCACCACCGGCGAGTTCGCCGTGCTCAAGGCGCTGGTGCAGCACGCCCGCGAGCCGCTGACCCGCGACAAGCTGATGAACCTGGCCCGCGGCCGCGAGTGGGACGCCCTGGAGCGCTCCATCGACGTGCAGATCTCGCGCCTGCGCCGGCTGATCGAGCCCGACCCGTCCAAGCCGCGCTACATCCAGACGGTGTGGGGCGTGGGCTACGTGTTCGTGCCGGACGGTAATGCCCGCAAATGATCCTCCTGTAGGCGCGAGCCCGCTCGCGAACCGACTCCGCAATGGGGCGGGTTCGCGAGCAAGCTCGCTCCTACGTTCCGTGCTCTGTGGTAGTTCATCTTGAAAACCCCGCCCTGGTTCCCGCAAAGCTTCTTCGCCCGCACCCTCTGGCTGGTGCTCATCGTCGTGCTCTTCTCCAAGGCGCTGACGCTGGTCTACCTGCTGATGAACGAGGACATGCTGGTCGACCGCCAGTACAGCCACGGCGCGGCACTGACCGTGCGCGCCTACTGGGCCGCCGACGAGCGCTCGCGCGAGGCCATCGCCAAATCCGCCGGGCTGGCCTGGGTGCCCCACGAGAACGGCCAGCCGGAAGAACAGCACTGGCCCTACAGCGGCATCTTCCAGCGGCAGATGCGCACCGAGCTGGGCCCGGACACCGAGACGCGCCTGCGCATCCACCACCCGTCCATGCTCTGGGTCCACGCGCCCAACCTGGGCGACGGCTGGCTGGGCGTGCCGCTCTACCCGCACCCGCTGCGCGGCCAGCAGATCTGGAGCGTGCTCGGCTGGTTCCTCGGCATCGGCCTGCTGTCCACCGCCGCGGCCTGGATCTTCGTGCGCCTGCTCGGCCAGCCGCTCAAGCGCCTGGTGGTGGCCTCGCGGGAGTTCGGCAAGGGGCGCAGCGTGCGCCTGCCGCTGGGGCAGGACACCCCCAGCGAAATGGCCGAGGTGTACCGCGCCTTCAACCAGATGGCCGACGACGTCGAACAGGCCGCGCGCGAGCGTGAGTTGATGCTGGCCGGGGTGTCCCACGACCTGCGCACGCCGCTGACGCGCCTGCGCCTGTCCCTGGAGCTGATGCCCGAGACCGAGCGCGAGATGGTCGAGGACATGGTCCGCGACATCGAGGACATGGACCAGATCCTCGACCAGTTCCTCGCCTTCATCCGCGACGGCCGCGACGAGCCGGTGGAGGCGGGCGACCTCAACGAACTGACCCGCGAGGTGGTGGCGCCCTACAACCAGGGCGAGGAGCACGTGCGCCTGAGCCTGCAGCCGCTGCCGCCGTTCCCGCTGCGCCGGGTATCGATGAAGCGCCTGCTCGGCAACCTGATCGGCAACGCCCTCAACCACGGCGGCGGCAACGTCGAGGTGGCCAGCCACCTGGCCGGCGGCGACGGCGCGCCCTACGTGGTGCTGAGCGTGCTGGACCGCGGCGCCGGCATCGACCCGCAGGAGCTGGACAGCATCTTCAACCCCTTCATCCGCGGCGACAAAGCCCGCGGCGGCAAGGGCACCGGCCTGGGCCTGGCCATCGTCAAGCGCATCGCCGCGCAGCACGGCGGCAGCGTGGAACTGCGCAACCGCGAGGGCGGCGGGGTGGAGGCGCGGGTATGTTTGCCGCTGGGGCTGATGTTGCCGCGGGGGGCGTCCTGAGCGGCGCAACTGTCTGGCCAACTGCGCCGAAATGCTTTTCGTAGGATGGGTTGAGCCTGCGAAACCCATGCGGTCGTGGTGATGGGTATCGCTGCGCTCAACACCATCCTACGGGACGGCCGCTACGTAGGGCGCATAACGCGTCAGCGTTATCCGCCGTTGGGGCTAGCCTGGGACGGCGGTGTATTGGATGGGCTCCGCACCCTCTCCCCAGCCCTCGGCTGCGCGCCCCGCCCTGAAGGGAGAGGGGGCTTGTTCGTGCCGAGATGAGCATGGCTTTAGCCGGAAACCGCAGAGCTGCCGGCTAACGCCGAAATACCCGAGCACTCCGAACGGTCCCCTCTCCCTTCAGGGAGAGGGTTAGGGAGAGGGCGCTCTAGAGTTCAGCTCCAGAGTCTCGAGCAAGCACCGTCCGCGATCTGTTGATCCTGACGCCGGCACTACCAGCTCAACCCCTTGGTATCCAACCGCCCCACCTTCCCATAAGGCCAAGCCCTATTCTGCGCCCCGTGCCCGCTCGGCAGCCCGTGGTACAGCGGCACCCCCAGCGGCCTCAGGTACTCCACGAAAATCTCTTCCAGGCTATGCGCCACGTTCTTGCGCGGGCAATCGGTGAAGGTGCCCAGCACCACCGCGCCCAGGCTCTGCGCATCGATGCTGTTGAGCAACTGCCAAAGGCTGCGCTCCAGGCGGTAGTAAGGCTCGCCCACATCCTCCAGCACCAGGATGGCGCCGGCCGGGGCGTGCAGTGCGGCTACCGTGCCGGCGGTGCTGGCCAGGGCAGTGAGGTTGCCGCCGATCAACTCGCCTTCCACGACCTTTTTCGGGCCGCTCAGATGAGTACAGGGCAGGTGACGGTCCTCGCCGGCCAGCAAGCGGCTGACCGAAGCCAGCGAGGCCAGGCGCTCGCGCTGTTCGCTGGGGGCGCTCAGCGGCTGCAGGCCGAGGGCGCTGGCCACCGGGCCGTGGATTGCCGGCAGGCCGTGGCGGTGGAAGGCGCTGAGCAGGATGGAGATGTCCGAGAAGCCGACCAGCGGCCGCGGCGAGGCCGCCCGCAGCCGCGCCCAGTCCAGCCCGGGCACCAGCTGGGCGCAGCCGTAGCCGCCGCGCAGGCACCAGACGGCGCTCACGTCCGGCAGCTCGAAGGCCCGGTGGAAGTCCTCCAGACGCTGTTCGGCGCTGCCGGCCAGGTAGCGGTAGCGGGCTTCGGCGTGCTCGCCCAGGTGGTAGTCGATGCCCAGCACCTCCAGCTGGCGCAGGGTGGCCTCGAAGACCTCCTCGGCGATGGAGGAGGCCGGGGCGACCATGGCGACGCGGCCTTCGAAGGGCGACCAGGCCAGGTCGGAGGAGCGGGGGGATTTGGGCATGGGGTTATTCGTGAGCGGGCGGGAGATTGATGTGCTTCATGGTGATCCTGCGTAGACATCCCTGTCGGGGCATCGTGCCCGTCGGCACCCCCAGCCCGGCCATCCATGGCCGGTCGTTCGTCGGCGCGACGCATGCGTCGCGTACGTGCCTCCTCACCCCTTACCTTTCGTCCGCACCATATGCGGCCCAGCATTCTTCTCCAGGTACTCGATGATCACCCCGGCGATGTCCTTGTTGGTGGTGGTCTCGATGCCTTCCAGGCCCGGCGAGGAGTTCACTTCCATCACCAGCGCGCCATGGTGCGAGCGCAGGATGTCCACGCCGGCCACCTTCAGGCCCATGATCCGCGCCGCGCGGATCGCCGTCATGCGCTCCTCGGGGGTGATCTTGATCAGGCTGGCGCTGCCGCCGCGGTGCAGGTTGGAGCGGAACTCGCCGGGCGCGGCCTGGCGCCGCATCGAGGCGATCACCTTGTCGCCCACCACGAAGCAGCGGATGTCGGCGCCGCCGGCTTCCTTTATGTACTCCTGCACCATGATGTTGTGCTTCAGCCCCATGAAGGCCTCGAGCACCGATTCTGCGGCCTTCTGCGTCTCGGCCAGGACCACGCCGACGCCCTGGGTGCCTTCCAGCAGCTTGATCACCAGGGGCGCGCCGCCGACCATCTGGATCAGGTCCGGCACGTCGTCCGGGGAGTGGGCGAAGCCGGTGATCGGCAGGCCGATGCCCTTGCGCGAGAGCAGCTGCAGCGAGCGCAGCTTGTCGCGGGAGCGGGCGATGGCCACCGACTCGTTGAGCGGGAACACGCCCATCATCTCGAACTGGCGCAGCACCGCGCAGCCGTAGAAGGTGACCGAGGCGCCGATGCGCGGGATCACCGCGTCGAAGCCTTCCAGCGGCTGGCCGCGATAGTGGATCTGCGGCTTGTGGCTGGCGATGTTCATGTAGGCACGCAGGGTGTCTATCACCACCATTTCATGCCCGCGTTGTTGCCCGGCCTCCACCAGCCGACGGGTGGAATACAGGCGCGGGTTGCGCGACAGCACGGCGATTTTCATTGGGCACCTGAAAGGGCGGGGGTAACCATGATGAGGGGTTTGTCCTGGACGTAGGTCAGCGCCGGGTTGACCACCAACTGGCCCTGGACCAGGGCCTTGGAACCGAGCAGCACGCGGTAGCGCATGGTCTTGCGGCAGGCCAGGGTGAATTCCACCGCCCAGGCGCGGTCGCCCAGGGCCAGGGTGGTGCGGATCACGTAGCGCGTCTGGGCCTGGCCGTTGGAGCTGCGGATGGTCTTCATCGTCACCAGCGGCGCCTCGCAGCGGTGGCGGCGCTGCACCTGGGTGCCCAGGTGGGCGGTGAAGCGCACCCAGTCGCGGCCGTCACGCTGGAAGGTGGCGATGTCGCTGGCGTGCAGGCTGGAGGTGCTGGCGCCGGTGTCGATCTTCGCGCGCAGGCCGACGATGCCCAGGTCGGGAAGGGCGATCCATTCGCGCAGGCCGATCACTGATAGGTGGTCGAATGTCTTCAAAAGGAGCCATCCCAGGGTTTTGCGGCATTCTAGCAGGGCCATCGGCGCCCGCCAGGGGCCTGCCGGGAACGCCGGGCCGAGGGTAGACTGGCCAGGTTGCAGAAGTGTGGATGAGGCCGTGAGCGAGAAAGACGACGACAGGGTACGCCTGGACAAGTGGCTGTGGGCTGCGCGTTTCTACAAGACCCGAGGCCTGGCCAAGGCGGCCATCGAGGGTGGCAAGGTGCATTGCCGGGGCGAGCGCTGCAAGCCGAGCAAGGAGCCGAAGGTCGGCGAGGAGTACGTGCTGCGTACCGGGTTCGACGAGCGCACCGTGGTGGTCAAGGCGCTGTCGGGCGTGCGCCGCGGCGCGCCGGAGGCGCAGCTGCTCTACGAGGAAACCGCCGAGAGCGTGAAGCGCCGCGAGGACGCGGCGGCCATGCGCAAGGCCGGCGCCCTGGGCGTGCAGACCGACGGCCGGCCGAGCAAGAAGCAGCGCCGCCAGTTGCTGCACTTCCTCGACGACCAGGAATAACGGAAACCCCCGCCGTGGCGTAATGCTGTTCACTTAAGAAAGGATGCTGTTTCTTTGCCTGGGGGAAATGGGATTTTCATATGGCTGGGAC
>Ga0180223_1000654_pt1 | contig 38753 bp, 34 predicted proteins | sample eDN5th30CKraftOP_FD_151337 | JGI IMG/M metagenome (GOLD analysis project Ga0180223, IMG submission 151337) | Enriched Organic Plus compost microbial communities from Emeryville, California, USA - eDNA 5th pass 30_C Kraft OP (version 2) (version 2) ... | reverse complement strand
GGCGAAATCGCAACGTCGCGCCGCCTGGCAGACTGACGGTCTGATTGAACGCCACCGCCGCGAAATGATCCATCGCCCGCAGGGCGTCGTCGATCCCATAAAGCGGCAGCGCCGGCTTGTGCCTTGTCAGTCCGTGCCGGTTGAGGAACTCCGCGTCCTTCTCCTGCAGGAACGCGCTGTCCTTGAGGATCAGCTCCGCGACGTCGCGGCTTGCTTCCGTCGCATAAATTTTGCCCCGGAAGCCGTCGCGAACCAGCCGGGGCAGATAGCCGCAATGGTCAAGATGGCCGTGTGTCAGCACCACGGCGTCGATGTCGCGCGCCGCCGTCGGCAACGGCGCCCAGTTGAGTTCCCGAAGGTGCTTCAACCCCTGGAACAGGCCGCAATCGACCAGAATGCGATGCCCCCCAAAGGTGAGCAGATGCTTTGAGCCGGTCACGGTTCTGGCTGCGCCAAGCGACTTCAATGTCAGCACGTCGGCTCCCTTGTCTCCCCCTGCCCTGTCGGAGGATACAACCGGCGGCGCGCACGGGGATAGTCGCCTCACCGCGGTGAGAGCGGCGCGCCCCTGGCTGGCGGGAGAGCGCCGGCGGGCGGGCCGCGCCGGGATCAACTGACGGGATGGCGGAAGGCAGCGCTACAAATTCCTGCGGGGACGGGGCGGAACGACGGGATGGCTGATTCGTTCACGTCCGCCTGCCCGCGCTGGCTGCCTCAGCAGGGCTCCCCTTTCAGGGGTGCGGGGGCCGGCCCGTCCGCCCGGCTGCTCGCCGCCAGAGCGCCTGCGAGATCGGCGATCAGGTCTTCCTCAGCCTCCAGGCCGACCGACAGCCGCAGCAACCCCGCGCCGATGCCGGCGCGCGCCAGTGCATCCGCGTCCATGCTGGCGTGGGTCATGGTGACCGGGTGGGCAACCAGGCTTTCAACGCCGCCCAGGGATTCGGCCAGGGTGAAAATCCGCGTGGCGCCAACAAAACGCCGCGCGGCGGCGGCTCCCTCGCGCAGCTCGAAACTCAGCATGGCGCCAAAGCCCTGTTGCTGGCGTACGGCCAGGTCGTGGCCGCGATGATCAGGCAGGCCAGGATAGTACACCCGCGCCACCTGCGGTTGCTCACGCAGGAAGCGGGCGATGGCCATGGCGTTGGCCTGCTGTTGCGCCACCCGGGGAAACAGGCTGCGCACGCCGCGCAGGGTCATGTAGGCGTCGAACGGCGCGCCGGTGACGCCGGTGACATTGGCCCAGTGCGCCAGCGCCTCCGCCTCGGCGGCGTCGGCGGCGATCACCGCCCCGCCCACCACGTCGGAATGACCGTTGAGATATTTGGTCGTCGAATGAATCACGTAGTCGGCGCCGAGGCGGATCGGCTGTTGCAGGGCTGGCGACAGGAAGGTGTTGTCGACCGCCAGCCGCGCGCCAACGGCCTTTGCCTGCGCGGCGATCGCCGCGATATCGACAATGCGCATCAACGGATTGCTGGGCGTCTCGACCAGCACCAGCGAGGGAACATGCTCCAGCGCGCGGCTCATGGCGCCCGCATCGCCCTGATCAATGAACGCCGCTTCAAAACTGCCCCGTGCGCTGCGGGCCTGCAGCAGGCGGCGGGTTCCGGCGTAGCAGTCGTGCGGCGCCACGACGAAGGCGTCCCGCGGCAGGCGCGACAGCACCAGGTCGATCGCCGCCATGCCTGAGCAGGTGATGACGGCGCCGGCGCCGCCCTCCAGTTTCGCCAGGGTGTCGGCCAGCAGGTCGCGCGTGGGGTTGGCGGCGCGCGAATAGTCATAGCCGCTGGTTGTCCCATAGGCCGGGAAAGCGAAGGTGCTGGTGAGATACAGCGGCGGCGCCACCGCGCCGAAGCGGTCGCCGTCCGCGACGCCGTTGGCGGCCGCCACCGTGTGGGGGTGAACCGGTTTTCCGTCCATGACGGTCTCCCGCTTATGATTGGGCAAGTTGCACAAGCCTGAGGTAAGGGCGCAGTTCCGTCCACCCCTGGGGAAAGCGCGCCTGCGCCTGTTCAGTGGAGAGCGCCGGAGAAATGATGACCGGCTCGCCGGGCGTCCAGTTGACCGGCGTGGAGACTTTCTCGTTATCGGTCAGTTGCAGGCTGTCGATGACCCGCAGGATTTCCGAGAAGTTGCGCCCGGCGCTCGGCGGATAGGTCAGAACCAGCCGGATCTTGCGTTTGTCGTCGATCACATAGACGGCGCGCACGGTCACCGTCGGGTCCGCCTCCGGGTGGATCATGCCATAGAGGCTGGCGACCTTGCCGTCGGCGTCGGCGAGCAGGGGGAAGTTCAGCGCGTGGTTCTGGGTCTCGGCGATATCCGCGCCCCAGCGCTCGTGCGCGTCCAGCGGATCGACCGACAGGCCGATCACCTTGACGCCGCGCCGGTCCCATTCCGGTTTCAGGCGCGCCACCTCGCCAAGTTCGGTGGTGCACACTGGCGTGAAGTTTTTCGGATGGCTGAACAGCACGCCCCAGGACGATCCGAGCCATTCGTGAAACCGGATAGGCCCCCCGGTGCTCTGCTGCTCAAAATCCGGCGCTGTCTGTCCAAGTTGCAGCGACATGGTTCTGCTCCCCTGTTCTGGTTGAAGCAAACCCGTTCACGTCAGGTGAAACGGCATTTGCATTGTCCTCGCGTTCCGACGGCCTCCCGGTCCTCCGGAGCGCCAGCCCGCGCGCTATCGGGAGGCGTTTCAATCGTTGAAACGCCGGCCTTCCAGCACCTCCGGGACGAGGCCGGCGCGAATGGCGAAATCGCCGAAATGCTCGCCCGGGGCGCGCTCGCGGGCGTAGCGGCCGAGCGCGCTGTCGAGACAGTCAAGGATCGCCTGTTCACCGACGTTCTCGAGCGCCATCTTGTTGAGGCGCTGGCCGTGAAAGCCGCCCCCCAGATAGAGATTGTATTTGCCAGGCGCCCGCCCGGTCAGGCCGATCTCGGCGATGTAGGGCCGGGCGCAGCCGTTGGGACAGCCGGTCATGCGGATGGTGATCGGTTCGTCCTGGAGGCCATATCGATCAAGGATGGCGTCGATTTTGCCGACAAGCGCCGGCAGGTAACGCTCGCTCTCCGCCATGGCGAGACCACAGGTCGGAAAGGCGACGCAGGCCATGGAGTTGCGGCGCAGGCCGCTGCCGGCGTTCAGGGCGTCCAGCCCGTGTTCGCGCAGCAGCGCCGCCATGGCCGGCCGGTCGGCGGCTTCAATGTCGGCGATCACCAGGTTCTGGTTGGGCGTGACGCGGAACCGGCCGGCATGGCGACGGGCCACGGCGCGCAGGGCGTCGAGCAGGGCCAGGTCGCTGACATTGCTGATGCGGCCATTCTGCACGAACAGGGTGAAATGCCAGCGTCCGTCCGCGCCTTCCCGCCAGCCCAGCGTATCGCCGTTCGCGGTGAAGGCATATGGCCGGGCCGGCGCCAAAGCGTAGCCCAGCCGCGCCTCGATCTGGGCGCGGATGACATCCAGGCCCTTGTCGTCAATGGTGTATTTGAAGCGGGCCCGGCTGCGGTCAACCCGGTCGCCGAAATCACGTTGCACGCCGATCACCGCATCGCAAACGGGGATGACCTGATCCTTCGGAATGAAGCCGATGACGCTGGCGAGCCGGGGATAGGTGGCAGGCGCGTTGTCGGTCCGGCCCATGCCGCCGCCAATGGCGACGTTGAAGCCCTTCAGTTCCTGGCCATCGACGATGGCGATGAAGCCCAGGTCCTGGGCGTAGACATCAATGTCATTGACCGGGGGAATGACGAAGCCGATCTTGAATTTGCGCGGCAGATAGGTCGCGCCGTACAGCGGCTCCTCCGGGCCGGATCCCGCGCCCTTTTCCTCGGCGCCATACCAGATTTCGTCATAGGCGCCGGTTTTGGGGATGGCGTGGTTGCTGGCCTTCACCGCCAGGGCCAGCACTTCGGCGTGCAGGGTGGACAGCTCCGGGTTGATCGAGGCCATGACGCCGCGCGTATCGTCGCCACAGGCGGCGCGGGTATCGAGCAGCACGTCGCGCAAGCCCTGGATCACCGGGCGCAAATCCTGCTTGCGCACATGGTGCAACTGGAAGGTCTGCCGTGTCGTCAGGCGCAGCGATTCACCGGCGTGGCGGCGCGCCAGTTCATCCAGCTTCAGCCATTGCGCCGGCGTCAGCACGCCGCCGGGCAGGCGCACCCTGGCCATGAAACGATAGGCGGGCTCCAGCTTGCGACGCCGGCGTTCATCGCGGACATCGCGGTTGTCCTGCTGGTAAAGTCCGTGAAACTTCATCAGCTTGATGTCGTCGCCTGGCACGGCGGCGGTCAGCTCCGCCTCCAGCCCCGCGGCGATGGAGCCGCGAAGCTGCCGGCTGTTGGCTTTCATGGTTTCGTCGGGGCCGAGCCGCTCCAGCGGCTGGGAAATATCGCGGCTCCGGTCGATGACGGCTTCGGTCATGACTGTGCTTTCAGTAAACATCGATCTGGTAACGGTGGCTGGCCTGCAGGCCGGCGATGTAGTCATGCGCCGCCGCGACGCCCTTGCCGCCGTGCCGCTGCACGACGTCGAGCAGGGCCGCGTGCACGTCGGGGGCAAGGCGGCTGGCGTCGCCGCAGACGTAGAGATGCGCGCCATTCTCCAGCCAGTCGAAAACATCGCGGCCATGCTCGGCCAGGCGATGCTGGACATAGGTCTTCGCCGCGCCGTCGCGGGAAAAGGCGACGTTCATCCGTGACAGGACGCCATCGCGCAGGAAGCCCTGCCATTCGGTCTGGTAGAGAAAGTCGCTGTCGAAGTTGCGCGCGCCGAAGAACAGCCATGACCGCCCACGCGCGCCGCGCGCCTCCCGCTCCTGAACGAACGCCCGATAGGGGGCGACGCCCGTGCCGGCGCCGATCATGATGATGGGAATGTCGTCGCCCGGCAGGCGGAAGTGCGGATTTGCCTGGACATAGACCGGCAGCACGCCGCCGTCGGGGCAGCGTTCGGCCACGTGACTGGAGGCGACGCCGGCGCGGTCAATGCCGTTGAGCTGGTAGCGGACCGTGCTGATGGCCAGATGCGCTTCATCGGGGGCGAAAGCCAGGCTGGACGCAATCGAATACAGCCGCGGCTGCAATGGCCGCAGGCCGGCGACAAACGCCTTCGCGTCGACGCCACGGGCCGGATATTTACGGAGCAGATCGAGCACATGGTTGCCGCGCAACATGGCGCCGCGGGCGTCGGCGGCGTCCGGCCCGAGCAACGCAGCGAGGTCTTCCGCCCGCGACAGCCCCGCCCAATGTTCAAGGAAGCGCGGGGTCGCGGTGGTGATTTCCAGCCGGTCGCGCAGGGCCTCGCCCAGAGGCAGCGCGCCGCCGCGCAGCTCCACCCCGGCGTCGGCGGGCAGACCGACAGCCTGCAACACGGCGCCGACCAGGGCCGGATCATTGCGGGGCGTCAGACCGAGCGCATCGCCCGGTTCGTACGCCAGCCCCGAGCCCTCGAGCGACAGCTCCAGGTGACGGATTTCCTTGCTGGAGCCCGAAGCAGTTAGCGCGATGTTGTCGATCACAGCCGCGCCGAAGGGGTTGCGCCTGTCAAAGGCGTTGACCGGCTGCCCCGTGGGCGCGGGTCGCGGGCGTGACGCCAGGCCGCTGGATGGCCGGGCGCCGGCCAGGCCTGCTTCCTCCGGCGCGAAACGGGCGACCACGTCCGCCATCCAGGCCGCAGCCGGTTCGTCGTAGTCGATATCGCAATCGACGCGATCGCGCAGCCGGGCGGCGCCCAGTTCCGCCAGGCGCGCGTCCAGACGCCGGCCGGCGCCGCAAAAGAATTCGTAGGAGGAATCGCCCAGCGCCAGAACGGCGAAACGGACGTCTGCGAGGCGCGGCGCCCGTCGTCCTTCGATGAACTCGAAGAAGCCGGCGGCCGACGCTGGCGGATCGCCCTCCCCGTGGGTGGAAACGATGAACAGCAGGTCCTGCTCGTCCTTCAGCGCCCGCGTTTTGTAGGCGGCCATGTCCGCGACGTCTGCAACGCGGCCACTGGCGCTGATTTTACCTGCCAGATCGGCGGCCAGCGCGGCGCTGTTGCCGGTTTCGCTGCCGTAAAGCACCGTGAGGCTGCGCGTGGACGCCTCTGGCGCGACGGCCGGAACAGCGGCCGGTTGCAGGCCGGGCGCCTGGCGCTGATGCTCGACGCCGGAGAGAAAGCCGCTGGCCCAGAGCAACTGCCTGTCGTCCAGCGACTGCGCCAGCTGCCGCAGCAGGTCCCATTGCCCGGCTGAAAGGCCCGAACCGAAAGCGACCAGGCTGGCGCCGAATGCGGCGCCGTGCTGTGGGGATGAGGCCCCTTCGCGCCCGGCGCCATCCGGCCCGTCGGAGATCGCGTCCTGGTTTTGAAATTGAGATATGCCCATGGTTTTCTGGCGCCTCGCGGGCGGCGGCCTGTGCCGGCGGCCCGTTATTCACATTATTATATTGTTATTCATTTCAATTCCTCGATGAGAATGGCATTTCGCCAGTCTCCTAACAAATTCATTTGATTGCGTTTAAATGCATAAATTTTAATATGAAGCCATGGATGTTCATCAGGCCCGCACGTTCCTCGAAATCGCCCGCAGCGGCAGCTTCGTCGCCGCGGCGGACAGCCTGCACATTACCCAGACAGCGGTCAGCGCCCGTATCCGTACGCTCGAAGGGCTGCTGGGGCGGCGGCTGTTCATTCGCAACAAGGCGGGCGCGCGACTGACGCCGGCCGGGGAACGGCTGCTGCGGCATGCCCGCGTCATGGTCCAGGCGTGGGAGCGGGCCCGGCAGCAGGTCGCCCTGCCGCCGGGTCGCCGGGAAGGCGTGATCATCGGCGGCGAGTTGAGTTTGTGGCGGCCGCTGCTGGCGGACTGGCTGGTGCTGATGCACCGGCAACATCCCGATATCGCGCTGCGGGCCGAGGTGGACAGCCCCTCCAGCCTGCTCGCCCGCGTCCAGGACGGCGCGCTTGATCTGGCGGTGCTGTACCATCCGCCAACATGGCCAAACCTGGTGTCGGAACTGTTGCAGGAAGAGAAGCTGGTGCTGGTCACCACCGATCCCGGCGGCGCCTTCCTGCCGGACCAGTATGTGCAGGTCGACTGGGGCGCGGCTTTCGCCGCCAACTTCCAGGCTGCCTTTCCGGAAACCGGCGCGCCGCCGGTTTCCATCTCCCTGGGACCGCTGGCGCTGACCTACCTGCTGACTGTCGGCGGCTGCGGCTATTTCCGGCTTGGCGCGGCCCAGCCATTCCTTGACGAGGGACGGTTGCGCCGGGTCAGCAACGCGCCGGAATTTTCACACTCGGCCTTCGCCGTCTATCCAGGCCGTTCCGACACCGATGTGCTGCAACTGGCCTTGCAGGGTCTGCGACAGACCGCCAGCACGGGCGCCGCGCCAACGATTTGAGGTTCGCGCAACATTCAGCCGCCGGCCGGGCCGGGACCGCCGAACGCCAGCCTTTAAGCGAATACCTGGGGAACCGGGGCCCGCCGGCAGGGGCAAGCTTGGCAGGGGCAAGCCTGGAAGCGCCATTCCAGATGGCGTCGCAACGGCGCGTTGGCAGCGTCATACAGGCCATCATCAATGTTTTCCTGCAATGTATTGAGTAATTTGTAGCGCATTCGGAAAAAATCGCGCGACGTATTACGCCACATTTCCCGGAGAGAGATATATATCTTAGAAATTACGTCCATTCCTTGCCGAAATGCATCAGGGGCGGCCTCGGCCACGGTCAACCTGCCTGCGTCATATATGTAATCGCGTTAGTTTGCGGGGCCGGCCTGACCGCGTTGGGCGTCGCTGCGCAACTGCCCCAGCATTCTCGTATGAGGAACAACAAACTCTCCGTCAAGCTCAAGGATACGTGCGCGCGTCGCAGGCTGTGCTGCGTATTTCCGCCCTATTTTTCATGGACGCTTCAACTCAATGACGTTCGGCCCGATCAATCCGGTCTTCGGCCATGGCTACATTGAAGATCATTGAACAGGTCCACAACAGGGAGCAGCACCATGGATAGCTCCGATCCATTTGGCCTGGGAGGGGACGTGGCCATCGTGACGGGGGCCGGCGCGGGCATCGGGCGCGCCATTGCCGTGACGTTCGCCAGGGCCGGCGCATCGGTCGTCGTTACCGACCTTTCGCACGAGGGCGCCGATGAGGCGGCGCGGAGCATCAACGCCTCCGGCGGCAAGGCGGTCGCGCTGGAATGTGACGTCACGAACGAGCGCCATCGGGAGGCGGCGGTAAGCGCCGCGCTCACGCATTTCGGCAAGCTCACCCTGCTGGTCAACAATGCCGGCGGCGGCGGACCAAAGCCCTTTGACATGCCCATGCGCGACTTCGAATGGGCTTTTCAGCTGAACCTGTTCTCACTGTTCCGCCTGACGCAACTGGCGGCGCCACACATGAAATCCGCCGGCGGCGGCGCCGTGCTCAATATTTCCTCCATGGCGGGGGACAACACGAACAGCCGCATGGCGTCCTATGGTTCGTCGAAGGCAGCGGTCAACCATCTGACGCGCAACATTGCCTTCGACCTTGGCCCCATGGGCGTTCGCGTCAACGCCATCGCCCCAGGCGCCATCCGGACCGCCGCCCTCGCGACAGTGCTGACGCCAGAAATCGAAAAAGCCATGCTGAAGCATACGCCGCTGGGCCGCCTTGGCGAGGCGCAGGACATCGCCAACGCGGCGCTGTTTCTCTGCGCGCCCGCATCATCCTGGATCAGCGGCCAGGTCCTGACGGTATCCGGCGGCGGCGTGCAGGAACTGGATTGAGCCCGCACGCGTTTCATCGTCCCGACGGGGGCCTCCTGACACAGACCTGGGAGGCGGCGTCCGTCACAACCATCCCCATGGAGGCCTGCAATGCCCTTTGATGCTTTCTCCGCGTTCCGCATGAACGGGCATAGCGCCATTGTAACCGGCGGCGCCCAGAATATTGGCGCGGGCATCGCAAGGCTTCTCTCAGGCGCGGGCGCCCGGGTGCTTATCGCCGACCTGAACGGCGATATGGCGGAAGCCACGGCGGCGGCGATCGAAAAAGAAACGGGGCATGCCTGCATCGGCATGAAATGCGACGTGACGTCGTCTGACGACATTCACGCGGTCGTCAGCGCGGCGCACCGGGAATTCGGCGGCATATCCACGCTTGTGAACAATGTGGGCTGGGGCGCCCGTCACGCGGATCCAGCGGCGATCACCGAGGACGCGTTCATCGACTCATACCGGCTCAACACCATCAGCGCCTACCGCATGAGCATGGCCTGCCTGCCGCACCTGCTGAAGGCGGACAATGCGACGATCACCAATTCCGGGTCCTTTTCCTCCGCGACCCCCGCTTATGACATTCTCGCCTACGCGACAGCAAAGGCTGCCCTGAACCAGATGATGATATCGCTTGCTCACATGCTGGCGAAAAAAGTCCGGATCAATTCCGTATTGATCGGCACCGTCATGACGGAAGGCTACGCGTCAGCCGGCATCGACGCGGCCATGCAGGAGAAACTGCGCCATCCTGACAATCTGACCGGACGCCCAGGCCGGCCGGAAGACGTCGCCAACGCCATGCTCTGGCTTTGCTCGCCCGCTGGCAGCTGGGTGAGCGGCCAGATCATCAACGTTCACGGCGGGGGCGGCGTCGTCCGGCTTTTCGCGTCCTGATGGCTGGCGGGACGGTCTCCATGCGGGCCGGCCGGCAGATCATGATCCGGCGCGGCCGCCATCAGCGGCCCACATTCGCCGGCTCTGTCGGGGCCACCCTGCTTTTCGCGATGCAGCCTGCCCTGGCCCAGGATGTGAGCGCGGCAAGGCCCGCCGTGCTGCCGCTGGCGGGCGAAGCCGAAGGCGCGTCCATCGACGCCGTCGCCGTCCGTCTGCGGCGGTCCAGCGGCGACAGGACCCGCGATCAGCAAGCCCTGGCCAGCGCGCGCAAGGTCGTCGCCCAGCTTGAGGGAAACGATTACAGCTGGTCTCAGGCGCAACGCATTGTCGCGCAACTCATACGCCGCGAAGCCATCGCCGCGGCGGATTACCGGTTGCTGGCCGGCGCCAGCCGCTCCTCCATCCGCCTGACGTTCGACATCGACGCGGCGGGGCCGGCCGGCAAGACTGACCCGGCCCTCTCCGGCATGCTGACCGGGAACCTGTCCGACTTCCCGGTGCTGTACAAGGATGGGCGCGCGCTGCTTACGCTGATCGCCGGCGTTGGTTCGGGCGGTTATGGCGATTTCAACGCCTGGTTTGGCAACCCCAGGCTTTTCAACGCCAACAACCCGCTGGCCGGCAGATTGCCGGGCAGGCGAACAGCCTGGGCCGAGGGCTACGCCGAACTCGGCGTTGGCGGCGCCGCCCAGCTCGGCGACAGCCCGTTTTATATTTACGGCGCCCTGACCGGCATGTTCTCCTGGTCTCTGGGACAGGACATCTTTCGCAACGACGCCCGTGGCTTCATCAACATGGAGAAGGCTTATATCGGCCTCCTCCATGTTGACCCGGAAAACCCGAAGAACAATCTCAGGCTTTCTATCGGCCGCCAGAGTTATACGCTCAACGACGGGTTTCTGATCAACGCGGTCAAGGGATCGACCAATGCGGGCGACCGGGGCGGCCTCTACCTCGGCCCGCGACTGACCAATGATTTTTCAGTGCTGGCCCAGGGCCAGCGGGGAAACTGGGCCTACAGCCTGTTCTACATTGACCCGAACGAGCTTGAAGAACTCGAGAGCCACACGACCTTTCTCGGCGGCAACATCAAATACGCCTTCAATGACGACCTCTCGGCGGATGCGACATTCATCACCATCCCCGCCTCCAACTCCACTTACGCCAACCCGTTCGGCCTGCGGCTGGAGCGCGCGGGCCTGAACACGATCGCCGGCCACGGGCGCTGGCGTAACGCCTTCCGGCTGCCTGGCCTCTGGCTGGAGGCCGAGGCGGCGCACCAGTCCCATCCCGGTTACGCACTGTCGGCCTGGGCCTGGTACGGAACAGCCGGCTATATCGCAAAAGACGTCCCCTGGCGGCCGAGCCTGTCCTATCGTTACGCCTGGTTCTCGGGCGACAACCCGGATACGCCGCGCTACGAGCGTTTCGATCCCCTGCTGTCAACCGGCCTCGGCGTCTGGTTGCAAGGCGTGTCCTTTGGCAAGATCACCACAAATTCGAACCTTGAAACCCACCGGGTGCAGTTCAACGTCGCCCCAAACGACAGCCTCAATCTCACCTTTGATTATTATTTTCTCCGTGCGCCTGAACTGAACAACGTCGGCTCAAATCCCGCGCTCGCAAAGCTGCGCTCCCACGACCTGGGGCAGGAGCTGTCGTTCTCCGTCCGCTGGTCCGCCAGCAAAAGCCTCTATGTTCAGGCGATTGCCTCCTACGCCATTCCCGGCGCCGCCTTGCGGGACATCGGCGCGACCCGCAACTGGGCGACGTTCCAGCTCAGTCTCTACAGCGGCTTCTGATCGCCACGGGAAAGCCAAAGCGATATCAGGGTGGAACAACATTACAGTTAATCAAGCCATGATCAGACAGGATCAACGCCGGATTTGACGCAACAGTTCGCATAAACGGAAGTTGGCAATGGAAACAGTCGAAATCATTGGCAAACTGCTGCCGCTTCTGTTCAACATGATGGGACCGATCGGGCTGATGCCCGTGTTCGCCGCCCTGACGGCAAAAATGGACCAGCCTGCCCGGCGCCGCACGGCCCGGCGCGCCGTCATCTTTGCGGCGGCCGGCGTGTTGCTGGGCGTGCTCATAGGCGATGCGATCCTTCGCGGCTGGGGCATCAGCAACGCGTCGCTGGTGATTGCGGCCGGCGTCATTCTGACGCTCAGCGCCCTTCGCGGCATTCTGTTGCCGGCCGCCGGCGCAAGCCCGCCGGATAGCGCGGACCCCGGAACGCTCGCCATTCGTCCGCTGGCGTTTCCGACAATTGTCTCTCCCCATGGCGTGGGCGTCATTATTGTCTTTATCGCGTTCCTGCCCTCCGGGCTCGCCAAGCTCACGGTCCTGTCCGTGGCGGGCTTCATTCTCCTTCTGGACTATGGCGCCATGCGTATCGCGCACTGGTTCATGGCGAAGGTCGGCATGACGCCGCTTCTGGTGCTCGGGGCCGTTTTCGGCATCCTCCAGGTCGCCCTTGGCATCGAAATGGTGCTGTCAGGATTTTCGCTCGCCGGCCGGCCCTGAGCATGATCCGCGCGGCTTCAGGCCGGCGGCGGCCCTCTGCTGGCGCGCGGGCTGGCCGCGCGCAGCCTGCCTCACCAGTTGACGCGCAAGCCAACCTTGCCATCCCAGGAGCGCCGGTCGCCGCCGTGGCCGATGTTGTAGCTGGCGTCGGCGTAGAGGGCGACGTTGCCGTTGATCTGGGCGCTGACGCCGCCGCCAAGCTGCGTCCACGCGCCCTTCATTTCGGAGCGGAACGGCAGAAAACCGTCCAGGCTGGAGAACCAGGTCTTGGGATTACCAAGGAACTCGTTCCACAGATTGGCCCGGACCCATACGTTGATCAGCCTGGGACCGTTCTCCGCGTCCGCGCCGTCGTAGCGGGAATCCAGCCAGATGTTCTGGTAGATCAGCTGCGCCTGCGGCTCGACAATCCATTGCCCCAGGTCACCGCGCCGAGGCCACCCACGTTGGTCACCTGGAGAATGGACGCGCCCGTGGCCGAACCGCCGTTGATCAGCAGACGGTCAGACGGGGAATTGTCGCCGCCAAGCACGGTGTTGACGCCAATCACGCCGTTCTGGCCGACCCAGGAGCCGACAACCAGATTGTTGCCAACGGCGCCGCCGCCGATCTGGGCGTGACCCGCATTGGCGCCCGAGCCGGAAATGACGTCAGGGAACGTGATGCTGTCGCCCCTACTGAAGACCAGCTCTGGCCGGGGGAAGCGGGGGCGTCCCGTCCGTCCCGCCGCGTCGTTCGGAAGACCGTTCTGACGCACTCCGGCGATGGGCGGATGACAACTGGCGGTTACGCCCCGGTGCGTGCGCCGGCGCGCCCTGCAACGACGGCATGCGGCGCATGGCGTATGCAAATTGGCGCTATCAACCGATAGATTTAAATTAATGTTTAAATTATACACGGCCCACGAACCGGCGCGACATGGCGCATGGGCGTAAAGGGGGAAACCATGGACAGACGCAAATTCCTGCTGGCTGGCGCAGGCGCGCTTGGCGCCGCCGCGCTGCGCGGCGCGCCGGCGATTGCCGGCGGGGCGAAGAAGTATGACAGGGGCGCAAGCGATACCGAAATCCGCCTTGGCCAGACCATCCCCTATAGCGGCGCGGGCTCGGTGTATGGCGTCGTGGGCCTTGCCCAGGCCGCATATTTCGATGAGCTGAATGAGAAAGGCGGCGTGAATGGCCGCAAGATCAGGTTCATCTCTCTTGATGACGCCTATAGCGCTCCCAAGACCGTGGAAGCGACCCGCCGCCTTGTGGAGCAGGAGGAAGTTCTGGGCCTGTTTGGTTCGCTCGGCACCGCCACGCAGGCCGCCGTGCAGCGTTATCTGAACAGCAAGAAAATTCCGCAGCTTTTGCTGAATGCAGGCGCTCCGCGCTGGAATGATCCCCAAAAATTCCCGTACACGACGCCGGGTATTCCGCTTTACCCCATCGAGGGGCGCATTCTGGCGAATTATGTCGCGGCCCGGAAACCTGGCGCGAAAATCGCGACGCTTTACCAGAACGATGAATTTGGCCGTGACTACGTCAAGGCCTTCCGCGATGGACTGGGCGACCGGGGAACCATCGTGGCCGAAGCCCACTACGACCTCACCGACGCCACCGTCGACTCGCAGATGCTGAAGCTGGTCCAGTCCGGCGCCGATATCTTTTACAACTGCGCCTCCGCAAAAGCCGCTTCCCAGTCGATCAGGAAAGCGCACGAGCTTGGCTGGAATGCGGAGCAGGTGCTGATAAGCACGTCGACCAGCGCGGCCATTCTGAATGCGGCGGGCAAAGCGGCGGCGCAGGGAATTGTCGCGGCGCATTACGTCAAGCAGATTGGCAGCAAGCTTTGGGAAAATGACCCCGGCGTCAAAACATGGCAGGCGCTTCGCGCCAAACGCCTGCCGAATGTCACGCCAGACAATTCCACGGCGTTCCTGGGCTACGGGGTCGCCGTGCTGATGCATCAGATTCTGGAGCGGTGCGGCGACGAGCTGACGCATGAGAACCTGCTGCGCCAGGCCACCAACCTCCAGGGCATGACCACGCCCGCGCTGCTGCCTGGTGTTTCTTACGCAGCCACGCCAACCGATTATTCGCCATTCAACGCCCTGATCATGGGCAAATATAACGATGGCGAATGGGTGCTCGGCGACAGGGTGACTGCAGCTGGCTGAATGACCGCACAGGGATGGGGCGCATGTCGCGCCATCCCCCGCCCCTAATCGCGTGGCGCCCCTGTCCAACGGCGGGCGGCAGCGACGCCTCACCCCCCAAACGGAACGCCACAGGCCTGCGGCCTGTACGGCCCTGCATCCAGCGCTGGGCGCCCCCTTCGATCACGCGCAGCCAGACTGCTTTCACATGACGACGGATTCCTGCAAACTTGAGTTTAAATGACGCCGGTCATGATACACTGGCATTGCTGGGGGTCGACCAAGCATATCCAGGTATTTTATTCCGGGAACCCGCAGGAAAACGCCCATGTGCCTCACGCCTCCCGACACCCACAGGGTCGCCGCCGCCGAGCGGGACTATGCCAGCATGATCTGGCAGTACCGACAGGCGGAAACAGTCGCCGCGATGATCCATGTGGGAAATGAACTCGGTCTGTTCACCGCCATGGCCGATGCGGGACCGCTGAGCGCGGATGCGTTGGGTGAAAGAACAGGCCTGCATCCGCGCTGGCTGCTGGAATGGATGCGGTTGCAGGCCGCCGCCCACATCCTGGTCTATTGCGGTGAGGATACTTTTCAGCTGCCGCCGGAAGCCAACGGCCTGCTGGCGGACAAATCCTCCCGCGCGTTCGCGGCGGACAACTTCACCGGCGGCCCCACGCCGGCGCAGCTTGAAGGCCTCATGACGTCTTTTCGTACGGGCATCGGCAAAACGTATGAATCCGATGGCATGGACGGCGTGACCAAAAGCGAGGAGCGGCATCGGAAATCAGCCGAGCAGCAGGTTGTGCCAAAGATGATTCCGGCCCTGAGCGGCGTGCTGGAAAAACTCACAAGCGGCGGGCTGGTCGCGGATGTGGGCTGCGGAGACGGGGCATTGGTGCTCGCCATGGCAAAGGCATTCCCCAACTCGGTTTTCCACGCCATGGAGCCAAACAGATTTTCGATTGCCCATGTAGAGCAGCGCATCGCCGAATACGGGCTTTCCAATGTGCATACATTCGTTGCGCCCGCTGAAAGCTTTCCGAACGACGAACGTTACGATCTGATTGTAACGTTCGACTGCATCCACGACATGCCTCATCCACAAAAGGCCATTCAGGAGATCTATCGCCATCTCCGCAACGACGGCACGTGGTTTATCAAGGATATTCGGTCGAAACCGAAGTTCGAGGACAATCTGCGTAACCCGATGCTGGCAATGATGTATGGCTTTTCTCTATTCTCCTGCATGGCGTCAGGCATGTCGGAGCCAGGCGGCGCGGGTCTCGGCACCCTGGGGTTCAACCCGGAAGTCGCCGAACGCATGAGCCGGCGGGCCGGTTTCACCCGGTTCAGGATGCACGATTTCCGCGACCCTGGAAATCTATACTATGAGGTGCGTCCTTAAGCCCGGACATATATGGATATAATGATGGGGTAACCTTTACGGCGGCAGGCGCCATTCTCCAGCCCGCGGGCCACCCCCAGGCCTCCGGTCCTGTGACTGGCGGCAGGCTTCTGGCAGCGGAATATGGCCGCCTGCCAATGCCCGGCCCCGTTTTCAGGCGGACAACTGCCGGGCGCCAGAAGTAACCCGCCGGATCGACCGCTCCAAACCAGCCCTCAGGCTTCTGCCAGCAGCTGCTGCATGCGGAACTGCCGGGGGGTAACGCCGGTCATGCGGCGGAATGCGCGGGTGAAATGCGCGTGGTCGGAGTAACCGGAGGACAATGCGATATCGATTACCTTGATCCGGGTGTCGCGCAACAGCCGGCTTGCATTCTCGTAACGGGCGGCGTCCACCAGATCGGAATAGCTCAGGCCGGCCAGGGCGAGCTTGCGCTGGAAGCTGCGGCTGCTGAGGCCGGCGATCCCGGCGGCCTCCTTCAGGCTCGGCGGCCCCTGGTCCAGATAGGCGGGCAACATCCGCTTCAATGAGGTGATCATTTCGTGGCTGGCGGGGTCGTCTTCATTGGCCCCATCAGGCGGCGGCGTTAATTCGCCCGAACCGGGCCGGCTGAGATAAGACATGGGCACATCAATCCATGACGCGTGCTGGCCGGACAGGAAACGGGAATATGGCCACAAGGATCGGGTCTCGCGGGTCGGGGTATAATCGGCTTCGAATGCAATGGTCGCGGGACGCCAGTGCTGGCCGACGTAGTGCCGGACGACATGTATGGGAAAAATGAGCTGGAGCCACTGTGAATGCTCAAGATTTGGCAACCCCTGGGAGCCGCTGAGCTGGCTGCAGACCCGCACGTGATCCGCATGGGGCTCAAGCCACATGAGCAGATTGGTGTCCTCCAATGACGCCCATTTGCAGAGTTGTTGCAGCGCGACGAACAGGGTCGGCGCATGGCCCAGCACCGCGAGCATCGTCGGGCTCAGGTGGCAGAGCTGCATCTGCCGCGCCGCCTGGAAACCGATGTCCGGAATATCCTGGGCCCGCCGCGCCGCTTCGGCAAACTGGATCGCAGGCAGGATTGGAACAAAGAGATGGGCTTTCTCAGCCACGGACGTCGGCAGACAAAATCTCTCCAGCAATGGCTCCGATGGCGCGCCGATTTCGTTGAGAATCTCAACGAACGGGATCAGGAATTGACAGCGTGTCAATGAAATCCCGGTCATTGGAGAGCTCCGGCGCGACGGATATCTGGATGCTACTGCCCGAAGTCTGCCTGAAATATCGAACGGCCTGATCCGGCAGCTTTTCCCCCGCCCTGCGCCGGCGACAACCTTGCCAATACCCAGGGATGCGGGCGGCGGTCATCTCCTGAAACGCATCCTTTGCAGGGCGTAAATCCGCGCCAGACCCTGACCGCCTGACTCTCCCGCAGGCTCTTACGATCGCTTCCGATTGGCGACGCCCTTGCACGGCGCAGACCTCAAGCATGATCTGCCGATAGATCTGTATTGGGCAAAAGCAGGTGGCTGTTTCGAAAGTTATTCTCCGAATTCTGTCGATCTGGCGTCATTTGGCAAGGGGGTCCCGGTCATCAATGTTGTGGGGACGCCATCAGCTCAAAGATTTGTGAACAGATATGACGCGCCTGTCGGCGGCGGTTCGTCAATCCTGGGCCAGGCCACATCCGCGTGGCCCGGTTCCGCGCGGTTGTGCGGGGCGTATCCGGTGGCGCGAAATGGCAAGATTTTCGCAGCAGCAGGTATGAAATGCGCATGATCTGCCGGACCGGCCAGCCGAGACCATGGGGGAAAAATGAACGCTGCAAGGACTGGCCTGTCGGCGTTGGCCAGCATTATGTTGTTCTGTGGCGCGCGGGCATTCGCGGCAGATCTGCCGGCGCCCCCTGCCGAGCCGTCGCGGCCCGCGCCGTCGGCCTGGAGCTTGAGCGTCATGCCCTATGGCTGGCTGCCGGCCCTCAACGGTTCATCCACGGTCCGGGGCCGGACTGTCGACATCAACGCCAGTATTGATCAGGTTGTGGACCGGAAAATCCCGGCCCAGCTGTTCGGCATGATGGGCGCCTTCGAGGCCAGGAACGGACGGTTCCTGGTGATGAGCGACCTAGCCTACATGAAACTGGGCGCCGATGGCGACGGCGCCCGCAGCGTCGCGCCCCAGGTCGGCGGCGCCGTCGCCGCGAAAGCGTCTGTGCAGTTCCAGATGGTCATCGCCGAGTTGGCGATGGGTTACGAGATGCTTCGGGTCGCATCCGGCGATTCTGAAACCGCGCTCGATATTTATGGCGGGGCGCGCTTCTGGTGGCAGAACATTGAAGCAGGCCTTGGGCTGGCTGCGGGGCTGAACATTGACGGCCTTGTCATCGGGCGTGGACGCGCGCTGGCGAAATCCGGCGATGTCACCTGGATCGATCCGATTGTGGGCCTGCGCTTGCGTCACCGTTTCTCGCCGACGATTGATGTGACGCTGCGTGGTGACGTGGGCGGCTTTGGCGCGGGCGCCAAATTCTCCTGGCAGGCCATGGGTTACCTTAACTGGGAGTTCGCGCGCACGGAGCGCGCCGTCTGGAGCGCCATGATTGGCTACCGCGCCCTGTACGCTGACTACCAGCAGGGTTCCGGCCACAAGCTCTACCAGTACGATCTGCTGACACATGGGCCAATGCTCGGCGTGACCGCGCGGTTTTGAACATGACAGGCGCGCGCGGCGTTGTCGGCTTCGAGGTCGTCACGACAACCGTTACGGAATTCGGCCAGGTTGAACCGCGCCTCATTCCGTCTTTTTGTTTCGAACATTTGCGAATATGGGGGAGACTGTCATGAACATTACACGCAGAGCCGCGGCATTTGGCGGACTTGGGCTGCTGGCCGCGGCTGCGATGAGCCGCTCCGCCCTGGCCCAGCATGGCTCGTTTCTCGGCATCGAGGACGGCCTGGAAGATTTCTGGACCGCGACCAACGCTTATATTTACGGTTACCCCCTGGTGACGATGGAGCTGACGCGACGGGCCCTGACCAACGTGGCGCAGCCCGAGGGCACAAAAGCGCCCATGGGGCAGTTCATCAAGATGCGCCACTACCCTGACGCCTCGTTCCGGGACGTCACGGCGCCCAACGCCGATACGCTTTACACCACGGCATTCTTTGATGTTGGCAAGGAGCCGTGGGTACTCAGCATCCCGGACATGAAGGATCGGTATTTCCTCATGCCCATGCTGGACGGCTGGACGAACGTGTTCCAGGTTCCCGGAAAGCGGACCACCGGCACGGGCGCGCAGACCTATGCGATCACCGGGCCTGGCTGGAAGGGCAGCCTTCCCGCCGGCGTGCGTGAGTACAAGTCGCCGACCAACATGGTCTGGCTGCTCGGCCGCATCTACTGCACCGGCACGCCGGAAGATTACGCCGCCGTGCACAAGTTGCAGGACGAGTTCCGCCTGGTTCCCCTGAGCTCCTACGGCAAAGCCTATACCCCCCCTCCGGGCAAGGTCGACCCGTCCATCGACATGAAAAAGTCCGTGCGGGATCAGGTGAATGGCATGGACGCCGTCGCCTATTTCACGCTTCTCTGCGAGTTGATGAAAACCAATCCGCCGGCTGCCGCCGATGCGCCGGAACTGGAGAAATTTGCCCGCATCGGCATCGTCCCGGGCCAACCCTTCGACGCGAGCAAACTGAAGGCCGACTTTGTCAGGCGGATACCCCAGGTCGGCTTCGACCGCATCATGTTGCAGTTCAAAATCAATGATGCGGTGAAGCACGAGAAGGGATGGGCTTTTACCACCAAAACTGGCGTCTACGGCACGAACTACCTGATGCGCGGACTTATCACCGCCATTGGTCTCGGCGCCAACCGCCCCCAGGACGCGGTCTATCCGACGTCGACGGCGGACGCCGGGGGCCACAAGTATAATGGCGGCAACCGGTATGTGATGCACTTCCCCAAGGGGCATCTGCCGCCGGTGGAGGGGTTCTGGTCACTGACCATGTACAACAGCCAGTACTTCTTCGTCGAAAACCCCCTCAACCGTTATTCGATCAGCCCCCGGCAGGATCTCAAATCCAACCCCGACGGCTCGACCGATCTCTACATCCAGCATGAATCACCGGGGAAGGACAAGGAATCCAACTGGCTGCCGGCGCCGGCCGGAGACTTCCTGCTGATGCTCCGCATGTACTGGCCAAACGAGGCGGATCCCTCGATTCTCGATGGTTCCTGGAGCATTCCCGCCGTCAGTAAGGTTTGAGAGCCTGTGTGACAGGGCCTGAGGGTCAGCCGCGCCAGCATCGCGCGGCTGGCCTGACCGGCTTCCCCGCGCGGGAAACGACGCGGTGACGATCCCCATGCCAGAATGCCGTCGCTACCGCGCGGGTTGAGACAGTCGGTCCGGCCACGACGGGCCGTGAAATCAGTTGGCAAAAGGAAGAACCCATGAGCAAAGCCCGGCGCCTGTCGCCGATCCGTCTGCTTGGCGCCGCCGCCATGGCGGCGGGCTGCCTGCTGATGACGGCATGCCAGTCATCAGCCCAGCGCAAACAACAATTGCAGGCCCTCTGCGCTGATCCGTCCAATCGGGCGCCTGGCAGCGATTACTTTCAGGAATGTCAGAGCCTGTATCCCCTGACCGATCGTCAGCGGGTCAACCTGTATCTGCAGTCCGCGCCGCAATAAGCGACGCTTCCGGCGCGACGTCGGCGGTGATCGGCGTCGCCTTCCGGCGCCGGATGCGGTGACGCTCCGGGGCCGGATGTGGCGGCGCGGTCTGTCCCGGCTTATCGCGCCGACACCAGTTCGCCGATCGCTTCCCATGACTTGCCATTGAAGCGCATCATCTGCATGGCCTTCAGCGGGCCATGGTCATCCGGGGTGATGGTGGCGGTGACGCCGGGAAGCAGCATGGGAATCTCCACGTCGCGAAACCCTTCCAGCGCCGCGACCAGCTTCTCGCGGGTCGGCTTGGGCCCCGCGCGCAGCAGCGCCTGCTCCATGGCGTAGGCCATGCCGTAGGCGTAGGGGTTCAGCCAGTCGTTCTTGGCGCCGGAGGGATAGTATTTGTCCATGAAGGCTTCCCACGCCTTGTAGTCCGGGCTGTCCTTCCACTGCGGATCGGTCGGCTGCTTGACGTAGGACGTGGAGATGATGCCCACGGACTTGTCCAGCCCGGCGCCAGTCAGCACCGGATCGACCGAGTTGGAAACGCTCGGCACGATGAACACCGGCTTCCAGCCCAAGGCGTCAACGGCGCGGATCGACTGGGCGGCGAACTTCGGCGTCGTGGCGCTGATAAAGACGTTGGCGCCGGCGCTGCGCAGGCGCGAAATCTGCGAATCCACCGTGGCGTCAGAGAGCTCGTAGGCGATCGCCTCGACAATGGCGTTCTTCCTGTCGCCGAGCCCCTCGCGCAGGCCATGCAGGATGTCCTTGCCGTAGTCATCATTCTGGTACAGCACGCCGATCTTGGGATCCTTGACATTTTCAAGGATATATTTGGCGTAAATTTTCCCTTCCGTCGGGTAATCGACGTTCCAGGCGAAGGTCCACGGGAATTTCTTCGGCTGGTTCCAGCGCGACGCGCCGGACGACACAAAGATTTGCGGCGTCTTCTTGCTGTTCAGCCAGGCCTGGGTGGCCGAGGACGTCGGCGTGCCGATGGGCAGGAAGATGGCGAGAACGTCTTCGCCCTCCACCAGCTTGCGGGTCTGCTCGATGGCCTTGGGCGGCGTGAAGGCGTCGTCCAGGCTGACGATGCGCACCTTGCGCCCATGGACGCCGCCGCGGGCGTTGACCATGTCGAAATAGGCGATCGCCGCCTTGGCGATGGTGCCATAGGCCGAGGCCGGGCCGCTATAGGGCGCGGTGTTGCCGAGTTTGATTTCGGTGTCGGTGACGCCATGGGTTTCGGCGGCGCCGGCCCCCGCCGTCATGGCGAGCGTCAGGCCAGCGGCCAGACCCGCGGCAAGGCCCGCGTGGGCCAGTTTCCTGCTGAAAGCTGTTGCCAGAGTTTTCATGGTTTTCCCCCCGTATGTAAATTTTCAGCTGCCCGGCCCGGATGAACGTTCGCCACAGCGCCTTTCATCCCGGCATGGCTCATCCGCGCTGCCTCCCTCCAGGCCGCGACGACCGCCGCCCCTTCAGAGCGTGCGCGCGATGATCTCCTTCATCACTTCATTGGTCCCGGCATAAATGCGCTGGCCGCGTGAATCCGCATAAGCCCGCGCCACCGGATACTCCCGCATGAAACCATAGCCGCCGTGCATCTGCACGCACTGGTCGAGGACCTTCGCCTCGACGTCGGTGAGCCAGTATTTGCACATGGCCGCGTGCTCGGGCGGCAGGGCGTCGTCAAGGAAGCGCGATACGCACTGCTCCAGGAAGGCCCGCGCCACCGTCACTTCGGTCTTCATCTCGGCCAGCTTGAAGCGCAGGTGCTGGAACTGGCTGATCGACTGGCCAAAGGCCTGGCGCTGGTTGGTGTAGGCCAGGGTCTCGCGGAACGCCGCCTCGGCCCCCGCCACGGCGGTCATGCCGACCATCAGCCGCTCGCGGCCCAGCTGCGCCATCAGGTAGTGCAGGCCCTCGCCGCGGACGCCAAGGATATTGCTCGCCGGGACGCGGACATTGTCGAAGAACAGCTCCGCCGTGTCCTGTGCTTTTTGCCCCAGCTTCTCCAGCACGCGGCCGCGACTGAAGCCGGGGCGGTCCGCCTCCACCAGGAACAGGGTCTTCTTGCCCGGCGGATCGCCCTCAATCCCGGCCAGCACGATGATGAGATCGGCGTGCAGGCCGTTGGTGATGAAGGTTTTCTGACCGCTGATGAGGAAATCATCGCCGTCCGGCCTGGCGATGGTGCGCGTGCCCTTCAGGTCGCTGCCGGCGCCCGGCTCGGTCATGGCGATGGACAGCACCACCTCGCCGCTGGCGCAGCCGGGCAGCCAGCGCCGCTTCTGCTCTTCCGTGCCGTAATGGACGATGTAGGGCGCGATGATTTCCGCGTGGGTGTAGAACCCCGGCAGGGCGATGAAGGCGCGGGCGAACTCCTCGATAATCACCAGGGCGTGGTGAATGCCGGCGCCGGAGCCACCCCAGGCTTCCGGCAGGCAGCAACCGAGAAAACCGGCGTCGCCCATCTTGCGCCACAGCTCGCGCGGCATGGCGCCGTCGCGCTCCCACTGGCTGTAATGGGGGGCGATCTCGCGGGCGATGAAACGGGCGACGGACTGGCGCAGCGCCTCGTGCTCCGCCGTCAGGTGGGACTGATCGGTCATCGCATTCTCCTCAGGGACCGCCGAAGCCCATCCAGCCGCCGTCGACCGGCAGGATGACGCCATTCACGTAAGAGGCCGCGCCGGAGGCGAGGAACGCGACGGCGCTGGCGATTTCCTCCGGGTGGCCCATGCGGCGCATCGGCAGCTTCCGCTCGATCTGGGCGCGCTCGACGCCCACCTTCTCGAACATGCCGAAGGCCAGCGCGGTTTCGATGTAGCCCGGAGAAATGGCGTTGACGCGCAGGCCGCGCCCGGCCCATTCGCTGGCGAGGCAGCGGGTGAGATGCACCACCGCAGCTTTCGACACCGCATAGGCGTTGGAGCCGGGAATGCCCATCATGCCGGCGATGGAGGCGATGTTGACGATCGCGCCCCGGCCGCGCCGCGCCAGGATGTGCCGGCCAATGGCGCGCGACACCAGGAACGTGCCGCGCAGGTTGATGTCCATCACCTGCTGCCAGGCGTCGATGTCCTGGTCAATGGTGCGGACAATCGGCTCGCCAACGCCGGCGTTGTTGACCAGCACGTCGATCTCGCCGGCCAGCGCCAGCGCCGCCTCAACCAGGGCGTCCGGTCCGGTCTTCTCGCCGATATCGCCGGTCACGGTGTAAAAGGCGCGCTGCGGAAATTGCGCCTTCAGTTCCTTCAGGGCGGCGTCGAGGCGGGCGCCGTCGCGGTCGGCCAGCACCACGTCGCCGCCAAGCCCGGCCAGCGTCCGGCAGATCGCCATGCCGATGCCCCCGGCGCCGCCGGTGACGAGCGCCGTCCTGCCGCTGAAATCCATCAGTTCAGACATTGTTGTTTTCCCTGGACGTTTCCCACATTCAGCTTTTTTTGCGCGCGGCGGATTTCTCGCGGAACTCCGTGACAAGCCGCTGGTGATCGGCGCTCACATTGGTCAGCGCCTCATAGGCGAGGCCCGCGTCCATCATGGCGACAGCGAGCTGGCGCAGGGCGATGTTGGTGGTGACCTTGCTCCAGCGGATCGCCTTCATGGCGCCGCCAGCCAGCCGGTCGGCGAAGGCGTCGACGGCGGCGTCGAGCTGTTCCGCCGGCACGGCGTGATTGATCAGGCCGATCTCGGCGGCGCGCGGCGCGGCGATGGGATCGCCGGTGAGCAGAAACTCCTTGGCGCGGGCAAAGCCGATGAGTTGCGGCCAGATCACCGCGCCGCCGTCGCCGGCCACCATGCCAATGGAGACATGCGGATCGGCGATGATGGCCTTTTCGGCCGCGAAGCTGACGTCGCAGAACAGCGCGATGGTCGCGCCGAGGCCAACGGCAGGGCCGTTGATGCGGGCGATGGTCGGCTTTTCGCAGTCGATCAGCGAAAACACGATGGCCTTTGCTTCGGCGACGGTGGTTTCGAAGCTGTCGGGATTGTCGATGGCGTCCTGCATCCAGTCGACGTCGCCGCCGGCGCAGAAGGCGCGCCCGGCGCCAGTAAGCACGATCACGTCCGAATCGGGATCCCTGGCGGCGTCTGTGAACACCCGCGACAGCTCCTCGTGCAGCACGGCGTTGACGGCGTTGAGGCTGTCCGGCCGGTTCATGGTCAGGGTCAGCACCCGGCCGCGCCGGCTGAAGGTGATGGCCTTGTAATCCTGCTGGTTCATTCGCGTTTCCTGCCTGTTGTGTTGTTCGCGTCGCGCCCGGGATGAAACCCGATGGGGAAGGACCCGCCGGGCTTCCCACTGATCTGACGCGGTGCATTTCCGCCAGCGCCGCGGAGATCGCCATCGCGCTTCGATTGCATAATCTGATTTTCGATTCGCTAGTCGATTTTAATTGACATGTCCATCGGGACATTGAAAAAATCCATCCGCTGGCCACGTCCCCGGCCGCGCCCGGACGGCGCATGCGGGGCCGTGCCCGGCGACAAAAACAATAACGGGCCGGACGGACGATCCGGATCTGGCGGGCCGCCAAAGGAACGTCCGCCCGGAGGTGACCGAACAGGTTCAGACCTGTCTTGCGATGAGGCGAATGGCTTCGCCTGAAGGCAGGAACCATCAAGGGGGGAACAGACATGACCATGCGTGAGAGACTGCAACGCATCCGCACGAAAGGCGCCCTGCGGCGTCTGGCGCTGGCGACAATCGCCGGCGCCGCCATGGCGGCCGGACCCGCCATGGCCCAGGACGGCAAACAGCCGGACATGCCGCCGCTCAAGATCGGCGTGCTCACCGACATGTCCGGCGTGCTGTCGTCGGGCCTCGGCGCCGGCTCGGTGGACGGCGCCCGCATGGCCATTGAGGATTTCGGCGGCAAGATGTTCGGCAAACCGATCGAACTGGTGTTCGCTGACCATCAGAGCAAGGCGGACATTGGCGCCGGCGTCGCGCGCCGCTGGTTCGAGCAGGACAATGTCAGCATGATCGCCGACATCGGCGCCTCCGCCGTCGCCCTGGCGGTGAAGGAGCTGGTCGAAAGCCACAAGAAGATCTCCATCAACGTCGGCGCCTCCAGCTCCGACCTCACCGGCAAGGCCTGCTCGCCCAATACGGCGCAGTGGAGCCAGGACAGCTACATGTGGTCCAACGCCCTGCCCAAACGCCTGGTCGCTGAAGGCAAGAAGAAGTGGTTCCTGATCGTCCAGGACTGGGCCTTCGGCCACGCCATGCAGCGCGACGTCACCAGGGTCGTGGAAGCAGGCGGCGGCACCATTGTCGGCGCCGTGCGGCATCCGCCGGGCCTGCAGGACTATTCGTCGATCCTGTTGCAGGCGCAGAACTCCGGCGCCGACGCGGTGGCGTTCCTGAACGCGGTCAGCGACCTGACCAATTCCGTGAAACAGGCGAAGGAGTTCGGGCTTGGCGCCGATGGCCGCCAGCAACTGGTCGCCCTCGCCTTCCTGCTCACCGACGCCCATGGCCTCGGTCCGGCCATGGCCCAGGGCATCCAGTTCTCGTCGGTCTGGTACTGGGATATGAACCCGGAGGCGCGCAAGTTCTCCGAACGCTTCATGACGCGCAACAAGAGCATGCCGCACGAGGCGCACGCCGGCGTCTACAGCGCCGTGACCCACTACCTGAAGGCCGTGCAGGCGGTCGGCTCCACCGACCCGGCGAAGGTCATGGCGGAAATGCGCAGGAATCCCGTCAAGGACTTCTACCAGGACAACGCCCGCCTGCGCGAGGACGGCCGCCTGCTGCGCAAGGTCTACCTGGCCCGCATGAAGACCCCGGAAGCCTCGAAAGGCCCCTGGGACTATTATGAGATCACCGGCGAGATCCCCGGCGAACAGGCTTTCCGCCCGCTGTCGGACGGAGCCTGCCCGCTGGTCAAGCAATAATCCGGCCGCCGGCAAAGCCTGGAGCGTTTGCCCCCGGCAAATGCTCCAGGGCGCTGGCCATCCCGCTCCCGGCGCGGCCAGCGCCCTGCGCGACGGTCTGGCGGAGCCGACGCCCGGGCCGCCTTGGCAAGGCAGCCCATTCAGAAGGCTGGGGCGAAATTCCCATTCAGCGCGGCGGGGTTTTGCTCTAGAGGACAGACCCGGCGGCGGCGGCCATGATACGGCCCTGGCGCTCCATACGTCGCCAGTTTCATCACGGGCAGTCCATTGCCGGGCTGCCTGCCTGGTCGTGAACGGAGTCAACCCAACGCCGTTCCGGTCGCATCGCAAAGGAACGGATCCCGCTTTATGGCGCGTTCAAGAATACGGCCGGCAGATTCCGACGCCGACCGTGCAGCAGCCACGGGCAGCGCTTCCGCCGCCGCAACCACAGTCGCCGCCGGTGGCGCGCGGGCGCGGGCGCCGCGCAAACCCCGCCTCAGCCGTCAGGAAAAATCGGAGCGCACCCGCGCCGCGATCTGTCAGGCGGCGGCCGAAGTGATTGGCGAACATGGCTACGCCAACGCCTCCATTTCCCGCATCATGGAGCGCGCGGGCCTGGGGCACGGCACCTTCTACGCCTATTTCGACAGCCGGCAGGATCTGTTCGACGCCCTGCTGCCCATGAAGGGCGAGGAGGTGCTGGGTTTCGTCCAGGAACGGGTGCGCGGCGCCCCTGACTTCATCGACATGGAGTACCGGGGGTTCCTCGGCTTCTTCGAATACGTCCAGAAGCATCCATGGTTCTTCCGGCTGCTGCACGAAGCCCAGGTCGCGGCGCCGGATGGCCACCACCGCCACATCAACAATATCCTCACCCGCTACCGCAAGGCGCTCAGGCGCGCCCACGACGCTGGCGAGATGCCCGGTTACGACGCCAGCGAACTGGATACGCTGGCGTTCCTGCTGATGTCAGCCCGCGATTACGTCTATTCGCAGCAGGTGGCGCGCAGCGACGACGCCGCCGAAACCATCCAGCAGGCCGTCCGGACCTATGCGAAATTTGTCGCCCACGGCCTGCGCGGCGCGGAGCCACAACCGGAGACGACAGCCGGCGACAGAACCGGCCTGGCGCCCCGCGAAGCGCGCGGCCGGAAAAAGCCTGAGGGCCACCAACCATAAAGGCGACAAGGGAAGGAAACCGTATGACAGGGGTTATCAGCGAGCAGATCGACGGGGTATTGCGCCTGCAACTCAACGAACCGGAAACGATGAATGCCCTCAGCGCCGGCATCTCGGACGGCCTGGCCGGGGCGGCGCGATCGTTCACCACCAATCCCGACCTGCGCTGCCTGCTCATCACCGGCTCGGGCCGGGCGTTTTGCGCTGGCGGCGATATCTCCGGCATGGACGTGCGGCCGGCGGCCGAGATGCTGGCCCACATGGAGGAGTTCCACCTGTGGGTGCGGCTGCTGCTGGCGGCGCAGAAGCCCATCGTCATGGCGGTGAACGGCGCGGCGGTCGGCGCCGGGTTCGCGCTGGCCATGATGGGCGACGTGGTTCTGGCCAGCCCGGAGGCGGTGTTCCGCTGCGCCTTCGTCGGCATCGGCGCGGCGCCGGATCTCGGCCTCGCCCGCACCCTGCCCCGCGCCATCGGTTACCAGCGCGCCAGCGACATCCTGCTGACCAACCGGGTGGTGCGGGCGGAAGAGGCGCTGCAGATCGGCATGGTGTCGCGCGTCGTCGCGGCGGAGGCGCTGCAGGAAAAAGCCCTGAACACGGCGCGCCAGCTGGCCGCGGGCCCGACCCGGGCGCTCAGCCTCGCCAAGACCATGATGCGCGCTGGCCAGGAAGGTTCGCTCGACTCATTTCTGGCCCATGAGGCGCAGGCCCAGGCGATCGCCTTCACCACCCAGGACTTCGTGGAAGGCGTCGCCGCCTTCCGGGAGCGCCGCGCGCCGGCGTTCAGAGGGTTCTGACCCGCTTTCCAGACGCCCCGACGGAAGGACGGCGCGCCGCCTTCCCGCCATCTGGCGCATTTTCAGAAGAATGCGCCAGATCAGCGCGCTCGGAAATCCCGTCGCAGTGAACGGGATTTTCCTTCCGGTCAGGAGAACCGCTCCACCAGCAGGAACTTCTGCACCTTGCCGGTTGGGGTGCGCGGCAACGGCTCCGCCTGGCGGAAGATGGCGCGGGGGATCTTGAACCCGGCCAGCCGTTCGCGACACCAGGCCTCCAGCTCCGCGTCGCTCGCCTCGCCCCCCGCCTCCGGCACGATCAGGGCGGCGACCTTCTCCCCCCACATGGGATCGGGCAAGGCGAACACGGCGGCGTCCGCCACCCGTGGGTGCGCCAGAAGAATTTCCTCAACCTCGGCCGAATGGACATTCTGGCCGCCGGTGACGATCATCTCCTTCTTGCGACCGCTGATGGTGAGAAAACCCTCAGCGTCGATGAAGCCGATGTCGCCGGTATGCACCCAGCCATTACGGAAGGTTTCGGCCGTCTTCTCCGGGTTGCCGAAGTAGGCGGTGACGGCGTTGGGCGAACGGCCAATGATCTCGCCATGGCTGCCGGCCGGCAGCGGCGCGCCGCTGTCATCGACGATACGCACTTCCGAAAACAGCGTCTGCCTGCCCTGTGAGGCGGGATTGCGTTTGCGGTCTTCCGGCGTGCTGACGACCAGGGCGCCGGTTTCCTGCATGCCGTAATATTCGTACAGGTCCTCGCACAAATGCGCCTGGGTCTGCTCACGCACGGGCTGCGGCAGGCTGGCGCCGGCAAAGACGATGGCGCGCAGGGCGCGGGGCCGCGGCCGGTCGGCCGCCCGCGCCTGAATCAGCATCGCGGCCATCGTCGGCACCAGGTTCAGAATGGTGACGCCTTCGCTGTCCATCAGCTCCAGCGCCCGCTCCGGCGCGAAATTGGTCAGGACGTTGGGCACGCCATACATGATGGCCCCGAGAATCCACGCCAGACCAACGCGACCGAACGCCGGAAACACGGTCATCACCACATCGTGGCGCGTCATGTCGAAGGCATTGAACATCGGCCCGATGGCGCTGTTGTTGAACTGGGTCAGCACATAGGACTTCGGCAGGCCCGTGGTGCCGGAGGTCAGGTTGAAATAATAGGGATCTTCTTCCCGGATATCCCGCTCAATCCGCCCGGTGGAGGCCGCGTCGGTCAGCGCCTGGTAATCGTGCTCGCCGGCGCCATGACCCGCGCCAATTCGGATGACCGTGGACAGGATGGCGGCCGTCGGGGCCGCCAGCGCCGCGAAACGATCCTCATAGATGAGGCCTTTGGCGCCCATGGACTCGGCCAGGCTTTTGATCTCCGGCGCCGCCAGGCGGTAGTTCAGCGGAATGCCGATGACGCCAGTGCGCGCCAGGGCGAAATAGATATCGACGATCTCGGCGCGATTGCTGACCAGGAAGGCCAGCACGTCGCCCTTGCGCAGCCCCAGCCCTTCGATGGCGTTGGCGAGCCGGTTGGCGCGCGCTTCCATCTGGGCGAAGGTGAAGCGCCGTCCCGTATCGGCGCAGACAATCGCCAGCGCGTCCGGGAAGCGGATCGCCGCTGTTTCGAGATATGAGCCGACAACCATGCGGCCAAGTGCGCGCTGCATTTGAATCCCCCATTTTCTGGTTATTGCGCGGCCTGTTCAGCCGCCCGGCCTTCCGGGCGGACAGGCCCCCCGGGCTTCTCGCGCCATGGCGCCGTCCGCCCGGTTCACGCCAGGGCGCGAAACGCCATCGCATCCGCGGCCTGGAAAACCATGCGCTGTCGCGCCCCGCCCATGCGCAATCGTCCTGCGCGCCGCCCACAAATATCAGGCGGCGTCCAGGTAGCGCTGACGCAGGGTCCGCTTCAGGATCTTGCCCGCGCCCGACAGTGGCAGCGGCTCGGCCGACAGATCGACGCTGCGCGGGCACTTGTAAGCGGCGATGCGATCACGGCAGAAGCCCATAAGCTCCTCCGGCGAGGCGTCCACGCCCGGGCGCAGCACCACCACCGCATGCACCTGCTCACCCCACCGCTCGCTGGGAATGCCGATGACGGCGCATTGGGCGACGGCGGGATGCTGGGCGAGCACGTTCTCCACCTCGATGGAGTAAACGTTTTCGCCGCCGGAGATGATCATGTCCTTGATGCGGTCCACCACATAGACATAGCCGTCCGCGTCCATGTAACCGCCGTCGCCCGTGTGCATCCAGCCGTCGACGATAGCTGCGGCAGTCTCGGCCGGCCGCTCCCAATAGCCCATCATCACCGTATCGCCGCGCACGATAATTTCGCCGATCTCGCCGCGCGGCAGCGGATTGTTGTTCTCGTCGACGATGCGCAACTCGCAGGTCGCCACGGTGCGGCCGGCGCTGCGGTGGCGGCCCTTCGCCCGGTTCTCACCGAGGTGATCTTCCGGCCGCAACAGCGTGCACATGGGCGACAGTTCCGTCATGCCATAGGCCTGAACGAACCTGACGCCGGGCAGGCGCTGCATGGCGCGGTCCAGCAACGCCTCGCTGATCGGCGACGCCCCATAGATGATCTGCTCCAGCGACGAGAGGTCATGTCCATCGATGTCGGGCGAATCCACCAGCATCTGGATCATGGTGGGCACCAGCATGATGTGCGTCACCCGGTATCTGTCGATGGCGGCGGCGACGGCGCCTGGCGTGAAGGCCGGCAGCATGACATTGGAGCCGCCCAGCAGCATGTTGGCGTACATGACGCCGCCATTGCCCAGGTGGAACATGGGCGCCACGTGCATGTAGCGCGAGCCCTGCCCCATCAGGTTGGCGCTGAGCGAGTTGACGGCGTTGAGCATCAGGTTGTGGTGGCTGAGCATCACGCCCTTGGAGCGGCCGGTGGTGCCGCCGGTGTAGAAGATGCCGGCGAGATCGGCCCCCTGGCGCATGGCGTCATCCACCGGCGCGGCGTCGGCGATCAGGCGCTCATAGTCGGCGAATCCCTCCGGCGCCGACTGTTCGCCCATATAGACCAGAGGCAGGTCGCCGATCGCTTGTGACAGCGCCTGCGCCATGGCGGCGAAGGCGTCATCGGCCAGCAGCAGGCTGGCGCGGCAGTCGCGCAGGGCGTCCTCGTTTTCCGCCTGGCTCCAGCGCACATTGAGCGGCACGATGACGGCGCCGGCCCAGGCCACGGCCAGATAAACCTCGAAATATTTGTCGTTGTTCTGGGACATCACCGCGACGCGGTCGCCGTGCTGCACGCCGAGGCCGTGCAGGGCGCCGGCGAAGCGTTGCACCCGCTCGCCAATCCCGGCCCAGGTGCGCTGGCGGTCGCCAAAGATGGTGGCGATGCCCTGGGGATTGTCGTCAAGAAATTTTCGCAATCCAAGCGTCGTGTTCATCGTGAACCCTCCCTTTGACCTGAAACTGGCGCGGGTGTTATCCCACCCTTCTTTGGGCCAGCCGGTATTCTGAAGTTATCCGTCGTCCCTTTCCAGCCCCGCGGTCAGCCGCTGGGCAAAGTCTTCAGCAATTTTCTCCGGCGTCATGGGGCCATCCACCCGGTGCCAGTGCCCGATCCAGTTCAGGGCGCCGGCGATGGCGAAAGCCGCCATACGCGGGTCCGTGGGCCGGATGGAGCCATCGGCGACGCCGTCGGCGATCAGTTTCCGGAACAGGCCATCCAGATTCCGCTTTCGCTCAAGGATCGCGCGCCGGTTGATCTCGTCCAGGTCGCGGTCATCGAGCAACACCAGACTCTTGCCGTAGGTCGTTGTCATGGTTTCAGCGTAGATGCGGATGAGCCGGCGCAGGCGGGCAAGACCGGAGCCTTCGCCCAGTTCCGCGCCGACGCGCTGTTGCAACCGCTCATGGCCGGACATCCAGCAGGAATACAGAATGTCTTCCTTGCTTCTGAAGTAATTGTAGAGCGCCGGCTTGGTGACATTCAGCCGCTCGGCCACCTCGTTCATGGTGACGTGATGGTAGCCCTGCTCGATGAACAGGGTGAGCGCCATGTCCTGCACCGCCTCGATCTTCTGGTCGCGCGCCTTCTCCCGGTCTTCAGCCGGCAGCCAGGGGGATGCGTTTTCATTGGCGGCGGACCGGGTCAAAACAACATCCCTCCCAATACGTGACGCGCCGGACTTTCAACGCCGAGGCGGCGCCCCATGCGCCAGAAACAGCCTGATGCAGCGGACCAGTTTGCCAGTCATGCGGCAAATTCCTTCAATGGGAAGGCCCGCCCCGCCCTGTCGCGCCGCCGGAGCCGCCATCGGAAGGAAGACGCATTGACAGACGTCCGATCGCTGGTATGGATATTACCCATGGGTAATCAAAAGTCCAGCGGGATTGTCCCCGGATGACGCCGCTGGCCAAGGAGGAAATCATGTCCCGTGCGGTTCATGTCGCAGGCGTTGGAATGATCCCGTTCTCGAAACCGGGAGCCAGCGAGCCGTATCATGTGATGGGCGTTGAAGCGGCGCGCCTGGCGCTGGCCGACGCCGGCGTGGATTTCTCGCAGGTGCAGCAGGCCTATGTCGGCTACGTCTATGGCGACTCCACCTGCGGCCAGCGGGCGCTCTATCAGGTCGGCATGTCCGGCATCCCGATGGTGAACGTCAACAACAACTGCTCCACCGGTTCGTCGGCGCTGTTTCTCGCCCGCCAGGCCATCGAGGCCGGCGTCGCCGACTGCGTGATCGCCCTCGGCTTCGAACAGATGAAGCCCGGCGCGCTCGGCACGGTGTTCACGGATCGCCCCGGCCCAATGGAGCTGTTCGACGGCCTCGCCGACGATCTGGTTGACGCGCGCGGCATTCCCGCGGCGCTGCGGCTGTTCGGCGGCGCCGGCCTCAGCCACATGAAGAAGCACGGCACGCCGCTGTCGTCCTTCGCCAAGATCCGCGCCAAGGCCAGCCGCCACGCCGCGAAGAACCCGCTGGCGATCTTCCGCAAGGAAGTGACGGCGGATGACGTGCTGAACGACACGCCGATCTGGCCAGGCGTGATGACCCGCCTGATGGCCTGCCCGCCCACCTGCGGCGGCGCCGCCGCCATTCTGGTTTCGGACGAGTTCGCCCGCCGCAACGGCCTGCGCACCGACGTGCGCATCGCCGCCCAGGCCATGACCACCGACACGCCCTCCACCTTCGAGGCGCGCGACATGATGCAGCTCGTCGGCTACGACATGAGCAAGGCCGCCGCCGACCAGGTCTATGCGAAGGCAGGCGTTTCGCCGCAGGACATCAATGTGGTCGAGATGCACGACTGCTTCGCCCACAATGAGCTGATCACCTATGAGGCGCTCGGCCTGTGCCCGGAAGGCGGCGCCGAGAAGTTCATCGACGACGGCGACAACACCTTTGGCGGCCGCGTGGTCACCAACCCGTCCGGCGGCCTGCTGTCCAAGGGCCATCCGCTTGGCGCCACCGGCCTTGCCCAGTGCTATGAACTGACCCGCCAGCTGCGCGGAACGGCGGCCTCCACCCAGGTCGACGGCGCCCGCCTGGCGCTGCAACACAACCTCGGCCTCGGCGGCGCCTGCGTCGTTACCCTCTACGAAAAGGCATGACCATGGGAGCGCCCAAGTTCGCGGTCGATCCGCAAACCCTCGTTGGCATGGAGCTGCCCCAGCAACGCGCCTTCGTGGAGCCGCGCCGGCTGAAGTTCTTCCTCGACACCATTGGCGAAAAGGATCCGGTTTATCTGGATCCCGCCGCCGCCCGGGCCGCCGGCTTTCGGGATATCCCGATCCCGCCGACCTACATGTTCTGCCTGCAGTCGCTCGACAATCCGGGTCCCAACAGAATTCTGGAGCTGCTGGGCGTCGACATCGGCCGCATCCTCCATGGCGAGCAGAAGTTCATCTATCACAAGGCTGCCTGCATCGGCGACGAGCTGGTCTTCCAGGCCCGCATCGGTTCTATCGTCGACAAGAAGGGCGGGGCCCTGACCATGGTCGCCCAGGACATCCGGGTGGAAAACGGCCGGGGCGAGCATATCGCCGACATCACCAACACCCTCGTGATCCGTAATCCGCAGGACGAAAAGGGAGCCGCCTGATGAGCACGACCACTGCGGCCCTGAAAGTTGGCGACACGCCGGTCAGCCGCTCCTATGGCCCGATCACCCGCCATGAGCTGGCGCTGTATTGCGGCGCCTCGGGCGATCACAATCCGATCCATGTGGACAGCGACTTCGCCAAAGCCTCCGGCTTCCCGGACGTGTTCACCCACGGCATGTTCGTCATGGCGCGCCTCGGCATGGCGCTGAACGCGGTGTTCCCCACTGCGGCCATCCGCGAATACGGCGTGCGCTTCGCCTCGATCACCCAGGTGGGCGCCCGGATCACCTGCGAGGGCAAGGTCACCGCGATCGAGGAGGCGAACGGCGAGCGCCGCGCCCGCCTCGAACTGACCGCCCGCGACCAGAACAATGATGTGAAGCTGAAGGGCGAAGCCGTGGTTGCGCTGCCCCAGGGAGACAGGGCATGAGCGAACCCGCGCTGAAGATCTACGCCGAGGGCCGCGTCGCCGGCAAGGTCGCCCTCGTCACCGGCTCCGGTCGGGGCATCGGCCGCGCCATCGCCCACAAGCTCGCGGCGGAAGGCGCGAAAGTCGTCGTCAACGATCTGGATCCGCCAACCGGCGACGCCGTCGCGGCCGAGATCGTCGCCGCTGGCGGCCAGGCCGTCGCCGTCAATGGCAGCGTGACGGACGCCGGCTTTGCCGAGCGGTTCGTGCAGACCGCCATGGACCAGTTCGGCGGCATCGACATCATCGTCAACAACGCCGGCTACACCTGGGACGCCACGATCAGCAACATGACTGACGAGATGTTCCAGGCGATGATGGACGTGCATCTGATCGCGCCGTTCCGCATCCTGCGCGCCGCCTCCGAGCCAATCCGCATCATGGCCAAGAAGGAAGCGGCGGAAGGACGCGAGGTGTTCCGCAAGGTCGTGAACATTTCCTCGATCGCCGGGCTTTACGGCAATGCCGGCCAGGCCAGCTATTCCTCCGCCAAGGCCTCGCTCGTCGGCCTGACCCGGACGATGTGCAAGGAGTGGGGCCGCTACAAGGTCAACGTCAACTGCGTGGCCTTTGGCCTGATCGAGACGCGTCTGACCCAGGCCATCGAGGCCGAGCAGAAGACCGTCGACATCGAAGGCAAGAAGATCAAGGTTGGCGTGCAGCCGGCCCTGCTCGACACGATGGCGAAGATGATTCCGCTCGGCCGCGCCGGCAAGCCGGAAGAAGCCGCCAACGCCGTCTACATGTTCTGCTCGCCGGAGTCGGACTATGTCAGCGGCCAGGTGCTGGTCTGCGGCGGCGGCATTCTGATGTGACAGCCCGGGACGGGACCCGTTGTGGGCCCTGTCCCGACCATCTGGCCCGGAATTATACCGGGCCAGAAATTCGCCAGGCCAGGAGTTCACCAGGCCAGGAATTCACCAGGCCTCGCGATCTTCACGGCGCCGGAAGTCGCGCCCGGAAGTCCAGCGCCGGCCGACGCGCATGCGCGTCGTTGCTGATCCGCCGGAGCGTGGATATCCACCGGCCCGCCAGGCTCGCGCCCGGCTGGCCGCCGCCCCGTTGCGGGCGCCGTGATGGCGCCGCAGGCGGCGGGAAATGGCGTTCTGGCCAGGGTCAGGACGGCCTGCGACCGGCCGCCAACAGGCTGGCGCGTTTCAACGGGAGGACAACGCATGAGCGCAGCATTGCTGGAGCGTCGCGGCGGCGTCGCCGTCATCACGCTCAACAACCCGGACCAGTACAACGCCCTCTCCTTTGAGGTGATGCGCGATCTGGATGAGGCGACGGCGGAGGCCTGCGCCGATGACAGCGTGCGCGCCCTCCTGCTGACGGGCGCCGGCAAGGGCTTTTGCGCCGGCGCCCAGTTTGGCGGCGATGTGTTTGACAGCGGCGCGACGATTGGCGCCCGCATGCGCCAGCATCTGCACCCCATTCTCGAGCGTCTGCGCGGCAGCCGGCTGCCGGTTGTCGTGGCGGTCAACGGCCCCGCCGCCGGGGCCGGCGTCGGCCTGGCGCTGGCTGGCGACGTGGTGCTGGCGGCCAGATCGGCCCGCTTCATCCTCAGTTTCGCCCGTCTGGGCGCCGCCCTGGACGCGGGAACCTCGCTGTTCCTGCAACGCTCCATCGGCGTGGCCCGCGCCCGGGCGCTGGCCCTGACGGCGGAGCCGCTGCCGGCCGAAACCGCCGCAGAATGGGGGCTGATCTGGCGCTGCGTCGACGATGACGCGCTGGCCGATGAAGCCTGGCGGATCGCCAGCCGTTTCGCGGACGGGCCCGCCATCGGCCTCGGCCTGATCAAGGCGCAGCTTGAAGCTGCCTGGAGCGCGCCGTTGCCCGCGACCCTGGATCACGAAGCCGACATGCAGACCCTGGCTTTCGTTTCCGAAGACCTGAAAGAAGGCGCGCGCGCTTTCGTGGAAAAGCGTGCGCCGGTCTTCAAGGGACGGTAACATCGCGAAACAGTCTACGCTTTTACCTGTGTGATCTCCATTTCGTCCAATGAAGCCGTACACGTGAAATGATGGTGAAACACTGGAACAATAATATAAAGCAGAAGCTGCTTTCAGGCTGGCCCTGACAGCGCTTCTCCAGCCGCGTTTCACCCTCAATAACGGCGCGGGCCATCCTGGCCTGGGCCGAAAGTCATTCCGGTCACCGGAATCATGGGAGGGGCATCAATGAAACGGTTATTGAAGGGTGTAACAGGCATCGCCGTCGCGGGGGCCACATTCACCGCGTTTTCCGCCATGGCGGCGGAGAAGCCGGCTTACAGCCAGGGCGCTTCCGACAAGGAAATCCGTCTTGGTCACACCACCGCCTATAGCGGCCCGGTTTCCGCCTTTGGCGTTGGCGGCCGCACTTCCAAAGCGTTCTGGGACATGGTGAACGCCAACGGCGGCGTCAACGGCCGCAAGATCACGTACATCAGCCTGGACGACGCCTACAGCCCGCCGAAGGCGCTGGAGCAGACGCGCAAGCTGGTGGAAAGCGACAACGTGCTGCTGATCTATGGCGTCTCCGGCACGCCCACCAATACGGCGACGCAGAAGTATCTGAACAGCAAGCAGACGCCGCAGGTGCTGATCGCCACCGGCGCCGGCAAGTTCAACGATCCAAAGACCTATCCATGGACCATGCCGTTCTGGCCGTCCTACGCCATCGAGCAAAAAACCTACGTCGATTACATCCTGAAGCACAAGCCGGATGCGAAAATCGGCGTGCTGTACGCCAACGATGACTATGGCAAGGACCATCTGCACGGCGTTCGCGCGGCGCTTGAGGCGCATGGCAAGCCGAAGGCGCTTGTCAGCGCCCAGGCTTATGAAACTTCCGACGCCGTGGTCGATTCCCAGATGCTCAACCTGAAAAACTCCGGCGCCGACGTGTTCATCAGCGCGACGACCCCGAAGTTCGCCGCCCAGGCGATGCGCAAGGCGCATGAGATTGGCTGGAAGCCCCTGCAGTTCGTCGCCAACGCCTCCGCATCCGTCAGCCACGTGCTGATCCCGGCCGGCGCGGACGCCGCCACGGGCGTCATCACGGCCAATTACGCCAAGGCGCCCGACGACCCCGATCTCGCCAATGACCCCGAAGTCAGGGATTACGTTGCGTTCATGAAAAAATGGAACGCCCAGGAAAATCCGAACGATTTCTACGCCCTGTCGTCCTACATCATCAGCAACATGATGAAGCGCATTCTTGAGCGCGCCGGCGACAACCTGACCCGCGAGAACATCATGAAACTGGTGGGCAGCATCAACAATGAGCGTATGCCGATGCAGCAAAAAAAGATCGTGCTGCGCACCACCCCGGACAACTTCTCCGCCTACCAGGCGCTGCAACTGCAGCGCTTCGACGGCAAGAAGTGGGTGAACATGGACTGACGCCAGGGCGCGACGGGTCAGACCCGTCGCATCAGCCAGACCCCGGCGCCTGACGTGAAATCCGGCGCTGTCGCGCCAGAGCCCGCCAGGGCCGGCTGAACCGTTCAGCCGGCCTTTTCCGCCGGTGGGCCCAGGGCCTGTTTCCAGCCGGCTACGACAATTACTTGCCGATGAAATTGGCCGGACGCCGTTCGGCGGTCGAACGGACGCCTTCCGCAAAGTCGGCTGTCTGGCGCAGACGCTGCTGCTCGGCGAGCTCGTGCCGGGTGGCGGCGTGAACCCGGTCGGCCAGGTCGCCGCGCAGGGTCGCCCGCGTCGACAGCAGGCCCAGAGGCGAACATTCGGCGATCTCGGCCGCCAGCGCATGGGCGGCGTCGCGCAGCTTTTCCTTCGTGGTCAACACGTTGGCGAGGCCCATGCGGTAGGCCTCTTCGCCGGTGACGCGGCGGCTGGTGTAGAACATCAGCTCGGCGTTGTTCTTGCCGATGACCTCAGGCAGCGTCACGGTCAGGCCGAAGCCGGGGTGGAAGCCCAGACGGGTGAAATTGGCCGCGAACCGCGCCTCGGGGCAGGC